>ENA-OQAZ01000012-OQAZ01000012.1-human-gut-metagenome-genome-assembly--contig:-NODE-12-length-74534-cov-5.652882_pt1 | contig 74534 bp, 95 predicted proteins | sample MGYA00242737_ERZ504531 | MGnify/ENA primary metagenome ERZ504531 (study PRJEB26092, sample SAMD00036244) | human gut metagenome | host: Homo sapiens | study: EMG produced TPA metagenomics assembly of... | reverse complement strand
GCTTCAACAAGCCCCGCGTGTGCGTCAGATATTACAATATCTACACCGCGCAAACCGCGACTTTTAAGATTTTCAAAAAAGTCTCTCCAGGTGTTCACTTTCTCTGAATCATAAACTTCAAACCCCAGGACTTCTTTGTGTCCGGTATTGTTTATTCCAATTGCAACAAACAACGCTTTTGATTTAACACGATGATCTTCACGAGCTTTTAAATATATCGCATCAACAATAATAAACGGATAGTGTTCCGGCAATAAGCGCTCCTTGAAATGCTTAACAGGGACATCTAGTTCCTTGCAGATTTCAGAAACAGCAGATTTTGAAAAAGATTCTCCACAAAGCTCTTCAGTTACTTTTTTGATATTTCTGGTTGATACGCCTTGCACAACCATTTCCATCATTGTTGTAATTAAAGCCTGTTCATTACGCTGATAATTTTCGAACAAGGAAGTTTTAAATGGAACATTACGATGTCTTGGAACCTGTAATTCAATCTTTCCAATACGGGTGGTTAATGTTCTTGTCCTAACTCCATTTCTATAATCAGAACGTTCTTGAGATCGTTCATAATTACTTGCTCCAAGCTGTTCAGTAGATTCAGCCTGAAGAACCTGATTAAGTAAAGCTTCCATAAGTTTGCCAAAAGCTTCATCCTTAGTTTCTGAAAAAAGTCCTACAAAAAAATCACTATCTAATGTAAAATGTAATTGAGCCATGAGTTTCATCCTTTCAATTATGTTTTTGTGTGGTAACTTAATTATAACTGAAAGATGAGCTCTCGGCTCTTTTTTATATAAATTTGTAATTTACACCATTATATGGACTTTATCGAACACAGTTATAAGAAATGGTAATCTTTATGAACCAGGTCCTCCTGCGTACACATATGTAAATCTTCCTCTCCCCTGCGTCCATGCAGGTGCGTTTCTACGCTTCATGAGCATAATTTCGTACAGAATCTTAGTTGCTAAGCGTAGCGATAGCTAAAGCGCGTCTCCCCAACAGTCCCCGGCTTACGTACCTTACGTTGTGACAGAAATTTAAATAAATGTTTTTAATCTTGCGCTTATTATGTTATCATGTAACTGAGATATAATTAATGATTCATTATAAATAGAAAGAGGTGTTTATATGTGTAGTATTGCAATAAAAATACCAGATGAAGTATTATACGATACCAAAATGACCAAAGATGAAGCTAATGCTTTTGCCAAGAAAGCTACTGCTCTAATGCTTTATTTAAAAAACCATATTTCTATTGGATATTGTGCACAGATAGCCGGAATGAGTGAGGAAGATTTCATCAAATATCTAGGCAATAATAATATATCTATCTTCAGTTTTGATGATGAAGCAGAATTTATAGAGGAGATGAATAATGCGTAGGGTAATTGTCAATTCAACACCATTAATTGCATTGTGCAATGCAGACTTACTTAACATTTTAAAAAAAATATATGGTTCAATCATTATTCCTAAAGCAGTATTCGACGAAGTTACAGCAAAAAAGGATTCTGCCTGTTTACAAATCAAACAAAATCTTGATTGGATTACAGTCGAAACAATCACTAACATTGAAGACCGCAAAATGTACAAAGCAAAGCTTCATGCCGGTGAAGTTGATGTTATGATATTGGCACAAGCTGACCCCAAAGCAGACTTAGTTATCATCGATGATAATGCAGCAAAAAAAACAGCAAAATATCTTGGATTAACAGTAACGGGCACCTTAGGTGTTCTTATAAAAGCTAAACAATCAGGGATTATTTCTTCTGTAAAAAATGCAATAACCAAAATTCAATCAAACGGATTCTATATAAATGAAAATATCATTAAACTAGCATTAAAACAGGCAGGTGAATTATGATTAAAATAGCATTCTTTGATGTGGATGGCACCCTGCTTCGGCTGGGACATAAAGAATTATCAGCAAACACTGCTGCTGCACTTAGGCAGCTCCACCAAAATGGCATCATCCTTTGTATGGCTACCGGAAGAAGCTACACAGGTGTGCCTCATTTTGATGGAATTGATTTTGATGTCCTGCTCACCTTTAACGGCTCATTCGTCACCGCAGGCAATGATATCATCTTCAAAAATCCTATTAATGAGCACGACAAATATCAGATAATTTCCAATCTAAAGCAGATGAACCGCGCCATTGCAATCAGCAACGAGCATATGATTGTCACAAACGGTACCGACCCTGATTTAGAGCAATACTTTGCCTTTGGCAGCGAAAAGCTTAAAATCGCTGACAATTTTGACGAGATAAGCAGGACTGATATATATCAGATTATGTGCTCCTGCAAAAAAGATGAGCACTCACAGATTCTATCCGGCGCGCCCCACTCACAGATAACTGCATGGTGGGATAAGGCCGTTGATATTATTCCGCTTAACAGTGGCAAAGGCAATGCTGTTGCTGCAGTGCTTAGGCATTATGGCTTCTCAAAGGATGAAGCAATTGCTTTCGGTGACGGACATAACGATATTGAAATGCTTGAGCCGTAGGCATTGGTGTTGCCATGGGCAATGCAAAGGACGAAGTCAAGGCTAAGGCTGATTTTGTGTGCCAATCAGTTGAGAATGACGGAATATATCATTACTGTGTTGAAAACAAACTGATTTTTTAGAGAAATATACTTATGAACATAGACAACAATTTACGACAACTACTCGAAAACGAAACAAAAATACATCTCGCGGAAATCCGCTTTCTCTACCAGAAGCTCGACAGACAGCTTGGGCTTAACGGTGCAAGGGTTCCTATCACATTTGGCTTTGATACGGACAGGCTCGGTGCATACACTCCGGGCTTTGGGCAGGATGAAGAAGAATTTCATTTTTCGCTGCTTTTCATCGGCTACTGTGTGACAAAGCCCTTGTCAAAGGATGACAGGATGGATTTATATAAGCACGAATATGCCCACTATATGCAATATAATATGGATATACCGGACAAGTACAACTGGCAGCCCGGCATCCACGGAAGTGCGTGGAAATACTGCTGCTCACTTATAGGAGCAGCTCCCACTCCTTACTACAAAGCCGGTGAAGGACTTATTAAGCACGATTATGATAAGGTTCTCAAAAAGAAAATTACTGACAAGAGTATTCCTATCCGCGACACATATTCACGCGAGCAGGAATACCGCAAAAAGAAAAACAGTACTGTAAAATTTAATATCAATGACGATATCAATCATCCAAAGTTTGGCAAGGGCACCATTGAACATATCGAGCAGCTCGAAGGCTCCGTTCGGCTGCATGTCAGATTCGGTGAAGATCTTAAGAAAATTGATCAGAAATGGCTGCTTCAGGCCGGCCTTAAGAAAGCCGGCCCCCGATTCTAACTATATCTTATATTTTTGTTTGTAACTATTTAAGTCTTAAGTCACATTGAGAACAAGAAAATCTACAGCTCAATTGCAATCGTATATGACTTCTCAAATTTCTCACCCTGTGCCAGCGAATTACCATACTCCCTGTCCTTTAATTCTCCGGCAAAGCCTGCTCTGTCACATCGGCCGTACCACGGCTCAATACAGATAAACGGTGCTCCCATTCCTGCCGGTGACCACAGACCAAATAAAGGCGCATCAAATGACACCGTAAGGTATGGCTTCTTATCCGGTGTACACAGGCTCACCTTTGAAGCCTGTCTGTTTTCTATTATGAGCGCATCCTTATCAAACATATGCTCATCTATCTGACAGTATCCATCCACATCCACATTAAGCAGATTGTCATCCTTGTCTAAAAGTCCTCCGTCACAGATAAGTCCGTAGGTGATTGCTTTGTCTGTGTCAAGCTTCAGATAATAGTCTGACTGCTTTCCCTGCTCTGCGACCGGACACATAAATGCCGGATGACCACCTATTGAGAAAAGTAAATCCTTTTTCGCAGGATTTGTCACCCTCCAGGTCACTTTTATCTCACTGCCAGAAAGCTTATAGCCGATTTCGAGCACAAACTCAAACGGATATTTTGCAAGAGTCTCATCATTTGATTTAAGTGAAAACCATGCCTCATCCTTTGTCTGTGACACAAGCTCAAACTCCATATCCCTTGCAAAGCCGTGCTGTCCCATCGGATAATCTGTCCCATCAACGGTAAACTTCTTGTCCTTTAAGCTGCCGACAAACGGGAAAAGCACCGGTGCGCTTCTCTTCCAGTATTTCTCATCGGCATCCCACAGATACTGTGTACCAGTTTCCTTGCCGGTGATGCTTTTAAGCTCTGCTCCGAAGCTGTTTATCGTGAGCTCAAGTGATTCATTTTCCAGTTTAATCTCCATCACATATCTCCTTTTATGTTTTTTATAACTATTCAATCAGTTTTTTTACATCACAAGCAGTCCAATTACCCTGACAATAAATGCTGCCACCCATGCAATCGCACACTGCAAAAGCACCACACTGACTGCCCACTTTGCACCCAGCTCTCTCTTTATGGATGCTATAGCAGCCACGCAAGGGCTATAGAGCAGCGAGAACACCAGAAGAGATGCGGCTGAAAGTGTTGTGAGTGCTGTCGTAACCGTTCCGCCAAACAGTATCTCAAGTGTTGATACCACGCTCTCCTTTGCCATGAGTCCGCTGATAAGTGACGTGCATATACGCCAGTCTCCGAGTCCCAGAGGCTTAAAGACAGGCACGATAATACTTGAAATAGCGGCAAGCATGCTGTCCTTTGAGTCTGTTACCATGTTAAAGTGTATGTCAAAGCTCTGTAAGAACCATATAAGCATTGTGGCAATAAGTATTACTGTAAATGCCTTCTGCAAAAAGTCCTTTGCCTTCTCCCAGAGCAGCTGGCACACATTCTTGGCGCCCGGCATCCTGTAGTTTGGCAGTTCCATTACAAACGGCACTGCGTCACCCCTGAACAAAGTCTTTCTGTAGATAAATGCGAAAAGTATTCCGACAATTATTCCAAGGAAGTACAGACTCCCATGACAAGTCCGCCATGCTTCGGGAAAAATGCACTAACAAAGAATGCATAAATTGGCAATTTTGCCGAACAGCTCATAAACGGTGTGAGGAGTATAGTCATTCGACGGTCTCTCTCGCTTGGCAGTGTACGTGTAGCCATGACAGCTGGCACCGTACAGCCGAAGCCTATGAGCATTGGTACTATGCTTCGTCCGGAAAGTCCTATCTTACGAAGGAGCTTGTCCATGAAGAATGCAACCCTCGCTATGTATCCGCTGTCCTCCATGAGGGATAAGAAAAAGAACAGTGTCACGATAATCGGCAAAAAGCTTAATACGCTTCCCACACCCTGAAAGATGCCGTCTATTACCAGTCCGTGCAGCACCTCATTCACACCTGCGCTGTGAGTGCCTTATCCGTAAGCGCGGTCAGTGCTCCTATGCCCTGCTCCAAAAGCCACTGAAGGCCTGCTCCGATTACATTGAAGGTGAGATAAAATACAGCAAGCATTATCACTATAAAGCACGGTATTGCCGTATATTTGCCTGTAAGAACACGGTCGATGCGTTCACTTCTGATACGCTCCCTGCTCTCCTTCGGTTTTACCACGGTGCTCTCACAGATTTTCTCAATAAATGTAAAGCGCATATCCGCAATTGCAGCGCTTCTGTCAAGGCCTCGCTCCTTCTCCATCTGGACAATCAGATGCTCTATTGCCTCTTTCTCATTCTCATCAAGATGAAGCTGCTCTAATATAAGCGCATCTCCCTCGATAATTTTGGTAGCAGCAAAGCGAATCGGAACTCCGGCGAGCTTTGCATGATCCTCAATCAGGTGGCTGACCGCGTGTATACATCTGTGCACGGCACCGCCAAAATCATTCTCATCACAGAAATCCTGTCTGCCCGGGCGCTCCTGATACTTTGCAATGTGTATCGCATGGCGCACCAGCTCATCAACACCCTGATTCTTCGCGGCTGAAATCGGTACAACAGGCACTCCTAACAGTCCCTCGATTTTATTTACATCGATTGAGCCTGAGTTTGCCGTCACCTCATCCATCATATTTAGAGCGATAACCATCGGTATATCCATCTCAAGAAGCTGCATGGTCAGATACAGGTTTCTCTCGATATTTGTCGCATCTACGATATTTATTATGGCCTTTGGCTTGTTATCGAGCACAAAGTTTCTCGACACAATCTCCTCATTCGTATATGGCTCATTGAGTAAATTCCGGGCAGGTCAGTGATTGATGTGTCCGGATGTTCTTTGATTGCGCCATCCTTTCTGTCCACCGTCACTCCCGGGAAATTGCCCACATGCTGATTTGAGCCTGTAAGCTGGTTGAAAAGTGTTGTCTTGCCGCAGTTTTGGTTTCCCACAAGTGCGTACGTGAGCTTCTCACCCTCCGGAAGGGGATTGCCACTGCCCTTCACATGGTATTTGCCCTCCTCGCCAAGTCCGGGATGGGCTGTGTTGCTTATCTTTTTAGGGCCCTCATGCTTTCTTGAACGGCTGTCAATTAATTCTACCTCAATCTGTGCCGCATCATCAAGCCTCAATGTGAGCTCATAGCCGTGCACCTGAAGCTCCATCGGGTCTCCCATCGGTGCAAATTTGATAACTGTCACTTCGGCCTTTGGGATTACTCCCATATCCAGGAAATGCTGGCGCAGTGCGCCCTCACCGCCTACTGTAAGTATTCTGGCACTCTGTCCTATGCCAAGTTCTTTTAGTGTCATTTTATCGCTTCCTAGTGTATTTATTGATAATTTTTCTCAACTTATCACAAATATCTTACCACAAAGCGTGTGCCACTGCATTCATTTTTTTCATTTAATACATCTTTTTTACAATCCTCCACAAGGATATATCCATTGTCATGACGCACAATTGCTTCCGCGAGCGAAAGTCCTATGCCGATGCTGTCTGCCGGCTGTCCGCTGCCGCTGTAAAAACGCGTAAAAATATGCTTTTTGTCCTCATCACTTATGGCTTCTCCATCGTTTTGCACTGTTATCTCTGCATACATCTCATACCTGTAAAAGCTATCTTTACCTCACTCTCTGCGTGCTCTACTGCATTTTTTACTATGTTTGTAATGGCCTCACACTGCCAGTATGCATCAGCATGTATACAGGCATCCTTATCAGAGCCTTCATCTATGGACAGCCTTATGTCTCTCAAATCGCAAAGTGCCATAACATTGTCAGCTGCCTCAGACACAATTTCAGACAGCAGCGTATCCTTCTCATCAAACTCCACAACATCCGCTTCAAGCCTTGAAAGCTTTAAGATAGCCTGCACCATATGCGATATATTATCCACATCACGCTTTGCCCTGCGCATTATCCTGCTTCTGTTTTCAGGTGCCATATCAGGATTTCCTTCCAGATTTTCCAGATTTATCGAAAGTGATGTGAGCGGTGTCTTAAGCTGATGCGATATGTCAGAAAGCGCATCCTTTAGCAAAAGCTTGTCTGCCTTTGCATTTTCCGCAGACTCCCTCAAATAGATTGCTGTCTTGTAAAGCTCTCCCTTTAGTATAGAAATCTCTCCCTCTGTGCTATCTGCCATAAAAAGTCTGTAGTCTCCCTGATTTATGCGGCGCAGATAATCCGCAGCCTGTCTGACCTGTCTTTTAAAGCTAAATCTTATAAGCACAATGTAAAGGCAAAAGCCCCCTGCAAAAAGCACAACAAGAAATATGTCTAGCCAAAGCGCTCCTTTAAGCGCTTTTTCATTTGACAAAACCGCGGAATCCTTTTCCATATCAATGCCGTATTTTTTTAAGAGCGTCTCTGCGCTTTTTAAATTTGTATAATCACTATCGAAGCTGCTGTCATTTAGAATCGCGGCTATGCTGCCATCTGATACATCGGGATATTTTTCATGAATGAGTGCACATAGCTTAGCCACTGTGGCGTTATAGTTTTTCGTATATGCCCTGTACTGGAAAAAGACGGTAAAAGCCATAACCGTCACACTTATACATGTATATATTATCGCAAAATACACAAAATGTTTTCTGTTCTCTAAATTATATTTCTTCTTTCTCATGCTTTCCCCCGGGAACTGTCTCTGTCGGTCGATACTGTTTAAAGAGCTTCATCTGAATCAACACGATACCCGATTCCCTTCACAGTCTTTATCACATCCTCACCAAGCTTTGCCCTGATGCGCTTCATATAGACAGTCACTGTATGGTCGTACACATCGTTGCCTGTTGCCTCCCAGATGCAGTCAAGCACGGCATTTCTGGACACAGCCTTGTCGTGATTGGTGAAAAGCAGATCAAGTATGCGGTTTTCAAGACTTGAAAGAGCAATCACCTGTCCAGCCTTCTTGCTTCCTTTTTGTCCAAATCATAGCTTATGCTTCCTGCGTGTATGACAGATGAACTGTCATCACTTTTCCTTCGTAAAAATACGCGGTTTACTCTCGCCACAAGCTCTCTTACTGAAAAAGGCTTTGTGATGTAATCCTCCGCTCCAAGCTCAAGTCCCTTTACTATATCATTTTCCTCATCCCTTGCGGTAAGAAAAATCACCGGTGTTTTTTCTTTTTCCAGCCTTTCGCTGTAAAAATCAAAGCCGTTCCCATCCGGAAGCGACACATCAAGCAGCACAAGGCCGGGGTGCTCACTCAAAAGCGCCCCAGCCTCCTTTAAATTGCCTGCTGTCAAAAGCTCATATTCAGGTTCTGTAAAGGTATCACACAGTCCCTCTGTTATTCCTTTATTGTCCTCTATGAGAAGTATTTTTTTCATATCAGCTCCCGCATTTCCTACAGATTTTCATTTTTGATTGTCTCAATAATGTTATTGTGTCTAAGCTTCGTCATTGATAGTTTCATGATAGCATAAATCAGCATTATTACAACCACTATACACAATATAATTGCTTTATACGGCGGCTCATAAATGATTGCGTCATCCATCCTGTTCATCATAACACATAAGAGATAGCTTATTAAAATACCAAGCGGTACACCTATTACAAGTGCCTTTACAGATATAAATACACTCTCGAGCCTGACCATTCCAGCAAACTGCTTATCTGTCATTCCAATGCTTCTTAGTGTTGCAAACTCGCGGCTTCTAAGCTCCATTCCGGTGCTTAAGGTATTGATGATATTTGTGATTCCTATTAAGGCAATAACCACAATAAGTCCGTATGCAAATACTCCAAGCAGTGTAAAGAGAGACTTTTCATCGCGCATCTCCTTATCCAGATTGCTGACATAAAAACTAATCTGCGAATACTCAGTATTTCCTTCCGTCTCCTTTTCGAATGTATCCTGATATTCATCTGCATTTTCTGCAACCACATATGCCGAATATGACGCATGTCCCGGTTTAATCTCATTACCGTTCTTGCCGTCACCCCATAGGCTTTCAAAGCCTTTTTGGTTCATAAACAAAAGCGTGGTATTGCTATTGCCATTATAACCGATCGGTACCTTGTCTGTGACACCTGCAATAGTTACATCCACAGTCTTTCTGACTCCGTTATTTATTGTTTCCTCGTCAACGTATCCACTGTTATCCTCTGTGCCGCTTTCAGTATCACCTTCCACTGCATTATTATCATCTGTGCTGCTTTCAGTATCGCCTTCTGCTGCATTGTCATCAGAAGAAGCATCATCATAAACATTATAGCCACACTCGATTGTATCTCCTGCTTTATATTTGTACAGCTCCATCTCTTTTTTGACGTATTTTGAGCTATTCTCATTATACACATCAAATGTGCCTTTATTCACAAGAATTGCTCCTGCAGCTGCATTTTTTATGCCTGCGTCGGACGCATACTTATCATACGATTTGTCATCCAAAACTGTGATTAAAAACTCTTGTGAGACATCCTCACTGTCATCATAAAGCTGCCCGCAATACTCTCCATATTCCTTTGTATACTCCGGCTTACTGACATCGAAATCATAGCCAGCTCCAACTAGATAATCCTCAGCTCCTTCAATGCCACTCAAAAGCTTAGAGAGCTTTTCAATATCAAGGTCCTTTTTACATGACATATTTATTCCGATATTGTAATCTGTTGAAGCATATGACATCCCAACCCTGCTAAAGGCCATAGACATAAAGTATGATATCACAATAAAGGTTACTGAGCAGATGACAATAGATGTCACTGTGGTTCTGTACTTTTTATTGTTCCTCTTTATATTCTTATATGAGATAACGCCTCCGATACCCCAGATTCTGCCTATAATCGCTGGGTCTTAAGCTTTGCTGACTTTATTTTAATCTCCTTTGTGTTTCTTATTGCTTCAAGCGGTGTGACCTTTGCCGCCCTTCTTGCACTGCCTGTTGCTGAGAAATAAATGGTTGCTATACTCATTATCACAGCAAGAATAAGTGCAGGCAGGGAAGTATGAAAGCTCAAAGCAAAGTTAAGCCAGCCTGCTGACAGCGCATTTACCACCTTGACAAGTATAAGCGATGCCAAAATACCACTCATGGTACCTACAGGAATACCAACCACTCCAAGCATTGCTGCCTCTGTCTTAACGCTGCTTTTTATCTGGCGCCTCGTAGCACCCACGCTTGCAAGCATGCCATACTGCCTGATTTTTTCAGTGATTGATATGTTGAAGCTGTTTTTGATACAGTACACTGATGTCAGTATGATTATCAAAGCCACAACAGCGGCCACTGTAAACAGTGCTTTAAATGAACCGTCAATCGGGAAAACACACTCATAGCTTATAAGGTATCCATTCATATATATATCATATTTTGCATTTTCCATCTCTTTAAGAAACCTGTCACTCTCCTCAGCAGACATTTCAACAGATGATTTATTTGCTTTCTCAAACAGCTTTTCATCCACACCAATTATATCAGCAGTCACAGCATCCTTGTTTCTTAAAGCCTTTTTAGTGTATCTGCTGTACACTGTGAGTGTAGTGTCAGCTTCGCTTGCCTCACTCTTTGTGCCGTTATCAATTGCTGCCAGTTCATCAGAGTATGTGACAAATGTATATCCGGCGGCACTATAGTCCTCCATTCCATAGCCCGGTCTTTCCATGATGCCTACCACCTTGTAGTGCTTTGTCACAGTATCGGTAAGTGTCTCTGCCTCATTCTCATATGCGCTGTTTTCCGATATGACACCTTCGGTGTTTGAATCATATCGCTTTCCGACATCCAGTGTTATCTCATCTCCCACCTTTATGTCGATTCGTCCGTTTGTCTTTAAGTGCCTTGGAATGACTATCTCATCCTCATTTTTTGCCATGCGCCCCTCTATAAGTTTAAAGCAGCCTCTCTCAAAGCCGGCCTCATCTGTTGCCATGACATATGCATACGGCTTATCCTCATTCTTGCAGCCGTCTAGCTTTGCAAAGCCCATTCCCATTGTCTCAAATGTGCTTTCAATATTTCTGTTGTTTTTAAACTCCGAAAGCTCAGACATTTTCACATTCGAAAATTTCACATGAAAGTCGCCGCCCTTTTGCTTCTGGTATTCAATCATACTGTACTGAAAGCTTGACACAAGTGTGACAAGCGCCGACAAAAGCGCTGTTGCAAGAATTATTCCGACTATCGTGACAATAGTTCTTTTCCTGTTGAGCTTTAAGTTTTTTAATGTGAGTGTCTTCATCAAATTCATCTGATTTTACCATCCTCTATCATTATTGTGCGGTCAGCCGCCTTTGCAAGCTCCATATTGTGTGTAATCATAATGATTGTCTGGTTGAGCTCACGGTTTGAGGTCTTTAAAAGATGCATAATCTCGTTGCTGGCCTTGGTATCCAGGTTTCCGGTCGGCTCATCCGCTAGCACTATAGACGGTCTCGTAATAAGGGCTCTTCCTATAGATGTGCGCTGCTGCTGTCCTCCTGAAAGCTCATTTGGCAGATGAGTGCGTCTCTCTGTAAGTCCAAGGCGCAAAAGCATGTCATCCATCTGTGCTTTTTCCACCTTTCTTCCATCAAGCTCCATCGGGATTGCCATGTTTTCCTCCACATTTAATATAGGTATCAGATTATAAAACTGATAAATTATGCCTACCTGTCTTCTTCTGAATATGGCAAGCTCATCATCATTCATTGCAAAAATATCAGTGCCGTTTATATACACCTTTCCGCTTGTTGGTCTGTCAACACCTCCAAGCAGATGAAGCAGTGTGGATTTTCCGGAGCCGCTCGCCCCGACAATTGCCACAAACTCTCCCTTTTCCACGCTCAATGATACATCGTCCAAAGCCTTGACCTGATTTTCTCCGGCTCCGTATATTTTTGATAAGTGTTCTACTCTAAGCAGTTCCATTTAATTCTCCTTTTCTTCTCTATGCATTTTTGAGTGCTGTGCGGTCTGTCCTTTAAAGTGCAGCCGCCCCGCGATACAAGTGTATAATACATTATGTAAAGTTACAGGTAGGTTACTTTTAAAAAATATTACAGCATAATATAAAAACTCCGGTCAGGACAAAAAGTTTCCTGTGCCGGAGCTTATATGTTATATGTTTTATGTTATATGTTTTATGTTATATGTTTTATATCATCTGTTTTATAATTATCTATGCCAATAATTATTTCTGCTTATATGAAGCCAAAAAGTCTGCAAGCTTGCCTGTGGCATCCTTTAATATCTCTGTTCTAGGCAGATATACCACTCTAAAGTGATCCGGCTTATCCCAGTTGAAGCCGCCGCCGTGGATTATGAGTATCTTCTTCTCACGAAGCAGATCCAGTGCAAACTGTTCATCGTTTGTGATGTTGAACCTTGCAGTATCAATCTTTGGGAATATGTAAAATGCTGCCTTTGGCTTTACTGCCGAAATTCCCGGTATATCGTTTAATGCTTTGTAGACGTACTCTCTCTGCTCATAGATTCGTCCGCCCGGCACAATATACTCGCCTACACTCTGATATCCGCCTAAAGCCGTCTGCACTATCGACTGCGCCGGAACATTCGAGCAAAGACGCATGTTTGAGAGCATGTTGAGACCCTCGATATAGTCCTTTCCGAGCGCCTTGTTGCCGCTTAAAACCATCCATCCGATACGATAGCCTGCTATCATATGTGACTTAGAAAGACCGCTGAAGGTCACACAGAAGAGATCCGGTGCAAGCGACGCAATAGACACATGCTCATAGTCATCCATCACAAGCCTGTCATATATCTCATCCGAAAAAATCATAAGCTCGTGCTCTCTTGCCACATCAACTATCTGCTGCAGCACCTCCCTTGGATAGAGCGCTCCTGTAGGGTTATTAGGGTTGATTATTACGATTGCCTTTGTCTTGTCTGTAATCTTCTTTTTGATATCCTCTATGTCCGGATACCACTCTGACTGCTCATCACAGATATAGTGCACTGCCGTGCCTCCCGCAAGTGTAACGCAGGCTGTCCAAAGCGGATAGTCCGGTGCCGGCACCAGCACCTCATCACCATTGTCAAGAAGCGCTGACATGCTTAAGTTTATAAGCTCGCTGACTCCGTTTCCGGTGTAGATATCCTCAACCGTCACATTAGGAAGCTTTTTGAGCTGTGCATATTGCATGATTGCTTTTCTTGCAGAAAAAAGTCCCTTGGAGTTGGAATACCCCTCACAGTCCGTGAGCTGGCGAGACATATCATATATCACCTCATCAGGTGTCCTGAAGCCAAACGGCGCAGGATTTCCTATATTGAGCTTCAACACATTTGTGCCGTTTTCCTCCATGCGGCCGCCTCATCCACCACCGGTCCTCTAACATCATAAAGCACATTATCTAATTTTCTGGATTTTCCAAATTCTCTCATCCTGACCATCTCCTTTTATTTTCGTAACATTTCCTGTATCCGTAATCATATCCTGCTAGCCTAAAAGCTCAAAAACAGCCTCAGCGTCAAATACCACCTGCTTTACCTTATCAACCTCTATCTGATAAAGTGCATTTGCAGCCAGATGCTCTGCAGCCTGCTCGAGATCTCTTATGCCCGATGTGTTCTCGTGAAGCTTAATCACTGCATCAAGTCCGTCCTCTGTGAGAACGCACTCCTCCTCCTTCATTCCCATTCGCTCAAATACCTTGCGCAGGGCAAATCTCTGGAAGATGACCTTCTTCTCTTCATCGGTATAGTCCGGAATATCAATCACTGCAAAACGTGACATAAGCGGTGCAGAAATCTGGGATTTATCATTGGCTGTTGCAATCGGATATACTCCGACGGTCGGCACCATACACTCCATATAGTTGTCTGTAAATCCCAGATTGTCAAGCAGTGTCAAAAGCACATCTGCCGGATTTCCGTTGCCGTTTTTGCTTGAGGCCTTGTCGAGCTCATTGATGATAAATACAAGATTTGACTCTCCGCCTGTGAAAATGCCTCCATAATGATTCCCGGCTTTGCGTTTGAATAGATTCTTGAGCTTCCTGTGAGCTGCTCTGCATCATTTATGGAACTCATATCGAGTGTGGTCCATGGAAGCTTGAGTATACGCGCAACAGCATATGCAATCTGTGACTTTCCGGTTCCTGCCGGTCCACAGAGCAGCAGTCCGTAGGCAGGAAGTGTATGAGTCCTGTTTATCTGGATAATGGTCTCAATGATTCTCTGCTTCACGCTTTCCATGCCATAGAGCTCCTCATCGAGTATGCGCCTTGCCTCCACAGGATCAATTGCCTCAAAGTAATTTCCCTTCCACTGGATATTCATCATAATGGAAAGTGCTCTCTGCGCATGGCGTCTTTCCTCAGGTGATACCTCGCTTGAACGCGCAACTGCCAGATTTCTTCTGGCCCACAGCAGTATATTGTCAGGCAGTGTACGGCCTGCACAGGTCATGAAATCTGTGATGCTCTGTATACTGGTGAGCTTCATGCTGTCGCCCTCTTCCTCGTAATCATCGAGTCAGGTTCATCCTCAGGCATGGTGCTGGCAAAGAGCCTTTCCATCATATACTGCAGGAATCCATCCTCTGCAGACAGCTTTGTGCCTCTGCCGAGAGACACCTCCCTCACCCTGTATACTGCGTATCCGTCAGGTGTATTGGCTCCTGAAAGCTGTACCTTTATGTGATTTTCGCCAAGCCACTTAAAAAGGCTAACGAAGCGGGAATCAATGCGCAGGATATCTGCACTGGTCACCCCATCACCATCCTCAAATTCAAAGGATGTACGCTTTATCGGATTTGTAAACATACCAAGCGCATGATGCGCCCACTCCTTTTGCTTATTGTCTATCACAACAATCGGTTTATCGGCCGATGCCTTGGTCTCTGTCGAATGAAATGTCTCATATGTACACTCCGGATGCTCGTTTGCTACCGGTGTATCGCTAAAATCAAATACTGGCATTTTTATTCCTCTCTTTTCGTAATTGTATTCTTCATCATACCCTGTCAAAGGCTATGTCCTGTACCACCTCGCCCGCGATGATAAGTCCTGCCACTGATGGTACAAATGCAAGGCTTCCGGGAATATCCCTGCGCTGCGTGCACTTGTGTTCGGCACCCGGCGGCAGATGCAGTTGCTTCTGCAGCTTATAGACATATCCTCTATCGGTCTTGTAGGCTTCTCCTCAGAGTATACCACCTTGAGCTTTTTCACGCCACGTTTTTTAAGCTCACGGCGCATGACCTTTGCAAGAGGACACATGCTGGTCTTATATATATCAGCCACCTTAAATGCACTTGCATCCAGCTTATTTCCCGCTCCCATGCTGCTTATGATAGGGACATTCTTCTCCTGTGCCTTCATGACAAGCGCAATCTTTGCTGTGACCGTATCAACCGCGTCAACTATATAATCATACTCTTCAAACGGAAATTCATCAGCATTTTCCGGCAAAAAGAAGCACCTGTGCGTCACGACACTGACATCAGGATTAATATCATGAATCCTCTCCTCCATCACATCTGTCTTGTATTTTCCTATGGTCTTTCGGGTTGCGATTATCTGCCTGTTTAGGTTTGTAAGACACACCTTGTCATCATCGATAAGGTCAATCGCTCCCACGCCGCTTCTGACTAGTGCCTCGCAGACATATCCGCCCACTCCTCCTATTCCAAATACTGCGACTCTTGCGCCTTTAGCCTATCCATCGCCTCTTTTCCAAGCAAAAGCTGTGTTCTTGAAAACTGATTTAACATTTATTTCTCCTTTTCATCCCTGACCACGCCGACACCGGCAGAAATCAGGAGTCTTACTGTATCCTTAAGCATACTCCAGTCAGCCTTTGACAGCTCATCGGCAGCCTTTATCATCTCAATGAGCTGCTTAAATGACATCTGGTCAAGGTTCTCGAAATTGGAGTCCGATGCTATTGAAAAAAGCACATTTACAAACTGCTTTCGCTGCGCCTCATCCATGCTGCCTATCCAGTTTCTGAGTGTCTTGTCAAGGCGCACACTGTTTTTGTCCAGCCCATCTGCCTTTATGATACTTCCGCCCATTATCTCCCATGAAAAAGCATCATGTTGCAGCGGCCCCGAATTATGGCTTCTTACCACCTCATAATTGTCCACATGCTCAAGCAATAAGCCAACAATAGACGACTGTGGCAGAAATGTCTCTATTCTGTCAAAAATTCTTTTGTAGCCTGCCGTATATATCATCTTGTGATTGAAGCCCGGCCCGTCAAAATTAAACACCTTAATAATGACATCCTGCACCTCTTTATCCACATGCATGGCGGCAAACACTGCCAGATTTCCACCCTTTGAGTGTCCGCCTATCCACAGCTTTCCTGTATTGATGCTTTTATTGTTGATATTTTCATCATCTAAAGCTTTATCATTTATGGCTTTTTCATTTATGCCCCTATCATCATTGCATATATATGCTGCCACCTGCTTTAAATATTTTTTCGCCTTGTTCTGTCCCGGTGTCTCATCGAGATAGCTTAGATTAAAGTTTTCCTTCCAGCCGACCACGGAATGGTCTGTACCACTGTAGGAAATGAAATATGTGCCGTCAGGCAGTTCTATCGTAACCGCAGAAAACTGCGACTCCTCTTTTTCACTTATATCGTATATATAATATCTCAAAATGCAGTCAGCATAGCGCCTTGAGTGCGCCAGCTTTTGAAGCAGCCTCGCGGAGTGGCGGAAAAGATTAGGCATCTGCTCAATCTCATCATCACTGTGATCCGCGCAGTAAAGGCTTGAAAGCTGTTTTATCGTAAGGTATGACTTCTTTGCATCCGGCATATATGGCTTCATCTGCACATAAATAAGCTGTGAAAAAATCAGTCCGTCCACCTCATTTACATGCACCTCATCAAAGCCTATATCTCCACGCCAGTCAATATAATCCATGATATCTGCCATACAATGCCCTCCTGAAATATATCTGTCTTATTCATCATAGTGATCTAGGAAGCTGTGCTTTATGCCATCCTTTTTATATGCTACAACCGTAGCCAGATTTACATTCTCCACACTCTTAAATATATTTGCCTCGACAAAAGGATTCACCTTTTTAAGATTAGCGATGAGCTGCTTTATCTCAACACGCTTTGAGCGGTTTTCCTCATTATTGCAGGTGGTACAGGTATCTGTAAACTTGCAGGCACACTGTATGAAATGCAGACCGTTGTAATCACGCCATGCCTTGATATCGTCCTCCCTGACCAGGTAAAGAGCCTGATAAGCTCCATGCCCTCAAAGTTTGTGCTGTGAAGCTTAGGCATCATGGTCTGTACCTGTGCACCGTAGAGCATGCCCATGAGTATCGTCTCGATAACATCATCATAATGATGTCCGAGCGCAATTTTGTTGCAGCCCAGCTCCTTTGCAAATGCATACAGATGTCCTCTTCTCATCCTCGCACATAAATAGCATGGCGATTTTTCGATATCATATACAGCATCAAATATATCTGACTCAAAAATAGTGGCAGGGATGCCAAGGTTCCTGCAGTTTTCCTCTATGACATGCCTGTTTGCCTCATTGTAGCCCGGATCCATGACTAGAAACTTCACATCAAAATCAAACTTGTTGTGATGCTTAAGCTCCTGAAAAAGCTTTGCCATGAGCATGGAATCCTTACCTCCCGAAATACACACCGCAATCTTATCCCCCGGCTTTACAAGCTCATAGGTGTTTATCGCCTTTGTAAACTTGCGCCAGATGGATTTCTTAAATTTCTTTCTGATGCTTTGCTCCACATCTGCCTTTATATCGCGCTCTGCCACCTCATCCTCTTTCATGGCATCAAGCAGCCAGCTTATATAGCTCCCTTTAAGCTTGCCGCATCAAAACCTTTTTCTGTGAGATACTCTGCCACATCCACACTCGTCTTACCACGGCTGCAGACTATGACAAGCTTCTTATCATGTGGCACCCTCTCATCTGACTCTATTTCCTCTGCCTGAATATTGAGTGCTCCCTTTATGGCACCGTGCGCCACCTCTTCCTCACTTCTTATATCTATTATCTGATAGCTGTTACTATCCAGCTTTTTAACTTCTTCTATACTAAGCTGCATTTTATTTCTCCTATACTATTTCCGCAATGACTTTATTTCCTGAAATATCCTGTACTCATAATATGCCGTCACCACAAGGATGAGCCCTATCATAATGAGGCTGTATACATCGCGGATTGCTATTCCAAACGCATCACACACGCATGGCACCAGAAGCCCCGCAGTAAAAACAAGCTTTACAAACGTCAAAAGCCTGAGTGAATACTTTCTGATATTGCCCACACACAGCTCCGCTGCTATGTGATTGAGCTTTTCCGGATAATGCTGCAGCCATGTGATTGCAATGTATACAAGCAAAAGCACAAGTATATTGGCCACAAACTTAAATACCTGTATGTGATAGCACACTCCATAATAAATCTGTAAGCCTATATACGCAAGAGCTAAAATAGCATCTATTGCCTCAAGCACCGCCGAAGCAAAGGTCATATCTCTTTTTCTCATATAAATCTACTACCTTTCATTAACACCTTAAACACGTAAAAATAAGGTAAAACGATATTGTTTCTCTTTAAACTATCTAATTTTATCATATTATGGACTATCTTTCTAGAAAAATTGTGATATAATAATCAGGTTAAAGGAATTTTATTTAAAAATTAATAATACAACGAGGTTTAATCGAAAATGAGCAAATTAACAATACCAAAGAACTATTCTTCGGCACTGAATCTTCACGATACACAGCTTGCCATCAAGACTGTTAAGGATTTCTTCCAGGGCATGCTCGCACAGCGTCTTTCCCTGACACGTGTTTCAGCACCGCTTTTCGTTGATCCTACCACAGGCTTAAACGATAACTTAAACGGATATGAAAGACCTGTTACCTTCGGCATCCTTGAGCAGGGTGACAAGGAGGCTGAAGTCGTTCACTCTCTTGCCAAGTGGAAGAGATATGCATTAAAGAAATACGGCTTTTCTCTCGGCGAGGGCATCTACACAGATATGAATGCCATAAGACGTGATGAGGAGACTGACAATATCCACTCTATATTTGTTGACCAGTGGGACTGGGAAAAGATCATCCGCAAGGAGGACAGAAACTTAGACTTCCTTAAGGAAACAGTAAAGACAGTATACAAATGCCTGCGCAAGACCGAGCAGTACATGGCTATACAGTACGACTACATAGATTTGATTCTGCCAAAGGATATCACCTTTATCACCACATCAGAGCTTGAGGAAATGTTTCCGGACAATACTCCAAAGGAGCGCGAGTATTATTTTGCAAAGGCAAAGGTGCAATCTGTGTAATGCAGATTGGTGACAAGCTTGCAAACGGAGAGCCTCACGACGGACGTGCCCCTGACTATGACGACTGGGCTTTAAACGCTGATATCATCGTATACTATCCTGTTCTTGATATCGCACTTGAGCTTTCATCAATGGGTATACGTGTAGATGAAAAAGCCCTAAAGGAGCAGCTTGACAAGGCCGGATGTCCTGAGCGTGCTAAGCTTCCATTCCAGAAGGCTATCCTCAACAAGGAGCTTCCGTACACTATCGGAGGCGGAATCGGACAGTCACGAATCTGTATGTTCTTCCTCAGAAAGGCTCATATCGGTGAGGTACAGAGCTCACTGTGGCCTGAAGAGACAATTAAGGCATGTGAGGAGCATGGTATTCAATTGCTATAATCTGTATACCATACTTTACTGTTTGTTATTAGTCTGTATAAATTTAGTACACTATACTAATTAATTATTCCTGAACGTAACTAAAAACCTGCTGTGTCCATCATTCATGACACAGCAGGTTTTATTATCTCTTATTTTTTAGTTTTTCCATATGCATCACAAACATCAGCATAAATGCATGTGTTGCTGCTATTATCTACACAAACATCCTCCATGCAGCCCTGATCTGCGAACCCAGCCTCTCAAACTGCCAGTGGGTATTGCTCTTTATGATACTGTTTGGATCATTTATAGTAAAGCCCTCATCATCATAGCCTGTGATCACCATAAAATGTCCCTTTTCTGTGAAATCTCCCGGACCGACATTTACGACTATCAGATTACCCTCATCAAGCCTTTCTTTAAATGTATCCTCATCCACCTTTATAGTCTTTGCATTTACCCCATAGTGCCTGCAGCCCTTGCTTATAAGATTCCATGCACTTCCGGAGCCATCCACACTGTAGCCGGCCTCCTTTGCATACTCTGCCACCGCAAGAGGGGATGCCTGTGCATCATGTGTCAGATATAATACAACCATCGAAAGTGCAGTCGGACCGCAGCCACTCGCCGCAAAATAATTGCCACTGTACTTTTCATAGCCCCATCTCTTATCCCACTGCTGCAAAAGAGGTACTGTATCCTGCGAGGCCTCTGCCGTCAGATCAATATCATGCTCTATCGAATGCTCCTTAGGATACTCATATATGAAGTCAATTGCCTCATCATTTTTCTTTGCAAGCTCCTTTAGCTGCCCCGGATACTTTGCACTGTGAAGTATCTCATCAAGCTTCGTTTCCTTGTCAGGCTCGCTGTCTTGCTCCGCAGCGTTTACATCAGCCTCTGAGCTGTTTTGCTTTTTTTCTGAATCCATTTTAGATGCGGTAAGTGAATTATTATTCTTCTGCACATCAACATCTCTTGATTGCGTCTTATTATCAGCACCTACCACCGCGTCAGCTACGGGAACTAAAAGCTGCATGCCACACGCCAGAAATGTTGTTATGATTATCGCTGCACAAAGAACTATTGCGCCTATTTTCATACGCCTGTCGCGGTGCCTTGCACGTTTTATGCTTCCCTGCCTTCTATGAGTTTTCTTATGTGTCTTTCCCATTGTTCTCCTCTTACTATTACAGCTTATCAACCTCATCCATCCAGATACGTCCACACGCATCAGAAGGCATCCTTAGGTCTCCTCTCGGTGAGACCGCCACTGTTCCTACCTTTGGTCCATCCGGCAGACATGAGCGCTTGAACTGCTGTGCAAAAAATCTGCGATAGAAGTTCTTAAGCCATTTGAGAATAAACTCATCATCATATTTTCCTTCAAATGCTATCCTTGCAAGGCGGTAAACCTTGGCAGGAGCATAGCCACAGCGCAGCATATTGTAAAGGAAGAAGTCATGCAGCTCATAAGGGCCCACAAGATCCTCTGTCTTCTGTGAAATCTTACCGTTTTCAGGTGGTAAAAGCTCAGGAGAAACAGGTGTATCAAGCACATCAAGAAGTGTACTTTCCAGCAAATCGCTGCCGCAGGTATCTGCATAGTATTTTACCAGATGGCGCACCAGAGTCTTTGGAACCGATGCATTTACAGCATACATGGACATATGGTCTCCGTTGTAGGTAGCCCAGCCGAGTGCCAGCTCTGACAAATCTCCTGTACCTATAACCATTCCGTTTTCCTTGTTTGCGATATCCATAAGTATCTGTGTACGCTCGCGTGCCTGTCCATTCTCGTAGGTGACATCATGCACAGACGGATCCTGTCCGATATCCCTGAAATGTATATTTACGGCATCCTTTATATCCACCTCGATAAATGTAGCTCCAAGGCATTTAATGAGATTTACCGCATTGTCATATGTGCGGTCTGTTGTTCCAAAGCCCGGCATAGTAACTGCCGCTATATCCTTGTGATCCTTTCCCAAAAGGTCAAATGCCCTTACTGTGACGAGCAGTGCCAGTGTGGAGTCGAGTCCTCCTGAAATACCGATAACCGCTGTCTTGCAGTTGGTATGCTCTAATCTCTTTTTAAGCCCCATAGCCTGAATCATAAGAATCTCATCACAGCGTCTGTCCCTGTCTGTCTTATCTGCAGGAACAAAAGGAGCCGGATTTACATAGCGGCTAAGAGTGGTATCCTTTACCTCAAGATCAAACTCAGCCCATCTGTGATCATCCTCGACAACAAATGTTGTCATCCTGCGCCTCTCAGTCTCTATTCTTTCTACATCAAACTCGCTGTATATAGTCTCATTTGTAAAGCGCTTTGACTCGGCAAGCACATTTCCGTTTTCACAGATGAGATTGTGTCCTGAGTAGACCACATCCTGTGTGGACTCACCGTCTCCCGCTGACGCATAAATATATCCACAGATTAATCTGGCAGACTGTCCGCTCACAAGCTCTCTCCTGTATATTGCCTTTCCTGTCACCTCATCTGATGCAGACAGATTTACAATCACAGTGGCACCCGACATCGCGTGTCTGATGCTCGGCGGGTTCGGAGTCCAAAGATCCTCACAAAGCTCCACCGCTATCTTAAGCTTTGGCAGCTGCTTGCAGCTAAAAATAAAATCAGTATCTACAGACACCTGCTGTCCATTTTTCAGTGTGACATATGTGCTAAGGTTTTCTCCCGATGCAAAATGCCTTGCCTCATAAAACTCATTGTAATTTGGCAGAAATGTCTTTGGCACCATGCAAGTACTTCTCCGCGCGATACAACTGCCGCCATATTATAGAGCATTCCGTTTATCTCATATGGAAGCCCTATGAAAAATATGCCGTCAAGGCTCCTGCTGTAATCAGCTATTCCTATAAGCTCATCCTCTGCTGCAGCAATGAGCTTATCCTGCCAGAAAAGATCCTGACAGGTGTATCCGGTAATGCAAAGCTCCGGGAAAACAACCACCTTTGCCCCGTTGTCAGTGCACTCCTTCATAAGAGCTTTAATAAGCTGTCCGTTGTATACAGTATCAGCTACCTTTACCTTTGGTGTCGCTGCAGCGACCTTTATATATCCGTCCTTCAATTAGCGCATCTCCTTCAACTCATCCACCGTAAACTCATATGCCTTATTACAGAACTGGCACTTTACCTCAATGCTCTCACCATCTGCGATAATGGAATCAAGATCCTTTTTGCTAAGTGTGGAAAGTGCTCTGCTCACACGCTCCTTTGAACAGTCACAGTGGAAGCGTGTCTCAGTCGTATCTGTGATTTCAAGCCCGAAATCTCCTAAAATTTCCTCAAGTATCTGCTCCGGAGTCAGCCCCCTGTCAAGCATCTGTGTCACCGAATCAATCTCTGTGATTTTCTTTTCAAGCCTGTCCACAACCTCATCTGGTGTAAACGGCATAAGCTGGATGATAAATCCACCGGCCTGCTTTACGCTCTGGTCCTTATCCACCAGCACGCCAAGACCAACCGCCGACGGAATCTGCTCAGATGTGGCAAAATAATAAGTCAGATCCTCAGCTATCTCACCTGTTTTAAGCTCACACTGACCTGAATACGGCTCCTTTAAGCCCATATCCTTTATGACTGTAAGTATTCCAAGATCAAGCGCTCCACCCACATCAAGCTTGCCTGCCGCATTGAGTGGCAGCTCAACCTGTGGATTTATGGCAAAGCCTTTACATTGCCGTGCGAATCTGCTGTGACGGTAAGCCCCTTTGCTGGTCCGCTGCACTGTATCTGAAGAGTTATGATATCCTTATCGCCCTTCATCATAGCTCCCATCATGGCTCCCGCAGAAAGAAGTCTGCCAAGTGCCGCCGTCATGACAGGTGTTGTCATGTGATCCTCTCTGGCGGTCTCCACCATCTCCCTTGATGTTACAGCAAATGCTCTGATATTGGCATCCGCCGCTGTTGCTCTTACTATATAATCTGACATAATTTACCTCTCATTATCTAATTCTATGCTTTATGTGCAATTACAGTGACCTTCTCACTGTCACACTTCACCTGATCGTCTGTGTACGCATCATACACCGCATCAAACACAAGTCCCGACTGCTCAAGAAGCTCCTTAAGCTCTGAAATCTCATAGCATCTCTGGAAATGAGTTTCCTCAAACTTCTTGTAGATGTCATCCTCATCCTCTGACTGCTCCTTTATAAAAAGTGTCAGGTCATACTCGTTTATTTTCTCATCGGCATCATAATAATTGTCCCATATAAAGCTGCCCTCATCACGGTTTTCAGCTATGGTATTATCTGCCATGAGCACCTCATATTTATATGGAGTATTGATATCAAATATAAAATGCCACCCTCTTTAAGACTTCGCTCACGCAGAAAAAAACTGCCTGAAGATCCTCAGGCTCAAGAATATAATTGATGCTGTCACATGCGCTTACGACGGCACTCACCTTTTCTCCCGGTTCAAACTCTCTCATATCCTGCATCAGATAAAGGATTCTGTCATCCTCTCTCTCAAGCGCCATATCAAGCATGTCAAAAGAATTGTCAATGCCTATCATATCATAGCCTGCATCTGCAAGAAGCGTGGTAAGCTTTCCCGTACCACAGCCTAAGTCCACGACATATCCACTGTCTATGCCATTTGCACGCAGTTTTTCGACAATATATCTGCCCCACACCTCATATGGCACATTGTCCATGAACATGTCATACACCCGGGCAAAACTCGTGTATGCTTCCATAATTACCTCATTTCGTGTTACAGAACCCCTGCTGCTTACATGCGAGCATGACGCATCAGCTTTTTTGTTCTCAGTGGTTCTGAATAGTTACTATTGATTATATAATAACAATTAAATGTCTCAAAATCAAGGTTGATATAAGGCACAAAAACCATTATACTAAGCATATGATTGATAATTACGAACACTACATAACAAAAAACATCAAAGCATTTTACAAAAGGCGTCTTTTCTCTCCGATTGTATACATCATTCTGCTTACCGTGCTATGGTTTGCATTTTCACTCGGAGATATTTTATCGCCCATACACATTGACGATTCTGTCAGCTTTGAAGCTGCATACAAGGATTCGGACAGATATGTAAAAACCACCCTTAAAAAGCTTTACTTTACCGGCTACACCATGAAGGACGGCAACGATATCAAGGGCTATTACTACTACTGCATGCGTGATAAGCACTGCTCTATTGTACTGCTTGCACCATCACCTGTGAGGAGGGTCTGCCCTCTATCGACAAACTCACGGTGGTCGGTAAAATCGTAAAGGGAAAGGGCACCTACACACAGTTTGTAAATAAACTGTCTAAGGATCTGAGTTGGGATTCCAAGGGACTCTCCGATACCATAACAGGCTACTATCTTAATGAGCCTGAGTACCATTTGAAAACTACTATTTTTATGTTTGTTTTTTATTTTGGCACTCTCATCTATGCTGTTATCAGCCTGATATTCTACATCCTATGCATCAGGTTTCCTGTTTTGGCACCGGCATGTCAGAATCTTGTTGTATTTGGCAATCCGCACAAGCTGCTTGCCGAGGCTGAGGAGGAGCTTGCGACACTGCCACAGCTTGCCACCGAGGACATGTTTATCACAGAGCACTATTTTATCATGACCTCGCCTTATGCAATGCCATCGTGCCTATCAAAGAGATTTTATGGATTTACAAATACTCTACCTGCACAAGATTCTGTGGTATCATTCAGCATCTCATATACACTGCATATTTCCGCAAATAAGCATCTGTATATTCATTGTCCGAAGAACACGAAGTCTGATATCGATGGTATCATCGATTATCTGGCTGAGGCTAATCATGATATTCTGGTTGGTTTCAGTGAGGAAAACAGATTGAAGGTGCAGGCTGTTCAGGGGAAACCGCTGCATATTGAGAGGCTTCTTGCGTGGAAGAAGAAATAAAGCGTTTTAAGTTTATTGGATTAAATGACAAAGCCTCGCAGGAGCACTTGCTGCAAAATACGCTCATACTAAGCGGATTTTACAGCAGTGTTCCTGCGAGGCTCCTGTTTGTTGCAGTGTCCAGAGATTTTTGCTATTTTTTAAAATCCAAATAGATGCCTGTCCGCACCGCATATCTGCCACTAAACGAATACTGAATATTTACCAATTTCATTACCTGCTGCATTAACATTCATGGATTGAACCATAACAAGACCTAATGATAAAATTACTGAAAATATCCTCTTGCACATTTTTTTACTCATATAACTGCCTCCTTTGGTCTATTTTTTGCCTATCCCACACAAAACAAAACTCCTTAATTAAAAAACCTTTTTTTACTTCTACATATCCCATCACCTCATCATTCAAATAAAGTATCCATCTTTCATCCTGTTTCTTAATTATCAACTCCTGTAATTGACACATCTCATATGCATATTCATGTTTTTGGACAACCTCAAATAAAAAGCTCTCATTGATTTCCTTTCGTGTATAATATGTAGAAATATATGCCTCATCATTCTCTTCACTTCCCAATTCAACACAATCCCTATTATCACTTCCTAAAATGAAATAATACACTAATTTATCCATTGTAGAATTTACTTTCATCGCTGAACCCATCATCAGACAACCAATCAAAAAATAATTGTCCAAAACAAATATATTCCCCAATAAGCAGCTTTGCTTTTGACAATATTCTTATCACGATGTCTCCCAAAGCACATAAGATGTGTTAATTGTCTTGGATAGAAAATAATCAAAAAAGCTGAAACAACTATATAACATATTTTCATTTTATTATCTCTCTCTTAATCAAAATTCCTAAATTGGATGTTTCCTGAAAAACACTTTATTCAGAACGATTTATTGTATCATTTGTAAACTCAACAATAATGTTCTTATTGGTGCTCAGTGTGATTCGGTGGTTGTTATTCATGGTAAAAGACTCCAATCTATAGGTTTTGTTACGTCTATTTTACCATATATTTTCTTCACCTGGTGGGTGAATAATGATATGAACAACAAAGTATCGCAAAAGCTTGAAATTATAGGATTTAAGGAGTCTGTGAAGAAATATACTACCATTTATTTCTTTATTTATTTTCTCTATTACATTTATGTTCTACCGGTCTTTTCGGTTGATGAAATATCCCCAAACAAAACGGAGGATCACCACTGGCTCTCTTAATCTCATTTCTTATCACCCTCTCCACAACCTTCAATACCTTTTTGTTAATTTTCTTCATTTCTCTTTACCTCCTGTTTTAATATTTTAGCTATCAGCAACAGAACCGCACATAATATAACAGCAACTGCCATATGGCAAACATACATCATATCGGCTCCGAGCAAAGTAAAAGTGTAAATAACACACACTTCAACTGCACACAAAATTCTTGCCGCCCTCTTTGATTCTGACAGTTCTACCGCATCCATATGTATGTTGGGATGATTAACAGTCCCTATAACTTCAACTATGCAAATTGCAACTAATAATAATCCAAAAACCAGCTGCGGATAGTCAACCAGAACCATACATAAACCTAAGACAAGCATATAAGTAACCACTGTACCCAAATAACATTGAAAAAAGGTATTCATATGATATCCGCCTGTTCTTTTTCTTAATGACAAAAAGAATAACAAAAAGAATGCTGTTGGAACTAATTTCTCAATCAGTACACTTATTAGCAAAATAGTTCCAATGGTTATAAATTTTTCCATTAACGAAACAAGCGTATAGACATAATATTCTTCCGCTTCCTTGTCAATCATTTTTTCCTCAGCCATTTGGTCAACCAACCCCATTGCCATCTTCTCAATCATATCAACGCCTCCTTCTACTGTAAGTATAACAATACACAATTTCTTAACAAGGTCTATTGCAGAAAGTGTACTTATTTTGCAGAAAACGACAAAAAAAGTGATTTGTTCTCAGAAATCACTTTTCACTAGAGGAATCATAATGGAAAAATAAAACTCTCGTTCATCGTTTTGAATCACATAAGAGCCCCCGTACTTCCTTATTGTTTCAGCTATATTTTTTATTCCTATTCCATGTTCATCTGTATCCAGAATCTTTGTAGTCTGTATCTCTCCATTTTCATAAATAACAGCATTCTCATAAGTATTTTTCACCGATATAATCGCATTATTGTCCTCTATAACAATTTTCAATTTTATTATTTTATCCCCTCTGCACTTTTCACATGCTTCAATCGCATTGTTTAATAGATTGGACAAAATAACCACAACATCCTCATCGCTAATATTCAAAGATGATAAATCATTAATTTTAAATACAAAAACAATACCCTTATCCCTTATTTCCTGATATTTAGTATTCAATACTGCATCCACAATCACATTATTTGTACAAATAAAATCCAATTCTTTACTAATTTGACCACTGATTTTATTTACAAAGCTTTCCAATGAATCATATTTCTTCTTTTTTATCAAAGAATCAATGCACATAATCTGATTTTTATATTCATGTGTCATTTTCTTTTGTTTATCAAAATTTTCAGAAATAGAACGATACATACCTATTTGGTTTTTAACCTGTATCCTATAAATACGTTCCTCCTGCAATTTATTTTCTCGTTTTAAAATATCATATATTAAATAAAATACAACTATGTTCATTCCCGCCAATCCACACGCTATAACAAAAAATAAATTCTCCTGGGCTTTATTTTTTATATCTTCAGACATTTTTATCATAGCTGTAATAACACATATTGTGAAAATAGGGAAAAAAATAAACCGAAGCCATTCTGTATCTGCCAGCATAGCCAAAGATTTTTTCTCCATATGATTTCTAATAATTAATACAGCAAAAAGTAACAATGCCTTTCCTAAAACAACGACCAATGAACCCTGTATAACATGTGATTCCCATACTTCTTCCATGTTATGAAAAATATAAATATTCATAAGTAACGCGAAATAATCCATCACGAGCAAAAGACTCTCAAATAATGCTGATAAAATCATCGCCTTACCAAAACTCAGTTTAAGATAAAGCAACATAAAGAATGTTATGAGAATAATTGAAAATACCTGCTTTACAATAAAATAGTCTCGAAAAATCATTGCAATAAAATAGCAAAGCACTGTCAATCCGATAACTATACTATAATTTTTCCAACAATTATTTTCCTCTCTTTTTATTCCAAATGCTTCAAAAAAAAATTTTGCAGCATAATATTTCCAACATCATAATCAAAAGACTCTGAATGTAAACAAACATTTATACTTCACCTCTATAAGCGATAAACTTTTCTTCTACATATTTATATCTCGCTCTAGCTATATCTAATAGAATTCCATTATTCAGCAATACTCTGTATCTGCTTATATTTTTAATGAATTTCATATTAACCAGAAAGCTCTGATGTATCCGCAGAAAATCATTTCCGGCAAACTTATCATCTATTTCATTTAGCGTCCCTTGTAATGTATATTTTTGCAGACAATCCTCCATTACATGAAACTCCAATTTATGTAATTTACTCTCAATATACAATATGCGATTCAATGAAACTTTCCTTGTACCTTCGCAGAAATCAAATTCAACCCAAGTAATCTTATAATCCATTTTTTCATGAATTGCATCCATGCACTCATAAACACTGGCAAACAGATTTTTATTGTCCTTTAAAATATATCTTACTGCATCTACCTTATATCCTTCTATCGTATAGTTTACAAAGGCTGTAACAAAAACAATAAACATATCCTTGCTGTTTTCCCGGATCTTTTTTGCTGTCATAATTCCATCCAGTTCATCCATGTTGATATCCAGAAAAACAATCTTATATTTTACCATTTCAATTCCCAGTTCAACAAATTCTTTTCCTGAACTAAAAGTATCAATTTCAAGCATTATTCCTCTGTCAGTCATATAACGTATAAGTATTTCCTTTAGGTCATCTCTAAAAATCTTTTCATCATCGCATATAGCAATTCTAAACATACGTTTTTCCCCCCTCTCTAAATTTTGCATATTTCCTCGTTTGGTTGGTTGTGTTTTTTTAATTTTGTACATATTTTTATATTTTGGCACCTTCCAACAAAAACTTTATTTACTTCCATATAAACATAGCTTATTTTCCCTCGTTCAATTAGAATAATATAAAACCATTTTACAGTCATATATTACTATTTCTCACCCGAACAATCAAATAAAAGGCAGAAATCGACCTATATTTGTAGAAAATGACCAAAATCAACATTTTGAACAGCTTAATCTTTCTTCTATTACCAAATTTGCATTAACATATGCCGGCATTACTACTGTCTCCGAACTTAAAGAATATAATTATATCTCTTTAGCAAATGTTCTTCCTCTTTCTTTCCTTATACGCCGGATATTCTTACCAATAAATATCTCATCTTGCTTTATTTTCTGTTCCATCCCTTTTCACCATGCCTATGAACCCATTTTGGTTCTTTTTGCATTATTTTATGCAATATGCATGATGAAAAGGGACTTGTTCTAGTCCATCTTGTTTCTTCCCTATAATATTTTAAAAAAGAGATTCGAAAAAGGGGCTGTCATGCTAAATCGTTAAAGCGACAGTCCCTTTAAATAACAAATGTTATAACAGTAAACACCTATTATCATTAACACTTTTTGTTTGGTCTTTTGACATATTCCTGTGCCTATTAAATTACATCACTGTTGCAAGAATACCCCATAGAAAAAATGCATAATTTTCTTTGATAGTCTGTTATATCAAACATTTACTTTTTTCCAATATTTTCAATATAGACATTTTACTGCTGTGAAAGTTTATCTTCAAGCATTGATTTAGACACCGAAAACTCGAATGTATCCATATTACTATATGTTGTTATTTTCTCTGGATTATCATTCTCAACAATAAATTCAGGTCTAATATAGCTATCTTTATTCAAAGTGTACCGTCCAAAGACTGAACAGTTAATTCGATAACTGTCACCCAGAATACTGCCTTCATTTGTTTTCAGAAATAGAATAACAGTATCTCCAACATTTGAATGTTCCGCACCCATAAAAGTATGGTTAATTAGCAAATTTTCCATTTCTTCTTCTGTGTATTGTGACAAATCGGCATGTGCTTCAATTTGTTCCTTTTCATCGCTCAGCCGAGTATATCCTCCATCCTCATACACAGTGATGGTTTCCTGCACCTCGCCTTTATATGCTCTCTCCACATCAACGGTAAGCACAGAATAAGAACATCCATCAATATACACATATTCTATTTCTATAATATTTCCTTTTACAATGACATCTGATGAGTCACTATCAATAAAATCATCAATATTATAGTAAAGATTTTTTAACGCAGCTTCACTATTTACATCTGTAAAAATTTCATAACTAGAAATATCACTATAAAATAGGGAATTTTTATTTGAATATTCATTATTATTTTCTGCCAAAGTGGTTTCACTTTCAACAATTGCATCTTTAGTATTGCTTAAATCCTGAACACTTGCACCTTCTATCCTTCCACAACCAACCATTGACAATAATGCCATACACCCTAATATTCTAATACCAATTTTTTTCATTTTACTTCCTCCTACTTATATAAATAATTTATTCCACCTAAATCATTAGTTTGTGCTCTCGAGGTACTACTTGAATTATAAGCAATGTCTGCCCTCATCAAAACATTACTAAAGTCTGAATGTGCCAACCCCATAACATGCCCCATTTCATGAGCTATAACAGCCAATCTTTTATTTTCACTTAAATCTGAAAAATCCGCATCTAATTGTATTTTTCCCCAAGCCCAATTGCTACTGAATGGATCAACCTCTGTACTTCCATTATACATAGTTGTTAACCCCCACCATTCATTAACAGTACTTACTTGATATATATCCATTCTACTACTTGATTGTGTTGTGGTTTTTGTATAAGAAATAGGGGTTGTTACTCCCATGCTACTAGTTGTATTTACCCATTCGCTCATTGCCGTATTAATATAAGATGCATAGCTGCTTGCACTTGATGTAATAAAGTAATGTTGTGTATCTTTTCCATAATTTCCCACACCATATGTCAATTTGTGCTGATTATATGTATTATACGCATACACAGTTGACACACTACACATGAACATAAAAAAGCTAAAACATAATGCAACTATAAATTTTTTTGTTCTCATAAAACTTTCTCCGCTTAATTTTCTTAATACATACAATTATAAAGCAACAAAATACTACTAAAATTTTTTATCTCACCTCCGTATTTTTTGACAACTATAATTGACAACAATTCAAGGGTCAATTGGCTTTGTAAATGGTGCCTTTTTTTGTAAAACCCAAAACCTTTATCCTCTAAAAAAGTATCGTGTTTAACATGTTGCAAATGAACAAATCATTATTTACTTGCGAGAATGTCATCCTATTGATATTAAATCAGTAACTGTATGTGACTGTTATTGTTGCCGTTACCGTTGATGCAGGATATAGTTTATTGGGATCATAGGTTTTGCCTAAATTTTCAATTTGAAGATACCAATCTCCTTTGGGATTTTCACACACAAAATCGGTTACATAATATGTCCCTGACTTTGTAGAAGGTGTCAACCTTGCTACTGTTCCTTCTGGACTCTCAATATAAAGGTCAAACGGATCTGTACCACTTGCTACATTTAAGTATACTTTCACCTGAGTGATTTTAGGATTGGTTCCTAAAACACTTCCTGAAGAAACTTTTGCTATTTGAGATACCCCACCATCTATCGCATTTAACTTTACAGTGGTCTTCGAAAATGAATTTGAAGCTGCTAATACCGGCATTGAAAACATTAAACATGCCATAAAACATACTGCAATTGATGTTAAAGCTCTCTTCTTAATAGTATTCATAAAAAATCCTCCTTAAGTCAAAACATAAATATTATCAAACAGAATGCTCTCCCGCAAAATGGATACTTTTTATATCATTCGTTCAAATGACTTTCTAATCAGTTGACTACCAGATTTTACTAATAAAGCATCAATGGATTTACTTGTAATTCTATCTAAAACTCCCGGCATGATAGGTTTTCCAGCCTCCCATTTAGGGTCTGCTACTTTTACGGCATCTGTGAATGCCTGCCAATACTGTCGCTCATACTCCTCTAATGTATACCCTGCTGCTAATCTGTCGTTTTTCTCAGTTTGCTGATACAACTTTTGATATATCTCTGATCTGTTTGTTGTATCGCCGTTATGCACCCCATTTTCCATATAAAATTCTTTTTTAGTGCTTTCAAACATCTCATCCATAATGCTTTCTGAAATTGAAACAATTCTATTTTTGCTAGCACAATTTTTATCTGTAACGAGTACCCCCGCCAATCCTGTGCGTGATTAATCCAGTCTCCATCTTTATCATATCGGCTCATTCGTTTCTTAATGGCTGAGATTGTAGTATATCCACCGCCACCATCTCTGGACATCTCACTCATAACAGTTCGATATTGTTTACTATTTATATCTATTCCAGCCGCTTTAAGTCTTTCCTTTGTTTCGTTACTATTGATAGGCATTCCAGACATTTGCTGAAATCTATTGCTAAACTCTCTTACTATAAGCATAATTTTCTCTCCTTGATAAATTACTCTGAAATCCATTTTCTTCTTTAACAAACGATTATACTCTTGTCAAATTAAATATCACTTTCTTCTTTAAATATATCAAATAAATTGTATTGTTCAATTGTTCTTGCAGAAAGTGACTCCTAATTGCAGAAAATGACACTCCAAATATAAAATCTCCTTGAATCAAACCAAAGTTCAATTCAAGGGATATCTTTTTATCGTTTCTTTCCAACCATAACAGGCATAGATTTTGCTGTCATACTCTCATTCATTGCTTTTATAGTGTTATAGGTATCATCTCATACTATTATAATGATTCAGCTATAATTTAATGTGGGAACTGAAAAAATTCAGCTCCCACATCAACAATGATTATTCTATATATTTTTTATGTCTCAGTATGTATAATATACTTTTATGCTGCCACACGTTACAGTTGACCATGCATTTCCTTCAATCCATACAGTCCATGATGTATCAGGTGTTAATCCATTAAACTTTTATATAGAATAATCAATTGCATTTCCAACATCTAACACTTTTGCATTGACTCCTAATGAATCATTTTATATCTTCTGATATGATATATTCCCTCTTGCCTTCTCACCATATTCTTTGTTCAATCTGCTTAACTCATCATTATAAATTGATGTAAACTGTCTAGCTCTTGCAAATTCATCATCAGTGCTTATTGCCTTCCAATTTCCAGTTGCCGGATTATATGAAAGGCTTTTATATCTCTTACTATCCCAAAACATACAGGCAGCATTCATTTTCCCATCGGTTTTTTTCATGCTCGAATCATAAATTGCTTTTCGATCTGGTGCGACAGTTTCTCCATGCTGCATGAATCCAGATAAACTCTGAATCCCGGCAATGGTCTGGAATTGTAATGCTATCTTAAGTAGTACTTATGCTACCTGTGGTATTGACTGTTCTGGCCTTACAATGTCTCCCAACAGTTTCTTCGGATCATATGTTGTCATCCTTAAGCTGACTGTTGTCTTCCACCTCTTTTGTCTGATTTACTGCGTATGGATTCACCTGCACAACACTGATTTCCTTTGCAACCAGCCAGGTTGTCAGACAGAACCAGTAATGACCGGTAGGCTCCAGCCCTAAGACAATCTGTTTCTTATCATTTGCAGCTGCAAGCTTAGTGCTCCAGTCTAACATACTTTCAAAGCCCTCTGCCGTATTACTAAAGCCAAAAGCGGACTTACTGAGTTCTCTTAACTCTGCCTTAATAGCCTCAGCTTTGCAATAATCTCCTACTGTTCAAAAATATTTACTGATAAAACTTGATTTTTCTTCTTTGAGCCTTTAATATTCATTATAGATACCTCTTGTATTCGTTAAATTTTACCAACTGGCAGGTCAGTAATAATCTAATTTTACTTGAGGTATTTTTTTCGTCAATCTCTTGACCTATTTAAATTATACAGGATTCTTTCTTCTAAACGCAAAAATACCGCCCTGAATTTTCTCAAGACGGTATCTCCCAAATAAAAAAGGTGCATGGATTGCTCTTAAAACTTTTTCCACGCACCTTTGGATCATTATGTAATTTTAAAGCAGCCTCAAAAGTTGTACTAGCTCATGCTGCTCTTCTGAACTTGTTGTCTGTCTAGTGTCAAACTGTTGAAAACGATTGGTCTGATAAAAGGAAAGAAGTTTTTCCCGTGGCTCTGCTTCAAGAAAAGCAACTACTCCTCCCGCCATATATTGCAATTCTTCAATTACCATCCATGCAAGTTCAATCAACTCTGCCCCTGTAATTTCCTTATCACAGTCATTCGTATAATTCTTCGCTAACTGTGCAATCAAGTACGCCGACATATTATATGTATCAAGATTCTCATCCAACTCACTAATACGCAGCAATTTCTTTTTTACGGTTTTGCTTACCATTTCGCCCCTGACTGTCAAAGACTTTAATGCAATGGAAAAATATCCAACTAACCGTTTACTTTCTAATGAATACACAAAATATGTAACCGACTGGCTTTTCTTCGTAAACTCTACCGCATTGTTTTTCAAAAAATTTTCAACATCCGGATTCTTCGGACAAGAAAACTCGGAGATTTCATGCAAAAGTCTGTCCTCTCCGAGTTTTGGATTGTCACTGTTAAGGTAACGCCGAATGTTGGTGACTAAAAATTTATCACTTACCGACATTCGCTTTCTCCCTTTTGTTTAAAAATTCTATCAATTCATCATCGCTGCTGACAAATCTTGCTGCAACTGGTGTACGAACAGGACGGTTCTTGGCAGATGCTTCAATCGCATCAACAAACATCTCCACCTGTTTCTGACCTGAAATGACAAAATTTTTCTTGATACTAGAAGTTGCCATATAAACACCTCCTTCATTAGTATGGCTTATCTTCGCTTAATCATACTTTTCTATCTTTATTGTATTCGGTAACTGCAAAATTTGCAATAACATAATTGTGAATTTTTCTTAAAATCAGCGAACCGCCTCTTTCTCCTTTACTTTCTCATGCTTATCCGCTCCGGCTACTTTCTGCTTCATATTTTCCAGCCTTTCCTTTAATGACACCCTTGTCACTGGCTTATCCGCAACACTCTCCTTCAAAATTGGATCTTGATCCTACCACAGAAGATATACAATTAAAAGGACATTTTCCTCGACTAAAAAATATATTGTCGGACTCCATTAATAGTGCCTGACACCTGGTATTCCATTGCGCACGTTGTGCTCATTATATCGTTATTCCCTGCAAAAATGTAAAGAATTCCTACAATTCTTTTTTCTGCATGATTCTTACCGATGTATGATAGGAAATGCACATGAGTACCAGAAAGATTACGATTCCAGCCAGTGCAAGCAGCAGCGTATTCATGTTGTAAAATATAGAAAGTATCTGCTGTGGTTTCAGGTTCAGTATCTCCATCACCTTAAAAAATCCAATCACCATACCGAACATCACTGCCATAACCAGGATCACTACCACGCGGCTTTTTTCTGCCCCGAACTTCAACTGCAGTGGTACGGATACACCCATAAGCAGGATTGCCATTACCAGAAGTACCCCCGCCGTCATCAGAAGTTCTTTCCAGTCCTCCCCTTTTACAACAGAATATCCCACTGCTACCAGCACGGATATTCCCCACGCCGTCAGTGTAATAAGCCCGCTGAAAATATATTTTTCCCGTACATAATCCTTTCTGCTGAAAGGCAGGCTAAACAAAAAAGCTGCTCCGTTATCAAACATATCGTAAGTAATCGTACTCAATGCCACAAACACACACAACATCGGTGTATAAGATATAACAAATACCGGATTTCCGATTGCCATATACAACACCATCATGACAGACATAATCACTAAAAATGATTTCTGATTTCTTAATAACAGCTTCCAGTCTTTTATCAATAATCCTTTCATAACGCTTTACCTCGAATCATCATGGTAAGCACTTCATCAATGCTTCCTTTTTCAATCTCAATCTCCGGATAATTTTCCTGATAAAACCGCTTCTGCGCAGTCAGGCAGCTATACCCGTAATTTTCTTTCCGACGTCTGAGAATGTACTGCCTGTCAAGCTGTCCGTACTGCTCTTTTGTCACCTTCAGCACACCGTAGTTTGCCAGAAGTTCGTCCGTCTCCTCGTGTAAAATGATTTTCCCATCGTCAATCATATACAAATCGTCACACAGACTTTCCAAATCGCTCGAAATATGAGAACTGATCAGAATCGACCGTTCCCCACACTCCATATATTCCCGCAGCAGATCCAGCATCTCATCTCTTGCGATCACATCCATTCCGGATGTCGGTTCATCAAGAATCAATAAATCTGCCCCATAGGAAATGGCTGCCAAAAGCTGCAGTTTCCGCTTCATTCCCGTTGAGAAATCTTTGATTTTCTTATCCATCGGCATCCGGTACTCGGAACATTTTCTGAGAAACCAGTCCTTCTGAAACTTCGGATACATGCTGTCCAGTACCGGTATCAAATCCTTCACTGACAGATAGCCGCTGAACCCGGAGTCCGACAATACTACCCCCATATGCTCCTTGTCCTTTACATCCAGGGATTCTACCGATTTTCCAAACACCGTAATTTCTCCCCCGTCCTTTCGAATCAATCCAAGCACTGCTTTGAAGGCTGTCGTCTTGCCTGCTCCGTTCTTGCCGATCAATCCGGTGATACATCCTTTCTGTACCTCCATTGAGCATTGCAGATCAAATCCGTCATAATGCTTTTCTACTTCTTTTAAAGATAACATCTTACTCATCCTCCAATATTATCTGAAACAATTCTCTCAGTTCATCCCTGTTCATGCCGCAGCTTCTTCCTTTTCGGATGGCACGCTCCAGTTCCGCTTCCACTTCCTTACGCTTCTCCTCCAACAGCATCTGCTGGTTTGCACAGGCCACAAAGCTGCCTTTCCCGTGGACTGTGTTTACAAAGCCTTCTTCCTCCAGTGCGTCATATGCCTTCTTTACTGTCAGGGCACTGACCTTCAGTTCCTTTGCCAGCGTCCGCACCGACGGAAGCATCGTATCCTCCTGTAATTCCCCATGCATAATTTTCTCTTTGATCTGCCCGATGATCTGTTCATAAATCGGCTGCATGGAGGAATGATTGATTATAAGGTTCATGTTCATCCCCCTTTGCTATAAACAGTATATAACAGTTTACATCTGTTGTCAACTGTTATATACTGTTTCTCAAAAATATCTTTCAAACACGAAATACTAACCAATTACATCAGGGCATTTACAAAGTCCTCATACCCCTCCACCGTAGATAACAGCTCCAATGCTTCCAACTCCGGTATAGGCTTACCATCTGTCTGCGATACATCAAAAACGGATACCGCCCTGAATTTTCTCAAGACGGTATCTCCCAAATAAAAAAGGTGCATGGATTGCTCTTAAAACTTTTTCCACGCACCTTTGAATCATTATGTAATTTTAAAGCAGCCTCAAAAGCTGTACTAGCTCATGCTGCCCTTCTGAACTTGTTGTCTGTCTAGTGTCAAACTGTTGAAAACGATTAGTCTGATAAAAGGAAAGAAGTTTTTCCCGTGGCTGTCAGATTTACTACTATTTTCATTTTTTTCCTATCCTGCATCTCGTTTCAAAACTTTTTAGAACCAATCCAGAACCACGGTACTGTTATAGAACCAGAGTATTTTTAGTCTTTCAATCTGCTTAACAGCATCTGATAATGCCGCTGTCCGATATGTCGTCCGGCACGTTGCAGACCATCCACGCATTCTCTGACTTCATCCGATGTCAGTTCGTGTTCCTCATAGGCTGCCATAAGAATCCCTATCGTCCCCATGATTCTAAGTCCCATCTGAGCTGATACATTTCTTCCCTTTGCTTCATCCATCAATAACAGATCTGCTTTTAATTCATCTGACAGGACAATCGCTTCACTCTCGCCCTGGTCAAGACCTGCCGCTCTTTTTAATATACTTGCTGATTCCGGATTATTGACAGGCTTCACTACGATAAATTTCTTCTGCCTGATCTCATCGGCTTCCAGCCGAAATCGTTCATTAACTGTCAGCTCATCAAATACTGCCTGCGGAATCAAAACATCGCCAAACAGTTTTTCCAGCAAATCTATACGATTGATTTTAAGAAGTGATATCAGCGGTGTTGTATCTGATACAACAATCATACCGCAGCCTCCTTCTTTTTGAGTTCTCTGAAAGTATTCAGTTCATCATCCAGATCATCCATCGTCATATCAAAATAGGAATATCCCAGCTTATCATACAGATCAATCAACTCGGATTTTCTGATTCCCAGAATTTCAGCCGCACGACCATGGGATATCGTCTGATTCAGTATATATGGATACAGCAACAGTGCATTTCGGGTAAGCTCTGTTTCCGGATTCATAGTTACCAGATATTTTGACATTCCTACCGGAACTTTAATAGTTACAGATTCTGTTGTTACCATAATATCACGTCCTTTCTGTTAGAAATCTATGTTCGTCTCTTTTCCTATATTATTATTATATCCATTATTTGGATTTTCTACAACTGATTTTTATCTGCTTTTATTCAAGTAATCTTCCTCGTCAAAATTGTGCGTATTGGAACTATTCTGGACGTGCTATGTTTTACAATGCACTACAAAAGAATGGGTTAATTTAGAACTGTACATATCCCATTTGTTGCAGTGTCCAGAGATTTTTGCTATTTTTATCTTGTTTTAATTATCAATTGCTTCGACAACCTCCTGTATATCATCAGCAGTGAGTTTTGTCAGCTTATCATATAAGTCAGCTTCAAGCTCATCATCCATATCACCATTTTGAACTTTAATAATATACTTTCTGACTTCAATTCCAACCTTTACAAATTCATAATCACCACAATTGTAAATATCATCTAACCCATATATGATCCCACAATAATAAAACATCTGCGCAAAATTATCGCTTTCCCTGCTTATTCCTTTAATATTATCCTGTAAAAATTTCTTTGCCTCCTGCAATTGTAAATTAATAGCTTCTTTGTCCAAAGAATTATTCTGCAGATTTTCTGCGTATTTTGATGCAAGACTATAGCCTTCTGTTTCAGACTTAAAAGTCTGATATGCTATTTCCTGTTGTTCAGTACTAACTTTCATATTATTATCTTCTCTTGTATTTCCCAGGAAAAGAACTCCAGCCATAAAGTACATAATTATTATGATTATAAGAACAATTCCAAGAAAATACTTATTTATTTTCATTTTCCTCAACAATTTTTCCCTCCGCAATTTTTAATATCACATCACACACTTCCTTTAAATCTTCTTTATGATGAGTGGCTACAATAATCGTTGCTCCTCTTGACTTCTCCTCTCTTATTATTTTATATATAAGCTGCACTGCATCTTCATCCAATGCATTTGTCGGTTCGTCAAGCAATATAATCTTTTGATTTTCAAAAATTGCCTGTGCAATATTTAATCGTTGTTTCATTCCCAATGAAATTTTTTTACTTTTTTATCAGAGTCGGGATCCAGACCTACTCTTTCCAGAGAAAAGATTATATCTTTTTCATCAGCAATATTTTTTATCTTTGCAAGCATCTGAATATTTCTCTTTGCGGAACATTCCGGCAGCAATTCCATATTTTCTATAACAATACCGGTCTCAGGTGGAAACTCAATTTTATCATGCAGCTTTTCCCCATCAATGAAAATACTTCCACTATCCAGATTTATCAAACCACTTATAGCTCTTAGCAGCATAGTCTTTCCTGAACCATTTTGCCCATATAAACCATAAACAAAACCACTTTTAAACGTATACGATACATTATCCAATACCGTATTTTCCTTTATCCTCTTTGTTACATTTTGTAATTGTATCATACTATATCATCTCCTCAGTAAATGTCTGTTTTCTTATATTTTATTATTGAAATAATATTTAAAACTACTAATAATATAATCACATATATAATTGAAGTTTCGTATCTCACATATATGTTTTTTTGATAAATTATCCCACTACGCGTTCCAAATAGCATATTGGGGAAAAGCATAACTCCAATCCGGCTTAAATCACGATTTATCAGTACGTTATTTCCAATTATCAGTGATACCACCAAAAAAATATTTACAAATATATTTGAAATACTGGCATCCATAAATAATTCAAGTAAAAATTGTAATTGTACCAATGCCCATACTCCAACAAAATATGTAACTATTACCTGTATTAATTTTATACTTGATAAATTATTCCATGTCCCATCACATATTAAAAAAATAATCGTCTGACCTATTACTATACAGGCTAATTTCGCTGCTGATAATATAGCATTTTTTAAGTATAACCTCTCTCTGCTATAAGATCTGATCAGCCAAAGCTTACCATATCCGGTTGTAATTTTTCTTGCATTACCCGAAAAGTAAAAAAGTACAAATGGTAATGGTATATATGCATATAAAATTTGCACTAAATTACTTGTTGGGTTGTCAAAAATAAAAAGTGTACTGGCAAATGGTAATTGATATACCTCATAGCCACTCATTTGTATTACAACTCTTTGCATAATAATCATGCATATGATCAATATTATGTTTAACCACTTATTTTTCATTTCTTAAAATATCCCTTTTTGCAAACGTTACTATTCCTGCTATGTACAGAACTATTGCCATTACTATATTTTTTGCAAGAATACCCAAACAGCTTACAAACGATTTATTTCCTTCCAAAAAATTATATGCTGCAGCAACATCTAAACCCGGTATCCAAAACTTAACGAGCCAAAATCTTATCAAAATGAATTGCACAAAATTAACTCCAAAAGCTCCTATAAGAGCAATAAGTTCATTTTGTAAACAATCTCTAAGTATTTTGTAAAAAAGACCTGTTGCGACAAAGAAAATCCAAATAACAACAAATTCCATAAGAGAATACAGTACAAATGGATATTTCTTAATTGTTGCACCATTAAAACTATATACCGTAAAAATATAATCAACTATCTGACGAACTGCCGAAAATATTGCCGCCATTACAATAATTATCCTGATCTGGCTATTATTATATTTTTCCCGCGTTTTATATCTAAGTAATATATATGTTTTTTCTTTGTCCAATGCATAGTATATTCCCAATAAGACAGGAATTGTATCTACAACCAATATTTCTTTAATTCCACAGAAATTACTGCTTGAATTGTGCATATTAAGGAAAATTACATCCTCCGTTATCCCCATCTGCCCTATTGAATTAAGCATAGGTACATTTGAAAAATAACAATCTATACTACACAATCCCACATATATTAAAGCACATACTAAATATTTATACTTCAACAATTTTTTTCTCCCATATAATAGCTGTTATAATCACTAAAATGTAAAGCACTATACACCATATCGCCACTGGAACAACAACATTAAAACCATATTCCATAAACGGTTGAAAAATATGCATTGATGAATTTTTAAACAAAATAGGTATGAACCAAATTGCAAAGGTCAACGCATATACCATCTTTCTTTCGTGTATAGATATTGCCAACGCAGCTCCCATCATTCCCAAAACACCGGCAAATATTGCGTTATAAGAATGTAGACTATATTCGTTGTCAATGGATGTGTATAGCTTATTTCAAAAAGAAATGTTTCTACCATGACAAAACTGTCATATTTCAATGGTTCTGCATCAAACGGTGTATTTGTTCCCCCATTAAATACTACTTGTGATAGTATAAGATTTAATCCCAGTCCTACAAATACAATTGTAAATGAGACGATAAAGGCTGATTTCATTTTTTGTAAAATATATTTATTTTTTCCCATTTTACATATCAATATATTCTTATATCCTGTAATATAATCAACAATACACTCTTCTCCCACTATTACAAGCAAATATAATGGCAAAAAACACAGATAAATCATTTGAAATATGTGTCCTTGTGAATAGCATGATAAAAATGTGACATATAACGGATAGGGTTTCCCCATTTCTCCATTAATTTTAATAATATCCTGATAATAAATCTGTACAATATCCAAAATTGGAATTACGAGCATAAAAATTATCATTCCTATACTTTTTTTATCACTTATAATTCTGTTTAATTGCTGTCTCATTTTTTCCTTTCCTTGTGTTTTTTACTACCGCATTGTTACCATAGACGTCTATGCTTATATAGTATCTCATATTTCTGAAAATTCGACTTAATTTATTATGAAAATTTCTGAATTTTTCATTGTCATGTACATCCAAGCTTCAGATTTCTTCAGATTTTTTCAGATTTTATTAAGCGCATATTGTGTTTTTATGTGCTATTATATTTATATCACTTTTGTTTTTACAATAAATCTTATTCATTTATATAAGGAGCAGCTTGTATGGATAAACTACTCATTATCGAGGATGACGAAACAATCAGAAATGCACTTAGGATTTTGCTTGAAAATCAAGGTTACTTCATCGAAGAAGCGCATGACGGTGAAGAAGGGCTTAAAAAATTTGACTCAACCTTTGATCTGCTGATTATTGACATAATGATGCCAAATATTTCCGGCATTGAGGTATGCCGCAAAATCAGGGAAAAATCATATGTTCCGATTCTCTTTTTGACAGCCAAATCTCTTGAAACCGATAAAATGGAAGCCTTTCCGCCGGAGGGGACGATTATCTTGTCAAACCATTCTCCTACGTGGAGCTTATAGCGCGTATTCAGGCTCTTATAAGAAGATGTCGCGTCTACGACAATGCAGATGCATCAGACACCACCGCTTCATCCACTATTGAACGATGTGGCTTAACCTTATACACAAAATGCAACAATGTCAGTTACGATGGCAGACAGCTTGCTCTCACGGATAAAGAATATCAGATTCTTCTGCTGTTAATTTCTCATCCGACAAAGACATTTTCAACACAGAATATATTTGAAAGCGTCTGGAATGAACCGTATACACAGTTTTCCAATAACACCATTATGGTTCATATTAAAAATCTGCGCAATAAGCTTGAAGCCGGCTGTGGCTGTGCCCACCTGATTAAAACAGTGTGGGGAAAGGGATATAAATTTGAAGAATAAATTTAACGGATATAAGGAATACATAAGCAGCTTATTGATTTCATTTTTAATAGCTTTATTGATTTCAATTGCTGTATTTACAGCTATATACCTTTACGGGGAAAAAATAATAAATGAATATGTAAACTCCGACAGCTATATTTACAATACACAAGCTCCATATATTACCAGCTTTCAAAAATATGTGTCTGACAATAAGGTTTCGTCATACGATTTTAAAAGCATTGAAGCATGGATCAAAGAGAAAAGCCCGAATTTTTTCTCATATCCATTGACAATGAAACATATTACGCTTCAACAGAATATTTAAGTCTCAAAAAGCCCCAAAATCTATTATTATATAATCAGAAAATATCTGTTTATCTTACAGCGTTAAACTTTAGTGACAGGACAGCTAAAATTTTTATATATAATAACTATCAGGACAAATATCTCAAAACTTTGCTTATTTGTGATGCTCTCTTCACTTTAATTACAGCAATAATGATTTTGTTTTTCATTTCCAGACATATTCTCATGCAAATACATGGCACTTTAAACGTTGTCGAGCAGTCTGAAACCGAATTGATCAATGAAAAAAATATGCTGATACGAAGCATGGCACACGATATCCGCACTCCTCTCGCAGGGCTGCAGTCATACGCTGAAATTATCAAAATGGAAAATAAAAAGGGTGCGATTCCCACTGAACACATAGATGTGATTTTCAATAAAATATGCGAAATAAAAGGCCTTACCGACCAGCTTTTTGACTATTCACTTGCCTGCAATGAAGAAGCTCTTGAGCTTGATGCTCCTTGCAATATGGAAAGTGCAATAGGTGACTATCTCTCTGAGATGGCTTTTATCCTCCGTGAAAACAGCTTTTCACTTGATATAGAAAAGCTCATATGGAAGGATTTCAAAATCACTGTGAACTCAAACTTTCTCGGAAGGATTTTTAACAATATTACAAACAATATATGCAAATATGCAGATAGCAAAGCTCCTGTCTGCGTAAGTTCCATCTACCGGAGTAAAGATGCAGGTATCGAGATAACAAACCATATCGCAGATAAAAGCTCTCTTTTTAATACCACCGGCATGGGTATCAGAAATATTACCCTTATGATGAAGCAGATGAATGGGTGGGCTATTGTTTCACATAATAATACCGAGTTTCGCATTACTCTTTGGTTTTCACGTGCATAAAAATAAATCCGCTACACCAAAATCTGGCATAGCGGATTGATTTATATACATCTATCTATTTTTATTTATCAAGCAAATCTGTGTAGAAATCAGCGTAATGTGTCTCGCCTGACTTGATGTAGTCAATGGCTGCTGATGGATGCTGATTTAAGCGTCCTGTGAGCAGGTATGGAATATCGTAGCCCCATACAGCACCGCTCTCCTTAAGCGGAAGCATATGCTCTTCAATGAATTTAAGTACAGGGAATACATTGTATTTTGGATTTTTTAGGAAGCTGAGTAAAAGCTCCATCGCACAGTTTCCTGCGCCTCGTCCCATGCCCATCATTGTTGCATCCAACAGGCTGACTCCCTGGCTGCTGCCTCTATGGTGTTTGCAAATGCAAGCTGCTGATTATTGTGCGCATGCATTCCTACGAACTTTCCGTTTGCCTCAGCAATTTCTGTGTATTTATCGGCAGTGCGGCGAATCTGCTCAGGGTAGAGAGCTCCGTAGCTGTCTACGATGTATATGCCGTCTGCAGAGCTCTTGGCAACCATGTCAAGTGCCTGGTCTAAGTCTGATTCCTGTGTATTTGAGATGGCCATGATGTTGCAGGTTACCTCGTAGCCCTTGGACTTGGCATCCTCAATCATCTCGATTGCTGATGGCATCTGATGTACATATGTAGCCACACGCACCATGTCAATCACACTGTCCTCGCGAGGGAGAATATCCTTCTTGTAGTCACATCTGCCGACATCCGCCATGACAGAAATCTTCATATCAGAGTTGTTGTCTCCGACTATCTCACGGATAGCTGCCTCATCACAGAACTTCCATTTGCCGAATTTATTTACATCAAAAAGCTCCTTAGATGCTTTATAACCAAACTCCATATAGTCGATGCCTGCCTTTACGTTTGCACGATAAAGAGCATTGATAAAATCATCTGTAAACATAAAGTTGTTTACCAGTCCTCCATCCCTAATGGTAGCGTCAAGCACGCGGATATCAGGGCGTGCTGTCATTAAATCACCTTTCTGAGCCATTTTTGTTTCCTCCAAGTATAAATATTATTGTAACAAATATAAATATTACTGTAGCTTGATGTTACAATTTAAAGTTTTAATGCTTCAACGCTTTAAAGCATATAAGTATAATAACACAATTATTTAAAATTGCAAGTAAAACTTTACTTTTTTTTGTCAGACTAATATAATGAATGAGGTTGTAATACAATATCAAAGGAGGACTATATGATTTCTTATTTGACTTCGGCAGATATGTCGATAATAGCTTTCATCGGAGTGATTTTTGCATTCGCACTCACATGTATTGCTATTGCAAAATTAAATAAATTTTTACCAAAGGACCTCGGCAGACAGTTTGCTGTGGACGGAAAGCTTTCAGCCGGGAAGCCGAGAGGAGCCGGTATTATCTTTATATTCACATTTGTGATATCGGCAGTGCTTTTCTCACAAATCAATGCGGAGATTGCCATTTATCTTGTGCTTATAGTTATTGAAATGCTCACAGGCTACTTTGACGATGCGGCTGAAAAGCCATGGGGCGAGTATTTAAAGGGCGCACTTGATTTTGCGGTTGCCATTGTTGTGGCAGTTGTGTATCTGCATTTCAACTCAAGCACAATCACCTTTGCCATATTTGGCGGCTCTGTAAATATTCCACCTGTTGTGTTTGGAATACTCACAGTCATCTTAGTATGGGTATCAATCAATGTCACAAACTGTTCAGACGGTGTTGATGGTCTTTCGGGAACACTTACCATCATTACCATAATGACCTTCTTCGTGCTTGATTCAGTGCTCAAAATAGCTGACAGCTTCAACTATTGTATTTTATTATTTGCGGTATGTCTGCTCGGATATCTGTGGTACAATGCCACACCAAGCAAGCTTTTGATGGGTGATGCGGCTCAAGAGCCATGGGTATATTCATAGCTATTTGTGCTCTTAAATCTCAAAGCCCATTCATCTACATACTGGCAGCCCTCGTGCTTATCATCGACGGTGGACTTGGACTCGTAAAGGTTTCTCTTCTTAGATTTTTGAAGATACATATTTTAAAGAATACCACACTCCTATCCATGACCACGTCAGAAAGAAGCTCGGCTGGTCAAATGCACAGGTCGTTTTCAGATTTGCAATTATCCAGATTGTTGTGTCACTCGCGACGGTTTATCTGGCGATGATTTAACAGTTTTAAAACCATATAAAGCAAAAGCCGGAGTCTGACAATTTGTCGGCTCCGGCTTTTACTATTTACTGTGTGGACTCCTTTAACACTACCTCATACGGCAGAAGTGTCCTGTTCTCAGTCTCTTCACCCTCTATCTGTCTGAGCAGATTCTTACAGGCTCTTGCTCCAAGCTCCTTTGAATCAAATGAAAGCGATGTAATGGACGGCACATTATTTTCCAGCACTGAGCTGTTGTAAAATGAAGCCACCTTCACCTGCTGCGGCACCTTTATATGCCTTTCGCGGAGCCGTCTCATGACCTGCGCACAGACTGCATCATCCATACACAGCAGACAGTCGCAGCCCCTGTCAATTGCATCATCTACAGCCTTTTCGACATATGCTTTTCCTTCAAGATTTAAAAATACAAGATTGTCATTTATTTTCTTTCCAAACAGCTCATGGGCATCCACTACGCCTGCGTATCTGGTCTGATTTACAACAATATCCTCGCTTCCACCGAGAAGCGCCATATTTTTCATGCCACGCATGAGCATAATTGACGTCAGCTCCCTGCAGGCACTTCTATGGTCATGGTCAATCTGCTTTACATCCTTATATTTGCATGAGCCAGCTGTAACAAACGGTATCCTGCGCTCCTGCAAGAATGTCACCTGTGGATCATCTACCATCGTGCGAAGCAGCACCACTCCATCCACCTTATGATTCTGTATGATACGCCTAAGCCCCGCCATATCATTGCCTGAGCCTATACAAAGCAAAAGGTCGTATTCCATCATACCTGCTATCTCCTGAATTCCCATTATAGCTTCCTGGAAAAATGGCAGATCGACAAGTGCATAATCCCCCGGCATCACCACACATATATTAAATGTCTTTGACTGTGCAAGCCCTCTGGCTATTACATTAGGTTTATAATCATGCTCCTGTATATATTCAAGCACTCTTTTTCTTGTTGCAGCGCTATCCTGCCCTTTCCCGATATAGCCCTGCTTACTGTTGTCTTTGAAACGCCAAGTGCCTCTGCTACATCTGATATCGTGATATTGTTACTCATTCTGCCGCCTCTTTCATCTATATGTGATTAATCACTGAACAACTTTTATTTGTTGCGCAACTCTATTGTTTTCATTATAACCTATCTTCATACACTTGTCATCCTGGACATGCAATTTTTGCGCAACTGACTCATTCTTCCACGCATATTCGCTCAACATTTTGTTTTCCGATGATTTAATGTTTACACCATTCATTTACTAACGTATATTTATAGTATGATTAAAGGTCAAAAGGTATCATTGATGTATACCTTATATAACTATTGGAGGTACATATAAATGAATTTTAACGAAATATTATATGGTGTGGCATATTACGACGAATATATGCCTTACGACCGCATAGAAACAGATTTTAAGATGATACGCGATGCCGGCATGAATGTTATCAGGATTGCCGAATCCACCTGGAGCACATGGGAGCCTAAGGAGGGAGTATTTGATTTTACACACCTGCACCGTATGCTTGACTGCGCAACAAAATATGAGCTGAAGGTCATTGTCGGAACACCTACATATGCTATTCCATCATGGCTTGCCAAAAAATATCCCGATATTCTTGCTGTAACACATAACGGCAAAGAGCTCTACGGCCACCGCCAGAACATGGATATCACAAACCCTGACTATCTGCACCATGCACAGATTATCATTGAAAAGCTCATGGAGCAGGTAAAGGACTACGACTGCGTGATCGGCTTCCAGCTCGACAATGAGACAAAGCCTATGACACCTGTTCCAAATACGCTCAGGCTAAATTCGTAGAATATCTGAAAAATGAATTTCCTGACATTGACGAGTTTAACAGGGAGTTTGGACTTGATTACTGGAGCAACCGTGTGGATGACTGGGATGCCTTTCTTGATATCCGCGGCACTATAAATATGAGTCTTGATGCGGAATACAAAAAATTCCAGCGAAAGCTCGTGACAGACTTTTTTGCATGGCAGGCCGATATCGTCAAAAAATACAAGAGAGATGACCAGTTCATCACTCACAATTTCGACTTTGAATGGCACGATTACTCTTACGGCATGCAGCCGGAGGTCAATCAGTACGAGGCTGCCAAGTGTATGGATATCGCAGGCTGCGATATATATCATCCTTCCCAGAGCAGTCTGAGCGGCCGCGAGATTACCGCCTGCGGCAATATTGCAAGGGGCATAAAAGGTGATAATTATCTGGTACTTGAGACCGAGGCTGCCGGAAATCACCCATGGCTTCCTTATCCGGGACAACTGCGCCTGCAGGCCATAAGCCACATTGCAAACGGTGCATGCATGGTTGAATACTGGCACTGGCATTCTATCCACAATGCCATAGAAAGCTACTGGAAGGGCGTGCTCTCCCACGACCTTAGACCGAACCGGCTTTATAAGGAGTGCAGTGTCATCGGAAACGAACTTAAAAAATACGGACACAGACTGGTCAATTTGAAAAAGACAAACAGGTTTGCGGTTATTGCTGACAACGCTTCTCTTACAGGGCTTAATGAATTTAAGCTGAACAACGAAAGCGACTCCAATTACAATACCGTTTTCAGATGGCTTTGCGATGCCCTGTATCTGATGAATATTGAGTACGACGTGATTCCTGCCGACCCGGCACTTTTTGCTTCATATGAGAATATACTTGTGCCTGCACTCTATAGCGCAACAGATGAGGTGCTCAATGCCTTAAATGAATTTGTTGCAAACGGCGGCAATATGGTGGTGACCTTTAAATCTGCTTTTTCGGATGAACACCTTAAAATACGCCATGACGTACAGCCTTATATTATAAACAAGTCTCTCGGCATACAGTACGATGAGTTCACCCTGCCTGACGATGTCACCGTAACCTGTGGCGGCAAATCATCAAAAGCGCGTGACTGGATGGAGATGGTCGACTGTACCACTGCCACACCTGTTGCTATGTATGAGCACAAGCACTGGGGAGTACACGCTGCTATCACCCAAAACAGCTATGGTAAGGGCCGTGCCATGTATCTTGCCACACTTTTTGGTGAGGACACGCTGATAGAAGCCCTAAAGCTTTTCTTCGGCGAGCAAAAAAATGAATTTGATGCTTCTTATCCCGTTGTCATAAAGCGCGGTACCAATATGCAGGGAGAAAAAATCATTTATCTGCTTAACTACTCGGATGATGAGCAGACTGTTACCTGCCATGCAGACGGCCTCAAGAAGCTTTATGACGACAGTACAGTATCAGCAGGCGATTGTATAGCTCTTGCACCATGGGATTTCTGTATTCTTTATGCTGATTAGCCCACAGGTTATATCCTATACTTTTAGCTGCAGATAAATATTTCACAAAAAGCTCATTATATAAGGTCTCAATTATTAATTTTTTCATAAAATTTATTAAGTCTTTTGTTTTGGTGTTGTTTGAATTATTTTTCAGTGTTATAATTTCAAGCGGATTAAAAAGGTGGTTTTATGAAGAAAATACAGAATAAGCTTATAGAGCTTTTCAACCGCTACAAGCATGTGTGGATTTTATCATACTTTATCATATATCTGACCTGGTTTGGATATTTAGAGCGCACTGTTACCACACATTATCACTTGATTCATCTTCCGATAGATGATTATATACCGTTTTGTGAATACTTTGTTATTCCTTATATCATGTGGTTTGGCTATGTGGCCTTTGGAATTGCTTTCACGGCATTACATGACAAAAAAGAATTTTACAGACTGTGTGCGTTTTTATACACCGGTATGACCGTATTTTTGGTTATATCAACTCTCTACCCGAATGGTCACAATTTAAGGCCTTATTATTTCACGCACCACAATATGTTTACAGCGCTTTGCGAGTGGCTTTACTCCACTGACACACCGACGAACCTGTTCCCGAGCATTCACGTATACAATTCGCTTGGCATTCATTTTGCGGTGATGCACAGCAGCTATTTCAAGGATAAAAAGCACGTTCAGCATGCATCATTAGTGCTTTGTGTTCTGATTATACTGTCTACCATGTTTATCAAACAGCACTCAGTATTTGACGTTTCTACAGCCTTTATGCTTGCTTTCGTTATGTACAATGTGGTCTACATCAAAAACTGGATGCATCTGCCACAGAAGAGCGGAAGCTTCCAGGATGCGGCAAACCGCAAGGTTCGTGTTTGATTTAATGATTGCAGCTTTCAACTCAAAAAGACATCAGCCGGAATTTACACCGGTTGATGTCTTTTTATATTTCACTCATAAAAATGCATGACACTCAAAGTCTGCATATCTGTACTGTTATCTTACTCTCTCCCTGCTGTAGTCGAGCACCTTGTCCACAGTTGATTTTATTTCTACTGAATTTTTCCTCTGAGTCGAAATTTCTGCGTATGCATCCTCTATCTGCAACTTATTGCGCTCCTCAAACTTGATAATCTCCTCCTGTGTATTGCGGATTGACACAATCTGCTGTCTGCACGCTTCTATCATGTCAACTGAAATCTCGTCACACTGTGAAAAAACATGATTGAGCTCTACTCCCTGCTTCATGAGCTTTGTCGTGGCAACATTGTTGTCCTTTAGAAGCCCTACAAGGTGACTCACCTGCTCTTTAAGTGCACTAATCTCAGCTTTTGCCTCTGAAAGCTCCTGTTTAACAGCATCAATTGCACTGTCATATGAAACAGATGCCTCCCTTATGCTCTCAGCAGCCTCCACGAACAGCTTTCCCTGCTCTCCAAGCATGCCCGCCTCTATAGCAGCATTTAGTGAGAGAACACTCATCTGCTTATTCTGCTCCTTCATCTGCGCAGCTATATCCGCACAGCTGTCCACATGCTCCTCAAGCCTGTCCGATGTCTCTGACAAGCTCTTGGCCGGAGCTGTAAAATGCTTATTGTTTTCGACAAGCGCACATGTATCTTCATGCTGTGTGGCAATTGCCTTTGCCGCACTCTCAAGACTTGTAAGATTATCCGCAGCCGCCTTTACACACTCTGTAAAGCTGTCGTTTAAGGCTGATATGGCATCCATGCTGTCCTTTGAAAATTCCACCACATTATTTGCATTATCATTCAGCTGCTTAAGGGATGACTCCTCAAGCTGTCTTGATTTCTCCAGCTCATCAAAATCAGCCTCTATAAGCTTTGACTTTGCATTTACATTCTCGAAAAATCCCCTGTCATTATCCAATTGTTCCTTCATATACGCTAATTCCTCAGCGGATACTTTTGCTCTGTTCCCAAACACTGATCTATTCTCCTTTACCGGTTACCTTTTTAGAATATAATATCACTTATAATACTGTATTTCAAACTGCAGTGACTCATTTTCCCTGAATACATTTATCTTTGGTGAATATACTACGGACAGCACTATATTATTAAACCTTCCTCTTTGTGCAGCTTCAAGCGCGTCCGAACCAAACCTTTGCCTGATATAGTCAAAAAAGCTTTCTATATCACCAAAATAAATTGCATTGATTGGCGTGCCATATGAGGATATCAAAGAAAGCCTAAGCACATTGTTGTTTTTACCAACTACCCACATGCGGCTCACACGTAGATTTTTGTCTGCAAAAACAGGCTTTGGATTGTCCTTTCCAAACGGTGCCAGTACTGAAAACTCAGACACCAGTCTCATTGATACATAATCCACCGGCATCGGCACATCTATATGTATTTTAGGCACGAGGTCATCGTCAGTAAGCGATGCATACTCATTTATTTTCTGACGGAATGGCTCAACGTTTTCTTGTGGCAGTGAAAGTCCTGCAGCCATCGGATGGCCACCAAACTTCGTGAACAGCTCACTGCATTTGCACATTTCCTCATACATGGAGTACTCCTCTATCGAGCGGCCTGAGCCCTTTACTCCGTCCTCACTCTTTGTGAGTATAAAGGTTGGCTTATTGTATCTCTCCCTGATACGGCCTGCTATGATTCCAGCTATGCTCTCATGCACATCCGGCAGATATATGACAAGCACCCTGTCTTTTTCGTAATTGTCCCTCTCATATATCTCAACTGCGGTTTCGACACCCTTTGCAGTCATTTCCTTCCTGTCATCATTGAGTGCTACAAGCTCTGATGCGATGCGCATGGCCTCCTCCTGCCTGTCACATAAAAACAGCTCAAGTGCTCTTTTGGCTGTATCCAGACGGCCTGTCGCATTGACACATGGTCCAAGAACAAATCCAAAATGATATGCATCTACATTTTCAGCCTCTATATTACAACATTCAAGCAGGGCTTTCATGCCGATATTTGTCGTATGATGAATACTCTTTAAACCGGCCTTTACGAGTATACGGTTTTCACCCGTCAGCGGCATGACATCCCCGACTGTTGCAAATGCCACATTCTCTATAAAATCCATGGCCTCTTTCTCATCTATGCCTATTTTTCTATATAGTAATATGACAATTTTCCAGGCAACAGCTGCTCCGCAAAGCTCCTTGTACGGATAGCTGCACTCTATCTGATGCGGATTTACAACGGCATCTGCCTTGCTCTCCTTGTAAATCTTTATACCCTTTATATCTTCAAAAGGCACTGCATGGTGGTCTGTTACGAGAACCGTCATTCCAAGCTCCTTTGCATGTGCGATTTCCTCAATCGCCGCAATTCCGTTGTCACATGTGACCACAGTGTCTATCCCGTCCTCATATGCCTTGTCAATCAGATGCACATTCAAACCATAGCCATCCTTCACTCTGTCTGGAATCATATAATCCACACATGCCCCGGCTCTTTTAAGTGCTTCACAAGAATATATGTAGACATCACTCCGTCTATGTCATAGTCACCGATTATCCTGATTTTGGCCCTGTCAGCTATCTTTTGGGCAAGAATGTCAACCAGCCTCTGACCATCCTTTAAAAGAGCCGGGTCTGCAATGTCTGAGATTTTGCCGTTTAAAAATTCATTTACCGCGTCATCTCCTATAACACCTCTGTTTCTGATTATCCTCGCCGTCACCTGATCTATTCCAAACTTTGCTCCGATTGCCACAAAATCAGCCTTCTTCGCACTAACATACCACTTTGCCATAATCTACCCTTTCCAGGCTCAGCCCACACGCCGGTGCCGTGTAGCCTGCCTGTGCCCTATCCTTTGAAGCTAAAATTTCCATCACAGCATCTGGATTTTTCCTTCCATCGCCCACCTCGATAAGCTTCCTGTGATGATTCTTATCATATTCTGTAAAAATCCATCTCCGGTGTAGCTGATAACAATATCATCGCCTGTTTTTTCTATATCAATAGAAAAAATTGTCCTGATCGTTGACTTTTTCATATGTTTTGTTGCCACAAAAAGCTTTAAAATCATGCTCTCCGAGAAGATACGCTGCTGCTTTTTTTCATCCGGTCTGTGTCAAGCGGCTTATCATAGTCGTATACATATTTTCTCCTGAACACATCTGACACAATACCGGTGTGTATTGTATACACATATGTCTTTGACACAGCATTGTACCTGGCATGAAATCTGTCAGGCACATTTGAAATATCTGTCACCGCAATATCTGCCGGCAGATGCTCATTCAGCCATATAAATATCTCATCCTTGGAAAAATGCTTCGGCATGTGAAAGCTTGCCACCTGCCCCACCGCATGCACTCCAGCATCCGTGCGTCCTGAGCCTATGACCTCAACCGGCTTTCCTGCCAGCGTGGAAAGCACATGCTGAAGCTTTCCCTGTATTGTATCATCTGTGGATTTCTGCACCTGCCAGCCTTTGTAGCGTGTGCCGTCGTATGCCACAATTATCTTGTAATTTTGGGTTTCTGTATTCATAAAATTGTCTTTCTTTATCTAAAAATAGGGTTGTGAATAGTTACTTTTATTCTATATAATATCACATCATTTTTTCTCTTGCCAGCACTGTTTTGCTCCTTTAATCCAATTAAGCAAGCTCCGCAATACGTGTCACAGCGACATATATATTTGATATCTCATACCATGTATTGTAGTCCACCACACCTGATACCGGAAGTCCGAATACAGCCTGAAATTTTTCCACGGTCGCCTTTGTCTTTGGTCCGTATATTCCATCCGGCACAATAGACGGAATGGCCGGATATGCCTTTGCGATGCGGGCGAGCTGTTTTTGTATCTGGTATACATTCTGCCCTGATGAGCCTATGGCTATATTGTAGCCCGGCCATGACGCCGGGATTCCTGATACAGCCTCCGCGGTATTGATATACATGTTGCTGCCGTAAAAGTATCTGAGTATCTCAATTGCACTGTAGCCCTGGTCACCGAGACTTTTAGAGCCCCACTGTGTCATCCAGCTCGGACAGGAGACCTTCTGTCCGTCACAGTACTGCGTCAGAATCGGCTGCTTCACATTAGGTCTCGACAGATAGTTTTCAAACATTTCATTTACTATCAGCGAGATATTGTCATATATATTTCTGCCATAGATGAATTTGTGGTCATATGCCGTAGACGAAGTGATATTAAAATTATAGCCCTTTCCCCGATAAAACTCCGTGTATATCCTGTTTAACGTGAATGACATAATCGCAAGCACATTTGCCCTTATAGTGGCATCAGGCCATGTCGCATATATCTCACTGGAAGCTACATTTTTGATGTAATCCTTATATCTGACATAATAATTTGCCGCTGTGGAATCCGATGGTGCCCCATCATGCACAATAACATATTCCGGAATCACAACACGATTAAGTACAATCTCACCGGTCTCAGCAACCGGCATAATCTCCGGCTCAGGTATCTTGGCAGGATAATCACCGTAGAGTGTATGTGCCGGAATAACAATATTGTCCACATCATTTCCCGGTGCATCAAGTACTTCCAGCTCAATATCCTGTATGGAAAGTCTGTCGGGCATCACCTCAACGCCCGAAACAGTGATATTTCTGTATCCGTTAGCTGAAACAGTTACCGTCACCTCCGAATATGGCTGTGACTCACTGGGCGACATAGAATACTCAAGTGGCGGAGTGGCAATCTCAACTGCTCTATGCTTCCCGATTCGTTGGTGTCAGTCTCCTCTATCTTCCCCTGCGGATCCCCGGAATAGCTGACTGACACCCTTGCATCCGCAACCGGCGTCCCCATGTTTTTCTGTCGTACTCTCACCTGAAGCCGCCCCTCATCAATTGACTCCTGTTGTAAAATGTGCAGATTTTTCATGAATATTATTACCTTAATATCTTTTTACAATAATATGCACAAAGTGCAGCGCATATGATATAATGAGCGTAGGCAACGAGCAGTGCCAAATTGAAAATATATAAAAATGCCAGCTTGCTGAGCACTTTTTATATATTTTTAATTTGATAGGGCGACTGCCCGTACAGTCAGGAAAAACTCAGATTTTTCTGACTTGCACTGCATACAATACACTTACTAAGGTGGTTGGGGGACGTGCTCTCATCTGATCCGAGTCTTACGGAAAGGATGATTATTATGGTTTCTTGGAACGACTTATTTACTTTCGTTATCATGCTGGTAGCGATTCTGACATACATAGATACTCACAGAAAACATAAGAAATAGCCGTCCTGCCTCTGGTAAAGTCTGGGAACGGCTATCTCTTACGATAACTTATTAACTTAATTTGCCGGATCAGGTGAAGTGCACTCACCTACCGACTGCCTTACTAAGTGTATTATATGTCACTTAGCAGCATTTGTCAATTTTATTAATATTAAGGAGGAAAATTATGCATACATTTCAACCATATCCAATCGACATGCTCGATATCAATCCATTCACCAAGCTTAGCAAGGAGTGGGCTCTCGTGACAGCCGGTGACAAGGAAAAATCAAACACCATGACCGTTTCATGGGGTGGAACCGGTGTCCTCTGGGGCAAAAATGTCGTATTTATTTTTATCAGGGAATCAAGATATACTAAGGATTTCATAGACAATGGTGAGTTTTTCTCACTTTCTTTCCTTAGCGAGAAATACCGCGATGCCTTAAAATACTGTGGTGCTCACTCAGGACGCGGAGAAGACAAATGGTCAAAGGCCGGTCTGTCTCCTGCTACACGCCATGGCATACCATATCCGGATGAGGCAAATCTCGTATTCCTCTGTCGCAAGATGGCTGCTGTGCCTATTGAAGAGGCTTCATTTACAGACAAAGCCATTATGCATCAATGGTACGGCGATCACGATATGCACACTATGTATGTTGGTGAAATTATTGAGGTTGCGGCTCGCTAATTTTATGACAATACTACGGGACGAGAAGAACCCTAATATGTATTTATGCGCTTAAAACTACGTGGCTAAGATAATTGTAAGAATTATGCTTTAAGGTTTTCTATGCTTGACGAAACCGGCTTTTATGCGCCGTCCGTGGCGCATAACGCCTTGCCCTGCCGTCCATGGCAGGGCATTTCTGTGTTTCATGGCATAATTCTAACAATATCTAAGTCACTTCGTAATCGCTTATAAATACATATTAGGGTTCTTCTCGTCCCTTTCTCTTTGGCAATATATATAGATTAGCCGACTCTTTAAAATGTATCACGGCGTAAGGGGCAATATCTGCCAACAGATATTGCCCCTTATTAATACCATAATCTAGCGGCAGCCGGTACTCATAGCTTCAATGGCCACGGCACCACCGCGCACAACCGAGATATGCTTGTACTGTGACTTGAGCAGGGCTATAAGATCATCATTGCGGTGCTCTGTGAGCTTGCTCTCTAAGATCACGCTGTCGGCATTCTTGTCCACCACGTCAATATTAAAAACCTGCGCTGTCTGGAAGATATCAGTGATTTCCTCGCGGGTGAGCTTTGATACCCTGACATAGAGTATTTCCTTCATATGCAGAGGCACATCAGTCAGGTCAATAACCTTGATGACCTCGACCATTCTGTTGAGCTGCTTTTTTATCTGCTCAAAGGTAATATCATCGCTTGTAACGCAAATAGTCATTCTGGAAATAGTCTCATCCTCTGTGGTTCCAACCGTAAGAGACTGTAAATTGTAGGATTTTGCAGAGAAAAGTCCTGAAACCTTTGCTAAAACACCGACCTCATTCTCCACATAAAGTGCAATCCATCTGTTTTTCATTTCAATATTATTCATCTTCTGCACCTCCTACTTTAAAATCATTTCGCTCATAGGATTTCCGCTCTTGACCATTGGAAGAACAATCTCATCCGTAGCTATCATAAACTCAATAATTACAGGTACATCCTTATATTTCTTGGCCTCTGCAAAGGCTGCATCGATATCCTCTTCCTTTTCCACGCGGATTCCGTGTCCACCATAGCTTTCAACAAGCTTGAGAAAATCCGGTGTGTATGGCGGACATGCCTCGTTTGGTCCCTTGCACTCAGCCGGACAGCCCTTTCTTCTTCGAAGGCAGGTCGCAGAATAACGCTTGCCATAAAAAAGCTGCTGCATCTGGCGCACCATGCCAGATAGTAGTTGTTGAGCACGCATATGGTCACTCCTGCTCCCTGTACAACTGAGGTGGCAAGCTCCTGTATATTCATTTGAAGTCCACCGTCACCGCTTATGCATACAACATCCTTGTCAGGATTTGCAATCTTTGCACCTATTGCTGCCGGAAGACCAAAGCCCATGGTTCCAAGACCTCCCGATGTAAGAAGCTGGCTGTTGCTGTCAAGCTCTAAGTACTGTGTAGCCCACATCTGATGCTGACCTACATCTGTAACGTAGATTGCATCCTTATAGTTCTTATTGATATGCTCCATAATCATCTGAGGTGTCATGCCCTTGTCTCTTCTCATGCCAAGAGGATTTTCCTCATCCATGCCTTAATCTGCTTCTGCCACTCAGCAGTCTTTTTCTGCTCAGCCCACTCGTTTAACTTGTCGAGCGCCACATTGGCATCTGCAACGATAGGCACATCAACCACTACATTTCGTGAAATAGATGCAGTATCCACATCAATATGTACAATCTTTGCCTTTGGAGCGAACTCATTTAAGTCACCGGTTATTCTATCATTAAATCGTGTACCTATTGAAAAAAGTAAATCACACTCACTGACTGCCTTGTTTGCCGCATATTTGCCGTGCATACCACAGTTTCCCACATAAAGCGGATGAGTGGTAGGTATAGCTCCCTTACCCATTATTGTAGTGACAACAGGCACATTCTCTGCCTCCGCAAAACGGCGCAGGTTTTCATTTGCCCTAGCAACATTTATACCACCTCCTGCAAGGATAAGCGGTTTTTTGGCACTCTTTAACATCTTGTAGGCGCGCTTAAGCTGTCCGACATGTACTGTATCATTTACACGATAGCCTCTGATTTCCACCTTATCCGGATACTCTGCCGGACCGGATGCAGTCTGTATATCCTTTGGCAAGTCAATCAGTACAGGGCCTGGCTTTCCGGTCCTTGCAATATGAAATGCCATCTTTATGATTTTTCCAAGGTCCTTTCTGTCACGGACTGTAACAGAATACTTTGTGATATTTCTGGTGATTCCGACTATATCCACTTCCTGAAAGGCATCATTTCCGATAAGTGGAAGCGGTACCTGTCCTGTAAAGCACACAAGCGGCACATTGTCATAATGCGCATCTGCAAGACCTGTAACTGTGTTGGTAGCACCGGGACCGCTTGTCACAAGGCAGACACCCACCTTGCCTGTAGACTTGGCATAGCCCTCAGCCTCATGAATCAGGCCCTGCTCATGTCTCGGCAGAACCAGATTGATTGAATTAGTCTTGTATAACTCATCGAATAAATCTGTAACTGTTCCTCCCGGATAGGCAAAAATAGTATCTACGCCTTCCTCCTCCAATGCTTTTACAAATAATTTTCTTCCTGTGATGTCCATACTGCTGTCATCCTCGTTTCTATTTTACGTTTCTATTTTAATAGTTTATTTTACTTTCTCATACCGAAGGAAATAAAACTCCAAATCAAAGTATGTCTGCTCTTCGCTGTCTCCCGTAATCTGCCACTCAGGCTTCTCGTCAAGATTTGGAAAATATGCATCCGCATCATACTCGAAGTCCACCTTTGTGATGTGGGCTACATCGCATTCATCCACGAGCTGCTCATAAATTTTCTGTCCACCAATGATATAAATATCCTCAGAATTGTATTTTTCAAGCTCCTTGTGAAGCTCATCAAGTGAGTGAACCACGACAGCGCCCTCCACCTCATAGGATGGGTTATGTGTGAGCACTATGTTGGTTCTGTTCTTAAGAGGTCTGCTGTTTGGAAAGCTCTCAAGTGTCTTTCTGCCCATGACTACAACCTTTCCTGTAGTCATCTCGCGGAAAAACTTCTGGTCCATAGGTATCCGAACGAGCAACTGGTTGTTTTTTCCAATTGCCCAGTTATTGTCAACTGCTGCTATTAAATTCATAATTTTCTCCCTGTTGTAATCATTGCTGTTCACACAAAGTAGTGAACAATGACCTTCTTATAAATGCTTCATATCCACATTCTTTAAACCGCAATAGGTATATCCTTAATCTGCTCACCTGTCACATAGTCTGTTATCTTGATATCATCCGTTGTAAACTGATAGAAATCCTTTATGTCAGGATTGAGCCAGAACTTTGGAGCATCGTACTGCGGTCTCTCAATCAGCTCCTTCACGATTGGCACATGCCTGTCGTAAATGTGTGCATCTGCAATCACGTGCACCAGCTCTCCTACTCTCATATCACACACCTGCGCCAGCATATGCATAAGCACCGCATACTGGCATACATTCCAATTGTTCGCCGCAAGCACATCCTGTGAGCGCTGGTTTAAGATACCATTTAATGTGAGCCTGTCATCACCCTTTTTCTGTGTCACGTTGAATGTCATGCTGTATGCGCACGGATACAGATTCATCTCATGCAGATCCTGATGCACATATATATTGGTAAGTATTCTTCTTGAAAAAGGTGTATGCTTCAAATCATAGATGACTCTGTCCACCTGATCCATCATGCCTTCCTTATACTGATGCTTTACACCAAGCTGATATCCGTAGGCCTTGCCGATTGAACCATCCTCATCTGCCCACTCATCCCACACATGGCTTTTTAAATCATGGATATTGTTGGATTTCTTCTGCCATATCCAAAGAAGCTCATCCGTTGCACTCTTGATATATGTCTTTCTTAAAGTGATAGCCGGAAACTCCTTTGACAAATCATATCTGTTGACGACACCAAACTTCTTTATTGTATAGGCGCTTGTTCCGTCCTCCCAGTGGGGACGCACCAGCTCTCCCTCAGTGCTTGTGCCATTTTCCAGAATATCCTGACACATCGCTACAAAAACTTTATCTGCATAACTCATATTATCTGCTCCCTAACCATAAGTATTCAACCGATACAATTACCCGTTTACTGTCTATTGTATCTAATTATCAATTTTTTTTCAATATATTCAATGTGCAAATTCAAATGATTTTTTTAGCTTTTTTCTTCATTAAATTATTTAAGTTTTTTATTATTCTTTCGAATTAAGGACACAATTTGGACAAATTTATTTAGTATAGTAATACCTGTAAAGGAGATACACCTTTACAAATTCCCTTTTTTAAACATTTTTTCATAAACTAAACTCCTCGAAAAGAAGCCGCTTCCCTCGGCTTCTTTTCACGTTATGGGGGTTTACATTTCAGGCTTTTTCCCATATTATGATTAAAGGATCAAAAAGTAGAGTCAGATTACGCGAATGCGTAGCATGCAGTAATCTGATTAATCATAAATGAGGAGATTCACAATCACATGAAATTTTTTCTCGCACCGATGCAAGGGCTGACCGGATATACAGTAAGAAACGCATTCCACCACCATTTTGACTACATAGACAAATACTACACACCGTTCATCCCTGCCGCAAAGCGCATGAATGCCAAGATAAAAAGAGACATCGACCCGGTAAACAACGACGGAATCACTCTCATACCGCAGGCCATGTCTATAGTGGCAGACGAGGTCATCGACCTGCACAGGCAGCTTGTTCCTTACGGATATGATGAGATAAATGTAAATCTCGGCTGTCCGTCAGGTACCGTCGTATCCAAGAAACGAGGCTCCGGCATACTTGCATATCCTGATATGCTGGATAGCTTCCTTGATGATCTGTATACAAAAGCTGATTTTCCTGTTTCAATAAAAACCCGCGTGGGCTTTAACGATGATGAACTATGGCCCAGGCTTATCGAAATATACAGTAAATATCCGATAAGTGAGCTTACCGTTCATCCGAGAGTCCAGAAGGATTTTTATAAAAATACGCCGCGCATGGATGACTTCGCCCTCGCCATGCAGAAAATAAATCCTGATAAAACCATACTCTGCTACAACGGAGATATCACTGATATTAATAGTTTTAATGCACTAACCGACTGCTTCCCTGATATTGATGAAATCATGATAGGCCGCGGACTGTTTGCAAATCCTGCTCTTATCGCAGAGCTTAAGGGTATAAGCATGGATAAAGCCGAGCTTCGCGAGCGCTTAAAGAACTGGCATGATGAGATTTTATCCGGTTATCTGTCCATCTTTTCCGGTGAAAAGGATGCCATTTTCCGCATGAAGGAAATCTGGGCATATATGCATGGGCTGTTTTCTGACTCTGAAAAGCTCTGGAAGAAAATTAAAAAATGCCAGACGCTTAATGACTATAAGTCAATCGTTCGAATGGCATTTGATGCTTTTTAAAATATAAACTCTTTACTTTCTTGCAATTCTGTGAAACTGTGGCCTTATGGTGATATCTGTCATCACAAGGCCTTCTCTTTGCCCCAAAATATAAAGCACTGCGTCTGCAACCTCATTTGGCTGTATTCTTGCAGCTTCATTTTCATCCACTGTAAAATCAGCATTCCTGTACAGATTGGTGTCGGTCATATCAGGCTCTAAATTCACCACACGCACACCGTACTTTCTCGCCTCCTCAAACAGGCTGTGGGAAAAGCTCGTAAGCCCCGCCTTTGTGGCACCATAGGCACAGCCGTGCGGATTCGTCTTTTCAGCAGTGATTGATGAGATATTTATTATTGTTCCTTTGTTTTTCTTTAAATCGCGAAGCAGCAGATTTGTGATAATCATCGGTGCCTCAAGATTTGTCCTCACCATCTGTGATATTTTTACAGGATTAAGCTCCTCATGAAGAGCGTAAAAGCCGACGCCTGCATTGTTTATGAGAAGTGATATGTCATGATTTTTATTAATTTCTTTTATTGTCTTGATGAGCTTTGCAGTATCGGTAATATCGCATACTATACGCTCTATCCCTGCAATATCATCACTTTGATTGAAGCTTCTTCCTATTCCGTAAACCAACCAGCCATTCGCTGCAAGCTGCCTGCATATAGCTTTTCCGATGCCGGAAGACGCCCCGGTTACAATTGCTTTGTTCATCTGATTGCTCCTTTATACTATGTGATATATATATTGAAAATGTATTGCAATAATATCACTTCCACATAAATATCCTGTCCTTATCCACATATTCGGATACAGCCTGTATCATAAACTCTTCCATATCACTTCGTATATTTTCCGGATACTGGTAATACCCATTCACATTGTCGTATGGAAAATTCACCACAGCACTACAAGGCATGTCCTTTCGCATTTTCTTCAGATAATCCTGCGATATGCGGAAGCTTCCGATACTCACATCCCACAGCTTAGAACCGTCTATCTGTGAAAATACGTCATCAACCATCCTGCTGTATTCACCTCTCCAGTCCTTGCAGTATATCATCGGATCAAAGCACAGTCGCACTGGAAATCCACCATCCATAGCACATTTTGCTGCCTGAATCCGCTCCATAGGTGCGGACGCAAAATGCTCATACTCTGCTGCAACCCTTTGAGGCGAAACTGTATAGGCAATAATTACCCTGTCACATGCTTCGTAATTGCTCCACAAATCACACCTGCCACTCTTGGTGCGGATTTCAATTGTAAGATTCTCATGCTTTTTTGTAAAAGCAATCCATTCCCTCACAAAGCCGGTAAGCGACTCTATGGCCACGAGGTCTGCATCATATGACACGCAAAGATATATGCTTTTTTGCGCCAGAAGTGCTTCAAGCTCCGCAAAAATATCCTCCAAATTTACAAACACCACAAGATTACCAGACGGATACATACCCTTTAAATAGCAGTATTCGCAGTCAAATATACAGTTCATCATGCATGAGCAATAGTAGAAATTCTCATTTCCAAAGCTCTGACACACCGGTGCACCTTCATATATGCAGCCGCTTGTATTCTCTGCCAGAATGAGCGCTTGGCATTGCTTTGAGCAGAAATACTCTGCTTTTTGCGGCAGAAAACATCCTTGTAGTGGTCAATTTCTATGACTGTTGTATTATTCAGCTTTTCTAAAATCTGCTTTGTACGTGGATGCTCGGCCACGCCTTTTTCCACATATACATGTGAAAACATTTTATTGTATTGGCACATTTGACATTTCCTTCTTACAACAATCTCTGTTTCAATTCAAACAGACATTTCTTTCCTTCACGCTTGCTCTCACACGGCAGCAAGCCATTTGTATAGTACTCATCCAGAACAGCTTTATAATCTATACCACTTAGTCTGCAATACTTTATAAGCTGTGCCAGCTGATCCCCCATTACCTTGGAACAACGCATATCGCAAATCAGCCTATCCATATTCCAAGAGGATTTAGTATCATCTGTCGCATTGTCGTCTGCCATATTTTCGCCTTTAGTCTTATCATCTATTGAAGTTTTATTACCACCTACACTTAAAAGTATATCAATATAGCCACATATTTTGTCTTCCTGCAAAGCAAAAAGCTCTGTGATTTTCGACTGGTCAATTCTCTCACCGGCATCTGAAACAAGCTTTATAAAATGCATACGATGCGGTCCCACGAAAAACGCTGCTGCCTGATAAACGGCGGCTGCCTCCATATCATATACAACCGAATCGCACCCTTCATTAAGCACCCTTGCGACCGTTACTATTTCACACTCCCTGAAATTTGCCTTCATCAGCATATCGGGGTAAAATGTACGCCCTGTCATCTGCTCAGTGAGCTTATTTCCCAGAAATATACTGCCCAAACAGATATCACTGCTAAAACCAGCGCCACACCCCACATTCAAAATCTCATCATCCGGTGAAATCCCGTACGCACCACCAATATTTGAAACCGCTGCCGCCGCATTGATTTCTCCTACGCCTGTTATCACAAGCCTGATACTCTCATTTGCAAACACATCAAATCTCACCATTTCAGGGCTTTTTTCCTTTTTTAAGCCATAGTGGTCTATTATATTTTTTGCCTCAGCATAAAAAGCACTAAATATATAAATCATAGATAATTCCTTCAAATCTTCCCTGCATACATCACCAGGATTTATCTCTCAAGCTCCTTTAAAAGCTTAGTCCTGTTGCTTCCAACCATGAGCTTTTCATTGTAGATATCAAATTTTTCACACTCATTCTCAGCTAAAAAGCTGCTGATTTCCGGTGTGATGGTCAGCTCTGTAACAAAGACAAGCATCTCCTGGCCGTCCGAGAATACATCCTCCACAAAATCAAATGCGTGGTTTAGCTTCTCCCCTGCCGCATCCTCCATCGTTGAAAGCTTCTCAGATTCTTCGGTAAAATCATCCATCACCGTATCAAAATCACCCTTGATATGCTTTAAAACATCCTGTCTGATATAATATTCCTTTGGCAAAATAAGAGAGCTCTCCTTCAATATCTCCATATTCTTTGAAAACTGCTCCACAGCACTGTTGTACAGCGCATGCTGCTCTTCAGTGCTTCTTTGTGACTTTCTGTATTCCTTCAGAAACTCATACCATAGCTGCACCATTTCCGCTCTCTGGCCACATCCGAAAAAACAACTGTCAGTCCGCTTAAAAGCAGATTCACCACAGTGATTCTCTCATCGAAATCAGCATCAAACACACGTTTATATACTGACTTTTTCACGTTTCCGGACAATATATCGCTTATACCGTAATCCTCATTGTATTTTCTGTAGATTTCCAGATATGCGTACACATCCTCTGCTATATCAGGATGGTGGATAAACTCACCTATTACATCCTCCGTGACTGCAAGTTCTCCCGCCTCGTACACCTTAAGCAGGCTGCTTAAATCCTCCCAGCCTCTTGCCGTGACGAAATTCATACCGTCCACGTCAGTTTCCACCCTGTAAAAATTGTTTGGGTGAAGCTCAAGATAGCTTAAAAGTGCATCATGGATATGCACATCTCTGGCATATTCCTTCCACACCTGATAGTCCGCTTCTATCGATATATATCTGACACGGTCGAGCGTAACCATATCAAAATCGCGCACTGATTTATTGTACTCAGGCGGATTTCCTGCCGCAACAATCACCCATCCCTTGGGAACAGCCTGATTACCAAATGTCTTGCACTGCAAAAACTGAAGCATCGTAGGAGCAAGTGTCTCGGACACGCAGTTTATCTCATCAATAAAAAGTATACCCTCCTTAAGCCCTGTTGCTCCATCTTTTCATAGACGCTGGCTATAATCTCACTCATCGTGTATTCCGTGACGGAATAGCTCTTTCCGTCATACTCACGCTCCTTTATAAACGGCAGTCCTACCGCTGACTGGCGCGTGTGATGCGTGATGGTATATGCCACAAGACCTATTTTGCACTCTCTTGCAATCTGCTCCATAATCTGTGTCTTGCCTACGCCGGGCGGTCCGATTAAGAGCATCGGTCTCTGCCTGATCTGCGGTATCACGTACTCTCCATGTGCATCCTTTGACAGGTATGCTTTCACTGTATTTTTCACTTCGTTTTTTGCCTGTTTTATATTCATATTGTTTCCTCCAGCTCCACCTGCATCGCCCATGGCGGCACCTCATTACCCTCATATGCACCAACCGACACAAATGCGCACTTGTACGATGGACACTTTGCCGGGAAAATTCCCTTGCCATCAGTAAAATATATAAGTCCGCACATGTTCTTAAGCTCACCCTTATCCAAAAGGTCTCTCACATACGAAAATGCCGGTCTGAAATCTGTGCCTCCGCCTCCTACGAGCGTAAACTTGTTTAAAAGCGGCTTAATCTGCTTTTCATCTGTAATTTCCTCGTCAGTCTTTACGCTGTCATCACACTGTATGATGCGTATTTTATTCCTGACAAAAAAGCTGTCCGACTCCGTGAGAATCGTAAAGGTCTCCTGTAAAAAGTGCTCCACCAGCTCCCCACTCACAGAATAGCTCGTATCAACACTATGACAAAATCCCTTATCTTGTATGTCTCCCTCGTTTCAAGAGGCTCAATGAGCGGCATATTGCCGTAAAGCGAAAGTCCATACGCGTAATACCCCATATCAAAGGAATCGTAATCTGCGTGCACCTCCTCACGAAGCACTGCAAACCTGCGCAGAAACTCCTTGTAGCTTCGTCTGCTTCTTTTTGCGGACAGTTCCCTCATCATTACCTGCTCGCCCTCAGATTCACTGTCCTTTGAATGTTTTTTCTCCATGCGTGTCTGTCTGGATATTTTCTGCCACTGCTTTTTAGCCTCGGATGAGCTTAGTGGCATAGCATTGTCGTTTTTCTCCTGCGGCCAAAGGCGTGGTCATCTGTGTAAAATTCCCGTGCCAGAAGTGCAAGCTCATTTTTATCCTTTGTGTTTGCAGTATCATCTATATCCGTGATTTCTTCAGCCTTTATTTCTGCATACTGCTTGTATAGCCATGCGTACAAAGCTCCGGGAGCAATCACGATATGCTCTTTTTTAAGCCTCTCATACGTGGTTTTTCTTATATAGCTTAGGATACGCTTTGTGCTTTTCTTTTCCATTGTATCAATCGTGTACTCAACCATTATATCACATGCTGTATTCCACAGGAATTCATCCCTCTCACCTTTAGTCCACAGGTGAAAAAACAGACAGTGCAGCACACTGTGCAGATAAGCCCGGTTCAGATACATGCCATTTTTCTTAAATATATCAATCAGCCTGATTGGATTGTAATAAATATATGTGCCGTCTGTTGCCATGGAGTAAAGCTGCTCGTTCACCTTTGGTGAAAGAGCCGAGAGCGCCAGCTTCATAAAAGGCATGTCGAGATACAGCTCGCACTGTATTTCATCTATTATTTTCTGTGACATTTCCTCCTGCCACTCTGAATCTGTCTGGACATGTTTTTTCATGAAGCTGCCTCCTTTCCCATATACTTCTCCATTTCTTGCACCAATGATGCGAGTATTATTCTACTGCAATATTTTTAAAATTTATTACACTATACACATGATATGAGGGTCAAAAGGTATTTTACCCCTCATTTATTATTAAATTTAAAATTCAAACCGCCTCTTCCTGGATACCGACAGATTTTCCTTCTTAAATCTATGCAAAATCACACTGCCCTCACTCCATTCATCCTGTGCTGCAAGTGCAAGCATATCAGTAACAGCCAGGACATCTGCGATAAAATTCTCCTCATCGTCTTTAAGCTCCAGAAAACTCTGCAGCAAACCCGAATCCCTTTTTCTTATGATAAGCTCAGACAGCCTTTTTTTATGATTGACAATATACTCCAAAAACTGCTGCCTAGCTTCTTTTGAAAGCTCATACGCATAAATAAGCCTGTAAAAAGCCATATCTAAAAGATCATCCTCACTCTCCTGCGCAATCGCCTCTGAAAATATTTCATCATACTGCTTCCACACAAACACGCGGTCCATAAAAGCCTGTCTGGCGCGAAAGCCTTCTCCGTTCATGTTCAGTTTAAAAATATGAGCAGGACCAATCTCATCATATGTCTGGTCGTACTCGAAAAAACATGCCTGCGCAATCGCATTTCCATCACTGACAGCCCATCTAACCCTCACAAGAGTGCTTATCTGTGAAAGAATCTGCTTAAGACACGACTTATCCTTCGGTGAGCCTCTCATCACAAGCATATAAAGTTTTGTGCAGTTCATGAAAGCGTCACCATCCACATCACATATGTCGGATGGCAGCTCAAGCACAGACAGCCTTGAACAATTATAAAAGCACAGCCTGCCAATTTTTTGCATTCCGTCCGGCAATATGACCCTCTCGATATAATCATCACACAGCTCCGTCATATCAGGACGCAGAATATCATCAATCCCAAGCTCTGTTTTCAATTTTTCAGGCATGCTCTTGAAAGAAAAGCAATACTCCGCAAGCTCCGTCACTCTCATGCCGTCAAGCATATCCGGCACCACACACACCGGATTTTTCCCATACATATGAAGAAGCCTAATGCAATCATCATTAAGCCTCTCATATACACATATATTATTGTTATCTTTTGTAATCTTTAAATCTGTCATTTTATTTCTTTAACTCTTAAAAATTTCACACAGCTGCAAGCCTTATCCAAGTCTCAATAAGTCATTTATTGTGTTCTTAAAATCATAAAACAAATCAATATATTTTTCAACAATTGTATTACAATGTGTCCTCACAACCTCACAATCATAGTCATGTGCAAGTTCATTTCTGACCTTAAGCATATCCATCCACGCATCATCAGAAATCAGCTTTGCCTTGAAGGATTCACGTAACACCTCTCGCGGTGAACCTGTAACAAACCCGGTTATCGAATAATATTGTACCAGAATATCTTTCATTACCTTCCACGATAAATCAAAAGTAATGCTAAATTTAGCACTTGTACCACTCAAAACAAACGAATCGGAAAGGTCTCTCTGCCTTGCCTCAGCTAACGCATCTAGTGAATTACAAAAAGATTTAAAACGTCTCTCAAATTTTGCATCCATACTGTCTGATATCCTCCAATAATAAATCATTCCTGCATGTATCCAAATTCAGTAAATCAACACTGTACAAGGTAGGTAAGTCCTCCACTTCATCAGAAAGCGTATCAAAATCCTTCACTCCCGATACCGCTATATCAATATCACTGCGTTCCAATGCAGTACCTTTAGCTCTTGAACCATATAAAATTACCTTTTGGGCATCATGCTGTCTGCAAAGCTCTGCAACCCTGCTTATAACCTCTTCAACCTTCACTAATCTAACCTCATATAAAAATAATCTGCACTACATATGAGTTAGTTTATCACAATTCCTACATTATTTCCACCACAACGTAAGGGGCGCTGCCGCGGGCACCGCGGTGGCACACGTACTATCACGTGTGCGAATAGCGCAGTGAGTTAGATACTGTAGAAATTATGCCATGAAGCGCAGAAACGCCCCTGCAAGGACGCAGGGGCGAGGAGAATCGCGCCACGGACGGCGCGTTTCGACGGTTTCGTCAAGCATAGAAACCCTTCAAGCATAATTTCGTACAGTATCTTACCCACGAAGCGTAGCACGCGGATAGTGCGTGTGCCACCGCGGTACCCGCGGCAGCGCCCCTTACTACATCCAAAATCTACTCAAGCAGATTCTTCATACTGTTCACACTTATAAGAATTGTCGATCCATTGTGCAAAAGTGCTGTCGTAGTCGGCGGAAGCACACCTGCCACACCAAGAGCAATAAGCCCTGAGTTAAAACCAACAATCTTTCGATAGTTGCTCTTTATACGTTTCATAAGAGCATTACTTATATATTTAAGAGTTACAATCTGGTAGAGATCATCCGAGCCCACCGTAATATCAGCAATCTCGCGGGCAATTTCAGCGCCGTCACTGATTGCAATACCGACATTTGCCGCAGAAAGAGCCGGTGAATCATTTATGCCGTCACCAATCATAATGACCTTTCTGCCCTTAGCCTTTTCTCTCTCCACAAAGGCTGCCTTGTCCTCAGGTAAAACCTCGGCGTAATATTCATCTACACCTACTTTTTTCGCAATGACAGAAGCTGTACGCTCACTGTCGCCTGTCATCATGACAACCTTTGATATGCCCGCCTTCTTTAATGAAGTAACAACCGCCGCTGCCTCATCACGCAGAGGATCCTCTATACAGATAACTGCCGAAAGCTTACCCTCAATAGCCAGATACAGGTGAGAATAATACAGCGGAAGCGACTCAAACAGTGGCTCCTTTCCTGCAGGAACAACACATTTTTCATCCTCAAAGACAAAATGATAGCTTCCGATAACAGTACGCTTGCCATTGATGGAGGTTGCAATTCCATGAGCCACAATATACTCCACCTTTGTATGCATTTCCTCGTGGGAAAGCCCCTTCTTAGACGCAGCGTCTACCACTGCCTTTGCCATTGAATGAGGGAAATGCTCCTCCAGACAGGCTGCAACACGAAGCATGTCATCAGATGAATACTCATCATTGAAGTTCACCACATCAACCACAGTCGGATGTGCCTTTGTGAGTGTACCGGTCTTGTCAAAGACGATGGTATCAGCCTCTGCAACAGCCTCAAGGAACTTTCCTCCCTTTACTGTTACATTATAAAGGCTTGCCTCTCTGATAGCAGAAAGCACTGAGATTGGCATAGCAAGCTTAAGTGCACAGCAAAAATCCACCATGAGAATTGACATAGCCTTTGTCACATTTCTTGTCAGAAGATATGTAAGCCCTGTAGCTCCAAGCGTCCACGGCACAAGCTTGTCAGCATAGTGCTCAGCCTTTCCCTCCAGCTCAGATTTAAGCTTTTCGGACTCCTCTATCATAGTAACAATCTGGTCAAAACGGTTGTTTCCTTCAACCTCCTTGACCCTGATAGTAATCTCGCCCTCCTCGACAACAGTGCCTGCAAACACAGTATTGCCGACAGTTCTTTGAACCGGAACCGACTCACCTGTCAGGGAAGCCTGATTGACCATCGCATCGCCATCTAAGACCTCTCCGTCGAACGGTATGACATTTCCCATGTGGACAACAACCTTGTCGCCCTTTTCAATCTTTGAGGACTCAACGAGTATCTCCTGATTCTCAGGTGTCCTAAGCCATACCTTGCTCACATTAAGCGACATGCTTCTGGCCAGGTCATCAACAGACTTCTTGTGTGTCCATTCCTCCAAAAGCTCACCTATTCCAAGCAGAAACATAATAGAGCTTGCGGTAGAAAAATCCTTTGTGACAAGCGAAACCGTGATGGCAGTAGCATCAAGCACCGGCACCTCAATTTTTCTCTGCAGCAGACACTTAAGCCCAATTCCAATATACTTTACAGATCGTCCAATAGTAAGCGCTATCCTGATTGGCAAAGGCAGCAGGAGCTTTTTACTGTAATGCCAGACAACACTTCCGATAAGTTTTTCCTGATATGAATTATTAAGCTCTCTTCCTGATGTCTTGATAACAGTCTGTGGCACATTGGCGCTCTCATAATGAAAGTGGCGTAGCAGCTCTATGATCTGCTCTCTGTCTCCTACATACTCAATCACGGCATCAGCAGTCCTGTCATAAACCTTTACAAAGGTAACATTCCTGTGATTGTGAATCACATAAAGCAGAGTGTCCGCCTGCTCATATGTCATGCGGTACTGCTCCATATGAACACGCATACGGCCTCTTGACTCATGCTTAATCGTAAATTTCATATGACCGCCTCTTATCTTCTATGCCTCAGCAGTCTCTGCTGTAACCTCAGCCTGCTCTGCTTCCTGCTCATCAGCCTCAGCACACTCGCATACATCCTCAGATGCATCCGAAACCTTAGCAGCCTCAGCCTTAGCCTCGCGCTCCTCGTTGATGCTCTTAGCCTCAGCAAGAATATCCTCTGCATTCTCCTGAACAGTATTAACAGTCTTCATAACACAATCCTTAGCACGAAGCGCTGCTGCTGTACACTGAGTATAAGCATGCTTAGCATCCTTGCTTGATAAAATCTTGATACCAGCTGTACCAAAAGCAACACCTGCTGCGAATAAACCTGAAGCCTTCCAATTAAATGACATAATGTTTTCCTCCTGTATATTTACAAAAAATCTAATTAAAGTTTACTTACAAGAAACATTATATTTCCCGAAAATACTGTTATTCAAGCCTAATCTCATACAGTTCTTGCTAATTCATGCCCTCAAACGCCCTTATTATGCGTCCTCCCGGACTTATTGATAAAGTTTATCACTTCAATTGATACATACACAAAAGCATAACAACATCGACTGCGATATTCTTGATTTCAAGTATTCCGTTACCTTCATCGGTGACAACACATTCAGCTTTTACATTACCATCTTCAAGTACATACATATTACCTTTTTCAAGATAGTGATCAACCATGCTCTCCTGTTCATCAGCTAATAGCAATAATGATATAAACTACTTTTTATTTTCATTCACTTCTCTGATTTTCATATCCATTACTCCGTCAAACAAACAGGTGGATTTGATGGTCAAAAGGTATTCTCTCCAACTGAAGATATATTATGACCATCAAATATAATATTTATTAGTAATTCAAAAGATTACATTTTTGATACAAATTCTGCAATTTGACCATCAACATATAGGATGTGATTAACTAACCACTCTGTGAGATACTTTAAAATACCCATAATCTGTTCATCCTGATCTTTTATTTCATCATTGTGATGTTCAATAAATTCATCAAGTTTGTGTATAAATTCCTGATGCTGAATTTTTTGAGTAAATAATTTTTTATAATTAATAGACTCCATATACTGCTCTTCATCATTAAAATGTTTCGCTGTATAATCACGAAGGTCTTCAAGTATCATGTCAATTCTATCATATTTATCTGGTGTATTCTCGTCATGAAGCAGTTCATATGCATCATCTGCATATTTAAACAACTGCTTATGCTCTTCGTCTATCATATCTATGCCGATATAATATTCTGGTTTCATTTCATACATAAATTAATCCTACTTTCATTCTTATTCTTCTTTTGAAATCCACGTAATACAAGTATACAATGGAAAACACTATTATCTTATATATCATCGGTTCCTTCCAAAACATTCTCTAATTATCTTTGAAAATATCCGAATCAATAAAATCTTTCTGTGCCATGTCATCAAGATATCACATGTTTTTTCATGAGATAATCCTTTTTTATAAGTCTATCTTCCGTAAGAAGCCTGATAATATCAACAACATGTCCAATCTACGTTCG
>ENA-OQAZ01000010-OQAZ01000010.1-human-gut-metagenome-genome-assembly--contig:-NODE-10-length-78930-cov-8.451709_pt1 | contig 78930 bp, 71 predicted proteins | sample MGYA00242737_ERZ504531 | MGnify/ENA primary metagenome ERZ504531 (study PRJEB26092, sample SAMD00036244) | human gut metagenome | host: Homo sapiens | study: EMG produced TPA metagenomics assembly of... | reverse complement strand
TCTATTTTTTCTTTTTGTAGAACCATAAAAGCTGAATTCACAGTTCTTTAATCAAAGCCAGTACTCCTTAGGCAGTACCGGAGTACTTCTTCGGCAGTACTTCAGTACTTCCTTTGCAGTACTGAAGTATTTCCCTGAAAGTACTGGGAAAACATATTTTTCTACATATAAGAAAGGCTGCCCCCAATTCTCTTGGAGCAGCCCTGTCTTGTTTATATATCTACCCCAATGATTAACGGTTTGTCTTTCCTAACCAGGTCAGCCGATGCCAGATAGTTTCCAACGGGCCACGTTTGAAATGGCGGAACCACCAGTGAGCAAAAGCAAGCTGCGCCAGGAAGAATACAATTCCGACCAATAAACTCAACGTAGTGCCACAAGATTTATGTAAGGCCAGTCCGTAACCGAAATACAGGAAACTTCCTATCACTGATTGCATGATATAGTCGGTCAGACTCATTCTTCCGTAGGTACAAGTATCTTCAGTATCCGTCCCTTCCCCATCCAATACAACAAGAGGAATGCGGATACAATGGCCAGCATAAAGCAGAAGTTATACCAGGAATTGAAAATGGTCTTCAAACTGTCAAGCATCAGAGGCTGTGAAGCTATTGAAAATATAAAACCTTTAAGAAAATAGAAAATCACCGCCAAAGGAAGTGAAAAGCATAACACATAAGTCCAGAATGTACGTGCCTTTGTCAGAGCAGCTTCAGAAGAAGAATCAAAATATCCCACACGTCCTATCCACAAACCAAGGATGAACAAAGAGCAGGTCTGGAAAACTCGTCCGTAGCACCAGGCCCAGTTCAGGCTGGCCAACTGACCGATTGTGAAATTTACCTTCACCATCTCCCACCAGGATTCACCTCCTAACTGAGGATATACATTACCCAACGAGAAAATCATCTGTTTCGGTGCATATTCAGGATTGACAAAACCACACAGCACTTTCAGCCATTCCACGGGCTGCAGCATCAATATCAGTGCCAGTATCAGCAATCCCTTATTGCTCCAATGACGTACAGGCACAAGGATAAAACCTAAAATGGCATATAGCACCAAGATTTCACCCGGGAAAAACAAAGAATTGACAAAGCCAAAACCCAGCAATAGCAGCAAGCGCCACATATAGCGGTTCTTAAAATCTTCCCCTCTTTTTTCCGAACCCCGGCTCTGCAAATAGAACGTGAAACCGAACAGCAAGGCAAAAATAGCGTATGCCTTACCCGAGAACATGAAGAACAGCATGTCCCACAAGCTTTTATCCAAAGCGCCAAGCACCGGAGAGGTAGTTTCTGGAAAAGAATAAAAATTAAAATGTTCAATGTTATGAAGCAGGATAATCCCCATTACCGCGAATCCTCGTAACGCATCAATAGCCAGGATTCGCTCTTTCTTTTGAATGTTTTCCATCGTCTGTAAAATTAACAATAAAAAAACGGGAAACCTGTTTTTAAAAAGCAGCTTCCCGTTTCTACAATTATGGCACGCCATCTCCCACAAAAGAGAATGTGCCTTATCTCATATTATTATCTTAGTTCTTTGCAGAATCATTTACGGCAGCCGGAGCAGTAGTAGCCGCAGCATCAGTCTTCTGAGGAGCAGCAAAACCTGCAGGAGCATTCAACGGATTTGTTTTCTGCTCTTTTACAGCCTGTTCCATGATTACTGAAGAACCTTCTACCTGAGAAGGAACTACGTAAGAAGTAGCTACACTGATTACTACCATGAAAGCAGCCAAACCCCAAGTCAGTTTTTCAATAAAGTCAGTTGTCTTACGAACTCCCATAATCTGATTAGACGAAGCAAAGCTAGAAGAGAGTCCTCCTCCTTTTGAATTCTGTATCAGTACCACGAAGCACATCAATACAGCAGCAAGCACCATTAATACAACAAATAATAAATACATTTTCTTTTATTTTGATTTAGCGTTAATAATCAATTTTTCCAAAAACCTGATTTGGTCTGCAAAGTAAGTATTTTTTTTCGGATATTTCAAATTTAATTTTTTAATAATTTCCAGCGCTTTATCATAGCGTTGCTGTTTAACATAAATTTTAGCCAAAGTTTCCGTAAAATAATCTTCCCCTTCTTCCGTATCAGACTCTTCTTTTTCTGTATCAGGCACAACCTCCTCCGTTTCTATTGTTTCAGAAGAAAATTCCTCTTCCGACAAAGCAGTCTCCTTTATCGGCTCCACTCCTTCGGCTTCTTCACGAGCCGCCTGTTCTATAAAGTGGTCGATTAAATCCTGTCCGCGCAGGGGATTTACAGAAGCGGTTTCTGTATTTTCCTCCTTTTCCATCAGCACAGAAGTATAATCTACGGCTTCTACCGGCAAAGGAAAGAGTTTCTCCACAGAAAGGTCCTTATCGTCGGCCAGAAAACGGTCAATCAGGTCCAGCGTTCTATCAGATGTTTCTGACGATACATTTTCTTTTTCGGCTACATGCCGGTTAATGACAAACTTATCTCCTTCAATGGCATAAAACAGGATACTCAAATCGGCTACAAACAAAGCCCCCTTGCGCAACTCATCTTTAAAAGAAGGATCACGCAACAGATACAAATTCTTCAAATACAAAATACGGGCTGTCTGGAAAAAAGGATACTGCACCAGAAGCTGTCTTAATTCATACAGGCTTTCAGTGCCCAACTCTTCCGGGTGTTCAATCCAATGCTGTAGTCGTTGTTGTACCATCATTCCTGCTCTTACCAGTTGGCTACAGTTGCATTAAATATCTGCTCCACGATTTCGTCAATCATCTGCTGTACAAGCTCTTCTTGCACGGACGATAACTGCTGGCTGGCATTGTATTCACGGCTGGCAGTAAACTGCTGGTCAGAAATATCTTCCGCATGATTGGTATTATTGACAAATCTCACATTTACCGTCATTCTCAACTCTGCCATCGTAGAATAACCGTCAGAACCTACCCCTTTATTGTAAGCATCGTAGTTCGTAATTTCACCCGACAATTCCAGGTCACCTCCCTGACGAACCTGTTTCAGACGAGTCTGCTGCATATATTTATCCTGCAAAGCCGTGTTGAACATCGACTCCATCGGTCCCCATACAAAGGCAGCCGAACGGTTCGGAAAGTTCTGAAAACTGATTGTCTTCACCTTATCATAGTTAATGGAAGAACCATTAAATTTATACGAAACCGTACATGCCGTAAGGATACACAAACAAACAGCCAGAAAATATTTACTCAGTCTGCTATATTTTTTATTCAAGTCCATATTCTTTGATTTTTCTATAAAGGGTACGTTCTGAAATTTTCAAATCATTCGCTGCATTTTTTCTTTTTCCATGATGCCGCTCCAATGCCTTCCGAATCATTTCTTTCTCCACTTCATCCAATGAAAGGTTTTCTTCAATGTATTCTTCCGTATCCTGCACATCGTCCGACACATCTGCATGTGTAACCTTCACATTCGGATTTACTTGTGACACATTCGTTACCGGAGTCACGCTGGATACCTTGCCCACTTCCTCCGCAGGATTCAATACCACTGCAGAAGGCTGTATCAGGCTGGATGGAGTTTCGGGGATATAATGTACCGGCATAGACGACGGAGCAGTGACCGTTCCACCAGCCGCACGTTCGGCCATGATGTCATGCACCAGTTTCTTCAATTCGGTCACATCCCTCCTCAGGTCAAACAACACCTGATAAAGTATCTCTCTCTCACTCTGGAAACTCTTTTCACCTTGCGGCTTCACGCCACCCAGCAATGTCGGGAATTTAGACACGGGTTGAACTGGCAAATACCCCCGAAGAATTTCGGCAGTAATCTCACGGTTGGTTTCGATAATGGAGATTTGTTCCGTGATATTTTTCAACTGACGGATATTACCCGGCCAGGTATACGATACGAGTAACAGCTTGGCATCCTCCATCAACTGAATGGCCGGCATACGGTATTTTTCGGCAAAATCTGCAGCAAACTTACGGAACAAAAGAGGAATATCATCCGGCCGTTCACGCAGTGCCGGCACTTTAATAGGCACCGTATTCAGACGATAGTACAAGTCTTCACGGAAACGTCCGTTCGCTATGGCTTCCGTAAAATCCACATTCGTGGCTGCCACAATCCTGACATCCGTTTTCTGCACCTTGGAAGAGCCGACCTTTATATATTCTCCGCTTTCAAGCACACGAAGCAAACGAGCCTGAGTAGAAAGAGGAAGTTCACCCACCTCATCCAGAAAGATGGTGCCGCCATTAGCCTCAGCAAAATATCCGTTACGGTCGCTGATGGCACCGGTAAATGCCCCTTTCTCATGACCAAACAGTTCGGAATCAATCGTACCCTCCGGAATCGCTCCACAGTTTACCGCAATATACGGTCCATGCTTTCTCCGGCTAAACTGATGGACTATCTGAGGGAAGCTTTCCTTACCGACTCCACTTTCTCCCGTCACCAGTACAGACAAGTCTGTAGGAGCCACCTGAATAGCCACATCAATGGCACGGTTCAGTCCTTCACAATTGCCTATGATGCCAAAACGAAGTTTTACATTCTGTATCTCTGATTTCACCATATAGTCTTCGATTATATGGCAAATTTACAAAAAGTTTGAAACCCGTACATGCATTTACTCCAAAAAGTATAATTTAGAATACGGTACGAATCATGAAGCGTATACCCACTTGCTGGCTGTAGGCAGTTCATTGTAATTCAAACGACGCACATATTCCACATGGAGCAACTTGAAGATGTTATGAATACCCGCACTTACCTCCACATAAGGTTTCTTGGGATCCATGACATAGCTCGAGGTATGATAATTGCCCGCTGCATCGTAATGTCCCGGGAACAACATCAGCTCCGTATCATTGGCATTCTGCGGAAGCAACGGGTTATTCTTGTCGGTAAGTGTTCCCCACAAACATTTCACACCGATAAACTCACGCCATTTCAGCTTCTTCAGAAGAGGAATACGGTTGAAGATTTTTCCCTGCAGATTCCATGATACATCCAGCGATGCATAACGGTCGTTCAGGAACTCCATATTATTAATCAAGCTGAAGGTTTCGTCCTGAAGAATATAAGACAAGTTGGCCGCCGGCATAATCAGCAAGGGGAAAGGTACCTTATTCCATTGGATACCTCCTTTTACACAGGTATCAATGTTTCCCCAGGAGCTCAGCCACCAGCGCTTGTAGAGACTCATTTCCGTCATGTTATAGGTATAATCACTACCCAAGATACCCTTCAATCCCAGCGTATGCTGCAACGTAAAGACCGGTGCATCGAGATTGACCGGCAAACGGCGCTGCTTGGTATTGATGAATGTTTCTCCCGGTGCATAACGAAAAGCCAGCGTAGCCTCAGCCAGTGAAAAATCCTTCGTATTATAAGGAGAATGTACCCATTCCGTTCCTGTCAGTGCACCCGATGCCAAATCCTGCTGCAACTGATTTTCCTGTGCCATGGTACGATAAAACAATTTTCCACAAGCCTCCAGATTGGTATGCTTCAGCATAAAGGTTGTTTTCAAACCACTCTCCTTCTCCAGTTCATACTTCACGCTGGCCGTACGCTCGTAGTTATACTGGTCGACCGATGTCACCTTGAACGAAGTAAACACATTGTCCTTGTCGGTTCCCATAAACTTATCGGACGGCAACATATTATCATACGAATACGACAGCGTCAACGAATTAATCGGATACTCACGGGGAAGGTATTCCTTCTTGTTGAAAGAATATTCCACCTCAGCCTTGTATTTCGACTTCTCGTCCTTAAAACCATACGCATAATATCCGCGTAAGAAGAGATGAGGATTCAGGTTCGCAGTGGTTTGTGCAGAAGCTCTCAAACGCAACCCGTCAATGTAGTTGCTTGAAATCATCGTATTAATCGGGCCAATATCCACCTTACTGGGTCTTCCCTTCACTCCTGTTTCGACAAAGTTTTCGATAAAGCCTTGGCCACAAATATGATGTACTTAAATCCCTTGATTTTCGCCAGATTGTCCACAAACTGTCCCATATTATCTTCCGACTTTGTCAGCTCCGTCGGGCGATATTCTTTCCAGAAAGAGTCGTCACGCATCATGGCATTGACATCCTTTATCTCATCTCCCTTCTTCTTGAATATCTTGGCAGGAATCTCGTCAAATCCAAAATCAGAATATCGTGTGGTACGCCTTACCTGGAAAGAACCCAATATCTTCTTCAAATAAGACAGTTCACACAGCATGTCATCTTCCATCAGCACCCATTCTCCCGTAGACAACTGACCGAACTTCTGTTCAATAATCATATTATCCACAAAGTTGATATCAGTCTTCTTCGGAAGATTCATGATACATTTATTCACACGGAAAGTAGAATCCGCAAGAATATACAAATGACCGGTGAAACCAAAATCCTGCGAGTTGTTGGGTACGAAAGTTAAGTGGAAGCATTTTTCCTTATCCACCATCATCGTATCCATGATGTAATACTTATAGAAATTGATACCCGCATTCGAAATCGGACTATCGAACGGGTACTGAAGGAAACGGAAGCGGTCCTGATAAATATTAATATCCTGGAACACATCTTTCAATACAGTCGACAACATATCGCCTGTATTAAACAATTCATTGACTCCCGTAGAGTTAATACCTTTTACAATCGTCTTTTCATCGTGGGGATTTTTCCGGTACAGTTTTTCCGTCACCGTCTCGTCCACGGAAATAGGCAGAATATTCTTACCCGTCACGCTACACTGCTCCACCTGGTCACGGAAGAAAGGATACTTCTTAAACAGGTTTGATTCACGCAACGAGTCGGTTGTAATATTATTTAAAGAAAATGTAATCTTCTGATACTTATTATAATGATAGAAGTCATTCACCCCCAAATCATTCAGTTTTTTGGCTGCAATAACTTTCTTCATCATTTCCACTGCCGGATTATTCTTTCGAGAATATTTTTCCTTCTTAGGCTTCACCACGACCTCATCCAGCACCAAGTCGGGCTTCATTTTCACATTCAATGTCTTCGTCTTGGCAGACACATCACGTACCTCCGTACCATAGCCCACCATAGAAAAGGTCAATTTATTCCACCCTGCATGAGCAGCTATTGAATATTTACCATCTATATCTGTAATAGTTCCCACCCCTTTTCCGTCATAATATACATTCAAATAAGGGATAGGGTCACCCGTTTCGGAGTCTGTAACGACTCCACTGATTTGTGCAGAAAGTTTCACAACTCCCAGACACAACACGATTAAAAAAAGCAATCTTTTTATCATATATCTCATTAACACCTTAATAGTCCAGCTTATCAAGTTTGTAAAAATACAGAGTGAAATAATCTCTTACAAATTTCACTCCCTGAAAAACGATATTCTTACCTTTTTTTATGAATAATAGAATATAATTTCTTCTGTCACCTACGAAAAACCGGCAATGAAGCGCCCTCATTGCCGGTTTTATTTTTTTTACAAAAAAGACAGTAAGCCTTAGTCAATTTCTTCATCAGCTTCATAGCCTCCCATCTCGCGCAAAGCATTCTTCAGCATGACATATTGCTGGAACAAATGATTTACCGGAACTTCACCCTCTGTATAATCGTGCATCGGGCTCTTCAGGAAGAAACTCAAGAAGCGTTGTGTTCCGTAACGTCCGGCACGTGCAGCCAAGTCGCTCAACAATACCAAGTCCAGACACAACGGAGCGGCCAAAATAGAATCCCTGCACAAGAAGTTGATCTTAATCTGCATCGGATAGCCCATCCAGCCGAAAATATCAATATTATCCCAGCCTTCCTTGTTGTCATTACGAGGCGGATAATAGTTGATACGTACCTTGTGATAATAATCAGAATACAAATCCGGCTGGTCTTCCGGTACCAGAATAGATTCCAGTGTAGAAAGCTTGCTCACTTCTTTTGTATGGAAGTTAGCCGGTTCATCCAACACAAGACCGTCGCGGTTTCCTAAAATATTGGTAGAGAACCATCCTGACAGTCCCAGACAACGTGTTCCGATAATCGGCGCAAAGCCCGACTTCACCAATGTCTGACCAGTCTTGAAATCCTTACCGGCAATCGGCATCTTAGTCTGTTCTGCCATTTCCCACATAGCCGGAATATCCACAGTGGTATTCGGCGCACCCATGATGAAAGGAGCTCCTTCGGCCAAAGCAGCGTATGCATAACACATAGAAGGAGCAATGTGTTCGCGGTCATCCTGTTTCATTGCGTTCTCCAACGCAGCCAAGGTGCCATGTACGCTTTCACAAACCGGTACATAAATTTCAGTAGAAGCAGCCCAAAGCACGACGATACGTGCACAATTGTTGTCTGCCTTAAATTTACGAATGTCCTCTCTCAGCTGTTCCACCATATCCCAGCGGGTAGCACAATCTTTCACATTGTTTCCATCCAGGCGTTTGGCATAGTTACGGTCAAAGGCAGCCTTCATCGGCACAATCTTTTCCAGTTCATCTTTCACCGGATTAATATCCTTCTCACGCAACACTTCACAGTTGATAGCCGACTCATACGCATTGGCCGGATACACATCCCATGCACCGAAAACAATGTCGTCCAGCTTAGCCATGGGGACAATTTCATTGTAATGCAAATATTTCTTTGCCTCCCCACGTCCTACACGAATCTTATCATACTGCGTCATTGAGCCCACCGGCTTTGCCAATCCTTTACGAGTCATTAAAACCCCTGTCATAAACGTGGTAGCCACAGCTCCCAGACCAACACACAATACGCCCAGCTTACCTTCTGCGGGCTTTACATTCATTTTTTCCATTTCTAAATTCCTTTTTTTCCTAATAACTTTACATTTATCCTTGCCTTCGAAATCAAGTCTTTTTCAAGAATATATCCCAAAGTGCAGGTAACAAATTGCTCAAAGTTAAGACTTTGTTTGATTAGATAAAGCTTTTATGAGCTTTTTTATTTGCTAATAAGTAAAAATAAGCCATAAATTCAGAAGAAAAAGCCATTAACCGACTTATCAGAGAGTAAAATAATGCGTATCTTTGCAGACGCATTTAAAGAAATACTCAACTACATGAATGATATTTGTTGCATTGGACACATTACATTAGACAAAATTGTAACTCCAAAACAAACGACTTACATGCCGGGAGGCACTTCTTACTATTTTTCACACGGTATACGCAGACTGAAAGATTTCAAAAACTACAAGCTGGTAACCGCTGTGGCTCCTAGTGAATATGGCATCATTGAAGAAATGAGAAAAGAAGGGCTTCAGGTAGAAGTCCTGCCAAGCCGTCACACCGTATATTTCGAAAATACATACGAAGAGAATCAGGACAACCGTTCCCAGCGTGTATTGGCTAAGGCTGCCCCTTTCACCGCAGATGCTTTAAAAGATGAAAATGCACACATTTTCCATTTAGGAAGTTTGCTGGCGGATGACTTTCCACTTGAAGTAGTAAAGGAGTTGGCACAGAAAGGTACATTGGCTGTCGACGCACAAGGCTATCTCCGAAAAGTGGAAGGTGAGCACGTATTCCCTGTAGACTGGCATGAAAAGAAAAAAGCCCTGAAATACATTGATATCCTGAAAGTCAATGAACACGAAGCTGAAGTGCTGACGGGCTTCAAAGACCCTGAAAAAGCAGCCAAGCAACTGGCTCAGTGGGGTGTTAAAAGAAGTTCTGCTGACTTTAGGAAGTCTTGGATCACTTATTTATGCAGAAGGAAAGTTCTATAAAATTCCGGCATACGCTCCTAAAGAAGTAGTCGATGCTACCGGATGCGGTGACACTTACGTACTTGGCTATCTCTACATGCGAAACAAAGGAGCTTCATACGAAGAAGCAGGATGTTTTGCAGCTGCCATGTCTACTATCAAGTTAGAAAAATCTGGTCCTTTTTCCGGAACGGAAGAAGAAGTATGGCATATTCTGAAAAACAACAAACAAAAACCGGAAGTACTGGTTGCCCAATAAGCCCAAATTTTTCATACAAATAAAAACATTAAGGGTTGCCTGCTGATTTCAGCCTGCAACCCCTTTCTTATACCTGTCATCCTAACGGTTATCCCATCTTTCCTGTCAGATAGGCTCTTGTACGTTCGTCAACCGGATCTTTAAACATTTTCTCCGTATTGTCATACTCTATCAGTTCACCCATGTACATGAACATGGAACGGTCGGAGATACGCATAGCCTGTGACATGTTATGAGTCACAATCAGGATAGTCACCTCTTTTTTCAGCTGGTCCATCAACTCGATGTGCTTGGTAGCAATCGGGTCAAGAGCAGAAGTAGGCTCATCCATAAGCAGAATGTCCGGCTGAAGCGCCAGAGAACGTGCAATACACAAGCGCTGTTGCTGTCCACCTGAGAGGAAAGTACCACGCTTTGTCAGAGAGTCCTTTACTTCATCCCACAAACATACGTTGCGCAAGTTACGTTCCACAATCTCATCCTTCTGCGATTTTGACAGATGAATACCATTCAAGATATATCCGGCCAGCACGTTGTCGTAAATATTCATGGTCGGGAACGGGTTCGGGCGCTGGAACACCATACCGATGCGACGACGTTCTTCCATCGGGTGCATCTGAAGCACATTTTCACCATTCAGTAAAATCTCTCCCGTCACACGGATATTCTTGTACAACTCGTGCATGCGGTTCACGGCACGCAGCAACGTACTCTTTCCACATCCAGAAGGCCCCATGATGGCCGTAATCGTATTTTTTTCAATATCAGCCGACACATGCTTTACAGCCATCACGTCGCTGGTATATGATATACACACATCTTTTATTTGAAGAATAGGATCCTTTATATTTTCCATTTCTTTGCAATTCGTTTAGCTAATAAATTCAGACATAACACAAAAGTCAACAGGAACAAAGAAGCTCCCCATATCAGACTCTGCAAGTTCGGGTCGTTAAAGAACTCCCAGATAAGCAAAGGAACAGCCGACATAGGCTTGGTCATGTTCCAACTGATAGCAGCTCCTCCCAAGGCAGTAAACATCAACGGAGCTGTTTCACCGACTACACGAGAGATGGCCAGCAAAATACCGGTAAAGATACTACCCAGTGCAGAAGGCACCATCACCTTCAGCATCACTCTCCAGTAACTACCTCCCAATGCCAGTCCAGCCTCTTTCAAGGTTTCCGGAAGCACCTTCATGGTTTCTTCCGTAGAACGGATAATCAGCGGAAGCATCATGATGAACAATGCCACACTTCCTGCAATGGCCGAATAACCTTTCATCGGGACAACCACCCAGATGTAAGTAATGATACCGATAATGATGGAGGGAGTACCCTGAAGCAAGTCGGTCAGGTAGCTGACAAACACGGCAAACCAGCTTTTTCTGTATTCTGACAGACAGATACCACACAGAATTCCTACCGGGATAGCGACTACAGCAGCCAGCAAAAGCATCAGGAAGGTTCCGATAATTCCGTTTGCAATTCCCCCCGGAATTGCTTCTCCGGCAGAAGCGGCCATCATCGCCTTATAGGCATTCGGAGTAGCTTCGGTGAGAAACGACCATCCCAATTGTTTCCAACCCTTAATCAATACTTCTCCCAAAATCGCCAGCAAAGGAATCGCTGTCACACCCGACAATACGCAAACCAGAATATAAAGCAAGCGGCTTTTCAGGATACGTATCTTAATATTATTTCCATATAACATAAGCACAAATCTTTTTAGCAGATTACACGTGACGGGCACGACGAATCAAAATCTTTCCGATAATATTAATGATGGCCGTAATCAGGAACAGTAACAAACCGATGGCGATCAGTGAAGAAAGCTTCAAACCGTCTGCCTCGCCAAACTGGTTTGCAATGATACTTGCCATGGTATTACCCGTGGTACGCAGTGTGTCCGGCATCTGGTTGGTATTTCCAATCAGCATGGTCACTGTCATCGTTTCTCCCAGCGCACGTCCGATAGCCAGAATATAGGCTGAGAAAATACCGGAACCCGCCATCGGGAATATCACTCTCTTGATTACCTCTGCACGCGTAGCTCCCATGCATAAGCCCCTTCTTTCAAGTCGGAAGGAACCATCTTGATAAATTCTGCACTCAAGGAAGCTGCATACGGCACAATCATGATGGCCAGCACAAACGCAGCAGTCAGAATACCGGAACCCTGCGGAGACAGGTTCAAGTGCATGAATACGGTACGAAGTACATAGAACCCCCACAAGCCATAGATAATGGAAGGAATACCTGCCAGCAAATCAATCACCGTACCCAGAACGGCCGCGATTTTCTTTCCACGGAAATACTCACCGGTGAACAGTGCGACAGGAAGTGAAAATGGAATACACATCAGCAACGCCAGTGCCGTAGTAAGCAGTGTACCCGTAATAAAAGGAAGAGCGCCATAACTTTCTTTACCGGCAGTGGTCACCCAGTCGTCAGAGAAGATAAAATGCCAGAATCCAAACTCCTCGAAAGCGCCGGAAGCGTCAACGGTGAGGGAGTAAATAATTCCCCCACCAATGACCGGTATCACAATAGCCGATAAGATAAGTAAGACTTTAAACAGTTTGTCTTGCATAACTTATTGTCTTATTTATTTAAGAATCGGCTGTCCATCGTATGTCACAGCTTTCAGGTTCTGAAGGCTCTGTTCGATAGCCTTCTTAGGCAGCGGCGCATAGTGTACGGTAGCAGTGGTCTGCTGTACGCTGTCGCTCAACATATATTGCATCAAATCCAAAGTAGCTTTTGCCTGTTCCATAGAACGGTCTGCATAGTGCTGTTCCTTGTAAATCAGCAACCAAGTGAAGCAGCTGATAGGATAAGCTCCTGCTGCATCCGCATCGGTAATTGAGCAACGAGTATCCTGAGGAATGTCACCGGCAGCTGCAGAGATACTTTCAGTAGAAGGTACTACCAATTCACCACGCTTGTTATATACGCTTGCGTAAGGAATTTTCTGAGCAAAAGCATATTCAGAACCAATATATCCTAATGAGTAAGGAGTCTGTGCGATAATTCCTGCTACGCCCGGATTACCTTTAGCAGCCTGTCCGACCGGGAAATCCACGGTTTTACCTGCACCGTAAGTGTTTTTCCAGTTTTCACTTACTTTTGACAGATAGTCTGTAAAGATGAAAGTTGTTCCACTACCATCTGAACGGTATGCCAGAATGATTTTCTTTGCCGGCAACTGTACATCCGGATTCAGTTTCTGCAAACGTGCATCGTTCCAGTCTGTAATCTTGCCTGCATAAATATCGGCAATCACGTCACCAGAAAGGTTCAGTTTAACCACATCCGGCAAGTTGTAAGCCATTACGACAGCTCCCATACAAGTCGGGATGTGTACCACCGGCTGCATTTCAGCCATTTCCTTGTCGCTCAAGAAAGCATCGCTACCTGCAAAGTCTACGATACCGTCTTTCAAGTTGCGGACACCACCGCCACTACCAATACCACCATAGGAAATCTTGTCACCAGAAGTTGCATTGTAGTTTTCGAAAGACATATTATAAAATGGCAAAGGGAATGTAGCACCTGCACCTGTCAGTTCTACTGATTCACGACCATTAGCTGATTTCTGTCCACCACACGCTGCAAACGACAAAGCCATCGCTCCAGCAATTAAAGGCAAATAAAACTTTTTCATTGTGTTATACATTTAATATAAGTTACAAATCTATGTTATTCATTGAGTTAAATCGCAAACGAAGCATTCAGGTATACATAACTGGCTGTCTTGCCGCCTTCTGTTTTCGGCGACCACAACCGGAAGTTAGGAGCTAACTTGATGTATTTACCTAATTTAAATTCGGCACCTACCATTCCGGCCATACCGTCCGCATCTTTGTTCCAGTCTTTCTCTGAAGAAAGCAAGTCCCAACGACCGAAAAGACTTATTTTCTTGCTTAACTGTGCAGACGCATAAACCGAGAAACCATCCTGATCACAATCAGGCACATATTTCGTATTAGTCTGGTAGTTGTATTCCGCTGCCACTGAGAAGGCTGTATGCTTATATCCGACAAAAGCAGCCAGATTCGTAATACCTTTTTCCCCTTCTTCTACCGATTCATTATACGAACCGTATGCACGTACCGTCAAACCCTCAACCGGAGTCAGTGTTACGCCTGCACCATACTGCAAGCCGTCTTTCACCTGTACTTTTTTATATCCTTCTCCGTTGGCTACAATCACATCGGCCGAAACCACCTTATTAAATTTATAGGCTACTGAGACTCCCAAGTCCGCACTGCTACCGAACTTATATTCATCCTGGAAAGATTTCATCACATAACGTTTTCCCCAGAAATCTTCCTGAACCTTAAATTGAGTCGTAGTGATTAATCCGGCGTTCAGCGTCCAGCCGTTTTGCTTCCAGGTAATCTGTGCATTTTTCACATATCCGATGCGCTGATGGTCATTTACGTCTTTTGACTGACCGAAATCAAGTACTGCCTTCAACTGCAATCCATGAGGCAAAGCATACTGATAGCCAATGTAGGCACGGTCCAGATTAAACCCTCTGTCATGATTGACAGAACCAAAACCAGAATGCGCATCCGAAAATATGGTAATGATGGCATCTCCTGTTTTCTCACCCGGAGCCCGTTCTTCAGGTGCTCCATCTGCAAAGGCAGCACCCATAGTGCACATCCAGATGCTTAACAGACATAAAACTCTTTTCTTTGTTTTCATTTTTCCTATAGACTCATTTTTTTGACACCACAAAGGTCTCATATTAGTGTTACAAACAGATGTCATACGCTTAAAGAAAATGTAACATCCTGTTACATTCATGTTACAAAACAAAAATATCGCTTTCTGAAATCAAATTCCGTTAACGGACGGTTGATTTTCAGAAAGCGATACTTTACTGATTATATGGTATTTACAAATTCTTCTTTTCTACAAACAAAGAAGATTCTGCAATATACTATTTAATTTCCAATGTAACAATTGATTTAGCAGGCAATTTTACAACAAGGCCATTCTTTGTCAATTTAGCACCTTTGAAGTCGGCCAATTTCACCAGATTTGGTTGTTCAAATGTATTGTAATCGTCAATCTTTTCAGAAGTCAGAATCTGTCCGCTTACCGATTTAGCCTTTACATCACCCAGTGTCAGTGTGATTTCCTGTGACTCTTCCAGGTCTACGTTAGAAAGTGACACATGAATAGCACCTGATTTATCACGTGAAGCAGTTGCACTTACCATCGGTACGATACGATTGTCGCGTACGATCTTACGTTCGCACTGCAAATCAAGCGGCAGATAAGTAGCATCCTGATGTACGTTATACATCTTGAACACATAGTAAGTCGGAGTCAGCACCATCTTGTCTTCTTTCGTCAGAATCATAGACTGCAATACATTTACCACCTGAGCAATGTTAGTCATTTTAACTCGGTCAGTATATTTATGGAAGATGTCCAGACTCAAAGAAGCCACAAAGGCATCGCGCAAGGTATTCTGCTGGTAAAGATGACCGCTGATAGTACCCGGTTCTTCATCCCACCAGGTTCCCCATTCGTCTACCATCAAGCCAATCTGCTTCTGCGGGTCATATTTGTCCATAATGGCAATGTGACGCTTGAGCACATCTTCAATTTCGCGGCATTTTCCCATTGTCCAATAGTAATCCTCATTGTTGAATTTCGTAGCAGAACCTTTGCTTCCGCTCCATCCAAGCACTGTATAATAGTGCAGAGAAAGTCCGTCCATGCGATGACCCACGTTTTTCATCAGCACTTCAGTCCAGTTGTAGTCATAATCGCTGGCACCGCTGGCAATCTTGAACAAACGGTTACCATCATAGTTACGGCAATAAGTTGAATAACGGCGATACAAATCAGCATAGTATTCCGGACGCATGCTACCTCCACATCCCCAGCTTTCATTTCCTACTCCGAAGTATTTCACCTTCCATGGTTTCTCACGTCCGTTTTCCAAACGCAGTTTTGCCATCGGGCTTCCTTGTTCAGAAGTCATGTATTCTACCCATTTAGCCATTTCTTCCACGCTACCGCTACCTACGTTTCCGCTGATGTAGGGTTCACATCCTAACATTTCGCACAAGTTCAGGAATTCGTGTGTTCCGAAGCTGTTATCTTCTACGGTTCCTCCCCAGTTGTTGTTGACCATACGCGGACGTTTTTCACGAGGACCGATACCATCCATCCAATGGTATTCATCGGCAAAACATCCTCCCGGCCAGCGGAGTACAGGCACTTTCAAGTCTTTCAATGCTTCGAACACATCTTTACGATAACCTTTAATATTAGGTATGGAAGAATCCTCTCCTACCCAAAGACCTCCATAGATACATGTACCGAGGTGTTCGGCAAACTGACCATAAATTTCTTTATTGATGATTTGTTTTCCCTGTTCCGGATGAACAGTCACTGTAGCCTTCTGCTGAGCAAACAAAGGCATTGCGGCACAAAAGGCCAACCCTAAAATTGCATTTTTCATACTTATTGATTTTACTTGTTTATTTCACACTTCACAAATGTAGGAATATTTTCCATGTAATGGGTGTACATTTGACATTTTTGAGGAGGAGATTTGAACATTCGGCCCTAAAATGCATGAAAAGTATACACTACCCCTACAGATTCAGACTTTTCATGACACCAAAATAAAGTTTTCTTACTACTTTTACGCCCAAATTTGAAACCAGATGAAATCAAAAAAGACAATCATTATTTGTGCCCTTGTCACAATTCTAATTTTAGGAGGCGTAATCAGCGGGGTTTCCTTGCTGTTCAACCACCCTCTTCGTATCGAAAAACCTACCTTTATTTATATAGACCGTGACGATACAGCCGATTCGGTGTACGTAAAACTTCAAAGAGATTTGAATGCCACGCATCTGACAGGATTCAAAATGCTGGCTCGTCTCAAAAAATACGACCAGCAGATTCATAGCGGAGCCTATCGCTTTGATGCCTCCATCAATACGCTGACCTTATTCCGCCGCCTGAGCAGCGGACACCAGACTCCGGTCAAAGTGGTTATACCCAGTGTGCGGACCCTGTCCCGTCTGGCACGCTCGCTGGACCGTCAACTCATGCCCGATTCCACGGAATTTGCCCGACTTGTCGGTGACAGTGCCTTCTGCGCTTCATTGGGTTTCAGCCTTGAAACGATGCCTGCACTATTCATTCCGAATACGTATGAAGCCTATTGGAATACGGATGCCGAAGCCTTTATCCAACGAATGAAAAAAGAATATGAACGTTTCTGGACGCAGGAGCGAAAAGATAAGGCTCAAGCCTGTGGACTGACTCCGGTAGAAGTCAGCACACTGGCCTCCATCGTGGAAGAAGAAACAGCCAACAAGAGTGAGATGCCGATGGTGGCAGAACTCTACCTGAACCGTCTACAAGCCGGAATGCCACTCCAGGCCGATCCGACCATCAAATTCAGTCTGCAAGAATTCGGACTGCAACGCATTCTGCACAAACACCTGGAGGTAGAAAGTCCTTACAACACTTACAAGCACGCGGGGCTTCCTCCCGGTCCTATCCGCATTGCTTCCATTCAGGGAATAGAAAGCGTTTTGAACCATGCACAGCATGATTACCTCTACATGTGTGCCAAAGAAGATTTCTCGGGCACGCACAATTTCGCCGCTACCTTTGCTGAGCATCAGGCCAATGCCCGCCGCTACCAGCAGGCACTGAACAAGAGAAACATCCGTTAGAGAATGGACTAACGGACTGATTTCCAGAATTGCATGAAACTGGAATAGGTCCGTAGCACACCAGTCCGTCGCCTTTCTGGAGTGCATAATCCTCAGGGAATGTATTGGCCACTTCTTTCTCAAAGACAGATATACCCAGGAAGTTTTTCACTTGTTTACCTTGTACCAGAGAAATCAGTTTCAGGCCGAATTCTTGTTCCAGGTTCAGCTCATTGATGTGATAGCCCACCAGTTTCTCCGGAATTTCCAGCTTGAACACGTAGGTATTGCCGTCTATCTGGAAAAATTCGGCCCCGCCATCCAGTTCCAACTGCTGTGCCAGCAAACGTGCTGCATCCTGTTCCGGTGTCAGGATACGGTCTATCGAGAAGGCTTCGAGTACTCCCTTATGTACTTCGTCTACCGCCCGTGCATAAATCCGTTTCACCTTCAGCTTTTTCAGCAACGACACAATCCGGACCGAAGCGCCGAAGTTATCGCCTATGGCTACAATTACCGCATCCACACTCTTCAGCGGAAGCACGGAAAGTGCCATTTCATCTGTCGCATCGAGCACAAACGAGGCCGCCATGCGGTCCTTCACACTGTCTACGTGCAACCCGTTTCCGTCTGCACCGACCACTTCATGCCCCATGGCAGTCAGCTCCATGGCTAACGTGGCCCCATAATGTCCTAAACCAATAATCAAATATTTCATACATCAGTTGATGATAATGTTATCACTCGGATACCTGTAATTGCGTTTCTTTTCCTGGCGTACCAGACCGGTGAGCAAGGTAAATGCACCGACACGACCGATATACATCAGCAAAATGACCAGCAGCTTGCTGTCATTGCCCAACGTAGGAGTCAGGTCAAGGCTCGAACCTACCGTACTCAGCGCCGACACGCATTCGAACGTAACGGCCAGCAGCCCGGCCTCCGGCTCCAGCATACTCAGCAGGAATATGGCCAGAAAAGCCAGTAGCAGATACAATATCAATGCCGCGTTCGAACGGCGGATAGAATCGTGCGAAAGTTCTCTGCGCAGAATCGCCACCCGGTCTGTCCCGCGCACTACAGCCCATAAATTGATTAATACCACCGCAAACACATTGACCTTCACGCCGCCCGACGTAGATTGCGTACCGCCTCCTATCATCATCAGCACCACCATGAGCAGCAAGGTCTGCGTAGACAAGGAGGTCAACCCCACACTGGCAAAACCGGCAGTTCGCGGACAAGAGGAATTAAAGAAAGCATGTACCCACTTGTCGGCCACCGACATGCCTGCAAAGGAATGGTTCCACTCCAGGGCAGCAATGGCCAATGTACCACCTATTAAAAGAAAGACAGTAGCCACCAGCACAATCTTCGTATTCAAATTATACAGGTGAACTTTTTTCCGGAATCTTCCGGAACGACGCAACAGCCAGAACTTTCCGGCTTGCAGGTAATACGCCACCGTTTCGTACAAATTCACCAATATCGGGAATCCGATGCCTCCCAATGCAATCAGCAATCCCAAAGTAATGTAAAGCAGATTATGTCCCTGCATAACGGCCGGATTGCCCATTCCACCGGGCAAAGTGGAAAAACCTGCATTACAGAAGGCTGACACGGAATGGAAGGCTGAGAAGAAGAGTTCTTCCTGCAAGGTCATCCCCAACGTGCCGTGCACACTGAGCCAGATAACCACCATACCCACTCCTTCTATCGCCAGCGTAAAGCCCAATATATATAATAAGGTAGACAATAGCGAATTCAAGGAGTTGGAACTAATCATGTCGCCCACCATCAGCTGATTATAAAGCGAGGTATTCCCCATAAAAAACATGGCAAAGAAACTTGTCAGCGTCATCACCCCAAGTCCGCCTATCTGAATCAGGAGAATAATCAGGATTTGTCCCTCCAGCGTAAAGGTGGAAGGTACATCTACGGTGACAAGCCCTGTGACGCACGTCGCACTCGTGGCTGTAAACAGGGCATCAATGAACGAAATGCCGTGGTAAGTGGCCCGAGGAAGCATCAACAATCCGGTACCCAACAGAATAAACACCAGGAAACTGCCTGCCAGAATCAACGACGGATTGGTACGTTTGCCCAGCAAGCGCACCAGAATGCCCGACAGCTGGGAGAAAGAAAGCAGCACCAGGATGGTTCCCTTGTAATAAGCATGATGAAAGAACACCCATACCCAATACACTCCGGTAGTCTCCTCCGGCTTTTTGAATACCACAGGGAGCAAGGTCAGATAAAGCAGTATGGTAAGAATCCATGTCCACGGAGTAAACTTAAACGAGGAATCTTCCTGACGAAAGACAATCTGTATCGTTGTTGTAACTAAAAAGATGACCCATACCGTATGATAGACCGTATGTATCAGATTATACTCCGCCGCAGAAATCCTGAATCCATATTCATACACAATGGTCAGTAAAAAGACAATGCCGCACAGAAAATTAATCCCCATCACCCAGTTAAGCAGCTGGTTTACACGCGGCATAAGCAGTTTCTTATTATATAAAAAAGTCGTTCCCAATAATCCATATTATAGTGAATGAATGTATTTACAAATGTATGGAAAAATCCATATACTTATGCGACAAAGAAAGGAGAAATCTGCCACAAGATTCAGCTCAGCAAGAAAACAGATAAGAAAAAAAGCAAAATGAGTTGTTTGTTATCATTTATTTCCATATTTTTGACGAAAACTTAAAAATAGTAAGCAATTATGAGTAATAGACAGAAAAGATTCATCTTACCTGAAGATGAAATACCAAAATACTGGTATAACATTCAAGCCGACATGGTCAACAAACCCATGCCTCCACTGAACCCGGCTACAAAAGAACCGTTGAAACCGGAAGACCTCTACCCTATCTTCGCCAAGGAACTCTGCCATCAGGAATTGAACCAGACTGATGCATGGATTGAAATTCCGGAAGAAGTACGGGAAATGTACAAATATTACCGCAGTACCCCGCTGGTACGTGCTTACGGACTGGAGAAAGCACTGGGTACACCGGCACACATCTATTTCAAGAATGAAAGTGTCAGCCCTATCGGTTCACACAAACTGAACTCTGCACTGGCACAGGCTTACTACTGCAAGAAAGAAGGCGTGACGAACATCACTACTGAAACAGGTGCCGGACAATGGGGGGCAGCCTTGTCGTATGCCGCAAAGGTGTTCGGACTGGAAGCTGCCGTATATCAGGTAAAAATCAGTTACGAACAGAAACCTTATCGCCGCAGCATCATGCAGACCTTCGGCGCACAGGTAACTCCTTCTCCTTCCATGTCTACCCGTGCAGGAAAAAATATCCTGACCAAATATCCGAACCATCAGGGTTCACTGGGTACTGCCATCTCGGAAGCTATCGAACTGGCACGCACCACACCAAACTGTAAATATACACTGGGATCCGTGCTGAGCCACGTAACCCTGCACCAGACTGTCATCGGACTGGAAGCTGAAAAACAGATGGAAATGGCCGGTGAATATCCTGACATGATTATCGGATGCTTCGGAGGAGGTTCCAACTTCGGAGGAATCTGTTTCCCGTTCATGCGTCACACCATTCTGGAAGGAAAGAAGACACGTTATATCGCAGCCGAACCGGCATCTTGTCCGAAACTGACCAGAGGTAAATTTGAATATGACTTCGGTGATGAAGCCGGCTACACCCCGCTGCTGCCGATGTTTACCTTAGGACACAACTTTACACCTGCCAATATCCATGCCGGTGGTCTGCGCTACCACGGTGCAGGTGTCATCGTTTCTCAGCTGTTGAAAGACAATTTGATGGAAGCGGTAGACATACAGCAGCTTGACACTTTCAAGGCCGGCTGTCTGTTTGCCCGCGCTGAAGGTATCATTCCGGCTCCGGAATCTTGCCATGCCATTGCTGCCGCTATTCAGGAAGCAGAAAAATGCAAGGAAACGGGTGAAGAAAAAGTAATTCTGTTCAACTTGTCCGGCCATGGTCTGATAGACATGAGTGCATACGACCAATACTTGTCGGGCAACCTGACCAACTATTCACTGAGCGAAGAAGACATAGCAAACAGCTTGCAGGACGTGCCTCAAGTGTAATTTTTGACACGCGTCCAAAACGCAAGTGCGTTTGAGAGAAAACGCAAGGACGTTTTATCCTAAACGCAAGTACGTTTTGATTCAAACGCAAAGGCGTTTTAGTACGAACGTACTTGCGTTTCGTAAGCGAAAAAACGTTTAGAATATACCCAAAAAAGGGTGCCGGAAAGAGATTTTTCATCTTCCTCCGGCACCCTTTATTTATTTCATCAACTTATCTAATCCAATTACAACAGACGATTTGTTGCCGTATCCGGGAATACCACGGTCGGCTTGAAAGTCTTGGCCTCCTCAAAATCCATCAAAGCATACGACATGATAATCACCACATCGCCCACCTGCACCTTGCGGGCTGCCGCTCCGTTCAGACAAATACAACCTGAGCCGCGTTCACCCTTAATGATATAGGTTTCAAAACGTTCACCGTTGTTATTGTCTACAATCTGTACCTTCTCACCGGCAATCATGTTAGCCGCATCCATCAAATCTTCATCAATCGTAATGCTGCCCATGTAGTTCAGGTTCGCTTCTGTCACCGTTACGCAATGAAGCTTCGACTTCAACACTTCAATCATCATCATCCGTTATCCTTTATATTTAATGTTATCAATCAGACGTACTTCACCGCAATACACTGTGATACAACCTACAATGTAATTGCTTTCGTCCCATGCCTTTACGGGCTGAAGCGTATTGCCATCCACAATCTCGAAATATTCCAGTTCCAGTCCCGGTGCACGACGGATGCAGTCTTCTACAAACTGCTTGGTTTCAAGCAAAACACGTGACTTGCTGAAATCTACACTAGCAAACAATGCCTTCGAAATCTGCAAGGCTTCCTTCCGCTGCTCTGCCGTAAGACGCGCATTGCGACTGCTCAATGCCAGACCGTCTTCTTCACGCACAATCGGGCATCCTACAATCTGAATATTGAAAGGATACTTGCGCACCATTTCACGGATAATGGCCAGCTGCTGGAAATCCTTTTCACCAAAATAAGCGCGGTCAGGTTCCACCATCAGGAATAATTTGCTGACAATCTGACAAACCCCGTTGAAATGTCCCGGACGGTATTTGCCTTCCATCACCGTATCCAGCGGCGCATAGCTGAACTGGCGGGTATCGGGTTCAGGATAAACTTCTTCTACAGAAGGAGCAAAAACCAACGTTGCTCCACATTTCTCCAATAAAGCACAATCCGCCTCCAGTGTGCGCGGATATTTTAAAAGGTCATTCTGGTCGTTAAACTGTGTAGGGTTCACAAAGTCACTGACTACCACTACATCATTCTCAGCTACGGCACGATTCACCAACGAAGCGTGTCCCGCATGCAAAGCTCCCATCGTCGGAACCAGTCCGATAGTCTTTCCTTCTTTGCGGAAAGCATCGAGTTCGGCGCGAAGCTCACTGATTGTTTGAATTAACTTCATCTCTTATTCCTGTTTTTAATCATAAATTCAGAAAACGGCTGCAAAGTAACTATTTATTTAGCACATAAAGAAACGGAAACGGAAAATTCTTTTGATATTTAGCGAATTTATCCTATTTAGAACGTACAACAAGCACTATTATAGCCCACTGTTTATCAATACATTAACATACTATAAGGATTTATAAACGGCCGTCAGTTCGCTTCATTGGTGTATTTTTTGTATCTTTGCCAGTCGTTAAGAGCAACTATAATACAATGAGCGCGAAAAAAGTTTTATTCATTACACAAGAAATTACTCCCTACGTACCCGAAAGTAACCTGGCATTAATCGGCCAGAATTTACCGCAAGCCATACAAGACAAAGGCCGCGAGATCAGAACATTCATGCCGAAATGGGGCATCGTGAACGAACGCAGAAACCAATTGCATGAGGTAATCCGTCTGTCTGGAATGAATCTGATTATCGACGACACGGATCATCCGCTGATTATCAAGGTGGCATCTATTCAGGCTGCACGCAGACAAGTGTACTTTATTGATAATGATGATTATTTCCAGCATCGCCAGATGACATGCGATGAAAACGGAAAGGAATATGAAGACAATGGCGAACGTGCCATCTTCTATGCCCGTGGTGTGCTGGAAACTGTCAAGAAACTGCGCTGGTGTCCGGATGTGATTCACTGTCACGGATGGATGAGTGCGATGGTTCCTCTTTATATTAAAAAAGCATATTACGATGAACCTTCTTTCCGTGATTCAAAGGTGATTTTCTCACTTTATCAGGAAGGATTTAATTCGAACTTAGCTCCCAACTTTGCCGAACAAGTGCTGTTCAGAGAAGTAACTCCTGAAGATGTCAGCATGATGAAGTCGCCGGCAAACTATGAGGAACTCTGCAAGTTAGCAGTAGCCTACTCTGACGGAGTGATTCAAAATGACGAAACTGTAAACCAGAATGTACTCGACTACGCACGAAGCCTGAACATTCCGGTACTTGAATACGCTTCGGGCGATGCCTATGCAGATGCGTGTGACGCATTCTATGACAAGGTATTCGTTTCCGAATAAATATGAATACATAAAAAAGGACGAAAATGAAACTTAAGTTCTTGGCAGCAGTCGGACTTGCAGCCACACTCTACAGTTGTGATGATACCACTACAGGTGTCGGTGAATTCGTGGCAGATGCAGATGAAATTACTGCATCGGCTCAAACTTTTGAGGCCACTACCAAAACCCTGAAATATACAGACTTGAACCAGAACGGAGTATTCTCCCGTACAAGCAGCGCATACTTGGGTAAATTCACCGATCCGGATTTTGGAACGTATACCACCGATTTCATCACACAAATTAATTGCACGGAAGGTTTCGAATTTCCGGAAACAACTCAAGAAATTGTAGCAACAACATTGGAGTTATCGTATGCAAGTTTCTTCGGTGATTCACTAGCTCCCATGCGTGTAAGAGTGGACATGCTTGATAAAGCAATTGATGATACAGGCGAAGACTTAAATTTATATTACACGTCTTATGATCCGATAGAAGAAGGATATTATAATCCTGAGAAGCCAGAATTAGCAGAACAGGATTACGCTGTACGCGACAATTCTTGGACAGATGAAGAAATTGACTCTATAAAAAGTGAAAATGGATATTATCCACCATTGGTTATTGATTTGGATAAAAAGAAAAGTTCAGGCATAAAAGAAGATGAAGCAGGAGCTTTTAGCCAATATCTTTGGAATAAATATCAAGAAAATAAGGACTATTTCAAAGATGCTTATTCATTTATCCACAATGTACTCCCTGGATTTTACGTTCATACCACAAGTGGAGAAGGGGCTATTCTATACATTGGAGATATTTGGCTGCGCATGAAAGTTAAATATTTAGTCGAAAGACCTTCTACTGGGGCTATGGATTCTGTCGTGTATACTTCCATTCCTTTTGCAGCAACCAACGAAGTGTTCATGTCTACTCGCTTGAGTAATTCTGAAGAGACATTAAATAGCTTGGCTGGAGAAAAGGAACACACCTATCTGAAAACTCCTGCCGGACTTTGTACAGAAGTGAAACTTCCTTTACAAGAAATGTATGATGCGTTAGGTACAGACACGCTGAACTCCGTATCTATGGCATTTACTAAATACAAGAACGTCAGCGATAATTCTGAAAATAGCCCGTACAAAATGGGTACTCCGCAGAACTTACTGCTTATTCGTAAAAACGAAGTAAAAGACTTCTTTGAACAAAGAAAGAATTACGATAGTAAAACTACCTTCTTAGGTACTTACAGCAGTACAACCAACTCCTATTCGTTCTCACAAGTAAACCGACTGATAAGCCAGATTTTCAGCGATATGAGAACAAAAGAAGAGCCTGCTCAAGGATGGGATGAGTATAATACTATGGTATTGATTCCGGTGAAAACTGAAACAGACTCACAAGGAAACACCATCGGTTTGTCGCACGACCTGGAAGTAAACTCAGCCAAACTAATGGGCGGCGAGGATGGAGAAAAGATTAAGATGGAAATTATCTATACCAAACCGAAATTCAACAAATAACGAATAAGAGCATAAAAAAATCCGGAAGTAAAACTTCCGATTTTTATGCCTGTATCTCAAGCTTTATTTCTTTGCTGTAGTAGTCTTTTTGGCAGCAGTTGTTTTCTTTGCTGGAGCTTTTTTAGCAGGAGCCTTCTCTGGCTGTTCTTTAACCAAAGACTGCAAATGTTTCACCTGGTCATTCAACTGTACCAGCTCTTCTTCCTGGTTACGAATGGTTGTCAACAAAGAATTCAGTTCTTCATCTTCCATATCTACCGGATACAATGAATTTACGCGAGAAATAAAGTCCCCAAGAATATTCATATAGTTAGTGAAAGCATCATACGGTGAATCATAAATACCACGATCCAACGATACGCCCATCTGCTTTGTAGTCATGAAGCGGAAGTTATTACTTGCCTGCAGGTAATCCCAATCCTGTTTGATTCGGCGGTCAGAGCACAAATGTACACGTTCTGCCACGCTATACAACTTATCAAATGCTTCACGCTGCATTACATTTCCTAACCACGGGCTAATATCACGTTCTTCGTCTACCCAAGACATCGGATAAGGTACATCAATCATATCGACTGATTTCAGTTTCGTTACGATTTCCGACGGAGTAGAGAAAGTAATGCCTTTCTGCTTAGCACATTCCGGCAATGCTTTCAAGAATTCCAGAATATTGGAAGACAGCGGCTGGAAGATACCCAAAGCAGACAATTCCATAAAGATATTGATAACCTGTTCGTTTTCCGGCAGAGAAGCAATCCAGCCAATATATTTATCTGCAAACAACGGATATTCGCTCCATTCTGTATTAGAGAAACGTAAGCTAATATCATCAGACAACTTAAAGTCACGCAGCAACAGCTTCAGATTCGGATTTTCAGCACAATGATACAAATAGTGAGGACTCTTCCATCCTAACACATGTTTAGCACCTTCTGCCAGCATACCCTTGAATCCCATCCTGCTACGATACCGCCAATTTCATTGTCATAAATCAAGCTGGAGTTACGGAATACCTTAGGATCTTGTCCGAAATAGTCTTTAATCTTCACACGCATGCGTTCTACCTCTTCGCAGAAACAAGTCTCATTCTTCAATGAAGACAATCCATGTGAATAAGGCTCGCAAAGGAATTCGCAGCAACCTGTGGCATTCAACTCATGCAGCAATTCTATTACGGCCGGAGCGTGGATTTCCAACTGTTCCAAAGCCACACCTGAAATAGACAAGGCAACTTTAAATGCGCCATTATTTGCTTTTGCCATATCAATCAGGGTTCTCAAGGCCGGTATATAGGAACGTTCGGCCACTTCATTCATACCCTGCTCATTGGCATAATCATCGTAGTAATAATGTTCTGAACCGATTTCAAAGAAACGATAGCGTTTCAAATGAATAATCTGGTGTATTTCAAAGTAAAGACAAATTGTTTTCATATTGTTTTGCAGTTTTATTTACCATAATTTTTTAAGACTTGCTCATAAAGTGCGCGAATCTTCACGCCGACTTTCTCCCATACAATACCATCCACTTCTTTCTTTCCTTCATCGCGGAGATATTCATAAAGTGAATCGTTGGTACAGATAGAATGAATGGCATCTGCCATTGCATGTATATCCCAATAATCCGTCTTAATACATTTCGATAGAATTTCGGCACAACCGGATTGCTTAGAGATAATCGTCGGTACACAGCATTGCATAGCTTCCAATGGTGAAATACCAAATGGCTCAGACACTGACGGCATGATATACACATCACTCATCTTCAATACTTCATATACCTGCTTGCCTTTCATGAATCCCGGGAAATGGAAACGGTCGGCAATACCTCTTTCCGCAGCCAGACGAATCATGGCATTCATCATATCACCGCTACCAGCCATCACAAAACGAATGTTACGCGTGCGATTCAATACCATAGCAGCAGCTTCCACAAAGTATTCCGGACCTTTCTGCATGGTAATACGTCCCAAGAAAGTAACAATCTTTTCTTTCGGATTCTTCTTAACCTGAATATCCTGTATTTCTTTTGGAAGCGGAGACACTGCATTATGCATGGTGAATACTTTGCGAGGATCCTGATAGTACTTATGAATAACCGTCTGACGGGTCAACTCACTTACACACATGATACAGTCAGCATGGTCCATACCATTCTTTTCAATAGAATAAACGGTAGGATTCACATTACCACGGCTTCGGTCAAAGTCTGTGGCATGCACATGGATAACCAAAGGCTTTCCTGAAACCTGCTTGGCATGAATACCTGCCGGATAAGTCAACCAATCGTGTGAGTGAATAATATCAAACTGCTGCTGACGAGCTACCACACCGGCTACAATAGAATAGTTGTTGATTTCTTCATGCAGATTATCAGGATATCTTCCTGAGAACTCCATACATCCCAAATCATTGGTATGCATATAATTGAAATCTGCATAAATATGGTCGCGCAAGTCATAATAAAGCTGCGGATCCATATAATGTCCTACTCTATCTTTTACATAATCCACTGTACGTCACGCCATACAATAGGCACACTGTTCATTCCTATAATACGCAAGAAACTCTGGTCTTCGTCTCCCCAAGGCTTCGGAATACAGAAGGTAATTTCCATATCTTCCTGCTGAGCAAGTCCATGAGTCAATCCATAACTGGCTGTACCTAATCCTCCCAAGATATGAGGAGGAAATTCCCAACCAAACATCAAAACTTTCATATAAACCCCTCCTCTTTATTGATTGTTATATTTCTCCAACAAATTCAATGTACGTAAAATTTCGGCCACATTCATTGCAAATGAAACAGCACCTCTACCCTGGAATGGTGGGTTACCATCAAACAACTCCGGAATGGAACTGATGCAATGACAGGTCATCTGATCTTCATAACTGATAAGCTGACGCTCTACAAATGAAATAGCACTCCGCTTATAGATACGCAAATAAGCCTCCAGATAGAAACCTTCCAGCCAAGGCCATGCTGTACCCTGATGGTATGCATAATCACGCTGAAGCTGCGGACCGACGTAGTTTGGATTATACCTCCACTCTTCGGACTCAATGAACGAAGACCTTTCGGAGTAAGCAATTCTTTAGTCACGATGTCTACAACACCTTTTTTCTGTTTAGAATCTAACGGAGAATAATCAAAAGCTGCTGCAAAAATCATGTTCGGACGAACACTCCAGTCCATCATATCGCCATCTACATAATCAAGCAGATAGCCATATTCATTCAAGAAGGTCTGCACGAATGACTTAGAGACTTTATCAGAGAACTGATGCAAGTAGTCAACAAAGCCATAGTCTGATGACAGCAAATCAGCCACAAAGCAAAGTGCGTTGTACCACAATGCATTAAATTCTACAATGTATCCAGTACGAGCAACTACCGGACGGCCATTCACGGTAGAGTTCATCCAAGTAACGGCCTTGTCTCTTCCATTTGTATAAACCAATCCGTTTTCATGAACCTTCAAATTAGGATGATGATTACCTGCCAGATAATCCATCACATCCTTCAAGCTTTACCATATTTAACTCGGGCCTCATCCCATGACACCATCTTGGCATATTGCTGTATTGCCCATACCAGCCACAACAATACATCCGGATGTTCTATTTCTGTCACTTTCAAATGAGATTCTTTACCTTCCATGAATGCATAAACAGCCTTTAAAGCCGTTCCATAATCATTTCAAACTTACCAATCTCACCAATAGAAAGAGTAAGTCCCGGAAGAGAAATAAACATGTCACGTGCACGACACTTAAACCAAGGATATCCGGCTAAGATATACGACTCACCGTCCTGCTTGTTAAGGAACTGATGTGCCGAATTAATAAGGCAGTTCTTGAAGTTATTGCGAGGTGTTCGCTGTTCCATTTCTGCTGCGAACAAAGCATTCAACGAAGTAGTTTCAATTGGTGCTACACCACCTGAGAAAGTAACAGATTCCCCTTTCTTAATACTAATCTCAAAGTAACCAGGCACATACAGGTCTTCATTAAAGTCATACCCGCGTTCACGTTCTTTCGGATATTCTATGCCTCTATACCAATCGGGCTGGAAACAGAATTGATTTTCCTTACTCAACTGCATGTAAAGTTCAGGATAACCGGGATACATGCATGTCTTGATTCCGTTCTCCACCACATCATAATGGCGACTGGCCTGCGCATTTTCGTGTGTATACTGTCGTACACTGCGGAAAGCCAAATAAGGGCGTAAACGAAGAGTTGTTTCTGAATGTGCATCAACCAATGTATACCTTATTAGAATACGGTTTTCATGGTGAACAAATAACTTCTCTTTCTTTAAAACAACACCACCTACACGATAAATTGTTGTCGGCACTTTCTCACACTCGAATTCGCGGATGTATTTATGTCCTCTAGGACTGAAATTGTCACCTCCATACTTATGCAGGCCAAGATTAAACTCGGCCCCATGCTGGATAACAGTTTCATCCAATGAGGAAAGTAATACATGGTTCTCATCGTCCAACTCCGGTACAGGTATCACAAGCAAGCCATGATACTTACGCGTATTACAGTCTACAATTGTCGAACAATGATAAGCCCCCGAGCGATTCGTACGAAGAATTTCTCTAGTTAGAGTTTCTTCCAGATTTGTCATTATCGTCTTGTCAAATCGTAAATAACTCATAGTTGTATATTAAGGTTATAAATTAATACTCGTCACAAAAAATGTTACTTTTATTTCCCCTCAAATTTAATGATTAAAAATAAACAACAAAACCAAAATCCTTTTTTTTTACCTCAAAAGCCTGTTTTTTCTATCTCTAAAAGCATATATCCCCGTTTTATTATAAAAAATCTTACAATCTTGAGTTTTAAGAGGTAATTATATAAAAAACGTCTGATACAGATTTAGGCATACCTAAAATCTGTATCAGACGAAAATATTGTTATAATATATTATTAATCAATCATATCAAACCCGCAATAAGGAACCAACGCCTTAGGAATACGGATTCCTTCCGGTGTCTGATTATTTTCCAACAATGCAGCTACGATACGAGGCAAAGCCAAAGCAGAACCATTCAATGTATGGCAAAGTTCTGTTTTCTTTTCAGCTGTACGATAACGACATTTCAAACGGTTTGCCTGATAAGTATCGAAATTTGAAACTGAACTTACTTCCAGCCAACGTTTCTGTGCTTCGGAATATACTTCGAAATCGAAGCAAAGTGCAGCTGTAAAACTCATATCGCCACCGCACAGACGAAGAATTCTATAAGGAAGTTCCAGTTTTTTCAACAAGCCTTCTACATGGTCCAACATTTCCTGATGAGACTGTTTGGAGTGTTCCGGTTTATCAATACGCACCAACTCTACTTTTGAGAATTCATGCAAACGATTCAAACCACGAACATCCTTTCCATAAGAACCAGCTTCGCGACGGAAACACTGAGTGTAAGCACAGTTCTTAATCGGAAGCTGTTTTTCATCCAGAATCACGTCACGGTAAATATTAGTCACAGGCACTTCAGCTGTAGGAATCAGATACAAATCATCCAAGTTGCAGTGATACATCTGACCTTCCTTATCAGGCAACTGTCCTGTACCATATCCTGATGCAGCATTTACCACTGTAGGAGGCATGATTTCTTCATAACCTGCAGCACGAGCTTCATCCAAGAAGAAATTAATCAATGCACGCTGCAAACGAGCACCTTTTCCTTTGTATACCGGGAAACCAGCACCTGTAATCTTAACGCCTAAATCAAAATCGATTAAATCATATTTTTTAGCCAGTTCCCAATGTGGCAGTGCATCTTTCGGAAGTTCAGTTTCCATACCTCCCATTTTCTCTACCACATTATCTTCAGCTCCGAAACCTTCCGGAACACTTTCGTAAGGTACATTAGGGATGGTATAAAGCAAGTTCTGCATATCTTCTGCAGCCTTATCCATCGTTACCTGCAGTTCTTTGCTAATTTCTTTGATTTCAGCTACACGAGCTTTAGCAGCTTCTGCTTCTTCCTTTTTTCCCTCTTTCATCAAAGCACCGATAGCCTTCGATGTAGAATTTACTTCTGAGAGATTTTTATCTAATTGGTTTTGTGCGCTACGTCTCTGATCATTCAGTTCAAGCACTTTCGCAATTGTTTCTTTTGCATTTGCAAAATGCTTTTTCTCCAATCCACGAATCACCTTGTCGGTGTCTTCTGTAATTTGTTTAATAGTAAGCATATCTTTTTACTTTTTAATGTAATCCAAACCGTAATTGCGTTGCAAAGATATAGTTTTTTATTGGAATATATAAACAGATGCCACGCAGAAAATAACTTCATCTTAGAAAACGGGCAATGTATAAACCAAACCTAATGAGATGCGTTGGTGATTATAACTTTCTGCTCCCCAGGAACGCGCTTTTTCCGTCAGATGTATATTCTTATACAAAAGGTGAAGATAGCACAACAGTTCACTATTTTTCAAAGGATAGTATTCTGCACAAAGCTGTACGTTCCACACCCTGCGATAAGTACCAGCAGAAAATATGTCATTTGACTTAAACACATTACCCTGTTCGTAAACACCTTTCACATACATATTCCAATGTGAAGCCACACGATAGTCCAGATTAAATATCGTTGTAAAATAATCCACATTCTGTACCGTAGTACCTTCACCGTTCACAGCAGTCACTTCACTGACAAGTCCTTTGGAGTCGATACCCTCACGTGAATACATGAAATCAATGTAGCCTAAAAAGGGTTTCTTGTCCCATACATTTCCACAAGAAAAATAAAACACATTCTTATGCTTTGCCAGCTGTCCATACGAAAAAGAATACCGAAGTTGCATAGCGTGGTCTACAAAATAACCATCCCAGTTAACAGTTGCCAGCAAAGGTATTTTAGTAGGCTCTACTCCTTCCGGAAGTCCATACATAAATTGATCTGCACTATCTCCGTTCCGATTATTTGTCACCTGAAAATTAAACTCATGGTTGTCATTCATTTTGTAGGCTGCATTCAAACCCGCCTGATAACATGGTATCGTGTTATTGAAATCGGAGTAATGACGCACTTTAATAGCATTCACCCAGCATTCATACCCACTGAACTGGACTGGTTGTTTTCCGGCTGTCAACTTCCATTTATCATTCAACTGCCAACCTACCATAGCCAATTCTACTGAACCAGACAGATTATCCAATGGAATATTAGGAGTCGTATATTGATTCAAAGACTGACGAAAATGATAGGAGAATTTTTCATGAAATCCCCCTAACACCTCCAAACGGATACGATGTACCTTAAATGCCGCTTCATCCAGTTTGGCATTATAAAAGGAGACATCGGCAGCAGAACAGAACTGAATATTCATATCTGCCCAATCCACCTTCCGCTTACCATCCGTCATTCTCTCCAACAGCGGCACATCGTTTGTAGAAGATACCATAGATTCACTTTGAGCATATCCCTTTCCTGCTGACAATGCAAGGCACACAAACAAAGACACTATAATTTCTTTCCAGACTTTCATTTCAACCAACCGCCCCATCATACATTACAAAGATTGACGGATACGAACCAGTTTCACCAGCAAGTCTTCCAGGAAGTCCAATTTTAGCATATTGGCTCCATCGCTTTTTGCTTTAGAAGGATCTTCATGAGTTTCCATAAACAACCCATCCACACCAACTGCCACACCGGCCTTTGCCACAGTTTCAATAAGCTGCGGCATACCTCCTGTCACTCCAGAAGTCTGATTAGGTTGTTGCAAAGAATGTGTCACATCCAGCACTACCGGATGTCCGAAAGATTGCATCTCCGGAATACCTCTATAATCGACAATCAAATCTTGATAACCAAACGTTGTACCACGTTCGGTCAGCATCACCTGATCATTACCTGCCTCTACGACTTTATCAGCTGCAAAACGCATGGCAGCAGGAGACAAGAACTGTCCTTTCTTAATATTGACAATTTTTCCGGTGCGAGCTGCCGCAACCAGCAAATCGGTCTGACGGCAAAGGAATGCCGGTATCTGCAACACATCCACATACTCAGCAGCCATTTCTGCTTCGGAAGCGGTATGAATATCTGTTACGACAGGCACATCAAACGTGCTTCTTACCTTAGCCAATATTTTCAACGCTTTTTCATCACCTATTCCAGTGAAAGAATCCAGACGTGAACGGTTTGCTTTTCGGTAAGAACCTTTAAAAACGTATGGAATATGCAAGTTGTCTGTAATTTTTACGACTCGTTCCGCAATACGAAGAGCCATGTCTTCTCCTTCTATCACACAAGGACCTGCCAGCAGGAAAAACATGTCATCCCGCTTTAAATCAGAAATATTCTTTATCATATTAATTAGGTATTATCAAAGTAATTGCTTCTGGAGCTATTGTAATCTCAATCGGGAAATGACGGTCTAACCAAAGACGACCATCCAAACTGACTTCTGCATTCTGTGCACGCAGCACCTTTACGCATCGCGTACGATAAGGCTTGACCGTCTTATGATTCAACAATCTTCCCTGTTGCAACATCCAAAGTCCGGAAATTAACTGACGAAGCTCTGGACGATAAATAATAGACACATCAAGCCACCCGTTATATGGAACGGCACTTGGAGTCAGTCCATACCCGTATGCACTACCAATTCCCACAGCCATGATACGTCCACGAATATGTTCGTCATTTACCTTCAAATGCATCCGATGCAATTTCCGCTCAAAGGCAACCAGAAACAATGAGGCTAAATAAGAAATCAAAGGAATTCCCCAAAAACGACGGGTTTCATTGGTAATCCGTACAATTCGGGCACCAAGTCCCATATATACAGCATTCAAAAAGTAACGAGTCTGATGTTGTTCTCCGTCAAAATACGAGAACACTCCAATATCAATCTTTCTTAAACGACGATTAATCAATACATCCACTGCTTTCTTATAGTCATCGGAACTCAGTCCCCAATATTTTGCAAAATCATTACCAATTCCGTTCGGGATAATTCCTAAAGCGATCTGACTTTTATCTTCCACATCGGAATACATGATACCATTCAAAGCATCATTAAGGCACCATCACCGCCTACTACCACAATAGTAAGATAGCCGTTGTTAGCCAGTGTCTTTGCCAAACGTTCAACCGAACCAAATCCCTCCGACTGCACATAATCATATTTCACCTTACATTCATCCATGTAAGCACGAATAGTCTGCCAACGTTTCTGAGCCTTCCGGCTTCCGGCCTTGGGTTATAAATCACCCCCCATCTGTCTGGTTCTACTGCCATTTCCGTTTATTTTATCAGATCAATAATTCGTTCCACATTCTCATTCAGTGGTGCTTCAGCATCTATCCAATGAATCTGAAAACCCCTTCTTTCCATCCCTCTAAACCAAGTCATCTGTCGTTTGGCAAACTGATGAATAGCGATTTCAAGCTGGCTGAACATTTCATCGTAAGACAGCTTACCTACCGCATATAAAGTCAAATATTTATATTCCAAACCATAATAAATCAGGTCATCAGGATTTATACCTTCTTTCAGCAGCGCCTTCACCTCGTCAACCATTCCTTCCTGCAAGCGTTTCTTCAATCGGTTGGTAATCTTCTGCCGGCGCAAATCCCGATCAATATCCACTCCGATAATCAGACTATGTATCTCGGGAAATGAACGCGCATTGACATCTTGAGTTAAATAATATTCCTCTATTTCGATTGCTCGAATAGCTCGTTTCACCGTATCTACATCTGTTGAATTATGCAATTTCTTATAACGAGACAAAATATCCGTCAACTCCTCAAGCGATTTAGAAGCCAAACTTTCTCTCAATTCTTTATTTTCCGGAACAGGAAGCAAACGGTATCCTTTCAAAATAGACTCCAGATACATACCTGTACCTCCACATAAAATCGGTAGAAGTCCTCTAGTCTTTATATCTTCGTATGCAACTAAAAAATCACGCTGATATTCAAACACATTATATTTATAGCCTGGCTCCACAATGTCAATCAAATGATAAGAAACCTTATAGCCATCAACCACATAGTCCGATAAATCTTTACCCGTTCCCAAATCCATCCTACGATACACCTGACGACTGTCACCACTAATAATTTCTGTTTTCAGACGAGCAGCCAAAGCTGCAGCCAAAGAAGTCTTTCCTGAAGCCGTTGGACCAAGTATCGTAATCAAATCATAATTCATAAAGTCATTTTTGAGAAGTTCAACGGCAAAGATAGTTTTTTTCTGCACAACACGCACGAATATGCGCAAAAAAAAGCCGCCAGGAGAAAATCCTGACGGCTCTTGCTATATGGTCTAAACTAATTAGCAGTTTACAGAAGCCATGTGAGCAATCAAATCCAATACTTTGTTAGAGTAACCGATTTCGTTGTCATACCAAGAAACAACCTTAACGAAAGTATCAGTCAAAGCGATACCAGCTTTAGCATCGAAGATAGAAGTGTGAGTGTCACCCAAGAAGTCAGAAGAAACAACTGCATCTTCAGTGTAACCCAGGATACCCTTCAATTCGCCTTCAGAAGCTTCCTTCATAGCAGCGCAGATTTCAGCGTAAGTAGCCGGTTTAGCCAAGTTAACAGTCAAGTCAACTACAGATACGTCCAAAGTCGGAACACGCATTGACATACCAGTCAATTTACCGTTCAAAGCCGGGATAACTTTACCTACAGCTTTAGCAGCACCAGTTGAAGACGGGATGATGTTACCAGAAGCAGCACGACCACCTCTCCAGTCTTTCATAGAAGGACCGTCAACAGTTTTCTGAGTAGCAGTTGTAGAGTGAACTGCAGTCATCAAACCATCAGTGATACCCCATTTGTCGTTCAAAACCTTAGCGATAGGAGCCAAGCAGTTAGTAGAACAAGAAGCGTTAGAAACGAACTGAGTACCTTTAACATAAGTTTTTTCGTTAACACCGCAAACGAACATCGGAGTGTCATCCTTAGAAGGAGCTGACATAACTACATATTTAGCACCAGCTCGATGTGAGCCTGAGCTTTTTCTTTAGTCAAGAACAAACCAGTAGATTCTACTACGTATTCAGCACCTACTGCATCCCAAGCCAATTCTTTAGGATCTTTGCAAGCTGTTACACGGATTTCTTTACCGTTAACAATCAATTTGCTGTTTTCAACGTCAGCTTCGATAGTACCGTTGAATTTACCGTGCATAGTATCATATTTCAACATGTATGCCAAGTAATCTACTGGACACAAGTCGTTAATACCTACGATCTGAATATCGTTTCTGTTCTGAGCTGCACGGAATACGAAACGGCCGATACGACCGAAACCGTTAATACCTACTTTAATCATTTTGTTTAAAATTTAAAGGTTTTATAATTGCTTTATAAACACTCACTCTATTAGTAATCAAAAGAAACCATCAATTTGACATTTATTCCTTTCCGATTGCGATGCAAAAATAAGTATTTCTTTTGAAAGTAAACAACGAATAAGAGAAAAATACTCAAAAAATATCAGCTGTTACACCTTATTTTTATATATACAAAGGCTTTTTTCTGCCTCCTCCTAGCTTTTTTGCAATCTCAATATACCAAATTGACATTATCTATCCATAATTTATTTCCAGGAGACCCCACAAAAGCTCCTCCCATACTTGAAGTAAACTGAAGAATCAAATGTGTAGGATGCTCGTCTTTACTGGCCCAGCCACTTCTTTTATAAGTTTACTTTCTCCTTTGCTGTTACGGGCATAATATCCGCCTGTACCTAATTGCATCAATTCTGGTACATAACGCTTGTCATGCGTAATATCCCCATACATTATTTCATAAGTAGCTCCATTGTGCCAGTCTTGCGAACGATTGTATTTTACGGCTACTGTACCTACTCGCTTAGCAATAATGTTTCCTTCCGCATCTTCCGAGCGTTTCTGCAACAGGCAGACCATAATCGCACAATCTTGTCCCGGCACAGTAGTCTTCTTGCTGAATCCGGTCTGACGAATACGGTTCGGTTCTCCAGACATTTGCACCTTATAATCATAACGAACCGCCTTTGGACGAGAAGTAAAAGGAAGGCCAGAATTCAATGCTTTTTCTCCGTCTTTAGTTCCCGTAATCGGTTCTTTCATATCCCCCAGGAACATAGAACCTGAAGCTAAGACTGTGATATTCACCATTCCCAGTACCTTTACACTTTCAATATGAGTTTCCAGACGTGCACAATAGCCATTTCCTCTCTGTTCAGGATATACACTGGTATTTGTTTTTACAATCCCCATCACTTTAGCCATTACATTAGAATTTCCCCATGGAGATCCTCCCTGATTCACATAAGCCACATTTCCGTCGATCTCCTTTGTAGGCCCTAACTCATACAGCAATTTTGTATTTCCTCCAATAATCCCCGACTCATGAATCTTACGGGTAACCCACTGATCCATATCACCGTATTTTATTGGCACAACCTTTTCCTGTGCTTGTATAGCCAAAGGCATTCCAAGCAAAAACATACCTATAATCCTATTCAATTTCATAAATACCAAATCTTTTTCAGCCGACAAATATAAGCAAAAAAAGCGACAGCTTTTACACTGTCGCTTTCAATCCTGAAATATGGAATAATAATTCTTATCTATATCACATTAATACACACGATACAATAACCAAGCACCTTGGAAATCTTCACGTGTAGGATATTTTGCTTTAAATGCATCTCTTGCACGAGCAGCTTCGTCTCTTGTATCAAATGATTCAACAACCACACGATACATATTGCGTTCTGCATTATACACCACCTTTGCATTATAACCGTCTCCATCCAGTTTTGACTTCAAGCCATCCGCATTTGCTTTTACACCAAAGCTACCGCAAACTACGCTATAAGCTTTCAAGCCATCACCAGAAACCAATTCTACCTTTTCTTCACGAACCGGAGCTGTAGATACAACTGGAGCAGGTGCGGGTGCTGTTTCTACTGCCGGAGCTTCCACTGGTGCCTCAGTGGCTGCAGAAGCCTCAGCAAGTTCCTGCTGTTTAGCTTTTTCATACGCTTTCTTGTAAGCACTTTCACTTGATTTACAAGAAGAGAATGCCAATGCAGTGCACAGAGCCATTCCCATTACAACAATCTTCTTCATGTTATCTATACCAATATTAGATGAATATTCAATTTAATACGTCGCAAAGGTAACAATATAAAATCTGCCATACTATTAAAATCCGTTAATTCTATTCTATCAACAGCATGGAGCTGCATTTTTCCATGAAAAAAGAACAACATATCAGGATTATTATTAGATTTGTAAAGTAATAACTTTTAAAAATTAGATTTATGAAAGCTTTAAGTATTGTAGCAGCATTCCTTGGCGGTGTTACTTTAGGAGCTGCAGCCGGCATTTTGTTTGCCCCGGAAAAAGGTGAAGATACCCGTAGAAAAATTGCTGAAGTTCTTCGCAAAAAAGGTATTCGACTGAACCGTGCCGAAATGGAAGACTTGGTCGATCAAATAGCAGCAGAAGTTAAAGACGCTGAATAATTTGTCGTAAGTATAAAGCAGGCTTTTTCAAGGGAAAAGTCTGCTTTATATTTTTTTCATCTTAGAATAACTGCTTATGTTTGCAAACGATAAAAGCATTGATAACCTTGAATCTTTATTTAAAGAGGTACGAAAATACATTGAGCTTCAAGGTCAATACGTCAAACTCGATTTGGTAGAAAAGCTCACCATCCTGCTATCTACCTTAATCCTTATACTCATCATTATCATTTTGAGCATGATGGCTCTTTTCTATTTTTCCTTCATGCTCGTATACGCACTGGCTCCTCTTGTAGGCAGCCTGATTGGAGGATATGCTATCATTGGAGGGGTGGTTCTTCTCCTGGCCATACTCATTTACCGGATGAGAAAACAATGGATATTCCAGCCTATGGTACATTTCCTCGCACGCTTATTCCTCGATGACCCTTCTTCAAAAGAATAAAATAATGAACGATATAAAACCCATTCCCAACTATAGCGTTGAAATCATCTCTCAATTAAGAGCACAAAAAAAGCAAGAATTAAGAGAGTCTAAAGAACGCATACAACTCCTGACACAGGAATTATTCTCTCCCCAGAAAAGTAAAAATAAGATGGAAAACATGATGCAGCACATCAACGCCGGCATAGCCGCTTATGACGGACTGAGAACTGGCATTATGATTTTCCAACGCATACACCGTTTTTTTAATCGAAAAAAAGATAAGAACCGCTGATGAAAACCTCATTATTCCTTGCCGCCCTTGCCGCATTTACTACGGCAGGAGCTACAGAAAATCCATTATGGATGCGCTATTGCTCCATTTCACCCGACGGAAGCACCATTGCTTTCTGTTATAAAGGAGACATTTACACCGTACCCTCCACTGGTGGAAATGCCAGACAACTTACCACCAATCCGGCACACGACACTCATCCGATATGGAGTCCGGATGGACAGCAGATTGCCTTTGCCTCTTCTCGCCAAGGAGCATGGATATTTACATTGTATCCAAAGACGGAGGAATCCCCAAAAGACTAACGACTCATTCTGGAAACGAAACCCCTGTCACATTTTCAGACGCTACACATATTTTGTTCAAGGCCAACCTGATGCCTGATGCGACCGACCTGTCCTTCCCCAGTGCCCAGTTTCCACAAGTTTATGAAATAAACACTCAAGGCGGACGTCCCCAACTCTATTCCTCTCTTCCTATGGAAGACATCAGTGTTGCACAAGATGGTACGACCTTACTATATCACGACCAGAAAGGATACGAAGACCCCTGGAGAAAACATCATACTTCCTCCATTACACGCGACATTTGGATAAGTAAAAAAGAGAACAATGAGCGTACTTATCAGAAAGTCACGTCATTCAATGGAGAAGACCGTAACCCGATATGGAGTAACGATAACCAGTCGTTTTACTACCTCAGCGAAAAAGCAGGCTCGTTCAATATTTTCAAATGCAACCTTGACGGAAGCAATGAAATGCAGTTGACACACCACACTCAGCATCCGGTCCGTTTCCTGTCATCCTCACAGAACGGACTTTTATGCTACGGTTACGACGGTGAAATCTATACAGTCAAAGAAGGACAGCAGCCTCAGAAAGTAGCTATCCGTATCGTTACTGACCAGACAGAAAACGAACTGGCTCACCAAATAAAATCTTCCGGAGCTACAGAAATCGCCGTATCCCCCAATGGCAAGGAGGTAGCATTTATACTCCATGGAGATGTATTCGTCACTTCTACTGAGTATACAACAACCAAACAGATTACAGACACTCCCGAACAAGAGAGAAGCATCGACTTTGCTCCCGACGGACGAAGCATTGTATATGCATCCGAAAGAAACGGACTCTGGCAGATTTACCAATCCACCTTAACTAAAGAGGAAGAAAAGTTGTTCACCTACGCTACCGACATCAAGGAAGAACAGCTGACACATTCTCAAGTCACTTCCTTCCAGCCACAATACAGCCCGGACGGAAAACAGATTGCATTTTTAGAGAATCGCACCACATTGCGAGTGCTCAACCTGAAAGATAAATCTGTCCGCACTGCCATGGATGGAAAATATGAATACTCTTACAGTGATGGAGATCAGTGGTTCCAATGGAGTCCCGACAGCAAATGGCTGCTTTGCGGATACATCGGAACAGGAGGATGGAACAATAACGACGTAGCCCTGGTCAACGCTTCCGGAAATGGTGAAATCCACAATTTGACAGAAAGCGGATATACAGATTCCAATGCCAAATGGTACTGGACGGAAAAGCCATGATTTGGGAAAGCGACCGTGCCGGATACAGAAGCCACGGAAGCTGGGGAGCTGAAAGTGATGTGTACATCATGTTCTTCGACTTAGAGGCTTACGAACGTTTCCGCCTTAGCAAAGAAGAATTTGCTCTCGTAAAAGAGAAAGAAGATAAAGAAAAAGAGAAAGACAAGCAGAACGACAAGAAAAAAGATAAAAAAGAGAAATCTGAAAAAGACAAGGAAGTCACTCCACTCACCTTCGACCTGGAAAACTGCCGTGACCGGATTATCCGCCTGACCGTGAATTCTTCTCATTTAGGCGATGCCGTACTCAGTCCTGACGGCGACAAGCTTTACTATCAAGCCTCTTTTGAAGACGGTGCCGACTTATGGGTACACGATCTGAAAGAACAAAAGACCGAACTTCTACTAAAAGACATCGGATATGGCTCGATGACCTACAACAAGGAAAACAAACAACTCTTCCTTTGCAGCAACGGAGGCATCAAGAAAATAGATATTGAGAAAAATAAGACTGACAACGTAAGCTTTGAAGCGATATTCAATTACCGTCCATACGAGGAAAGAGAATATATTTTCAACCATGTATGGCAGCAAGTGCTCGACAAGTTCTATGTAGCCGACTTACATGGAACTGACTGGAAATTCTATCGTGAAAGTTATGCACGTTTCTTGCCGCATATCAATAACAACTACGATTTCCAGGAAATGCTGAGCGAACTGTTAGGTGAACTGAACGGCTCACATACAGGAGCCAGATATTATGCTCCGGGAGCCACCTTGTCTACTGCATGCCTGGGTGTATTCTTCGACAACAGCTATGAAGGAGATGGATTGAAAATCCAGGAAATTATTGCCAAAGGCCCGTTTGCGGTTAAAAAGACAGATGTAACCGCAGGTTGTATCATTGAGAAAATTGACGGAGAACCTATCCTGAAAGATACAGATTATTATCCTATGCTGGAAGGAAAAGCTGGAAAGAACGTACAGCTCAGCATCTACAACCCGCAAAACGGAAAACGCTTCCCGGTAACCATCAAGCCCATCAGTACAGGTGAGCAGAATGAATTGCTCTACAAACGCTGGGTAAAGAAAAATGAAAAGATGGTCGAAACTCTTTCCGGAGGACGAATTGCATACGTACACGTAAAAGGCATGGATAGCCCAAGCTTCCGCAATGTATACAGCGAATTATTGAGTGACCGCAACCGCAACAAAGAAGCGGTCATCGTAGATACCCGTCACAACGGAGGAGGATGGTTGCACGACGACCTGGCCACTTTACTAAGCGGAAAAGAATACCAGCGTTTTGTTCCTCGCGGACAATACATCGGCAGTGACCCGTTCAACAAATGGCTGAAACCATCTTGCGTGATGATTTGTGAAGACAATTACAGTAATGCACACGGTTTCCCCTGGGTATACAAAGAGTTGAAAATCGGTAAGCTCATCGGAGCTCCTGTTCCGGGCACCATGACTGCTGTATGGTGGGAACGTCAGATAGACCCGACCATCGTCTTCGGTATTCCTCAAGTAGGTTGTATGGATATGCGAGGCCAGTACATGGAAAACAAACAATTGGAGCCGGACATCAAAGTCTACAACAGTCCTGAAAAATCACTGAAAGGCGAAGATAAACAGCTTGCAGCAGCAGTAAAGGAAATGCTGAAAGAAGCCGATGCACAAAAGAAATAATTGTAACTCCTAGACAAGTCTATAAAAAGCGGGGAAGGACAAAACACATCGTCCTCCCCGCTTTTTTATAATAACTCCAATTTTTATTCTACGGCCCGCAAACCTTCATTAATTCTCTTCAATCTCAGCAAGGCCTCAATATAGTAATAATCTGCATAGATGATAGAAGCATCTATTTCCGACTTAGCTGGCCAGTGACCGGTAGAATGTAACAAGAAAGCGACATTCATATCCCGTGACTGATATTTATCGCTGCTCAGACTGCACAACATTTTTTCCGCAGCTTCCTTGTACTTTTCCCCTTGCCCGTTTCCATAAAAACCAGACATCTCCAGCAAAGCCGAAGCGACCACACAAGCCGCAGAAGCATCCCTAGGTGCATTCGGGATGTCAGGTGCATTAAAATCCCAGTAAGGCACATAGTCCTCTGGCAAATTCTTCAGATACACGTCCACCAACTTCTCTGCAAATTCCAGATACTTAGGATCACCGGTTTCACGGAACACCACAGTATAGCCATAAATAGCCCAAGCCTGTCCACGTGCCCACATCGACTCATCCGCATATCCCTGATGCGTGCATTTCTTGATGCAATTCCCTGTCAGTGTATCATACACAGCCACATGATACGAGGTATAATCCGGACGGAACTGGTTTTCCATCGTTTTGTCTGCATGCGATACTGCCACGTCAAACAACCGCCGGTCTCCCCCGTTGCGGGCAGCCCAGAAAAGCATCTCCAAGTTAATCATGTTGTCCATAATGGTGTTATGTCCGCCCAACATCTCAATGTTACGAGGCCAGGACAGAATCGTACCCACTTTCGGATTATACAAAGTAGCCAGCGAGTCAGCCGTAGCAATGATTACATCCCGATAAGTCGGATTATGCGTCAGACGATACCCGTTTCCATAACTGCAAAACACGAGAAAGCCCAAATCGTGATCATACGCCGGAATCTCCGAAAACAACTTTAAAGACTCCGTGTACTTTTCTGCCAGTTCACGAATCGTATCATTTTGTGTAGCTTCATAATCATACCACAAAATACCCGGCCAGAATCCACCTGTCCATTCTTCCTTAGCCACCTTCCGGCAATTCCAGAACTTTTCACCCGACAAGATATTTCGAGGCTGCATACTATAATCCGCCTCTACGTTCTTTTCCAGTTCAGCCAGCGCACGATGTACTTGCACGTCACAATACGCCAAGCTTTATCCACATCCAGATTTTCAGCCTTTTCACCGGCACAAGAAGATAAAGCCATGATTCCTATGCCATACAACAGATTTCTAATTTTCATATCTAAATTCTTTTATTTTTCCACACGAAACCAGTCTACATCCAGCCAGCCACGCTCCTTTCCATGAGGAGTTACGCTGAACATTCCCACCTTCGCACCAATCCATTTTCCCTGACGGGCTTTGAACAGCGTGCCGGCCTCCGTAAATTTCCTTCCATCCAGACTGTAGCTAAAGCGACAATATGCCCCTTTGTCCACATGTACCTTATGTAAATCTCTCTTTCGTAATTGGGGAACAAACCTGCTTCAAACTTCCGGCTGGGCTCTAATACGGCTAATGTAGAAACCTGTTCCAGGTTACCCTGTTCTGCATCCTTACATACAGCCTGCTTCAGCAAGAACTTTTCTCCCTGCTTTTCCACTCCTATCCAGGAATAGTCCAAGCCCATAATGATGAGTCCCGAAAGTTGTCCGTCATCTTTTGCCGAAACCTTTAATTTAGCGGTAGCCGTAAATTCCTCTGCCGGGAATTTTTGCATCAACAGATTCGAAACTTCCCAGAAGTTCTTAAAATGCGGCGAAAGTTCATGCCCATAAATACGGGCATATCCCATATTCGTCGTAAAGCCAAACACATCCTGATAATTTGCATGCCATTCCCATTGCAGCCCCAGCTTACGAGTATCAAATTCATCACTCTCCACAGGTGTTTCTATCGGATACGTTTTATCGGTTTTAGGTTTACGATAACGGCTCACCGGGTCTCCACAACCGTCGCCGTCCTTATCAACTCCAATTACCGGCCAGTCATTTACCCATTTCATCGGATTCAGATGCAGTACACGTCCATAAGCTCCCTTATCCTGAAAATGCAAAAACCAGGATTCTCCGGCCGGAGTGTCTACCCATCCTCCCTGATGCGGTCCGTTGATGTCCGTCTTTCCTTGCGCCATCACAATTCGGGCTTCATACGTCCATACACATCTTTCGAACGCATCACCAGTTGCCATCCGGAAACGACTCCACCCGCAGGTGCAAACAGATAGTAAAATCCATTCCGCTTATAAAACTTAGCTCCCTCAATGGTATGATTTACTCCGTCATTTCCGTCGAACACCAGTACCGGGTCCGAAATGACTGCCGTACCTTCCTTATTCATCTCGCACACCGTCAACACACTGTTGAATTTCGCTCGGCTTCCGGCCCATGCATGAGCCAGATACACACGCCCGTCGTCATCCCATAACGGACAAGTCAATCATCCCTTTTCCAGCTTTTACCAGCACTGGTTTATCCCATTCTCCATACGGGTCACGAGTCTTTACCATAAAAATGCCAAAATCCGGATCACCCCAGTATATATAGAACACTCCTTCATGAAAACGAATAGAAGGTGCCCATACGCCTTTTCCATGACGAGCTTCATTATAATATTCCACCGGTTCCACCTTCTTCAAGGCATAATTCACGATTTTCCAGTTTACCAAATCCTTTGAATGCAAGATAGGAAGTCCCGGAGTACAATTAAAACTAGACGCCGTTAAAAAATAGTCCTCTCCTACCGCACATACATCCGGATCAGAATAATCCGCATGAAGCACTGGATTCCGGTACATGCCATTCCCTTCATCAGACACCCATACCTCAGAACGATACTGTGCCATCGCTGGATGAAACAGGCTGCAAACTGACAGACTCAATATAAAAAACAATCCTTTCATTCTTCTTTCCTAATTTAAGTAACCCTCAAAAACAATCTTCTACCTAAAGAAAAATACCCAAAACTTAAAAATCCATTTATCTAAAAACTTTTCGTCTATAAATACGAATCAGGGTTCCATTCCACTTAAAAGAAGAGCCTAAAAATTTCTTAAAATGATTCTCCGTTATATTTCTTATAAGCTTTTGCTTCCTTTTCTGTCACCGGCACCAGTCTCACGGCAGCTCCTCCTCTGGGTTTCAGGGCAAACTTTATCACATCCCCAGCTCCAACCAACACATACGAACATTTCACCTGCGTCTTTGTCTTCACTTCTTCTCCTCCATCAGTATAAATAGATGCCAGATACATCTGATTCTTGTCCAGGAAAGAACAATCCAAAGTTTCAACAGAACCGTCATTGTTGGTCAGCATTCCCACAAACCATTCTTTCCCTTTCCGGCGAGCCATGGTGATATTTTTACCCGGCATACCATCCAACACATGCGACTCATCAAATACAGTCTGCAGATTTTCAAACCATTCAATCTCCGGTTCACCGTTGTAGAATTGAGGACGGTCATACCAGAAAATTGTCATCAACGGACTATAAAACACCAATGAAGCCGCCAGCTGATGCGCATGCGTATTCTTCAAGCGCTTGTCATAATAACAGATAGTATAATCTGCGGCCCCGTTAATCATACGCGTAAACGGAAGAATGGTACTGTGTGTAGCATCCGGAAACTCTTCGTTCCCCAAGATACCTTCCTGTGTCAGCAGATTTGGATAAGTACGGCTGAATCCCGACGGACGGAACTCATCATGAATATTCATCATCAGGTTATTCTCTGCAGCCAGACGCACCATATCGTGCAACCAGGTAGCCCAGCGGTGACTTGCATACTGCACAAATCCTGACTTCACTCCCACAATGCCCCATTTGTGCAACAGCGGGAACAATTCGCACATCTGCTTCTGCAAAGCATGCTGGTTGACATACAACCAGATACCTACACCTTTCTTCTTTCCATACGCCACCACTTTCGGCATGTTCAGTTTTGACACCACCTTCGTAGCATCCCCATCATGTGAGGTACAGGGCATATACCACTGCCAGTCAAAAAGCATGTACGGGATGCGGTGTTCCGCACAGAAATCAATAGTCTTCAAAGCCTGATCTGTCGTAAGCGAGGTTTCGCGCATGATTTTTCCCGGCTTAATCCAGTCCGTATTCTTAATCTCACAAGGAGGATTCAAATTTTCAATAATATAATTGTGTTCCAGCAATTCCCCCGGTTTATCTGCCGCCATGATAACCTTCCACGGCGTTGCATAATAAGTAACAATATCCACCGGACTGTACATGACAGAAGTCAATGTATGCTGCTTTTCAGATGAAGCCTGAAATTTAGTCAGACACCAGTCGTCCACATCGGCATCAGTCAATGCCGCCCATACCCCGTTGGGTAATTCCAGTGTCAAGGCACGTTCCACCGGCTTCTTCAGCGCATTCACATCCAGGTATTCAAAATGCGCCTGTGCCCATTGTTCAGCCCAAGCCTTGGTCCCTTCCGGAAAAGTATACTCCGTCAGGTCTCCCACTACCTTGTGGAAAATAGCTTTCGGATGTTCCGGAAAATAATAACGAAAAGCCACCCCTTCATCATAGGCACGCACTTCTACATTCAAACGGTAGTCAGAACCGTCCTTTTTCGATAAATACAATGTGCCCCATTTGTAGTTGTCACGCACCGAGCTGCGTTCCCCATAAAGCGGTGTCCAAGTAGCATCATGACTACCGTAAGCCACCGAATCCACCTCCAGATTGTCCATCCAGCATGCCGGCTGAGGCAATTTACGCATCCCCAAAGCCATTTCCCAGACACGATTGTCCAGTTGCAATCCGGCCTGCGATTCCTTCACAACCTGTTTCCCATTGTAATTTACCTCATAGCAAAGCACATTGGCTCCGGAAGCCGATTTTTTCTCATAAAATTTCACCTTATGTGTACCTTCCGGAGAAGACAAATTCAATTCGATCGGTTCTGCCGCACACATTGCAGCTCCAAGAACCCATAATCCCAACGTCAAAGACAAGTTCTTCATATTCCTTTTATATTGTTTTTTATAGAAATACGAATAACTTGTCCCGACTACTCAATCAAAATGTAAATTTCTTTGATTTTTATTTCACTTGAAACTCAAACGTATTAAAGGAATGAGCCTGCAAAGTCACATTCAGCCATTTTTCTCCCAACTTCACCGTCAGTTGCTGCGGATTATCCTGAAAGTTTCCTGCTACCACCGCGGTTTTTCCTTCCGGAGTCTGTACCACTAACACCGGCTTCTTATCCTCACCCGTCGGCTTAAACGCCAGCACCTTCGTACCAGGCATCAGGAAACGGGTGTAATGCTTCACGGCATAATATTCCGGCGTAAAGATAGCTTAGCTGTTTGGAATCCACCCGTATCAAGGCATTCTGCTTCCATCCCCACGGACTTACTCCTTCATCCGCCAGAATCGGATTCCAGAAAGTATACTCCTCACAGCCATTTCCCAAATAATGATTCATCAGATGAAATGTATGCTCTGCGGCTTTCCAGTCGAAAGATCCCCATCCGCATTCACTTTCAGTCTGTACATAGTTATAATTCGGATATTTCGCACGCAGGCGGGTCAGTAACTGTCCTCCTTCCCACTGCAGTCCTATTCCTTGAATCGTTTCAGGCATACGCGGGTCGTCCAGCACCTTTTCTATTATTTCATAACGGTTTGTGTTGATGGTTCCGAAATACAGTTTCACGTCCGGATGCGCTTTTTTCAGTGCCGGAGCCAGATACTCTACATTGAAACGGATAATCCCCTCTGGTGTCCATGCACATCCCGGATAAGGCGTATAGCTCCACGATTCATTTTGAAACATCACCATCTTTATGGGAATATTCAGCTCTTTATACGCGGAAATAAACTTACAAAAGAAATTCGCGTACGCCGACAGGTAACGAGAGTCTTGAATAAAGAAATCCGTTTCAGCCAGTTCTGCCGGGAATACCCCTTCTGTCTTAGGTCCTTTATTTCCTTGCAAATAATAGTCCTTCGCCGGATGCATCGTATTATATTTATCACTGCGCACCGGATAATCCTGATTGATTTTCATCCAGCTGGGCGGACTCCATGGAGAAATCCAGAAGGTCATGTTCGGATTATAACGCTGAGCCGACTTAATATACGGCACAAGCGAAGTCTTATCGCGGTCTATATTGAAATGCTTCAATTCAAAATCTCCAGGTACTTCGTCGCAACTGTACCAGTTGCGTGAGAAGTCGTTCGCATTCATCGGGAAACGCCCCAACGCAAACCGCAAATCACCTTCCGGAGAAAACAGTCTTCTCAGAATATCTTCCTTCTCATTACTGGGCAGCACATTCAAGGCATCCCATCCCAACTCATTGAAGCAAGTACCCCAAGCCTTGAAAACGACTACAGAATCTCCCTTATCTACCGATAAATCAGCAGTAGTACCCTCTGCCTTCGTTTGCAATTTCACCTTGTTCTGGGTCCAGGTCTTTCCTTCACAACTACTCACCCAATCACATGTCTGTGCCTGCACGGATACCTCAAACAGTGCAAGCCCCATACAACTGAAGCAAATTTTTCTCCATTGTCTTTTCATAGCGTCAACTCTTTTTCATTTCTCAAAAGTATTCAAAAAAGAAACACCCTCTACATGCGGACCCACATAAATTCGTGCCATATCTCCCGTATGATACCATTTCGGCTTTCCCGGCATATCATCAGAGATAATCTGACCATTTATGCGAAGGTTTTCAAAACGAATGTTCCGTACCTTCCGCTGTGCATCATATCCCTCAATCACGGAAATCTCAGCCCGATTACCGGCGTACGACACATTCTTGAACACCACATTTTCAATCCCTCTTCCGGCGCCTTGCAATATTTCTCATTGAAGAATATACGAAGATTCACCAACTGCCCCTGTCGGAAGTTCTCAATGCGTATATCTTCAAAGCGCACATTCCGTATCAGATTCTCATCGCCTGCATTAATTGCCAGACAACCTTGATAGTTCAACTGCTTTTCCTTATGGTCCAGAATATCGATATTCACGTAATTCAGATCCTCCAAAATCTCCGGTTTGTCCACATTGCCATGAATCCCGATAAAAATAGGATGTGCCACATCGGCCCATAACGTAGAATTCTGCATGGTAATGTTCGAACTTGGTCCTTCAAATCCCAATCGTGTACCATACACCGTAGTACAGTCATCCGATGTCCGGCAAAATACCCTGTCGAACAATACATTCCGGCTGGAAAACACATTCATCCCATCTCCCCAGCCAAAATAACTGATAACTTTTACATTTCGAATGGTAACACTGTCCGAGCCACCCGTAGCACATTGTGTAGCCATCAATCCTTCCACGTACACATTACGGGAATTAGCGATACGGATACCCATCTTCACGCTCGGATCAATGATGCCCCGACCCAACAATTTCACATCGTGCACATTCTCAATTAGCATCCGTCCCATCATGACGGCTCCACCAGCCACGTAAACTGTCTTACCGGAAGGAATACGAAATTCACCTCCTTCAACATGATGAATTCCGGGTCCGAAATAAATCAGGTCCGGATTCTTTTTATCTACCTCAAATGTATCCAAGGGATTGGCAAACAAATGCAGGTTGTGAAAAATATCTCCATTGACTTCCACCGAAAGATTGGCCGGTTTCTCTAATGAAAATTGAAGCGTATTCCCTTCTATCGTAAAAGGAATATCGTATGACAACGGACGTACACGAGCCGAATCGATCTTTCCTTTATTATACGTCACCGCAATCTCCACCTTTTCCGAAAAGTCAAAGGTAGCCATGGAGCATGTTCTACATGGTGTTTCGTTCCACGCACTTCGTCCACATTCACCAAATAAGCAGGCACAGACACCCAGTTAGTTTTTTCAGCTGGACGAATTCTGACCGTAAAGTCATCGTTCAGTTCTACACCTTTGGGAACTTGCCATGACACGACCTTCCCTGCAGCAAAAATTTTACCCAAGCCACAACATAGACAACACAAAAATAAGTATCTAAATAACAAATGTCTCATTTTTTAATAAGTTAATTTTTCCCATATACAAAAATATACCCCTAACGACTATTGGGGTAAAATCTATGTAACAAGAGTTGGAAATATTGTAACAAATACGCTTTTTGATACAAAAAAGCCGCCGAAACGTTCTCTGAGGGCATTTCGGCGGCTTCCCGTCACATTATTACTTTATATTTTTACTATCGGCTATTTCTCATTTTTCGGTGTGTTGACCTTGCTGGCGAAGGAATGTTTCACGATCATACTTCCGCTGATGTATCTTCCAATATTCCTCCAGATTATCAGCTTCCTCTTTTGTCAGATGAATCACCGCTCCGTGCTTGGGCGAAGTATAGTTGGTGGTTTTCATGACTCCTTCATTGAAGTGACCCAGGTTCTTGAAATGTACAAAATCGGAGGTTTCCGCAAAACCGAAGTTATGAGGATGAATGCTGAAAATGTCATACATCAATACCCACTTGTCCTCTCCAATCCTTTTCCATACGTTGGGCGCTTCGCATGCCTTAGGTTCAAAGTCATACCAGCGGGCATCGTACACATAACCACCGTTCATCCGGTCGGATACCGCCTGCTTGATACCACCTACACCATCGTGTGCCACATAAAATAAATGATATTTATCTCCTATCTTGGTAATGTCTCCATCAATAGCAGACACGCCATCCATCGGATACTCAAACAAAATCTGTGGCGTACTTTCTATCTTATTGAAATCATCGTTCACATACACATAGTACAATTTGTTGGCCTCGCTCTTGAAACGCATGGTGTAATAAATCATCAGCTTGCCTTTCTTGTCATCGTATGTCACTTCGGGTGCCCATACACAACCAACTTCACTCAATCCGGCAGAAAGCTTGTCGAAACGGATATTTGCCCGGTTCCAGTGAATCAAATCCCAGGATTTCATCAATACAAGTCCCTGGTTATTTCCCCAGCCGTATTCCGGTCCGCGCTCCCACTCCGTTTTTCGATAACCGTCGCGCAAACCGAACACATGCAAATCGGTCATGGCCAAATAAAAGGCACCATCGGTCCACGGAAAATATGAGGGTCACGGATACCTCGCTGCTGGGCTATCGTGTCACCGGCCAGCACAGGCTCTCCTTCATTGACTGCCGTAAAGGTGTAGCCGTCACGACTTACTGCCATATACAAACCGTGTGTTTCATCCCGATGGAAAACCATCAGATAAGCTCCCATGTCTTTTTCTTCGGGAATAGCATTCCGATAACAGAAATTACGGAAACCTGTTTTTCCTTTTCCGGCAGCAAACAGAGCCGGACGCAAAGCGTAAAATTCTTTATACACATTGTGGTTCAGACGAGCTACATCCACATTCTGAGCAAGCACCTCCCAGGACTTTCCATCTGCACTGACCGACATTTTCAGGCGGTTTCCCTGATTCAGCAGTTTCACCCGGAAGTTTTTACCTATTTTATTGGCTACCGTCAGAGGCTTTTCCTCTCCCCTGTACACCGTGAAATTCTTTCCATCGGATGACACTCCCGCGTAGGCTTCTTCATTGTAGTACAGCAGCAGGCCTCCGATGTTTCCATTTCCCAACCTCACTTCGACTTCCGTTTCATAGCATTTATCCATAGCTGTAACTAGTAGCAGACGACCGTCTGCCGGAGTGCGTCCCTTGGCCTTCACCTGCATTTCTCCTTCCGTAAATGTCAAAGCCTTGGGGGCATATTCCTTCCAGAATGTCCACTGAATGCCCAATTCCGGTTTACTGAAATCATCCGACAGTTCCATCTTCCATTCCGGTTGTCTGTTTTCGCTTAACCAGACAGCCTCCTGCTGGGTACGGCACCATCCGTCGCTGGTCCATTCTATCGGTTCAATCAAGGTAGAACGTCCCAACGTATGGTAGCCGTTGGCGTAAGCATGATATACCACCCACCAGTTACCGTTCACTTCATCTACCAGAGTGCCATGACCTTTTGACCACCAGCTTTCACTGGCACTGTAAGTATGTACAATGGGGTTATAAGGTGAGTTCTCCCACGGACCGAACACCGATTTGGAACGTGCCACCACACACATGTGGCTGGTAGCCGGTCCGGCAGTTCCTCCTTCGGCCGACATCATGTAATAATATCCGTCTTTATAAAGCAGTTTGGGAGATTCCAGGTACATATCCTTCCCTTCTGTAACCCAGTTAGCCGGATACTTCCAACCGTCGTACACCTTCCGGCTCTTTCCGGTAACTTTCAGTCCGTCATCACTCAAAGGAGTAATCCAGCCATTGTTGGTAAACAAATAACGCTTCCCGTCTTCTCCCACCACATGGCCGGGGTCAATACCTCTCACATCCAGCTTTACCGGTCTGCTCCACGGCCCGCGGATGTCATCGGCATAAATCACGTAGTTCTCACCCGTAGAAGTAGGATAATAAATGTAATAACGTCCCTGGTATTTCAACAAATCCGGAGCCATGGCAGAGCCTTCATATTCTGGTAACGCCCGGCAAACCGGTTCCCAGCGCATCAAATCCGTGGAATGCCAGATAAGAAAGCCAGGTGCATAATAAAAAGGAGAATGCGTCATGTAATAGTCCTTTCCGTCACGCAGGATGGAAGGATCCGGATAGTCTCCGGGCAAAACAGCTTGAGGGAAACGTTGCGCCTTTATCCCTACCCCAAAGAGAATAAAGCAAACAATAAACAAAAACAATTTTCTCATGGTATTCAAATTTACAATTTTCAATAAGCCAAATTTAAACAGCGCCAGTTATAATTGGAACCATAAAAGTAACAAAAAACAGAAATGAAGTAACAAAAGCATTTTTTCACGTTCTAGTATTTTATCCGTTTCTTACCTTCATCACAATAACCTGTGACACAATAAATTGGAATGATTCTTCTTTCGGCTGTATTCCTGCTTCACCTATCAACCTTCACTGTAATCGGCTGTTTTTCAATGAAAGTTTCCCAAAAAGTGAAGATGAAGGACGAAAAAAATTTTTCTCTATATAGAAAAAGAAGAAAGCCAGGTGGTTAAATCGTCCGCTTTGACAACGATTTTACCACCTGGCCGTTCCGTTGCCTTCAAGCCGCCGGTTCTGCCGCAAAAAGACTTGTCACACATGCTCCAAAACGCCTTTGCGTTTTAACGTAAACGTCAAAGTGCTCCCCTGAGACGTTCGATATCAGAATGCTGACGGTTCCCCAATACCACCTAAGATCTTTTTTCCGCACGCCGAAGAGTTTTCTCCGGCACGCCGAAATGCGCGAGAGTGTACACCGAAACAAAAATTGTACGCCGCATCGTACCCTCCACGCCTCTTTTATTTAAATCTCAGTTCTTTCAGGGAGGAGTGGTTTTAAATGGGAGAGTCGTAACATCCTTATTTAGCCTTTTCTTTCTTCACCAATTTCCCGTTTACCCATTCCTGCATAATCACAGATAATTTGTCTTTCTCCGCATCCATTCCGGAGAAAAAGAACCGATGTTCCCTGCCATCTTTTAAACGGACTATCAAGGAATCCGCAGAAGTCGCCTCTACAGATGCTATTTTACCCTCCGACTCATAAGGTTCCACCACGGTCAAAAAACGAGCGGACGGACCATAAGCAGTCACTCCCAATGTTTTCCTTCTTTCTGTCTCATCACCTAACGGATAGTCTCCACCGACCACAGTCCGTAAACGAACCGCATGCAGTCCGGTAAGATCAAACGTGTAAGCCGCTTCCGCATCTGTATGCAGAGGGTCTGCAGGAAGTCCCCACGCATAGTTTTCACCGTTTATATTGATACGTCCTCCAAGGTAATCCTTGCCGCAGCCAAAAGAATTTTCCATTACGTTTTCTTTCCGGCAGGCAAGCCGGGAAAGCGGAATTTCCCTTCCGTCCTCCAACAAAAGCACGGCCTCTCCCCAAAACAAAGTATAAACACCCTTGGAGCGGCTTTTAATCGAAGTGGACAAAGTTAAATTCCTGACTCCCGCAATATCCACATCCACCTTTCCGTCGCCTAAAATCCAGGAACCGAACTTTCCTTCCGCTAATGTCTTTCCATCTCCTCTCACCTGATAAGTAAGCATACGCTGGGTGCCATGCTCTTCCGGCGCACGGCCTTCAAATATGCGGCGCGAATAACAGGGATAGGCATTATATATATCCAGATACAAATCACCCGGTTCGCCGAAGATTCGTGTTCCCCGATTGTCTGCGTCTTTTCCAAAGCGGGTCAGAAAGGAAGCTTTCATCGTACCTTCTACCTGATAATGATTCACATCCGTCACCAAAGGAGCGGCACTCAACGAATCGGTACTCAACCAGGCGGTATGCCCTTTCTCTTTTTTACCTTTAGCGGCAATCCCTCTCAAGCCTTTTATCTGAAACAACAAATCAAAGCGGTGAGGAACACTGTCCACACTTTTGTCATAATCCGCCAGTACCACATACTCATCGGTCACCAGCATCAAACGACGCTGGAATATCGGTTCGGTAAATCCGCTCAACACACCAAAGGCTGGAGGATTCTTCGCATCCGGGAAGTAACGGGCTTCACGCTCTGTCTTTTCCTTGAACGACCGGGGACCTTTCATGCTGCTACGCAATCCTCCATAAGCCGGATAACTCCATGCGGCCTCCGTCTCAACGCCTCCCGCCTGAAACATTTCTCCCGTATGAAAAAAACAACGGTGACTTTCTTCCGCTTCCTGCTGCTTCAAATCCACTATCACCATATTTTTCGAGAGGCTTGTCTGCACATAAAAATTATACATATAAGGGGCATAACTGTACCACACCATTTCCGGATTATAAAAGCTGCGCCCATACCGCATCAATGAGAGCAAGCCCGTATGGTCAAAATGTCCGTGATAACCACCGTGCGTGCCATATCTCAGCACCGCCTGAATCCGTTCCCGGGGCTCTTTCTGTCCCGACCTCAACATCAACACTCCGGCATTATCGGCATAGGCTCCCTTCACAGTCTCCTGATTTCCTTCCGGCAAGTCCGGCACGCCATAAATCAAATCGCTCCGCTGAGGAGTGCGACGAATAAACTCCGCATACCGGGAATCTCTGAACGCATAGTAGGCCAGTTCAAAACTTCCCCCTCCTACTTCCCGCTCTGTGGCGTCATTCACCCCGAACATCCACCCGCGGTAATCCAGGAACGGAAGCAAGGCATCCACCATCATCTTGATGGTCACGTAAGGCTGATGAATGCCTCCCTGAATACGGAAGCTGTGTCCATGATGCAAAAGCCGACGGTCTTCCCGCTCATTTTCCCATGTCTTGTCGTATTCCGGTGTCAAGTTATAGTCCACCGGAAACTTTTCAGCCAGCAAAGAATAGCCGAAAGGCTCAAGAGCCAGAGCCACCTGAATGTATTCGCTTGCCACCCAAAGATTATAACTTACCGTACATTCATACCACCAGCCGTCTGGCATGGTATAAGTACGAAATTTGTCTATCAATCCCGATGGAGCATACAAAACCTCATCCACCAAAGCAAAATCCTGAATCACCAACGCACAAAAAAAAGCGCCGGTCAGTTGCGAAACGGCCCAATTGGCACCGCCGGGCTGCTTATAGCGAAGTTCCTGCACAATATACAGGCGGAAAGTATACTCTATCTGCTTCCGGTCACTCTCTGTCAATAAACCGGAATCTCCGATTAAATCATATGCCTGTGCCAGATGCTGAAACATGCCCCCCTCCTGCACAGATGCCTGATGACACACTTTCCGTGTCACCGGGAATCCTTTTTTATAGTCCGACACTTTCAATAAAAAATCTTTTACCTTCTGAGCATACCGTTTCTCACGTGAAAGTTGCCAGGCTATCGCACTGCTCATCAAAGCATTCTCAATTTCCGTACGAAACAGATATCGTTCCCCGTCTCCGTTCACTGCACTATCAGGAAGTTCCGGTACGACCCAACGTTCTGCGTCTGCCAGATAACGATCTTTGCGCTCGGCTGCCCATTTATACTTTTCGGCTTTCCTCCTGACCTCCTCCCATCCTTCTGCGGTATGAAGAGAGAAAGGATAGGGCATCCGGCGAAGCGTTGTGAAAGAAAGTGCCCGGGCGGCAGACGGGTTTGCAGAAGGAAGTATATATAAATTCTGGGTTTCACGGCCTCCGGCCGGAACTCCTTCCGGCACCGTTACTTTCAGTCTCAGGGTATGCATCTCCCCCGGTCGCAGATACACTTCATTGTCGGACAGTTCAGCCGTAAACGCTTCCCACCCATACCGCTTAATCGAGAAATGAATCGTCTGCGGACGCGTCTCCAGGTTTTTCACCGTCACCGGATAAACCACCGTTTCTCCAGGTTCCGCTGCCAAAGAAGCTCGTGAAGCGTGCGCATGCACACTGTTACCCTCCAATATGCGGGCCGATAACAGACGTGCTTCTTTCTGCTTTTCACCTTTTACGTCCAATGCGATTGAACGTATCCGGCGAAGTACCCCCTCCGAGCCATCGGTGTGTCAAAAGCTTTTATCGGCACCGTCAGCACCTGCCGCTTTTTGCCCAAAGAACGGGCGGTCAGACAAACCTTGCGCACATGGGAAGGCTCTTCCAATTGCAACTCCCGCAAATCTCGTTTCCGGATGTCCGACAGATAAATATCCACCGGTAGTTCCTCCGCCGCCGGTGTCTCCAATAAAAACTCCACCGCATAACAATCTTTCAAGTCTGCCACAGATTTGTCCAAATCAATGCTGTCCAAAGAAGTGACCCATAAAGTCTGAGAAAAAAGAGAAGCAGGTATCCACGAAAGAAACCCTCCTACCATCATTATCCATTGTTTCATAGTCATCCAATTTAACAAAGATACATTTATATAATGTTGCAAAGGTAGGAGAATTCACACAAACTAATAAAACGAAAGTAACAAATCTCAACAAAAATGTCACATCCGACTGCTATATAACAAAAAACGCTGCTTCCCCTACAAAAGGAAGCAGCCGCCACACTGTATCCGACAAAAAATCAGTCAGCCGATTTCAGTTCTGTTATTTTCAACATATAATAGGCATCACCGTTTTCCCCGTTAGCCGGCCGGTAATCCGTTTTCTGTCCTACCCCACCTACAAGCACATATTCTACATTCAACTCAGCAACTTTAGCTGCATCTTCTTCCAAATCCACAATAAAAATATTTTGCACCTGAAAAGCCTTAGTTGTTTCATTTATACATTCTGTTAGAATATAATATTTTCCGTCATTTGAAACTTTTACCTTTCGGTTAGTTATTTGAAGAAACATATCTGAAGTCACCGACATCTGTCTAGGGTCTTCATTATCACATGACACTTGTACAAGAGTCATCATACATATCATCAAGATAAATCCTATATTTTTCATAATCTCATTTTACATTAAAAATAGTTCCACATCATTACCAGCCTGGATTCTGCGCAAGATTAGGATTCAGACGAATTTGCTGTAATGGAATAGGATTCAAATAATCCTTTTGAGAAAAACGCAAATTACCAGCAAGCGTGGCTATCGAACGTCCATAGTCAGGATCAGTATTACCAGATCCTTCATATACTCCATACAATAGTGGGTACTTCTCTGGATAATAACAAGGCTCTCCAAAATAAGCAGCATCATTTGCCTTTTCTGTCTCATAGGCAGTACCTAATACATGACGGCCAAGCTTCTGCCCGGTCAGGTTGATATGTGCGATTCCCCAACGTTTCAAATCATCCATACGGAAACCTTCCCCAAAAAGTTCACATGCACGTTCACGACGGATTTCATCCAGCATGTTCATCTTCTTACAAACGGTCTTTCCCTGTGCATGATCCCAATAACCTGCATCCCATACATTCTCTATCAAAGCATTCGTCAGCGGAGCCACTCCTGCACGGGCACGAGTATGATTGATGGAAAAATTCAAGTCCTCATCCGAAATCTCTCCATTATTCAGTTCACAAGTAGCTTCCGCATAAATCAAATAAACTTCAGCCAAACGGATTAACGGGAAATCTGCAGATTCTGTATTTACAGGTCGATTAGCACCTTCTATCAAGAACTTACGACTACTATATGTTCCCATCGTACTATTGTTTCTGATAGTCGGATGAAATACAGCACAAGCGCTACTGTATACAGGATCGGTAGAGTCAAAAATCTCATTATTTTTTGGGAAAACAGGAGTAGGGTAAGGTAAAATGGCATCCACGCGCTCACGTCCTGGATTTTGAGCCGCATATGATATACGATCTGGAATGGAATTACAACAACCAATAAAACGATAATCACGATTTCTGAATTCACCTACAAATGTCTCATATCCCAAGAACTGAGGATTATTCTGTGCATCTGCCATATTACCTGTATAACTTATACGAATAGGAAGTCCGTTACGGCAAAGGAAAGACTCCCCAAACTGTGCACTCATATTAGTCACATATCCACTCAGAACCGAATGAACCAGATTTATACCACCACGAGCTAAATCATAATCATATTTCTTATAGAAAATAAACTCTTTATTAGAGCTTTTTCCTGCATTTCTGAAATTAGATATATTGCCTCCTTTGTCATCTATATTAAATAAATAATAGTAACTTAAGGTATCACACTCTTCCCATAATGCAAAAGTTCCTGTCTGTGCTTCCTCAATAACTTCCTTTGCCATCTGTTTTGCTTCTGTAAGCATATCTGTTATTGAAGGATAATTGTCCGGCTTTACAGAACCTGCTCCATCATTTTTTCCATCTCCATCCAAATCATAATTTATTGATGGTACATATTTCTCCCAAGTTCCTTCATAAAGCAATACACGAGCCAAGAATGCTTTCGCCGCTTCTTTACTAACCTTGCCTTTATCACTTTCCGGAATATCTTTTTCTTTTGGGAGCAAAGGAATAGCTAACCGCAAATCTGATGCAATAAAATCAATAACTTCATAACGGCTGTTACGGACACCAAACAAAACCGGATCACTCACATCCAGTACATGATCAACAATAGGAATTCCACCAAAATATTGCAACAAATAAAAATGTTGCCATGCACGAAAGAAATAAGCAGTACCTACAGACTGAGCAATATCTTCCTGATTACCATCATATTCATTTGCTTTTGCTAATAATATATTACAAGTACGAATATGAGAATAAGGTTTATCCCAATGCCAATCACTTTCCTGCACAGTTCCACCACCATTACTAGTTAGTCCGTTGATATCAGTATTCTGATCCACTGCACTTCCCTCAAAACCACGTCCATTCAGGTTCTTCCATCCATTCATGTTATATAAAGCATTAGCAGCTTGTTCAAAATGTTCCGGAGTCTTAAATACAATAGCCTCTGTCCCCTGTGAGAGTGGTTCTTTCTCCAAGAAATCACTACAAGAACACAATGGTAAAGCCAATGCCGAAACAATCAGAGATATTCTAAATATTGTTTTCATATTGATATTCTTATTTTATAATTAAAAAGTTACATCTACACCAAAAGTCAGCAAACGACTGAAAGGAAACGTATTATTAGAGTTTTCTCCATATTCTGGGTCATATCCATCTTTTACTTTTGTCCACTCCCATAAATCATCTCCTGAAAAATAGACACGGAGGTTACTAATTCCAGCTTTAGCTGTCCATTTTTTAGGTATGGTATAACCTATCACCAAAGACTTCAAACGAATGTAGCGGTTATTCTGAACCTGCACATCTTTTTCATTATAGTTCCATTTATTAAAATTCTGGTTACGTGAAGCGATGGTATATTCCGCATCCGGATTTTCAGGTGTCCACATCTTGCCCATGAACGTACTATTCTGCAATACATAATTAGTCGTCCACGGAGCGGCCAGATAACCACTTCTCAAAATTGTCTGCTTCCCTACTCCCTGGAAAAATGCGGCCACATCAATGCCTTTCCACTCCAGACCAGCCTTAATACCAAAAGTCAAACGAGGAGCCATGTCTCCGGCATAGTAAAGGTCAGCTGTAGTAATAGCACCGTCCCCATTCAAATCGACCACCTTTCTGGCTCCGGGACGCAGGGTTTCCGCAGAAGCTTCCTGAGGAGCCGGAATAATATTATTAGGTTTCGGACCTGTATGAGATGCATTCCAATAATACATTTCATAATAAGCATCTACTTCCTCTTGAGTTTGGAAAATTCCATCAGTTTGGTATACATACAGTGCATCTCTTGGCTTTCCAATCAAACGGTTAGAGTTTTTACCCGGATTAGGCACATTTTCATTATTTCCCAGTTCTAGCACTTTAGACCATGCATCGGAAAGTGAAGCTCCTAGATTATAAGTAACCTGACCTATCTTATCATTCCAGTTTAAAGCTATTTCCCAACCTTTAGCCTCAAATTTACCATTATTTGTTTTAGGTGCACCAGCCCCCAGAATAGAAGGATATTCCACGTTGATAAACATGCCATTGTTTCTTTTGATAAAATAATCAAATGAACCACGCAAACGATTATTCAAGAAAGCGAAATCTACTCCCACATCATACTATTAATCGTTTCCCAAGTACGTTGGTCTGAACGAATACCGTCTATCCACAAAGAAGTATGCGATGTTGGGTTCACACCGAAAATAGTTCCCCCAGTTTTTATCAACGCATAGCGTTCATAGTTGTCGATACCTGTTACGCTACCGGTCTTACCATAGTTATAGCGCACTTTCAAATCGCTCAACCAGGTAAAATCTTTCATAGTATTTATAACCATAGAACAACCAAAACTAATCAGAAATATCCGAGTGTAAATCTTTAATTACCAGCATATTCTAAAATTTAACACTTTTCGGTTGCCATTTGTCGCTTCCCAAATTTCCACATATTTTTGAGACGTATTTCTGACGTGGAGAATTTGCGGGGCTTGTTTTTTGTCACACCGTGCAGACAGTTGACAAGGGTTTACAACCGTTTACGACAAGCGACAATAACCGCCCCGATATGCGGAAACAGTCACACTGTGTAGAAAAGCGACAATGGTTGACTTCCGTTCACATCCGTTTACCATTTCAGAGATATAGGATTGAAGAAATGAACCATTAAACGATAAAACGGTATGAAAGCAACCAGAAAATGCAGTTTTTGCGGCAAGTCCTTTGTAACCCGAAGCGGTATGCAAAGATATTGCAGTGAGGCTTGTCAGGCAGAAGCCAAACGAGCCAGAGTGATGCAGAAGAACAACCTCTTCAAAGTCGCCCAACCCTTGATGGAGATACAGCATCAGGAGTATCTCACCTTTTCCAAAGCAGCCATCCTCATGGGCTGTTCCCGACAGTACATTTACAAACTTGTAGCCATCGGCAAGCTGAAAGCCTCACGCATCAGCAACCGCATGGCATTCATCCGCAGAGCCGACATCGAGCAGATGTTGGAGGGCAATCCCTATCACCGCATCCTGCCCGGCAACACCTCCACACCAAGGAAATCATCTTCATCTTCCTTACCTGCCAAAAGAGAAAAAAGGGAAAAGGAAAGCGAAGAAGTGTTGGACTTCTATTCGGGCGAGGAGGTGATGTCCCTTTTTAAGGTAAAGCAGTCATGGCTTTACACTTCAGCCAAGCGTAACCATATCCCCATCTGCCGTATCGCAGGAAAGAACTATTACAGCAAGAAGCATATTGACGAGTTTTTCGGTGTGGCAGTTGATATTAGCGAAATTACCGACTGGCTACTGACCGAGGAGGTGGAGGAACTGTTCGGCATGAAGCCGACCGCACTCCGTGCCTACACCTATCGCCATAAGATACCCACTAAAAGAGAGTACGGGCGTACCTATTACTCCAAATCACATTTGAACGAACTCCGCAGAACTGACCTTGTGAACGATGAACGCTACTATACCGTTGAGCAGGTGCAGCAAATCTATGGTCTTTCGTCAGCCAACATCTGCCATATCGTCAAGGTGAAGCACATCGAAAAGATAAAGGTGGGTGTGAAAAACCTGCTTTTGCGCTCAGATGTGGAGCGTGTCATGGCTGAAAGGAACAAATAACCGTGAAAAATCGGGATTATCGAAAATTATTTCAAAATGATGTATCGTGGAGGTATTCACGGATATTTCACGTTGTTCCTTTGCCATCGGAAACATGGATACAACTCCAAAATGTATACAACCAATTAAAACATAATTATTATGAGTAAATGCAAAACAGTTACCTTGCGTAAGCGCAAGATTAAGAACGGGACACAGTATTCACTATGCCTTGACTACTATCCCGGCTACCGTGACAATGTCACCATGAGAGTGATTACACGTGAAGCCTTAGGAATTTACATCTTCGCCAAACCTGCAAACCAGCAGGAACGGGACTTCAACGCACGCATGATGAAGAAAGCGGTCATCCTGCGCAACCAGCGCTACGAAGCCATTTTCAATGAAAACAACGGCTTTTTTGACAAGACCAAGATGAAGGGCGATTTCCTTGCCTATTTCAAAGGACTGGCTGACCGCAAGAATATCAAGTGGCAGCACGTATACAAGCATTTCCAGCGGTTCGTGAACGGCAAATGCACCTTTGAGGAGGTGGATGTGGATTTGTGCCGCAAGTTCATGGAATACCTGCTTGATGCACCCCAATCCATCCACACCAACCAAAAGCTGCACATCAACTCCGCAGCAGGCTATTGGTCAACTTTCCGTGCCGTGCTGCACACCGCTTACCGTGACAGGAAGATAAAGGAGAACCCAAACGGCTTCTTAGACCGCATCGAGTGCATTCCCACCATCAGGGAGCATTTGAGCCAAGAGGAACTGATACGGCTTGCCGAAACACCCTGTGAGGAGGAGGTCTTGAAAAAAGCTTTTCTTTTCGCCTGTCTTACGGGACTGAGAAAGAGCGACATCAGACAGCTCACGTGGCAGCAGATACAACCATACACCAACGGCAGGATGTTCGTTACCACCCGTATGCAGAAAACCAAAGAAATAGTGCATAACCCCATCAGTGATGAAGCCTATGGACTGCTGGGAGAACGGGGCGAGGGACTTATCTTTGAGGATTTCAAGGACAAGATGCTGCAAGGACCACTCCAACGGTGGCTCACGGCAGCAGGGATAACCAAGAAAATCACCTTTCACTGTACCGCCACAGCTTCGGAAGCCTGCACGTGGAAATGGGAACGGACATGGCTGTCATCCAAGCCTATCTCGGACATAAGAACATTACCACCACACAAATCTATTCCAAGATAGCAGCGCAGCAGATGTGTCAGGTGGTGGACAAGATAACCTTGAAGCGCAAGGAGGCATAAATGTCTCACATTGACAGGTATTCAGAGGGGCGGTTATGGCTACAAGGCTATAATCGCCCCTCTATGTTTTTGGCTTGATGCCACCATTTATAAGCCCCTCAGAGTATGAAACAGAGTATGATATGATGACATTTCGTGAAATACATTGAAAAAGACCGTTCTAACCGCAAATAACGGGCAGTAATTGGGAAAAATAGCATTAACTTTGCACAAAATAATACAGGAACATTCAATCTCTCAACGAAATATGGAATCATCAATCAAGGACAAATACATCATCTTGGGCTTTGTCGGCTTCGCCATCGTCCTAATATCTTCCATTGCCACGCTGGTAATAGCGGACAGCTTCAACCAAGACAACTTTGTCAGGTGGATAGTATTCGTATGCTGTAACCTGTTGGGATGGTTGCTCTATCTCTCCTTTCAGACACTTATCTTTGATACATACGAAATCTACAAAATCAAGTTCGGCAAGAAAGAAACGATTGCCGAAGCCATAGAGGTGCAGGAAGAACTGTCACAAAATACACTTGAAGAAGCCACATCTGTGCCTGGACCTACATCAGTCCCTGAGCCTGTACCCGAATCATCCCCGACAAAAGAAGAGACACTTATCCAAACACAACCGATAGAGCTTACTATCGCCCCGGATCTTCACGAAAAGAACCGTGCCAATTACGCAAGCAGAGAGCAACGGGAAAAGGAAGAGCGCATCCGCATGGTCATGGAGTATTGCCATTATTACCTGCCTCGCATTGCCGACCAAGAAACCGTGAACCACATCTGTACTGAGGTGGACAAATGGATGAATCTTAACACTTATACCCCGAAGCCCATACAAAGACCGTTTACCAAAGACATCAACAACATTCCACTCCGTCACTTCGTATGGAATATCTCTGAGCGTTTCCTGTACAAGAGATACTACAATGGGGATAACCGTGCCAAGTTCATCAAAGCCCTTTTCCCGAAATCGTTTGCTGATACAGACTTATCAACCATCAAGAATTTCAAGGTAGAGCCGTTAAAGACGGAAATTCCCATTGATGAACCCGAAAACGGCAAACTTGATTTCCACTATCCCGAGGATTATGTGCGGAATTAGGATAATCACGACACCAACGACAACCATCCGGTAACTCATAACCGCCTGTTTTACATCGTTTCCCGAGTAATTTTACCCGTCATTTATGGCTGGGCTTAATTATTCGGGAATTATTTTGCAATGACGTGTCGTGGAGATATTCACGGATATATCATTTCAGTCCTTTGCGCCAAGTCTTACAAAAGAGACGAGTACGCGAATGGAAAAATCAATTCTTACCTTCAACGACCTCCCCGAGGTTGTCGCTCAGCTTCGAGACGAAGTGATGAGCCTGAAAAGCCTGCTCGCCGAGCAGTGCAGTGTGAACAATGCCAAAACGGTGGACACCCACGTGCCCATGTCTGTGGACGAGGCAGCAGAGTATTTAGGTATCCCTAAGGGTACGCTCTACATGAAACTGTCAGAAGGGACAATCCCTGCCACCAAGCCCGGCAAACGCTATTGCCTTTACCGTGACGAACTGGACAAGTGGCTGGAAACCGCCCGAAAGAATCCCATACCGTTGTCAGACGAGGAACTGAACAAGTCCTTATCCTCTTCCCACCGTCGCAAGCCCAACCCACGTAACTGGTGAATGATATGGAAGAGGATAAGAACTATATCAACCTGATACGTGGCGACCTCACAAAAGCATCCCAAGCGCATAACGGTATGCCCGACAGTGTAGGCATGATGAATATCAAGACGGCAAACCAAACCATTCTTGAAGCATCGTTATTGCCTACGCCCCGTGCGCTGTGGGACAGCTTTTGGTACGAGGGGGAACTCTCCTGCTTGTTTGCCGATTCCAACGTGGGCAAGTCCATCCTTGCCGTGCAGATAGCCGACCGCATCGCCCGAACCGACAATGTGCTGTATCTGGACTTTGAACTGTCCGAAAAGCAGTTCCAGCTCCGCTATACCAACGAGCATGGAGAGCTCTACACCTTTCCCGACAAACTCTATCGGGTGTCTATTGACTGCAACCAGCTTTTGGATGCCAACTTTGAGGAAGCTATCATAGGCGGCATTGAACAGATGGCTGTGCAGACCGACTGCAAGATTTTCATCATTGACAATCTTACCTACTGTGTTGCGCCATGGAGAAAGGCGATGCCGCAGGACGGCTGATGATTCAGCTGAACAATCTCAAAAAGAAATATGCGCTCTCTATCCTTGTCCTAGCACATACGCCCAAACGCTCTTTGGATTGTCCCATCACATCCAACGACCTTGCCGGAAGCAAACGGCTCTACAATTTCTTTGACAGCGTGTTCACCATTGGAAAAAGTGCCCAAGACGGAGGGCTTCGCTATGTGAAGCAGCTTAAAGTGCGCTATGGCACGTTCTCTCATGATGCGGATAATGTAATCGTTTACGAGATTGACAAGTGGATGCTTTCTTGCAGTTCGTGTTCAGGGGCTATTCCACGGAAAAGGAACACTTGAAAAAATTGGGCGACAATGAATCAAGCAAAGGGATTGCCAAATTCTGCAACTCTCCCAATCGGGCAAGTCCGTCAGGGAGATAGCCTCACAGGTGAATTGTGGCAAGTCCACCGTAAACCGTATCATCCAGCGCAGCAAAGAGAGTAAAAACGCAGGTGTCCCAAGTGTCCCACTGTCCCAACCCTTAGAGTGTGGACAATGGGACAGGATGGGACAGCCGACAATCAACCATCAAAAACGGACTAAGCTATGGGCAATTATTCATTACAGAAGTATAAAGGAACGGCAACACGGCATACCTGCCCCAAATGCGGAGACAGGCATTCTTTCGTCTATTACGTGGACGAAAATAATGTGCCGTTGCATCCATCGGTCGGCAGATGTAACCACGAAAGCGGTTGTGGGTATCACTACACTCCGAAAGAGTATTTTCAAGAGCATCCTGAACACAGAACTACCAATGATTTCTCTTTTGACAGGCAAAGAGCAGAGCAGAAGAAAGTGAAGCAGCAAAGTAAGCCGACAGCCATCGGCTATATTCCCCCTCACTATGTGGAGAAGTCGCAAAGCGAGCGTAGCAATTTCTTCCGTTTCCTCTTCACACTCCTTACTTCCTACTATGGCGACAAGGCGAAAGAGGTGTTGAAGCGGTTGTTGGAGGAATACCGTTTGGGGGCTACCCGTGACGGCTCTGTTATCTTTTGGCAGATAGACAGGACGGGCAAGGTACGCACGGGAAAGGTGATGCAGTACAATCCCGAAGACGGACACCGTATCAAGGGAGGACAGACATCGGCAGTGAACTGGATACACAGCATATTGAAAAAGCAGCGTGTGTTGGCAGAGGATTGGCAACTATCCCAATGCCTTTTCGGGGAACACTTGTTGAAAACGCATCCCGACAAGGTGGTGGTCTTGGTGGAATCCGAGAAGAGTGCCGTTATCGGTTCTGCTATCTTCCCCGATTATGTATGGCTGGCTACGGGTGGTAAGAGTCAGATGAGAGAAGAGAAACTCCGTGTACTGTCAGGGCGAACCGTGCTTCTCTTTCCCGATGCCGATGCTTATGCCGAGTGGAAACAGCGAGCCGAGAGCATGTACTTTTGTAAGGTGGTGGTTTCGGACATCATCGAAAGGAATGCCACCCCGAAACAAAAAGAAGCCCATATCGACATAGCCGATTGGATTATCTTTCAGATACGGGAGGGCAAGGTGATGAGTACAGCCAACCACTTGGTCGAGGCTGAGAGAATCCTCCAGCGGATGATAGAGAAGAATCCCGTCCTGCAAAAACTGATAGACGATTTAGACCTTGTGCTGGTCGGTGCATCTCCAATCGGCAACGATGATGAAAAACCTCCCTGACGGAGGAGAGCGGAAGCCGTAGGCTGGAGTTTGCAGACAATGGCTTGCCATTGATATAGCCCACTATAACTACACGCTCCGCTTACGTAGTTGTGGGCTCTCCCGAGGGGATTAGGGTTTTACCCTAATGACCCACTCAGGGCGTTTCTCCCCTGAGAACCCAGAGCAAAGAGTGACCCTCTCTTTGCAATCTCCGCTTATGGGTTGCACCCCTAAGAACCCCATGCGTTTACGGACAGCGGAAAAGCAAACAATAAAGTACAAACCAAAAAACAAGTATCTATGGCAACAAAATCAAGCATACATATCAAGCCCTGCAACATCGCATCGAGCGAGGCTCACAACAGGAGGACTGCCGAATACATGCGCCACATCGGAGAGTCCAGAATCTATGTCGTTCCTGAACTATCCACCGATAACGAACAGTGGATAAATCCCGACTTCGGCAGTCCGGATTTGCGGATGCATTATGACAATATCAGACAGATGGTAAAGGAAAAGACCGGACGTGCCATGCAGGAAAAGGAGCGTGAACGCAAAGGCAAGAACGGTAAAATAGTCAAGATTGCGGGATGCTCCCCCATACGTGAAGGAGTGCTGCTTGTCAGGTCGGACACCACACTGGCAGACGTGCGTAAATTCGGTGAGGAGTGTCAAAGACGCTGGGGAATCACACCGCTGCAAATCTTCCTGCACAAGGATGAAGGGCATTGGCTGAACGGTCAGCCGGAAGCGGAAGACAGGGAAAGCTTCAAAGTCGGGGACAGATGGTTCAAGCCGAACTATCATGCCCATATCGTTTTCGACTGGATGAACCACGAAACAGGAAAGAGCCGAAAGCTCAATGACGATGACATGATGCAGATGCAGACCCTTGCATCCGACATCCTGCTGATGGAACGCGGGCAGTCAAAGGCTGTCACTGGTAAGGAGCATCTGGAACGGAACGACTTTATCATTGAGAAGCAGAAAGCTGAACTGCAACGCATGGATGCAGCCAAACGGCACAAAGAAGAACAGATAAATCTTGCCGAGCAGGAACTGAAACAGGTGAAATCAGAAATACGCACTGACAAGTTAAAGAAGACAGCCACCACGGCAGCGACAGCCATAACTAGTGGAGTTGCTTCTCTTTTCGGGAGTGGAAAACTGAAAGAACTGGAACGTGCCAACGAAAAACTGCAAGACGAGGTTTCAAAACGGAACACCAATATTGAAAAATTGCAGAGCCAAGTACAGCAGATGCAGAAACAGCATGATACGCAAATCCACAATCTCAGAGAAATGCACAGGCAGGAACTTGACATGAAAGAAAAAGAACTGTCACGGCTCGCCAGAATCATAGACAAGGCTTTCAGGTGGTTTCCGATGTTCAGGGAAATGCTGCGCATGGAAAAGTTTTGTGCCATGCTGGGATTCTCTAAAGAAATGACTGAAAGTCTTATAGTCAAAAAAGAAGCCCTGAAATGTAGCGGTAAAATCTATTCCGAGCAACACAGGCGGAACTTTGATATAAAGGATGATATTTTAAGGGTGGAAAATGACCCTGACGATGAAAGCAGGCTGAACCTGACAATAAACAGGAAGCCGATTGCCGACTGGTTCAGGGAGCAATGGCACAGGCTTAGATATGGAGCAAGAGTGCCGCAACAGGAAGAAAGAAAAAGTAGAGGATTCAAATTATAATAGAAGCAATTTGATTAGTAATCTAAAAGCACTCCGATAACGATTAGAGTGCTTTTAGATTGTTTATCATTAATTATCAAAGCAAGTGCAGTTTAAGATTTTACTGAAGTTTGCATTAATAAAGAATATACTACAGCTGATATATGCGCAACATATTGTGACGCTTGTGATTCATTTCCCTTGAAATCCTTAACAAATACCGCTAAGGTATAACTGATATTATTAGGCAGACATATATAGGCAACATCATTGTGAGCTGCAAGAACACCATTTTCATTAACAGAACCTGAACCTGTCTTATGCGCTATAACAACCCCTTCTTTATCAAGAAGTGGAGCTGCTATCCTATCTACACCTGTTTTGCATTCTTTTAACGTATTCTTAATGAAACTTTGTTTCTCATCATCGATAAGACCTTCAGTAAACAAACGATTCATCAACATTGCAGCACCAAGAGGAGATGTATAGTTAGAGTAAGCCTTGTTATGGTCAGCCGACATTTCCTCTTCCGTATAAGCTATCTGAAAACTTGAACGAGGAATGAGTGTGGCTATAAAACTATCTGTTTGAGCGACATTAACCATATCCTTAAACATAAGGTTGCTTGCATTGTTGTCACTCTGAGTAAGAGTATAACGCAGCAAATCTCTCACTGTCAATGATATGACTGGCCCTGAATAATCTTTCAGCATAGGACTCCAAGTCTTTGGGTCAAGTTTATCCCTATTTATATTTACTAAGGTATCAAGTGAAATTCCTTTATTGTCAAAGTCATTACAAAGAGCTAATGCCTGATGAACCTTAAACACACTCATCATAGGATAAACACTCTTATTATTGACCTTAACCGTATCTCTGTTATTAACAATAACCGCCACACCAATTTCGCCAGGACAAGCTGAGACAATTTGAGAAATGCTATCAGTCAAAACATTTGTTAAAGGAGGATTTGCGCTATCTTTTGTCGCTGATTTATGGAACAATGAAAATACCAAGATGAAAATGCAAACTAAAGCTATACTCAAAACTACGATTTGTTTTTTTCTGTTTTTTTCCATGTTTATATTATTTATATTTGTTTGACGAGAATATCTTTATTTGCCGACAAAGGTACATAACTTTACGGAAAAATATGTTTCTAAAATATATAAATAGACAGCTGTGGGGAAAATGTGGGGAAAAATTAGATAATTAAAAAGGCTAAATGACTGAAAATAATCACTTAGCCTTTTAATCCGTACCCAGACCCGTACTTCGTAATTGCTGCGCCCATCATTCAAGACTGTCAAATCGGGTCTTTCCTGTCAAGCCAATGATGCCTATGCGTATGCCAAACACATGGATTACGGATTTCTCGTTCCGTGAACAAACACTTTATCCGCAACTCTGCTATGTGGTGTATTGGCTTAACTCCATTTCTATGGGCAACACTTTTGTTGCAGATTTCAAGCAGCTTTTATCGAAATACCCATCAGTAAGAACTCGTTTATTAGGCTTTCCTCATAATTGGGAACAAGAGCCTTTGTGGAGATAAAATAATTGCCCTGTTTCTTAAAAAGCACTGGGGCAAACCAGCTCCGTCTTTAATTGTTTCCAATAAATGGATTGTTTCAAGCCCCTATAGAAAGAGAACAAAAATTCCTGTGTGAAAATTAATCTACGACAAGGAGCAAGCAAGGAGCAATATCAAACAAAAATCAATACCTTTGCAGTACATATGAGATAGACCAAAACAAAAGTGGAATATCGGAAACGAATAGCAAGGAAAAGAGAAGAAACGACCCAAGTTGATGTCCTTTTTGAGTTAATAATCAATAAAAGCGTTAAATCTTCACCTTTTAGAATGTGCAATTAAAAATAACAACCATATTTCTGACTTATTATCTATAAAATATTGAGTAATAATCGGTTGTAAATACTCTAACTAACTCTTCGGAAGAGATTCTCCAGAACCCAGACACTGAATAAAAGTTCTTCCAGCGCTGTTCCTTGGACAATTTGGAGGAACCGTCACGACGTCCTAACAATTCAATAGAATATTTGTCGTCGTATACGTAATTCACTCTTCCCAAGTAAGATACAAATCCCCATGAACTCTGCCTCCATAAGCGCCGTTGTTGTCTCCACTTACCCACACATCCAAGTCTGTCAAATCCGACCCCGGATACATTGGCCCCTGATTACGCTTGGCACCTACTTTCTTGGAGGTTTCCTGCTCTGCCGTCATACCCAACATAGCAGACACACTGTGTTTTTCCTTGAATATTCTGTCATAATTAATAAAGCCCCCCAGCGTGATGTTTTCCCATTTCTCCATGATTTCTTCCAGTGAACCCGGTCCTTGCTTATTCCCGGTTTCCGTACCTACCCAATCATAATACTGTACCTTATTATACACTTTCTGCTGATCACGCCGCACCAGTTTGTAGTTTCCGGTACCCGACAAGGTAAGCCCTTCCAGTCCCCATTTGGAAAAATCCAGCGTAGCCTTGAGTCCCCCTCGGAAAGTAGTTAAGGAGTTCTTATTCTGTCCTCCCTGCGTCAAGCCTCCCACTGGGTTACGGCTTCCACTGAACGTATCATATACGTCTCCGTTCTCATTCCAGATTGGCCAAAACCATGGGTCAAAATAACCTGCCCCCACATCGGTCGACGGATTGACAATATCCCGCTTTTCATACGCCATATTGGTTTCAAACTTCAGGAAGTCCAATGCCTGATAATCGGCATTCAAGCGGGCACTGTATTTCTTCTCCCCATCTTCGGCCACCTTCAACTGAGAATTGTTCTCCGCATAGCCCAAAGAGGCCCGGTAGCTGAACTTGTCATCAGCCCCCGAAATGCTGATGTTATGTTTATGGGAAGTGGCCTGTCCGTACAGATAGTCCTGCATATATGTATTCGGATCCCAACGCTCCACTTTAGTACCGTTACGCAATGTCAGAATTTGACCGGAACGAAGCGCATTAAACAATTTATACCCTCTATAAATAGTAGGAGCTCCCGTTTCCGGATCAATATCAGATTCATCCAATGTCGGCCCACCAAAAGAATTAAATATCCACCAATCCATGTTCTGATAAATATCTCGTGGATCAGTTAGGTTAGGTCTGACGGCACGTGCATCATTATACTGCGCCTCAAAAAACATATCAAGCCACTCTGCATTTGTAGTAATAGGCGGCTGAATACCATCTATTGTACGGCTGATAGAACCATTGTATGTAATCTGCGCTTTACCCTTCTTTCCACGTTTAGTAGTTACCAATACCACACCAGAAGCAGAACGAGCTCCATAAATAGCAGCAGAAGCATCTTTCAGCACGGAGATATTCTCAATATCACCGGCATCCATTGCATTCAGTTCATCCAAAGATCCGGACATACCATCAATGATAATCAATGGGGAAGAGTTTCCGTTCACTGAAATATCTCCACGAATTTTCATGGCTGCACCTTCGCTACCCGGGCGGGTTGAAGAACGCGTGATGGTCAGTCCCGGAATCTCACCTTGCAAGGCTACTGTGGCATTCGCAATACCTTTGTTCTTGAAAGCCTCTTCTCCCTTAATTTGAGAAATAGCACTTGTAAGAGAAGCCTTTTTTTGTACTCCATATCCTGTTACCACAACTTCATCCAATACTTCAGAGTCCTCAGACAACCGTATTAACAAATTACTTTTCCCTGAAATGGAAACTTCCTGAGTTTGGTAACCAATATAAGAAACGACCAATTTTCCTGAGGCATTTCGCAATTCAAAATTACCATCTACATCAGTGATTACTCCATTTGAGGTCCCTTTTACAACAACGTTTGCCCCAATAATAGGTTCTCCATTCTGGTCAATCACCTTTCCACTAATTGTTCTGCCTTGCTGTAACACGGTCTGTACACTTTCTACAGCTAACATCGTTTCTGGAACAGAGACCAATAACGATAAACAGAATGCTGTGACAAATATATTTTCTTTTCTCATAATGTAACACTTAACTTTATATTATTCTGCACCATATACATTAAATTCAGAAACCATAGCTTGATCTCCTGCCCCTTTATGTTCTTCTCCAAAATAAACTTTAATATATCGGCATACAGGGTTCTGTGACAAACGGAAAGTCTGAGGAGCATCCGAATTAATATCGAATGAATAACTTCCCTGATCAGTCCAATTCCAATTATCTGGATTTGAAGGATCTGTAGCATCAGCCGAAGCGCAAGTATAAAAATGCTGTCCTATCTGTCCTTTGTTATTACCCTGTCTTCTGGTAATTTCTACACTACTTACCGTAATATCTTTCCCCATATCTACAATAAACCAATGTGGATATTTATAAGTAGTTTTCCATGAGGCATGCCAGAAAGTTGATAAATCACCATCTAACATTGCAATAACACGTCCATGAGGTGATACACCTCCTCCTTCACCAATTGTCTCCTGAGAACTATATCCGATGGTAGGATCATTTGAATTATCTACATATCCAGGGAAAGTCCATTCGCTGCGATCCAATTTAACCACAGCCTTTGGTGTTATATTGAACTCTACAGGTTCAGAACTGTTCTCAGCTTCATCCTGCCCAATTACATTCACCACACATTCTTCTCCTGACAGCACCATATTATCACCATAGGACAGAGCTACAAACTGACTACCCTCTCCCTTTCCTTTCACATTTACAATAGTCTTTCCTGATTTACTATTATCTGCCACAGCATAATAATCTAGTACAATATTTACAGGCACATTGTATGCATTATTCCAACTAACCACAATACCGCCTAAATCAGGAGTCAATCGAACAGTCTGCACAAGTTCCTGAAAAGCCGGAGCATTAGGTGAAACAGAAACTTCTACAGCTTCTCCATGATAACCTCTTACCGTACAAGTATACAATGAAAATGTTTTTGCATCCATTGTAGCAAATCCCCGAATTGTATCTTCTACGACGTTATCGACAGCTCTTTCCTTAGAAATCAAATGGTACTGCATAACCCCTTTTTCATCCAGATATTCAACCTTTGTGTACATAAAACTAGGATTACTCAGCGTATCCGGATTTACCCACGATAAATAAACTTCCCCCGGACCTGAAGAATATTTCACATTCGTCACTTGCTGGGGAGGTGTATCATCTATTGTAATACGTCCTTTCGCTTCATCCTTGCATGATGCAAGCACACAAGACAAACAAACCATAGCAATCGGTAATGCATGCAGTTTGTTTACACTAAAAAACTCATTCTTCATACAATTAAATTTAAATTAACCTAAATACATTGTTTAATATATTCTCGTACAACTTTACGTCCTTTTAATAAATACCCTTCAACAGTACGCTTAGGGATATCCAAATCAATCGCTATTTCCAATGCAGACTTTTCATCAAAGCGCGATTTATAATAAACGGCTCGAGTTTTAAAAGGTAGCTGTTGAAGCACAAATAACTCTTGACGGCAAATATCCTTTACTATTATCTGGCTTTCCGTATCTACAACTGAAACAGAAAGTCTCTCCTGCATACAAGCCATTACCTCCTGTTTCTTATAATGCCGGCGAAGATAATCCGTTACCAGATTGCGGACTATAGTATATAAAAAAGAACGAACAGTTTCAGGTCTAAGCATAGAACGGTATTCCAATAAACGTAAAAAGGCATCTTGAACCAAATCTTCTGCTTCCGGGCAACCGTTCAATTTACCAGTAATATAACGGAGAACTAATGGTCGATAAGTTACATAAACTTCAGTCAGAAACTGAACCGTAATATGTGTTGAAGTGTCTTTCATTTTTATAGTTTGTTTTTCTGTATACAAAAGTATACTCCTATATTCAAAGTGAATAAAAAGGAGGTAACAAGAATTAAAAATCCTGTAACAACTATCTATTTTAAATAAGAAAAAGCCGCAGGAATACCCTCTACAGGCATTTCTATCATTTTTTCATTCCTATTTTATCGTTACATTTTCAACAAACTCATTTATTAGAAAATCTTTGGTGCTTTCTACCTTTTCTCCATTGATAACAATATTATCAAATGTTACATTTTTTACTCTCCTGCCATTATCATAACCAAAAATCACCGACTTATTCTCTCCTATTCCCTGATAAGTTATGTTACGAAAAGTAATTCCATCAATTCCCCTTCCGGTGCCTTATCGTATTTAGGATTAAAATGGACTCTTATATTAAAAATCATACCTTCCTGAATACTCTCTATACGAATATCCTCAAATAGAATATTTCGTGCCATGTTTTTATCCCCACATACTACAGCCATACACCCCTGATAAGGATAATCATCCTCATCTTGTTCCAATATATCGATATCACGGAATGTAAGATTTTCAATATTTTCCCCCACTTCTGCTTCTGGATTTCCATGCCCGCCTATATTGATAGGATGAGCCACATCTGCCCAAAGCACTGCCTTCCGCACATTCACATGATTTGTTCCACCCCACCAGTTCCAACGGTGGTTATACAGCGCCAGACAATCATCACTATTTCTCATGAAAATATTTTCTATATCCAACTGCTGACAACTCATTACATCGATACCATCCGACCATCTTTTACAACTAAAGGACTTAAAATTCTTCACAGTTATATTCTCAGATCCACCTCCGAATATTGAATAATGATCTGGATTCAATACCGTAATTCCATCAATATACACATTCTTAGAATCTGTTATTTCTATACCTCTGATACTATGATAAATAATACCACGGCCTATAATCCTGACATTCTCGGCATGGTCAACAAGCAGCTTAGCTTCTATCACTGCACCCGGTGCTAAATAAACTGTTGTGTTACTCGGTATACGTATTTGGTTATTAGGAAGGTCTGCCGGTTTATGAGTTCCTGGTCCAAAATACATTATATCTTTCTCGCTTTGAGCATATACTTCCTCCTGAACAGGGTTAGCAAACAGATGAAGGTTATGCAAACGATCTCCATTAAATTCCACAGAAAGATATTGAGGCTTGTCTAAAGTGAACAAAATACAATTTTCTATCAACTTATACTCTATTCCTTTTGCCTTGGGCCTGATATCTACAGAGTGAATCATTCCATTATTCTTTTTTATCATGACTTCTACAGGTTCACCCATATCAAACTGTACCATCGAGGCATCCTGCACCTTATCCATATCTACTTGAACCTTATACTCAAAAGTCTCTTTCCATTCCCCACCTTTCGTTCGCACTCTTACAGTAAAATCATCATTATGAGGAATACCTGTCCGAAGATCTTCCGGATAAGTATACAACTGAGCATTGACTATTAAAAAGGAAAATAACAAACCTAACGAAAAAATTATTTTCTTACATTCCATAACATTTAATGACCAAACGATTTAACATGCTACAAATGTAGGAAAGACTAAAAATGAAGCTAATAACAGAGGTAACGTAAAATAGAAATAATGTATGTAGTGTACTAAATAAGTTGACACAATTTATTTAGTAACATGCGTAAAAATCGAAAGTATTCAAAGGCAGAATGTCTGTCTTATCTGGAAGAATACATGTGTTCTTCTCAGAATCACAGTGAATTTGAACGTGAAAAAGGTCTGAAACGTACCACAATTAGCCGCTGGCTTCGTATCTTTGGGATTGAAGATAAACCAAGTCCCATTATGAGCAAGAAACTAAGTCAGACGGAACAGGAGCTTCATGACCGTATTCATGAGCTCGAGCGGAAAATCAAGTCCCTGGAAGTAGAGTTGAAGCAGTCCAACATGGCCCGTGACGCCTACGACTGCATGATTGACCTTGCGGAAAAGACCTATAACATTCCTGTAAGAAAAAACTCCGGTGCCAAGTAATCCGGGGCCTGTCTCAAGGCGGACGCCGTTATCGCGTGCGTCCGCTTTGCAGATTGCTTGGCATATCAGCACAGGGATACTACAAGCATGACTATGCCTCAAACGAGGCTGACATACTCTCTGCCAGCATTGTATTGTACTGCCTGTACGTCCGCCAGAAGGAACGTCTTCCCAAAGCGGGCTGCCGGGAACTCTACACACTCTGCCGTGAATACTTCAGGGAAAAGTTTACCATAGGACGGGACAGGTTTTACAATGTGCTCCGTTCCAACTCGCTCATGCTCAGGCGGACAAGGTATCGTCCGCGTACTACGGACTCCAGACACGGTTACCGTCTTTACAGGGATCTTGTAAACACTTCTCCCAAGTACACACCTGCGGGCAATGGCCGGCTTGTGGTGGCGGACATCACCTATATCTACACCAGAGAAGGCTTTGCCTATCTCTCACTGGTGACCGATGCCTACAGCAGATACATAGTGGGATATTGCCTTAGCAGGAGTCTGGATGCGGAGGGACCGCTGAAAGCCATGTACATGGCTCTTGAGACCTACCGTGCCTACGGAATCAGTACGGAGGGCATGATACACCACTCTGACCGCGGTGTGCAGTATGCCTCGAAGCAGTACACGGACCTGCTGCTTTCACAAGGCATCAGAATCAGCATGACCCAGACGGGAGACCCGCTTCACAATGCCCTGGCCGAGAGGATGAACAACACCCTGAAGAACGGATGGCTCTTCAATGAAGGTGATATGGACTTCAGACAGGCAGAGGAAGCCGTCAGTAAATCCGTAGCGATGTACAACAATGCCAGACCGCACAAGGCACTGGGAATGAAGACCCCTATGGAGATTTTCTCAGGCAGAGGAGGAAACCCTCTTATGGAATATCGGTATAATTGAATGATGTGCTCGTCGGGACGGGTGCTCCCGCCCCTTGCCGCACGGCGCTCCCCGAGCGATGAGTTTTTA
>ENA-OQAZ01000009-OQAZ01000009.1-human-gut-metagenome-genome-assembly--contig:-NODE-9-length-81598-cov-8.198807_pt1 | contig 81598 bp, 88 predicted proteins | sample MGYA00242737_ERZ504531 | MGnify/ENA primary metagenome ERZ504531 (study PRJEB26092, sample SAMD00036244) | human gut metagenome | host: Homo sapiens | study: EMG produced TPA metagenomics assembly of the... | reverse complement strand
TGTAATGGTAATGAGGATTTCCTCACAAGTATCCATATCTATTCTCATAGTCTTAATCTGCTCTAAGTGCTTCGATTGGTCGGATGCTGACTGCTTTTCGGGCAGGAAATAATCCGGCTAACGTACCAGCTATTATTAATGTGAGTGTAGCTGTATGGCGATTCTTATATCTACTGTCGGATTCAGGAAAACGGTTTCCGTCCACATTCCGGTGTCCATGGTCTGATTGCCGAAAGCGCTGTTCATCCATTCGGTCACTCCGATACCGGCTACCATGCCGATATATCCGAATATGGTGGTGATGGTGACGCTCTCTACGATAATCAACCAGAGAATGGAAAAGCGGTTTGGCTCCCAAAGCCTTACGAATACCAAACTCGCGGGTACGTTCTTTGACGGTAATCAGCATGATGTTGCTCACTCCTACGATGCCGCTGAGCAGGGTAAAGATTCCGATTACCCAGATGGCAGTATGCAGGATTTGGGTGGCCGTCTGCTGTTGCAGGTATTGTGTAAAGCGGTTCCATATCCAGATGGCTCCTTCGTCGGTAGGCGAGAATTGTTTCTTCAACCCTAAAGCCTGCCGGTATTCCGCCTCAAATTGTTCGTTGGTAGCTTCATCGGCCAGTCCTTTGGTTGTAAATGTGATGTTGTCTATGCTGTCACCCTTCTGATAGATGGTTTGCAGGGTAGTGAATGGCACGAGAGCAGAAGGCGAAAAACTGTTCTGGTCGGTATAGATACCTACCACCTGATAGGGTACACCTTGTGCGTTCAGGTATTTCCCGATGGGAGAAGTGTGAGGAAAGAGGTTCTTTACCGTTTTTTCATGCAGTACGATAATTTTTCGCCGCTCCTCCATGTCGCGTGCGTTGACGAAGCGTCCCTCTTTAATCTTGATGGCTTCAAGTGAAGGATAATTGGGAAAAACTCCGTTGATTCCGATACTGAGGGCTTCTTTTCCGTAAGTAAGAATGACATCACTTTTGCTGACGGTGGCACCGGTTTGGATGATGTGGTCAGGAAATGAAGTGGCGGTGAGTTCGCGGTCACTCTCTTTCAGGTAAATGCTACGGCCCTCTTTCATTCCTTTGTAAGGTTGTGAGGTCATGCCCGGGTAGATTTTCATGGAGTTCATAATCATGCCTTTCGACTGGTTCTCAAAGGCATGGATGAGACCGTTTCCGGCTCCCAGTAATACAATCAGCATGAAGATGCCCCATGCTACGGAAAAGCCGGTCAGCAGGGTGCGCAACTTATTGCGCATGATGGTTCCGTAGATTTCTTGTATTAATTCTGTCATGGCTGGTGTTTTATTTCATGAATCCGTTTTTGCCAAATGGAGATGCATTGTGGTCAATGTTGTCTTCTATGCGCTCTATCAGTCCGTCCTTGATATGGATAATCTTATCGGTCTGGTTGGCGACTCCGCTTTCGTGGGTGACCACTACGATGGTCAGTCCTTCTTTCTCGTGCAGTTCCTTTAGAATCTGCATGACTTCCACCGATGTCTTACTGTCCAATGCTCCGGTCGGTTCGTCTGCTAAAATGATTTCAGGCTTTGAAATTAATGCGCGTGCAATGGCTACACGTTGTTTTTGTCCGCCCGACATTTCATTCGGGAGGTGGTGTGCCCATTCTTTTAATCCTAATTTATCCAGGTATTCCATGGCTAACAGGTTGCGCTTTTTCCGGCTTACACCTTGATAAAATAAGGGAAGGGCTACATTCTCCATGGCGTTCTTGAAAGAAATAAGGTTGAACGACTGGAAGATGAAGCCGATCATACGGTTGCGGTACTCGGCGGCCTTGCTTTCGCTCAGGTCACGAATCAGTACATCGTTCAGGTAATATTCTCCTGAATCATAGTTGTCTAATATGCCCAAGATGTTCAGAAGGGTAGATTTTCCGGAACCGGAAGAACCCATGATGGAAACGAATTCTCCTTTATTAATATGGAGGTTGATACCTTTAAGTACATGAAGGGGAGTACCATTGTAATAGGTTTTGTGAACGTTTTCTAAGTGTATCATTTGGTTTGTGTGAATTTATTGATTTATCAGGTCTCGCAAAAATAAGAAAAGTGGAAAGCTTCGAAAAATAATGCGTTAAAAATTTGCTCTGTTTTTACTGATTATTTACTTTTGTCCGTAGATAATTAACCCTAAATAGAGAAATGTCATGACAATAAACATGGAAAAACCTTATGTGGTAGGTATGGACATTGGCGGAACAAACACTGTATTTGGTGTAGTTGACTCACGTGGTAATGTGTTGGCTTCTGATTCTGTCAAGACACAGCAATATGAAAACATTGACGACTATGTTGATGCTGTATGTAAGAAACTTCTTCCTCTGTTGTCACAGTTTGGTGGAGCTGAAAAAATAAAAGGTATGGGAGTGGGTGCTCCTAACGGAAACTACTATAGCGGTACTATTGAATTTGCACCTAACTTGCCTTGGAAAGGAATCATTCCTCTGGCTTCAATGTTTGAAGAACGTCTGGGTATTCCGACTGCACTGACTAACGATGCCAATGCGGCTGCTATCGGAGAAATGACTTACGGTGCCGCTCGTGGTATGAAAGATTTTATCATGATTACCTTAGGTACCGGTGTTGGTAGTGGTATCGTAATCAACGGACAGCTGGTTTATGGTCATGACGGATTTGCCGGTGAATTGGGTCATGTGATCGTTGATCGTAACGGTCGTGCATGCGGATGCGGTCGTAAGGGATGTTTGGAAACTTACTGCTCTGCTACCGGAGTAGCTCGCACTGCACGCGAATTCCTGGTACAGCGCACAGAACCAAGTTTGCTGAGAAATGTTCCGGCAGATGAAATTCAGTCAAAAGACGTGTACGATGCAGCTGTGAAGGGTGACAAGCTGGCTCAGGACATTTTTGAATTTACAGGTCGTATTTTGGGACAGGCTTTGGCTGATTTCATTGCTTTCTCAAGTCCTGAAGCGATTGTATTGTTCGGTGGTCTGGCTAAGTCTGGTGATTACATCATGAAGCCGATTCAGAAAGCTATCGATGAAAACATCCTGAAGATTTATGCTGGAAAAACAAAATTGTTGCTTTCTCAGTTGAAAGATGCAGATGCAGCTGTATTAGGTGCAAGTGCATTGGGATGGGAAGTAAAAGAAAACTAATGTATTTATAATAAAAAAATCAGCCCCGGCAATTTGTCGGGGCTGATTTTTTATTCTTATTTTTCGATGGTTATTTTGCAGGGTTGTTCAAGGGATTTTTTCCATTCTTGTGCGTAAGAGAACCATGTGTTTGAATCAGGGAATCCGAATGTTTCCTTACGTGAAGTAAACATGGTGTAGTACCGGAAACTCTTTTCTTGGGGGGCGCTGACGGTGTACAGGAAATTTTCCTTGTCTTTAGCTTCCTTTCTGATGTATTTCTTTGGTATATAAGTCGCCAGACCGACTGTTTCTTTTTTGTATTTGATGGTGTCGCCTACGGGCCAGTCGGTTCCCCAGCTGGCAACCAGTCCCTCGTGATCGGAATACATGGTAGCGCTGTAACCGATATTTTGCACTCCTGTGCAGAAGGTCTCTTTATCTAAAGGCTGGTCAAACAATACGTCTACTTGTGCGTCGCGGTGTCCGGCATATAGTGTGTAGCGGTTAATCATATTCAGTTCCTTTCCCTGGTATTCCCAACCTTTTACTTCTGCGTCGGCAATGGTACGTACCGGACCGCTGGCGATGAGGCGTTGTCCGCGGAAGGCCACAGGCTGAATGTCGGTAGCTTGTGAACCGTCCCATCCTCTTAATGTTCCGGCTCCGCAACTGCCTCTTACCAGAATCACGTCATCTCCGAATCCTTTTTGTAATTGTTCGTCTGTAGGATAGAACATACTTTCTTCTATTTCCAGACCTTTATTGAACTTTCCGTATAAATCGGTTGTCTGTTTCTCGTTAAAATAGATGCGGTAGGCCACCAGCTCGCTTTCGAATGCAATACCGTGATGTTGCAGAATAGTGTAAGTGTAACTGTCGCCCGGAGCGTATACAGCTGTGCCATGAGCATATTCATTTGATTTGGCTGTGCGGAACAGCATTTCTGCAAACACACGGGCTGGATAGGTCTTGTTTGTCTTGACAGAGGAAAGAGTCAGGGTGAATACTTTCTTGGATTGCGCCGGCAAATTAGTCACGAAAGCCAGTTCATCAGCTCTTAAATCGAAGTTTAAATCGTCCAACTGTGAAGGTATTTCATTGTTCCCTTCTTTCACAACGGCCGATTTAACGGTGAATCCTGTATTTAAAGAATGAATATCAATCACTACAGGTTCGTCGGTTTTAGCTGTATTCCAAGGGTTTTCAACAATCACTTTAATGGTCTTTTCTGCCGTTTGGGCACAAAGCATACTCCCGCTGTAAATGAAAGCGAGGCAAAGAGTGGGAAACTTTTTCATTGTAATAATGTGTTTATATATAAGATTAATGTGATTCACGTATGTTTCTTTAAGCTATTATCCTCCTGAACATGCTGCCTTCACAGGGGACATGCAGGAGGATAATAAATCTAATTCTAACCTAAATAATATTATGAAAAACCTTTTTTATTCAGGATGCAAAAATAAGCTTTCTGTTTGATATACGCTTGCAATTTTTGATTTTATCAGTGAAAAAACTGAGCATAATTTTACGTGATTGAATATTTTGGCCTTATAAATGTAAATAATGTAAATAAAGTTTGTATCTTTGCCCCAAATTTATAATTGAAAATAATATGAGTTATAATTTGCTGAAAGGAAAAAGAGGTATTATTTTTGGTGCATTGAACGAACAGTCTATCGCTTGGAAAGTGGCAGAAAAGGCTGTAGAAGAAGGTGCCGTTATCACACTCTCTAATACCCCTGTAGCAGTACGTATGGGTGAGGTCTCTGCTTTGGCGGAAAAATTAAACTGTGAAGTGATTCCGGCTGACGCTACCTCTGTAGAAGATTTGGAAAATGTCTTTAAGCGTTCAATGGAGGTATTGGGAGGAAAGATTGACTTTGTACTTCATTCTATCGGTATGTCTCCAAATGTTCGTAAAAAACGTACTTACGACGATTTGGACTATGACATGTTGAGTAAAACATTGGATATTTCAGCCGTTTCATTCCATAAAATGATTCAATCTGCCAAGAAGTTGGATGCCATCAATGAATACGGTTCTATCGTAGCTTTGAGTTATGTAGCTGCACAGCGTACATTCTATGGTTATAATGATATGGCAGACGCAAAGGCTTTGCTGGAATCAATTGCTCGTAGCTTCGGTTATATTTACGGACGTGAACACCATGTACGTATCAATACTATCTCTCAGTCACCGACTATGACTACTGCCGGATCGGGTGTGAAAGGTATGGACAAGTTGTTCGACTTTGCTAACCGTATGTCTCCTCTGGGCAATGCATCGGCTGATGAATGTGCTGATTACTGTATCGTAATGTTCTCTGACCTGACCCGTAAGGTGACTATGCAGAACTTGTTCCACGATGGTGGTTTCTCCAGCGTAGGTATGAGCTTGAGAGCTATGGCAACTTATGAAAAGGGGCTGGATGAATATAAAGATGCCAATGGCAATATAATTTACGGATAATATTGAATGTATCGGCTTATTTTTATATTACTGAGTATAATCGTCTTTTCTGCCTGTCGTTCTGACAAGCAGAAAGACGATTTTTCGTTTTCAGGAATAAAGATAGCCCGATATGACCGCTTGCAGTATGAAGCAACTGTGCAGAACAGTTTCTTTTCCCTGCAACGGATGAATACTGAATTTTCCCAGGAGACGCGTCTGCTGATAGAGGAAGTACTTGATTTGGGTTCTGTGGATATGGTAGACATGAACGACCGTTTGTGTGCTTATTTCTCAGATTCCATATTGGTACATTTAATGGAAGATGTGGGAGAGAAGTTTAAGGATGTAAGCAATCTTGAACAGCATCTGACACGGGGATTCAGCAACCTGAAAAAAGAAATTCATGAGTTGCCGGTTCCGCAGATTTATACGCAGATTTCTGCCCTGAATCAGTCTGTCGTTGTTGGAGACAGTATTTTGGGAATCAGTCTGGACAAGTATATGGGGAGTGACTATCCTCTCTATAAAAAATATTATTACGCAAACCAGCGACGCTCGATGTCGCCGGAATACATCGTGCCTGATTGCTTTACCTTTTATTTGCTGGGACAGTATCCTTTCTTGTGGCAGGAAGGTCATCGTTCTTTGATGGATATTCTGTTGTATCGGGGGAAAATAGCCTGGGTTGTGGAAACTATTCTTGAAGGAAATGGAAGTGGCAAAACGGCTTTGGGCTACTCCAAGGAAGAAATAAAATGGTGCGAGCAGCACGAAAAAGAACTTTGGGAGGAAATCCGTCAGAACCATTATATGAGGACTACCGATCCAATGATTATTCGCTCGTATGTATCTTCTAACACACGGCTTCTGTTTAACGGTGAAAAGACTCCTCCTTTCTTGGGAATATGGCTGGGGATGAAGGCTGTAGAGCGATATATGAAGAAGCATCCGGAAATGACTCTAAAGAGTTTGTTGGAATGTACGGATTATTCTGGAATGATAAAAGAATTAAACTGATTGACTTAAAGATTCCTTATGGAAGTTGCATTGTATTTGTTGCCTGTTACTTTAGGTGATACGGCTATCGAAAAGGTTTTACCCTCTTATAATCGGGAGATAATTGTCAATATAAAGCATTTTATAGTGGAAGATGTGCGCTCGGCACGTCGCTTTTTGAAAAAGGTGGATGCGGATATTTGTATTGATGAGCTTACTTTTTATCCGTTGAACAAGCATACTTCTCCGGAAGCTATATCGGGTTATCTTGCTCCGCTTGCAGAGGGACACTCCATGGGAGTTATTTCCGAGGCTGGCTGTCCGGCTGTGGCCGATCCGGGAGCCGATGTGGTAGCTATTGCCCAGAAGCGGAATTTTAAGGTGGTTCCTCTGGTAGGGCCTTCTTCTATTATCTTGTCGGTGATGGGTTCAGGATTTAACGGACAGAGTTTTGCTTTTCATGGGTATCTACCGATAGAACCGGCTGACCGCATGCGCCGTTTAAAAGAACTGGAAGCACGTGTTTATTCCGAAAACCAGACCCAGTTGTTTATCGAAACTCCTTATCGCAACCATAAGATGCTGGAAGACATTTTGAAAACTTGTCGTCCGCAAACGAAATTGTGTATTGCGGCCAATATAACTTGTGAAGGAGAATTTATCCAGACCAAAACCGTTAAGGAATGGGAGGGAAAGTTACCGGAGCTGAATAAGATTCCTTGTATCTTCCTGATTTATAAGTAGTATCTTATTTGAATTCTTTCCATATCTGGGCCACCATGTGCAGACGGTCACATTCAATTCTTAGTTCGTTACTGAACTTTTCCGGATTTTGTCTGATGTCTTCACAGGTAAAGAAGTATCCTTCCGAGAGTTTGAATTCATCTTCATGGCTGACAGGAAGTATATATAACTGTACAAAAGCCGGTGTACTGCCTTGTGTACGGTAGCTAAGTATGAGTCTTGGTATGAACTTTTTCTTATGTGTAGTTTGAGAAGTTGACTGATGTTTTTTTATCAGGTTCTTTGCGTGACGTTGGCTTTTTCTTAACGGTCCGTCAAATAAAGTCTTGATAGGAGCATCCCAAATCGTTGTGTTTTCTGCATGCGGGGTAAGATATATTTTCCCGTTGCAGATAGGAATAATCCGTATGATATGTTGCTCTCGTGGTGATTGTGTGGCGGCAATTTGTATTCCTACGATGTTAATGACCAGACATATTACGTAAATAAGTGTAGGAATCAAATAGATGATTCCAAAGTTATTTTCAGGGGAAAAGGGAATCAGCTTGTTGTACAGGAAAAACAAAATAATCAAGTGGATGCTGGAAAAAATCACGATTATTTTTGCTTCCAATAGGTAAGAAGAAGTGAAATTAAGATGAAACTTCTTCAAAAAATTCCGATAAATTTCCGGGGCTGTTACATGGATGAAGGCACATATTAACAGCATGAATTCCAATGAAGGAGTCAGACTGTTCTTAGGGATGTATTCATATCCGGTGAACAATCTTAAAAGGAAGCAGACACCAATTCCGATAGTTCCCTGCAAAAGGAAGAAATTAAGTCCTTTCAGGCGCAACACATCATAAAGCAGTCCCGCAATGCTGATAGCAAGTCCTGTTCCCAACATGGCGGTCGTTGGGAACAGATGAATGCCTATCAGTGTGATAATGATAGGAAGCAATCCAAATGATACAATTTTATCTTTGTATTTGAGCAATAGATTCATCGTTGAAAAGCATCTGTTGATAAAATTGCAACAAATGGAAAAAGAAAATTGTTCATTGTCTGCGGAGATGTTTTTCAGCATGGTAAGAAGAACGGACCAGCGGACCGCTTTCTACAATTTCAAATCCTTTGGCTTCACCTATTTCTTTGAATTTCTTGAACTGGTCTGGATGGATGTATTCTGCTACCGGATAGTGCTTGGCTGTTGGTTGCAGGTATTGTCCGATGGTCAGTATCTGGCAACCGTTCTGTAGCAGGTCGTCCATCGTTTCTTCTACTTCTTCTATGGTTTCTCCCAACCCCACCATGATACCGGATTTGGCCTTTAGTCCATTTTCTGCAATCTGACGGATAACTTTCAGGCTGGTATCATAATCTGCTACACTTCTGACCTGTGGACTGAGACGGCGGACGGTTTCTAGGTTGTGTGAAAGAATATCGGGACGTGTTTCAATGACCTGTTGCAATAATTCGCTGTGGCCTTGAAAATCGGGAATAAGTGCCTCTATGGTGGTGTCAGGACACAATTTTCGGATGGCCATCAGGGTAGCAGCCCAGTGTGAGGCACCTAAATCCTTTAAATCATCCCGGTCGACAGAGGTGATGACCGCGTGGTCAAGCTTCATGAGTTGGATGGACTGGGCCACTCTGAGCGGTTCTTCCGGATCCAATGGGAGAGGTCTTCCGGTTTGTGTATTGCAGAACTTGCAGGAACGGGTACAGATGGCTCCTCCAATCATGAAGGTGGCGGTGCCTTTTCCCCAGCACTCACCTAAGTTGGGACAGCGTCCACTGCTGCAGATGGTATGAAGCTTATGAGTATCTACAATGCGTTTGGTTTCAGTATATCGGGCATTGGTGCCAATCTGGATTTTTAGCCAATCAGGCTTTCTGATGTGTGTCATAGTGGTAAGATAAAAGAACAAAGAAAAACAGATGACACCAGTTTCTTGTGACTGGTGTCATCTGCTACATGAAATATTATAGGTTCTGCAGGAAGAAATTAGCCACTCTGTTCATCAGGTGGTTGCGGGTATTTCCTCCGAAGATACTGTGATTACGGTTGGTGTAAATCTGTGTATCAAACTGGATGTTTGCCTGTACCAGTGCTTCACTGTACTCCATGAAATTCTGCAAGTGTACGTTGTCGTCTGCACTTCCATGAATGAGCAGCAGCTTTCCTTTCAGCTTGGATGCCCGGCTGATGGCAGAAGAAGCCTGGTAACCGTCACCGTTTTCTTTCGGTGTGCGCATGAAGCGTTCGGTATAGACTGAGTCATAGAATCTCCAGTCTGTCGGAGCGGCAATGGCAACTCCGGCCTTGAATGCGCCTGAACCTTCGCTCATTGACATCAACGTGTTGTATCCTCCATAGCTCCAGCCCCAGATACCAATACGGCTTCCATCTACGTAAGGCAGAGTAGAGAGGTATTTAGCTGCTTCAGCCTGGTCGGTAGCTTCTTTCACGCCGATAGAAAGGTAAGTGCATTTTTCGAATGCTGCTCCTCTACCTCCAGTACCACGTCCGTCCACGCAGACCATGATATAGCCTTTATCGCACATTACAGCTTCGAACATACCCCCGTCACTGAAGCTTCCGATACCCCACTTGTCGAGTACTTGCTGAGAGCCGGGACCACTATATTGGTGCATGATTACCGGATATTTCTTGGAAGGATTGAAGTTGGCCGGTTTCATCATCCAACCGTTCAGTTCTACTCCTTCACTGGTTTTGAAAGAGAAAAACTCTTTTGTCGGCATGTTTAGCTGAGCTGTTTTGCTTTTCAGTTCTTTGTTGTCAAGCAGTGTAACCATTTCCTGACCCTTGTTGTTGTTCAGCGTAATAAGGGTAGGAGTCTGCGCGCTGGAATACGTGTTGATGTAATAATTCAGATTTTTGCTGAATAACGCACTGTTTGTTCCGGTACGTGTAGAAAGTTTGGTCTTTTTACCTTTTCCGTCAATCTTGTACACCGCAGTGCGCAAGGGGCTTCCTTCGTTGCTGGTGTAATAGAAAACATTTGCTTTCTGGTCCCATCCCAGGAAATCTTTTACCTCAAATTCTCCTTTTGTGATTTGTTTCACCAGGTTTCCTCCAATGGTGTACAGATAAAGGTGGTTGTATCCGTCACGTTCACTCATCATGACGATGTGTTCCGGATAGAATGCAATGTCTGAATAGGCTTGCTCTTTAATGTACTGCTCTGCTTCGTCGCGGATGGCTACTTTGCAGATGGCACTGCGTGGGTTGGCCATATAAAGGTCGAAGCGGTTCTGGTGGCGATTCAATGTCATGATGGCCAGCTTTTCCGGATCATCTGTGAATTTGATGCGAGGTACATAACCGTCAGAATCTACAGGAAGTTCCATTTTACGGGTTACACGACTTTTTATGTCAAAAGAATGTACGCTAACCTTGGAGTTTACAACTCCTGCTTTGGGATATTTGTAGTCATAGCTTCCCGGATAGGTGGTGTACTCTGTTTTTTCTGGAGCCATACCCTTATACCATGGGAAAGAGTACATGGGAACCTGGCTTTCATCGAAGCGGACGTATGCAATCATTTTACTATCTGCACTGAAATCGAAGGCGCGGTTATAGCTGAATTCTTCTTCATATACCCAGTCGGGAATACCGTTGAGCACCTTGTTATATTCTCCGTCTTTCGTTACCTGCGATTCGCTGTTACCGAAAAGCAGTTTGATAAGGTAGATGTTGTTGTTGCGCACAAACGCAATCTGGTGACTGTCGGGTGAGAACAAAGGAACCTGCTGCGGACCGTTGTTTGACAAAGGTTCAAGTGTACGGTTTCTCACATTGTATATATAATATACAGCTGTGAATGAACGACGGTAGATCGGTTTGGTCTCCGTTTGAATCAATATCAGACTTTCGTCCGGTGACATAATATAGTCATCGAAATTTTTCAACTTGTGGTTGCGGGCAGTGGCTACGTCAAAGATGGTAGCTACCTCTTTACCGGTCTTAAAAGAGTATTTGACGATTCGTTTGTGGTCCTTGCTGATCTGGGTGTAATGTTCACCGTCCAGCATCGGTTTTAATCCCTGTATACTTTGTGCGCGATAGGTACCGTTGGCTACATCCTGTAGTGTTACCTTTTGTGCCTGCAGAGTAACCAGGCACATTAGCGCATAAAAAAGTACAAAAAGTTTTTTCATGACTGTGTTATTTAAGTTTTACATTTATTCTTCTTTTTGAATAGCTCCTTCAGGTACGACTTCTGATGTTTTCTCTTCCTTGGACTCTGCGGGCGTATTTTCCTTGTCTTTGATGCCGAATAGCCAGCGGAAGAAACGGACTAAGAAGTTCCGTTTTTTCGGTTTGACTTCTGTGGCTTCAGAAGTAGACAACGGGGCAACTGTCTCTTTTTGTACGCTTGTACTGTCGGTAGAGACCACTAAGGTTGTATCTGTGGCCAATGTATCTGTCATCAGTGAGTCTACGGATGGCATAGGGATAACCTGAAGAACTGAATCCTCCGCAAGAGAGTCTGCTGGAGCAGAAGGTACCGAAAGACTGTCTTTCTTTATGTCAGGAGTGGATTTCGGGGCAACAGGAGGAGTCGGTTTCGGTTTCTTGAAAGGAACCGGAACAGAATATTTACAGCGTACGTTAATCCCATGTTCCTGAGCCGGAATCCAGTCGGGCATCACTATGATGGCATCTAAAGCGGCCGTATCCAGACGTGCGTCCAGCCTCTTACGATGCTGGGAGAAGTGATACTACCGTCTTTCTCTACAATGAATTGAATCATGACCGCCCCCTCTTTCTGAGTTTCTTCAGCCAGTTCCGTGGTATGCGCCTTTCTTCTGATATAGTTGAAGAAGGCTTTCATGCCTCCAGGATACTCCGGCATTTTCTCTACTACGTGATACACCCGGTCGGCTCCTTTCTTTGTCATTCGTATTTCCAGCGGCTGGTTAGGGTTCTGCAAGAAAGATTCGATGTCGAGATACTTGTTTTCCATGCGTTCTGCCCGTATCATAATCAGGTGACTGTAATCCGCTTCAATACTGAATTCACCCTGCGCATTAGAGAATGTGTGTTTCCCAGTTCCCTGGATGCTGATTTCTGCATGAGGAACAGGTTTACCTCCTTCTTTCAGCACGCCATTTACCAGTAAAGTCTTACCGCTTTGCTTGAAGCGTGCCAAATCCTCCGGACGGTCTATGCGGATGATTGTATCTTGTGCTGCTTCGTCCAGTCGCAAGGATTTGATAGTTCTGTTCTTATCTGTCGGGAAGTAAAAATTGGCAGTACGAACGTAATTGTTGTCAATGGATTGTTCGAAATCGATGAGACCTTGTTCGTTACTGATATACTCGCTGCTGTAGCCTGCCACTTTCAGAATGATACCTTGTTGTGGTTCTCCTCCGGTATTCAGTACGGTAATTCGGAAACGCTGTTTCTTGTTTTCCAATGGAGAAGCCCCCACCTGAGGTAATGTAATCAGGCAACATATCAGCCCGGCGAATATATAAATAAGATGTTTCATAAGCTCGTTTATAAATATTCGCAAAGCTACGAGTATTCTGGGGTATTCACTCTTGTTCAGGTGTTAATAAAGATAAATTATCCGGCCTGGTAAAATTTACGAAGCCGGATAATTGAACTAAAGTTTGGTTATTTGGATGTCTTGGCAACCAGTTTTCGTAGCCTGAACATGCGTAGGCGTTCCATGGCATGTCGGCGGCTCAATATGATTTGTCGCCGGTAGACAATGCAGGTTGTGAAGAAATATACGATAGCCTGTATCCAAAGTGCCTGATATTCACTAACACTTCCGGAAGAGTTGCGCCCATGTTATTGATTCTTACAAACCCGTTGATACCGAACGTAGATGGGAATATCCAGGAGAATACTTTCCAGAACGTAGGTACGGCAGCTCCCGGCCAGGAGATTCCGGAGATAAACAGGAGCGGCACGGAGGTGAAGACATAAATCATCAGACACGATTCTCTGTGATGTATAAAGATGGAGCAGGTCATCGCAAAGAAAATACATGCCAAGATGTAAGGCACCACAAAAGCCAGCAAGGTCATAGGTTGTGCAATTTGTACCAAATCAAATAGTTGCGGTACAAGGCAGAGCACATACGCAGCCACTAATGCATAAATCAGGAAATAGGCCAATGACTTTCCGCCTACAATGCGGAGCGTACCCTGATACTGCCGGCTGATGGGGACCAAGTCTTTGAAGCGGTTATTCTCACGGGCGGTTCCTGCTGAAAGTCCGATGCCTAACAATAGCGTCTGCTGTATAATCAGGATGAGCACAGCTGGAATCAGGAAGCTGGCAAATCCGTCTTGCGGGTTGAATAGCGATATATCTTCGTATTCAATGGGAGCCGTACTGATCTCATCCTGCCGTTCCGTTGTATTTCCCATTCGCTGTATCTGAATTTTTTTATTTAAGGTAAGTGAAGCGTTGGTACTTGCCAATACTAGTGCTTTGTAGTATAGCATACCACTCATGTCACAATAAATACTGACTGTAGTTTGTTTTCCGGAGGAAATGTCTTTACTGAAGCTTTCCGGAATGTAGAGAATGCCATATACCCTTGTTTCTTTCAGTAGGTTTTTCCCTTCTTCCATATCCGCACAATGCGACTGGATATGCACATCGGCGCTTGCATCAACCGTACGGATAAACTGGCGGCTGAGTGCCGTGTTGCTGTTGTCAATCACCGCTACAGGCACTTCTCGTACCACCTCATTGGTATAAATAAAGGCATATACCAGCGGGTAGGCCAGCGGGACAAGCAAGAAGAAAATAAGTACGCCCTGGTCTTTGAAAACGGCTTTCAGTTCCTGCTTGCATATATGGAAGAGACCTGCAAAGCCTTGTTGTATGGTTTGTTTTAACGATTCTTTTTTCATGAACGCAAAGGGTTAAGGGATATAGACATAATGCAGCATGGCCGTGCGTATTCTTTTCAGGAAGAAGAAAGGCAGGAGCATGAATAGCAGCAGGCGGTAACGGCATGCCAGGCATAAATGACCGGATAACCGTTTAAGGCCAAATTCACGTAGAGCAGGAAATAATGCCGCAAGGGGAACAAGACGGATAAAGCCTGCAGTGTAGGGTGCATCGCCATGACCGGGAAAGTGAATCCCGAGATGGAGAATGAAATGACTCCCCACAGAGAAGCAGCACTCAATGCCAGACGGAGTGAACCGAACAAACCGAAAAGGAATACGCCGAATGCTTGTGAAGCAAGTACCAGCAGCAGCCCGGCTAACAGCATCGGGAAAATCCCGCTGTGACACGGATAGTGCAGGAATCCGTACAAGTACACATTATAGAACGTGGCCATGATGAAGAACGTCACGGTTTGAGGAATCAATTTCCCCACCAGTGCCGTCACAATGGAGTTATCGGCCAGTTGCATCAATTCTTTTGAAGTCTTTTCCTTTAATTCTGTTCCGATGGTATATACGGTAGTCAGGAAAATGAGCAGCATCAGAATGCCCGGAAACAAGGTATTACACAGGTACACCGAGTAGTTCAGCCAGGGGTTGTTCAGTGCATGGGTAGAAATGACTACCGGTTGCAGGAAGGCAAGTGCCTGGTCTTCGGTGGCTCCTTTGGCTAATAGAGTTGCTTGTCCCACGGCTGCAGAGGCTAACTCTGACATGGTTCTCTGGTCCTTGTAGAGCAAGGAACCTGCTATCAGGTAAGAATAGTTGACATAGAAAGATACCTTAGGCTGTCTGCTGGCAAGGGCTTCTTCGGTCGTTCCTTTCGGAATGTAATAGAATGAATAAATCTCTCCGCGCTGTACGGCCTGTCTTGCTTCTGTGACACTTGGGTAATGCGCTACAATCTGGGTCTGCTGAAACGCGTCCAGGTTGCGGATAATGTTGCGTGTCGTGGCGGTGTTGTCGAGGTCCACCACTCCTGCAGGCAAATTGGTCGGCAGCCCGTTTTCCATCAGGGTGGTGAAAAACAGGAAACAGAACAATGGAGCGATGACCATGCAGAACAGGTACATCGGCTTGGTGGCAATGCGGAGAATTTCTCTTCGCATCACTTTCAGGTAACATTGATAGGTGGTTGTCGACATGTGGATTTATTTTTCAATGATAGCAGACATACCCGGACGTAAATTTTCTACAGGCTGTACGGGTTTTGCCTTTACTTCAAAAGTCTTCAGGTCAAACTGACCGGTGGTCTTGGTGGCTTTCCATGCGGCATACGTACCTAAGTCCTTCATGACTGTCACCTGGAATTCAGCTTCTTTTTCCAGGGCAGGCACGTAGGCTTTAATCTTGCTTCCTACGGTGAAGTCTTTCAGAAAATCCTCACGTACGTTGAATGTCACCCACATGTCATCCAGTTGGGCTACGTTCATGATGGGAGCGCCTGTACCAACCAGTTCACCTACTTTCGGGAAGATTTCGGCCACTTCTCCATCGGCTGCAGCTACTAAGTAAGTTTCCGATACGTAAGAAGAAACCTCGGCTACAGCTCCTTTTGCACGTTCTACCTGTGCGGCAGCCATGGCCTTGTCTTCACGCTGTGCACCATTCTTGGCCATTGTGTACTGTGCATTGGCTGCACGTTCGGTTGCCTTCATGGCATCGTATTGTGCTTTTGCTTCATCTCTTTTCTGTGCGGTCATCACTCCTTCTTCGTACAGGCGGTTCACACGGTTGTATGATTTTTCGGCAATCTCCAGTCCTGCTTTGGCTTTCTGCCACATTTCGTATGCGGCCTGCAGTTGCTCGCTTCTTGTACCTCGCAGGGCCTTCTCGTTCAGTGCCTGTGCAGCCTGTTCGGCAGCTTGTGCCTGCGACAATTTAGCCATTACATCCGGAGCTTCCAGAATAGCCAGTGTATCACCCGCTTTCACTTTATCTCCTTCGCTGACAAAGAATTTCAGGATACGTCCCGGTACCTTGCTCGATACCCTGTATTCTGTGGCTTCAGCCTGGCCTTGTATGATTTCAGGACCTTTTCCTAAGGTGAAGAATCCGATGATGCTGACGATAACGATTACGGCTAACAATGTAAAGAAGGCCAGCATGATATTGTTGCGTTGAGTCTTTTCCATATATCTGTATTATTTTAAAATTCCCATTGATTTGTTCAAATAAAGTTCACTCATTTTGACGTCTATCTGTGCGTCTATTTTTCCAGCTTGCGCCGAGAACCAGGCAGTTTGTGCTTCCAGCACGTTGCTGGTCGGAATGACTCCTTCCTTAAATCCCAAATTGGCATAGCGCAGGTTTTCTTCTGCTTTTTCCATGTTCTTTTCGGCTAAAGCTAATTTCTTGGTCGATTCATTTACCTTATAGGAGTTCTGTGTTACCTGGAGTTCCACTTTTTCTTTGATGTCTTCCAGTTTGTAGCGGGCGATGTTCGCTTCTGCCTTTGCGGCCTTTACCTTATAGATACCTTCTCCCAGTGGAATACAGGGATTTTTACGACGATTCCGGCAGCCCACATGCCACGGAATTTATTTTCAAATCCGTTGACGAGCGATGGGTTGGTCACTAAGTAATTGGCGGTCAAAGCTACAGAAGGAAGAAAATCCGCGCGAACTACGTTTACTTTCTGGCGATAGATTTCCGATGCCAATTCCAGACTCTTCAGCTCTTCACGGTTGCTGAGAGCCGTGCTTACGTTCGCCTCCGTATAGGTGTTGGGGAGGGGCAAGTCTTTCATGCTTTCATCGGCCAGTTGGAAATCGGTTTCCAACGGAAGACCACAGAGCTGGCACAAAAGCATTTTTGAGAGGTTCAAGCCATTATCTACCTGAGTAAGCATCATTTCGGCTTCATTCACTTTCACTTTGACACTTAATCCGTCGGCTTTGGTAGCCACCCCTTCTTTTATCATCTTGTCTACGTCCGAATCCAGTTTCTGTACCAGTTCCAAAAAATTCTCTGCCAGTTTTTTCTTATTGACGAGTGAAATGATTTGCCAGTAAATCTGGTCCGTCTGCAGGATAAGATCTTGCATACCCGTGGCATGCTGTGATTCAGCCAGACGTTCTGCATATTTGGTAATCTTGTTGTAGGCAATGATTTTTCCACCCATAAAGAGAGGCTGGGTGAGGGTCGCAGCTCCCACCGTCATGTTTCGGGTATCTGTACGGAAGGCATCCACCAGACCTTGTCCTACGGCGTTCAGTCCATCCGTAAGTCCGGCCACAGCACCCGGCAGCAATCCTTGCAATCCGGCAGCCAGTCCGGGATTTGCCGCAGCAAGTTGTTTCATGGCAGCCTGGAATTCAGCCGACTGCATACCTTGCTGCAACTGGTTTCCTAAGTTGGTACCCATGTTACCGATGCTTTGCTTCTGTGCATCACTGAGCAGGGATATTTCTTTTTGCGTACGCATATATCCCCCTGTAAGATCAATTTTAGGCAGATAATTAGTGAATGCAGCCTTCTTCTCATAGTGGGCGGCATTGACTTTTTCCTGTGAAATTCGCAGCTCTTTGTTGTTGGCCAGAGCGAGCGCCCGGCAACTGTCCAGAGTAAGTACTTGTTGGGCATAACTGCTGAGAGTTGCGCCAAGCAGTAAGAGTAAACTTGTAATTCTTTTCATTACTGATGCTGACTTTTTATTTGGTTGCTTATGCAACATTGCAAATGTATGACATTAGAACAAATAGTCAAAGCGTTTTGTTGAAAAGAATCAGTAATAAATTTAATTTTTGCTGAGCGTGTGTCTTACCGGTTACTTTTATCTTTTTATGCGGTTGTAATGAGGCTTCCGTGCAATGGGGTCAACCAGCAATTGTACATGCTTGGAAGTCCGGCTGCGGCTTAAAGTCGTAGTATCTTCTGATTCGTCCGGATTGGTAACCACCGGGAAACTTCCGTTTTCCATTCTATATAGAACCGGTTGCATAAGCTGGTCTTCAGCCGAACCAAAATCTCCTAATTCAGCTCCATAGTTTTCTTCTATTTCGAAATCCGGCAATAATCCGTTCTTGAAATAGTCATAATATCCTTGTGAGTTGCTCAGGTAAGTAGTGGTGAGCCATAATTCAATGCCTGGAGCTTCTGCATTGGTAAACAGTTGCTGAGCCACATTCTTTCCGAAAGTGGCTGCTCCTACCTGATACAAACGACCTTCCATATAGGGCTTCAGGCAGTTGATGACAATTTCAGAAGCGGAGGCAGTATTGCCCGAAGTGAGGATATACAGGTTTTGATAAGACAGACTTGCTCCTCCGGTCAGCGGACTGGATTCGAAGTTCAGTGTTTCCGTTTTATTGATTTTGTCATTGTAAGTCATGTGCAGGAAAGGCTGTCCCATTGCCGTAGCGGGAGCCAAAGCCGAGCAAAGCTGCTGCGATGTATTTACATATCCTCCCGGATTGTAGCGCAAGTCCAGGATTATATCGTCAAACTGCTGTCCGTTCAGTTGTGAAAACGCTTCCTTGAGTGCATCGGTACTTTCTCCAAATTCGTTGTACAGCAGGTAGAACGCTTTTCGTGAACCCGAGGAGATGATGCCGTATTTAAGTACATCTTGTTCTTCCACGTAGCGAGGTTCCGGCATCTGGACTACTCCAAGCGTATCAAATTCCACGTAGTTGAATTCCGGGTCGTCCACCTCTTCCGGATAAGGATTGTATTTACCTAATGTAAAACTGTACGCTTTTGTCGGTCGGGTGATATAAGTGGAATAATCACTTGTGGATACTTTCTGGTTGTCTACAGCAATAATCCAGTCACCTCGTTTTAGTCCGGCTTCTTCTGCTGGCGAATTAGGCTGTGTATACAAGACTCTCAGCGCATTTGTTCCTCCTTCAGTACGTACCAAGGCCGCTTCAAAACCGAAACAGGGATAAGTGCTGGTGGCACGCGAGGTAGTAAACACGGAGTCTACATGAGAAAACACATACCCGTTTTTCTGGTCTTTGGAGGATGCGGCTGAAGTAAGAAACTCAGCCGGCTTCTTGAAAAAGTCCAGTTTCTCTTCTGCCGGAATATCTTCATAAAAAAGATAGTTTTCCTGCATCACCTCGTAAATCCATGTCTTGGTGGCAATCAGGGCATAGTATTCTCCTGAGCGGTCTTCTCCGCAGGAAGATAGCAGGCCCATTAGTGCAAGCCAACCGTATATCAGGTGACTGATGTGCTTTTTCATGTTTTCTGAAAATTATTTCATGCGGAATGAACCCTGACCAATCATGCTGCCGTCGGCGAATATATACACGTGGTATGTACCGGCCGCCAAGAATTCTTCTACGTCCCAGTATACCGTAACCGTCTGTTCTTCACCCGTGTATTCAATGTATTTCTTGATAGAATAGCTGATGTTGCGGTCTTCAAACTTGAACTGATTGCTCGGACTCTTGGTCAATACTTCGTTGTCCGGTTTGGCAATACGTACATAAAGGGTCTTGTTACCCGTCTGTGCCGTAATGTTCTTCACGATGGTGAATGAAATTGCAATCTTCTTGATATTCTTTACACGTTCCGTATCGCGTCCTCTTTTGTTCAGTGTCTGTACCCGAATGTTGGTGGCATCCAGTTGGGCAGCCAGTGATACTTTTTCATTCAGGCTCTTTGTTTCTTGTGACAGGTTGGAAATCTGTGCGGTAGCAGCACTATATTTGCTTTTTACTTCCTGATTTTCCTGCATCAAGGCAGCATTGATTTTGTTCAGGGAGTCTATCTGCATTACGTAGCTTCTCAATACGGCACGTACGGTTTTCAATTCTTTTTTTAATCGCATGATTTCAGCTGCATCACTGGTTTTCACCTGACGCAGTTCCTCCAGTAAGCGTTGGGTTTTCAGTTTTTCACTTTCCAGCTTTTCGCGCAAGGAGTCATTATTTATCTGAATCTGCAATTCGTCGTATTGGGTAGCAAACGTGCTGTATTCATTTTCCATCTCTTGTTTTTCCACCGCAAAGAGCTGACTCATTTCTTTGTTCTTGCGAGCTTCATTTACGGCAAAGAAAGATACTGCTGCTACAATCACAGCCAATATAATGATGGTGATGATAAATTTTTTATTGTTCATGGTTTCAATTTTTGCATTTGGCGCAAAAATACAATATTTATGAATACCTTCTTTTTATTTTTAGAAAAATTATGGGGATACCAGGATGGCAGGTAGCGTTTCTCCTTTTTCCCATAGCAGGAAGGAAGATTCGGGGTATAGTTTGGCTCCGCTGTCGTGTACCCATTGGTTCAGAATTTGATACAGATTGTCTTCGGTAATGCTTTGCTGGCTGCCGTATTGCATGATTGAATCAGAGGGAGCACTTACATAGTTGTTACCCACCGGTTCTCTGGTGTCTCCATAAGGGTAATAACAGCAGCGTATATTTGTGTTTTCTGTTTGCAGGCAGATGGCATGGTTCTTACTTGTGTTTCCTTTAAGATAGCAGTTCAGAATTTCTCCGTTTTTAGTGATACTGCAGATAAGACCGCTTCTGTTTTTAGCTTTACTGAAATTGCAGTTGGTGATTGCGCAATTGATGATTTTCCCACCTTGGTTGTAACGGGTAATAGCATTCCCTTGCAAACTTTCATTTTTCATCCAGACATTATCTATGTGGCAGTTGACGATTGTGCCTTCATTCCAGCCTGTCAAACACCCTAAATCGCTGTCACTTCGAATGGTTTCAATAGTGCAGTCACGTAATGCACAGTTACTAATTTCTCCTCGGTTTATGCCTGCCAGAAAGGCTGCATTTTTAGTGTCTGTCTGCTTGTTATATACTGCTTGTTTTAAAAACAGATTTTTTACAGCTCCGGTAGCAGATATTCCGCTAAAAAGACCGGCATAATAACTTCCATCCACTGTTTGTTCGAAACGTAGATTATTCAAACTATGTCCTTTCCCGTCAAATACGTCATTGAATAAGCCTTTTCCGGTGCTATCCCCTTTTTTGTACTTTCCAATCATTTGCACCTGTGTGGATTCTTCTTCAGTAAAGGTTAAGTCGTTCAGCAGGTAGTAGGTCGTGGTTTCTCCCGTTTTTTCACCAAACTCTTCCAAACTCCTGTTTTCATAGACTTCCCCGTTAATTAAATGGGTGAAAGCAATGAAGTCTTCTACGGTAGAAATGCCAGGGCTTTCGCCGTCTTGTTTTATGGAACAAATGTATTCGTATCCGGATGAAAAAGCATGTTCTTCCAGTTGACTTTCATAATCTTCTCCTGCGGCGGTATAGATCTGTATGTGAATGGACAGAGTGGTAGGTGGAACCAGAAAACTATATATTCCATCTTCATTTTGTTCCATTTGCATAGGAGAGGCTGTGTCTTGATAGGATATTTCTCCGGAATCAGGATTAATCCCGGTTACAGATAAAGAAGGGGTAAATTCTATCAGACTAATTTGGTTGTTCAGTTTGCTGGATACATTAAATACGATACGTGCAAACAAGTGCTGAAAAGATAAATGAATGTTTTCTCCGTAGTTTGTGGTGGCTTTGGCATAGAGCTGGTCGCATAAGAAACCATCCTGGTAAAAGGACTGGTGATTCCGGTACAAGGGAGGGCAGAAAGAACAACTGACAGCTGGTTGCTGGGAATCCTCCCATTCCGGAAGATTCTCTCCTTCCCAGTTGCTGCCGTTGTAGGAAAGTAGAAACTCGTCTGCATGAATACCGCCCTGGCTGTAAAAGGTCAATGTGCTTCCTGCAGGCAGGCCTTCGTTGAGCGTATTTCGGGAGGTATTGAAACGTGCTACATTTTCTCCTTGAATGATTAATGTATTTTGTATGGTTTTAATAGGCTCTTTTGTACATCCGATTGCCAGCAATAGAAAAAGTATGTTCTGAAAGATATGTCTGTTCATAATTCTCATTTTGTTATATAAACGTAATTCTCCTTTTTCGTTTCCCTTTTCACCGAAAAACTTTACCTTTGCACGGATTTAAAGGAAACGTTTCACGAAAATATGGGAAAAGGAAAATTAGCGAAATTCGCAGATATGGCGGAATATCCGCATGTGTTTGAATATCCGTATTCGGTGGTAGATGACGTGCCGTTCGAAATGAAAGGCAACTGGAACCGTGATTTCTTCAAGAACGACCATCCGATTGTGCTTGAATTGGGATGCGGACGTGGTGAATATACCGTGGGGCTGGCACGCCGCTATCCGGAAAAGAACTTTATAGGAGTCGACATCAAGGGAGCGCGTATGTGGACTGGAGCGACCGATGCATTAAAAGAAGGATTGACAAACGCAGCCTTTTTGCGGACGAACATTGAAATCATCGACCGTTTCTTTGCCCCGGGAGAGGTAAGCGAAATCTGGCTGACTTTCTCTGACCCTCAGATGAAGAAGGCTACCAAGCGGTTGACTTCCACTTATTTCATGAACCGTTACCGCCGTTTCCTGGTTCCGGACGGACTGGTACACCTGAAGACGGACAGTAACTTCATGTTTACCTATACGAAGTACATGATTGAAGCCAATCATTTTCCGGTGGAATTTATGACTGACGACTTGTACCATTCCGGTATGGACGATGACATTCTCAGCATCCGCACGTATTACGAACAGCAGTGGCTGGACCGCGGACTGAACATCAAGTACATCCAGTTCCATTTGCCGCAGGATGGTGAGTTGCAGGAACCAGACGTGGAGATTGAACTGGACGATTACCGGAGCTACAACCGGAGCAAGCGTAGCGGATTGAAAACAAGCAAATGATTCAAAACTGAAAAAGATATGACACTTTATCCGAAATTGATTATGGACGCACTGGCTACGGTGCGTTATCCGGGTAACGGAAAAAACATTGTAGAAGCGGAGATGGTGGCCGACAATCTTCGCATTGACGGCATGAAGGTGAGTTTCTCGCTCATTTTTGAGAAACCGACCGACCCGTTTATGAAATCGGTGGTCAAGTCGGCCGAAACCGCTATTCATACGTATGTATCGAAAGAGGTAGAGGTAACGATTGCTACCGAAAGCAAGCAGGCCGCTCGTCCGGAACCGGGCAAGATGCTGCCGCAGGTGAAGAACGTGATTGCGGTATCTTCCGGAAAAGGAGGGGTAGGAAAGTCTACCGTGGCAGCCAATCTGGCTGTGGCATTGGCTAAATTGGGCTATAAGGTCGGTCTGTTGGATGCCGATATTTTCGGCCCTTCAGTGCCGAAGATGTTCCAGGTGGAAGATGCCCGTCCGTATGCCGAAGAAGTGGGCGGACGCGATTTGATTGTACCGGTAGAGAAATACGGCATCAAGTTGCTTTCTATCGGTTTCTTTGTAGACCCCGACCAGGCTACACTCTGGCGTGGAGGTATGGCCAGCAACGCCCTGAAGCAGTTGGTGGCAGATGCCAACTGGGGTGATTTGGACTATTTCGTGCTGGATACACCTCCGGGCACCAGCGACATTCACCTGACCTTGTTGCAGACATTGGCCATTACGGGAGCCGTGATTGTCAGCACGCCGCAGCAGGTGGCATTGGCCGATGCGCGTAAAGGTATCAATATGTATACCAACGACAAGGTAAACGTACCTATCTCGGTCTGGTGGAAAATATGGCCTGGTTTACTCCGGCAGAACTTCCGGAAAACAAATATTACCTGTTTGGTAAGGAAGGAACCAAGCGTCTGGCAGAAGAGTTGAATGTGCCGTTGCTCGGACAGATTCCTATCGTGCAGAGCATCTGCGAGAGTGGCGATGCAGGAACACCTGCTGCCCTCGACGAAAACTCTATGACCGGTATGGCCTTTATGGAGTTGGCACGCAACGTGGTGACGCAGACAGAAAAGCGTAATGCAGAAATGGCTCCTACGGAGATAGTACATACGCATTAATGTTTAAAAATGTAAATAAGAGCGGTGGCAGAAAATGCGCACCGCTTTTTTATGCCCTTTCCAGGCATTTTCTTGACGGGTTGACGGGTTGTCACCGGTTTTTCAAACTTTCTATATACAGGTGTGGAATAAGTATGACACACTTGTTCCACACCCCGCGTATATATACTTTATAAAAATGCCTGCCAACCCCGACAACCCGTCAAGATTTGTCTTTTTTCCTCCCTGGAGGGCCGTTTTTCTTGTCTTTCAAAACGCCCTTGTGTTCAAATCAAAACGCACTTGCGTTTCAAGTCAAACGTCCTTGCGTTTTAGATTGAACGCACTTGCGTTTTTTGCCTGTGAATTTGTTTAAAAGTTCGAAATAGTTTTCGGGTTGGATTTATATGTATGGGTTACTCTCTACGTGGGGAGTATTTTAAATATAATCATCTTTAAATTCCAGTTCCAACTGAACAGGTCCGGAACTGACGTGCTCATTCATACCATTTTCTTCTTTCGGGTTGGAAACCGACAAGCCTAACAGGCGGATAGGATGCTGACTGTAGTCCACTCCTTTCAGCAGCCGTTTAGCCAGTGGAAGAATGTCGTCCAGGCGTTGGAGCGGCCGTTCCACACTCACACTGCGGGTGATTTGGGAGAAGTTGTCGAACTTCACCTTCAGCGTGAGGGTATTCCCTTTAAAATTCTTGCTTTCAGCCGGTCGGTGAGTTCGTGTGCCACGTGATACAGTTCGATGATGAGTGACATTTCTGCCGAAAGGTCTTTTTCCAATGTATGTTCGCAGCCGATAGACTTGCGGATGCGTACAGCTTCTACCGGACGGTCGTCCATACCACGGGCAAAGTTGAAATAAATTAATCCGTTTTTCCCGAACTGCCGTTGCAGCATTTCCAACGAGCATTTACGCAGGGTCTCTCCGTTATAAATACCTAAGGTATGCATCTTTTTGGCCGTAATGGGGCCCACTCCCCAGAAAGCTTCAATAGGCAACCGGCGGATAAACTCATCGGCCTGGTCGGGGTGAATGGTGCAAAGTCCGTCAGGCTTTCGGTAATCGGAGGCGATTTTAGCTAAGAATTTATTGTAGGATATACCGGCTGAGGCCACTAAATGAAGTTCCTGGCGGATACGTTGCTTGATTTCTTTGGCTATATCTACCGCCAATGGAATTCCTTTCTTGTTTTCCGTGACATCCAGAAACGCTTCATCCAGCGAAATAGGCTCGATGAGGTCAGTATAGTCGTGAAAGATTTCATGTATCTGTGCAGACACGCTTTTGTAAACTTCCATCCGCCCATCCACGAAAATCAGTTGCGGACACAGTTTTTTCGCTTTTTGTGAAGACATGGCCGAACGTACGCCAAATTTACGGGCTTCATAGCTGGCGGCAGCTACCACTCCTCGTTTCTCTGCATGCCCCACGGCGATGGGCTTTCCGCGTAGTTCCGGGTGGTCGCGCTGTTCGACCGACGCATAGAAAGCGTCCATATCAATGTGGATAATTTTTCGTTCGGTGTGCATGAATGAGTGGATAGCTTTTCTGCAAAAAAACAAAACATTCTTGGGAAATCCTAAAAATCATTTGTATTTTTGCTGTTTGTAAAATGGTTTTGATGACTTTTTTGACAGCAAAAAATAAAGAAATATGATGAAAGATGAGATTAAGAAAGCCTGCGAGGTATTGCAGAAGGGGGAGTGATTCTTTACCCGACGGATACCGTGTGGGGAATAGGATGTGATGCGACGAATGAAGAGGCGGTGAAACGCGTTTTTGAAATAAAGCAGCGGGCTGACAGCAAGGCGATGCTGGTGCTGGTAGACAGTCCGGTGAAGGTGGATTTTTATGTACAGGATGTGCCTTCCGTAGCATGGGACTTGATTGAAATGACTACGAAACCTTTGACCATTATTTACGATGGAGCGAGAAATCTGGCTCCGAATCTGATTGCAGCCGACGGCAGTGTAGGTATTCGTGTCACCTCGGAGGAGTTTTCCAAACAACTTTGTTTCCGCTTCCGCAAAGCCATTGTATCTACGTCTGCCAATATCAGCGGACAGCCTGCACCGGCCGTGTTCAGTGAAATCACGGAAGAAATCAAGCAGGCGGTGGATTATGTGGTGGATTACCGTCGGGAAGAAACCGGTCACCCCAAACCGTCCAGTATTGTCAAATTAGGCAAAGGGGGCGTGGTAAAAATTATTAGAGAATAAATTTTTTCTTTCATGAAAGTTGTAGACGAGAAGAACAGCTTGCTCCAGGGCTTTCTCCGTTGGAGGGAGAGACATATAAAGGACAAGCAGTTTGTATTGATTTTAAGCTTTTTAGTTGGAATCTGCACGGCGCTGGCCGCTTGTCTGTTGAAGTTCCTGGTAGAGTATATCAAGGAGTTCCTGACAGAAAACTTTGATTCTACAGGAGTAAACTGGTTGTACTTGGTGTATCCGGTGGTAGGTATCTTCCTGACCGGACTGTTCATTCGAAAAGTGGTGCGTGACGACATCAGTCATGGTGTGACCAAAATTCTGTATGCCATTTCGCGTAAGCAAAGCCGTATCAAGCGGCATAATGTATGGTCTTCCGTTTTTGCTTCGGCCATTACCATCGGTTGTGGTGGATCGGTCGGTGCCGAAGCGCCGATTGTGCTGACCGGTTCTGCCATTGGTTCGAACTTGGGCAGTATTTTCCGTATGGACCACAAGACGCTGATGCTGCTGGTGGGATGTGGAGCAGCCGGGGCGGTTTCGGGTATCTTTAAGGCACCGATTGCCGGTGTGGTCTTTACGCTGGAGGTACTGATGATTGACCTGACCATGGCTTCTTTGCTTCCCTTGCTGATTACCAGTGTGACGGCAGCTTCTGTTTCTTATCTGCTCACTGGTACGGAAGCCATGTTCCAGTTTCACCTGGATTATCCGTTCTCTTTGGAACGTATTCCATACGCCATTGCATTGGGCATTTTCTGTGGACTGGTGGCCTGGTATTTTACCCGTTCCATGAACTGGATTGAGAATATTTTCCGCCGTTATAGTAATCCGTATGTGAAGTTCCTGATTGGAGGAGCCATGCTGAGTATATTGATTTTTCTGTTCCCGCCGTTGTATGGTGAAGGTTATGATACCATTTCCCTGTTGCTCAATGGACGGTCGAATGCCGAATGGGACACGGTAATGAATAACTCTCTTTTCTACGGAAATTCACAGCTGTTGGTGGTGTATTTGCTGTTGATTATCTTGTTTAAGGTATTTGCCTCGAGTGCGACCAACGGTGGTGGCGGTTGCGGTGGTATTTTTGCACCGAGCTTGTTCCTGGGATGTATTGCCGGCTTTGTGTTCTCCTATGTGTGCAATGAGTTCCAGTTGGGAGGTACATACATTCCGGAAAAGAACTTTGCCCTGATGGGAATGGCGGGACTGATGTCGGGCGTCATGCATGCCCCTTTGACCGGAGTCTTCCTGATAGCCGAGCTGACTGGTGGATACGGTTTGTTCCTACCGCTGATGATTGTGTCAGTCTGCGCGTACCTTACTATTATCGTGTTCGAACCGCACAGTATCTATTCCATGCGTCTGGCGAAAAGTGGAGAACTGATTACGCATCATAAAGATAAGGCGGCTTTGACCATGATGAGCATGGAAACTGTCATCGAAACAGATTTTCAGGTGGTTCGTCCGGATATGGATTTGGCGGAGATGGTGAAGGCCATTTCAAAATCCGGCCGTAACCTGTTCCCGGTGGTAGATGTACGCAATGAATTGATTGGACTGGTAATACTGAACGACATTCGTAACATTATGTTCCGTCAGGAATTGTATCACAAATACCGGGTAGAGAATTTTATGGTCACCCCTAAAGCCTGCATTATTACGACAGATTCCATGGAAGACGTGATGGATAAGTTTGATAAGACGGGCTCCTGGAACTTGCCGGTGGTAGACGAAGACAACAAGTACATCGGTTTTGTATCCAAATCGCGCATCCTTTCTACTTATCGTCAGGTGATGGTGGATTTTTCAGCAGAATAAACAACGAAAAGAAATATGGAGAAGAAAGATTTACGAATTGTATATATGGGCACTCCTGAATTTGCCGTGGAGAGTTTGAAGCGGCTGGTGGAAGGAGGCTATCAGGTGGTGGGAGTCATCACCATGCCCGACAAGCCTATGGGACGGCATGGTAGCGTGCTTCAGCCGAGCCCGGTGAAACAATATGCCGTGTCGCAAGGATTGAAGGTGCTTCAACCGGAAAAGCTGAAGGATGAGAATTTCCTGGCCGAGCTGAGAGACTTGAAAGCGGATTTGCAGATTGTGGTAGCTTTCCGTATGTTGCCGGAGGTGGTATGGAACATGCCGCGTCTGGGTACATTCAATCTGCATGCCTCCTTGCTTCCGCAGTATCGTGGCGCAGCTCCTATCAACTGGGCGGTAATCAATGGCGAAACTGAAACAGGTATTACCACTTTCTTCCTGAAGCATGAGATTGATACGGGTGAGATTATTGATCAGGTACGTGTGCCCATTGCGGATACGGATAATGTGGAGATTGTGTACGACAAGCTGATGCACTTAGGGGGAGACCTGGTGGTGAAGACAGTGGATGCCATTTTGGAAGGAAATGTGAAGACCATTCCACAGGAGCAGCTGGCGGCAGCTACGGAACTTCATCCGGCTCCTAAAATCTTCAAGGAAACTTGTCGTATAGACTGGCAGGCTGGAGTGAAAAAGGTATACGATTTTGTACGTGGTCTTTCTCCATATCCTGCTGCATGGACGGAATTGCATCAGGGCGATGCCGCTCCGCTGGCATTGAAGATTTTTGAAACAGAGAAAGTCTTTGTCGCACATAATCTGAAACCTGGCAGCATTGTAACCGATAAGAAGACATATTTCCAGATTGCTTCTACCGACGGTTTTGTTAAAGTGCTGTCTTTGCAGCTGGCGGGTAAGAAACGAATGGAGGTAGCTGACTTCCTTCGCGGGTATCGCCACGTGGAAGATTCTTTCGTAGAATAAAAGAGTGTTATAATATTTATTTTTGCAGGGTGACGGTATGCGTATCGTCACCCTCTTTGTTTTTATAAAGGATGCGGAATCCCTTAAAGGCTGAGTCCTGATATTGCGGAATGCTGGAAAGTGTAAAGGATACGACTCCCCAGAATGAGTTGATTTGCAAGTCACTTTCCGGGTTATGCCGTAGCTCTACCGGCAGCAATCCGTTTTCATCCAGTTGAGCGTTTTGCGGAACCAGCAAGCTGATGCGATGGCTGATGTTGCTGTCATTTCCTCCGATTTCATACTGGATATTCAGGTGTTCTTTACTGATACTGGAAGAAGTGATAACTATCGGGGCAGTGCCGAAAGTCTCATCAAGAGCTGCATCTGTTTCGTCAGGAGTGACGATATTGGCGTCTTTGGTCAGCACTTTGTAAAGACTGATAATTTTTACTTCTTTATCTCCTGTGTTGTTTTGTTTGTCCTCGTTGAGAAATAAAATTTCCAGCAAAACCCTTTGTCCTAAAATATTCACCTTCTTTTCAGTGAAGATGCCGGGGTTTGTAGGGAGTAAGGTGCCATAAGTGTCAGAGTCTATAGTAATTCGTTCGGTATTTATTACAGTCCCCAAAGTGGAAAAGCTTCCGCTGTTTGAGGATAGTAAAAGTGAATCTTCCTGCTCAAAAGAACAAGAAGAAAGCAATCCGTATAACAGACATAAAAACAGATAAGTTATGTATTTTGTACGTTTCATATTTTAGGTGGCTTTTACGTATAGATAAATAAAATGATTGAGGGATACTGCATCTTTTTTTGTTAAAAACATTTTAATGAAGATTTTAATTAGGAAAAGGTGCAGTATTTTTGTGTGTTCATCATTTACTAACAAAAGCACGATAGGCTGAATATGACAGAAGAAGAATTGGCGTCGAAATGCAAGCTGGCGGATAATCAGGCTCGCAAGGAGTTGTACGAGCTGTATGGCGGTTCGCTGATGGCCATTTGTCTTCGTTATATAGGAGATCGGGAGGCTGCTGAGGACGTATTGCATGATGGGTTTGTCCGGATTTTTCAATCCATCGGACAGTTTACTTATCAGGGCGTCGGTTCTTTGAAGGCATGGCTTTCGCGTGTGATGGTGAATGAGGCGTTGGGGTATTTACGGAAGCGCAATCAATTGGCCCAGCAGGAAGTCTTGATGGAGCAGTTGCCTGATACGGAAGAGGATGATGATGGTGTGGGAGATATTCCGCAGGCAGAGCTGATGAAGATGATTGCGGAACTTCCAGATGGGTATCGTACGGTATTCAACTTATATGTGTTTGAAGATAAGAGTCATAAGGAGATAGCCCAGCTGCTGGGAATAACAGAGCATACTTCTTCTTCTCAGTTTTATCGGGCAAAGACCTTATTGGCAAAGAAAATCAATGAATATAGAAAGAAATTATAGGCAATGAAGAGCGAGAAAGAATGGATTAATAACTTACGTAACCGGATGGAGGACTATTCCGAGCCTCTTCCTGAAGGTCTTTGGGGCGAGTTGTCCAAGGAACTGGAAGAGCCGAAGACTCCAAAGGTGATTCCGATATGGAGACGGTGGCAGGCAGCTGCGGCAGTGCTGGTCTTGCTGGTGTCTTCCCTGACGTACTGGTTCTGGTCTTCTCCAGAAGCGGACTTCCGTAATCAGGAACTGGCTGTAGAGGTGGAGGATACTCCTTTGCCTGCACAAACTCCGTCTTTAGATGAGCAAGTGGCTGAAGTAAAGCATGCTGAATCTTTCCAGAAAGAACCTGTGGCTCTTTTGGCCAATGTCTCTTCTAAGAAATCTGCCGGAGAAGTGCCGGAAGAAATAGTAGAGGTAGCTCCTGCTTCAGTAGCATTGGCTGAACGGGAAGCACCAATAGAATCGGTTGAAGAAGAAAAGGCTGTAAAGCAGCAGGAGGTTAGTCGGTCTGCAGAAAGAAGCCGGAAGGTGAAAAAGAGTCGCGCGGCCGACCGGGAACAGATGGAACGTAATGCGAGGGCATTGAAAAATAAGTCGGATAAATCTTCAGGCTTTTCTGTGGGTGTTGGTGCTGGAAATACACCTTATAGCTCTTTGAATACATTTGATGGAATGGGAAGTTTTGTTGCCCGTTCGGCTTATTATACCTCCTCAGATTTGAATATGTCTCCGATAAATAATAACGGGCTGGCTTATAGTCAGGTGTTGTTGGAGAACGCCATACAGGCTCCTCAGACGACGGTAAAGCATCATATTCCTGTTACGGTAGGATTGACGGTAGCCTGGCAGTTTCATGAAGACTGGGCACTGGAAACGGGATTGAACTATACGTTGCTAACCTCTGATATTCGTTCCGGTTCTAAATCTTATGTAGAGGAAACGCAGAAATTGCATTATATAGGTATTCCGCTTAAACTGCATCGTTCCATCTGGAAAAATAACTGGCTTTCAGTGTATGCATCAGCTGGAGGAGTAATGGAAAAATGTGTATCTGGAAATTTGGAAACTGTGACTGTAACGAATGGAGGAAATCGTACGTCTGAAAATACTTCATTAGATGTAGATCCGCTTCAATGGTCTGTTACCGCAGCAGCCGGAGCACAGGTGAACTTTACTTCACGTTTTGGTTTGTATCTGGAACCGGGAATCGCGTATTACTTTGATGACCACAGTGGCGTGGAGACGATACGAAAGGAACATCCGTTCAATTTTAATCTGCAGCTGGGTTTGCGCTTTAATGTGACCAAATAAGTTTTTATAGTTGATTTATGAGAAAAGATGCTTATCTTTGTTGAAAAGAATCTGATTAACTAAAATAAATCGATGGAAAAAATTATGGTAGCTCCTTCCTTGCTCTCTGCAAATTTTGCTGATTTGAAGAGTGACCTGGAAAAAATAAATCAAAGTGAGGCAGACTGGTTGCATCTGGACATTATGGACGGGGTGTTTGTACCCAATATTTCTTTTGGCTTTCCTGTGTTAAAGTATGTGGCGGAACTTAGTCAGAAACCGCTGGATGTACATCTGATGATTGTACAGCCGGAGAAATTCATTCAGGAAGTGAAGAAGTTAGGAGCCATGATGATGAATGTGCATTATGAAGCTTGTCCTCACTTGCATCGCGTCATTCAGCAGATTAAGGAAGCGGGTATGAAGGCAGGGGTTACGCTGAATCCAGCTACACCGGTCTCCGTGTTGGAGGATATTATCACAGAGGTGGATATGGTGTTGCTCATGAGTGTCAACCCGGGATTCGGTGGTCAGAAATTTATTCCTAATACATTAAAAAAGATTGAGCAACTTCGTGAAATGATAACCCGTAATGGGGCTTCTGCTCTTATCGAAGTGGACGGAGGTGTCAATCCGGAAAATGCTCCTTTGCTGCAACGTGCCGGAGCAGATGTGCTGGTGGCCGGCAGTTCTGTTTTTAAGGCGCCGGATATGATAAAAGCTATTCAGGAGTTGAAATATGTGGAGTAAGTATTGGGAACCTTACATTCTTTGATAGCGTACCCTTTGTTCCGGTTGACTATTTGTCTGGCAACCGGAATTTTTTTATTCGACACGTGGTGGCCGGAAAATCTTTCATGGCAATATGGGGCTGCGATATGGCTGTTGTTGGTGGGAGTTTGCGGAGGATTATTCTGGCTTTCTCATTGGCGGTGGAGATGGCTTTTCGGTGGAGTGGCCGGAGTAACTTTTTTCTTGTGGGGAGGAATATCGGTACTTTATCAGAGAGAAACGGTGCAATATAGCTGGGCTGGAGACCCCGCTATATATAAAGGTATAGTGGAAAGCGTGCCGGAAGTCAGAGGGAAGACACTTCGGGCGGAAGTGCGTGTAGAGATGCAGCGGTTGTCGGGTGACAAATGGAAAAGGGTAGACCGGAATATCCTTTTGTCGTGGATGCCGGACTCCCTGTCAAGTCCTTTAGCTTGTGGTGACAGTGTTTGTTTCTATGCAAAAGTTTCACGTCCTTTTTCTGAAAAGGAACTGACCGGATTTGATTATGGGGATTATCTTTTGCGAAAAGGTATTAGCGGAACGGCTTTGGCCTATGCCGGGAACTGGCGTTGTACGGGAAAGCCTCATTCTTTGTCTTTCATGCAGCGGGCAAAGGTGTGCCAGCAAAAGGTGGTAGATGTGTATCAAAGTTGGGGGCTGGAAGAGGATGTACAGGCTGTGGTGTCGGCATTGACAATCGGAGAGAAAAGTGAGTTGACTCCTGAATTGAAAGCGATGTACAGCGCGGCAGGTGCCAGTCACGTACTGGCGTTGTCGGGGTTACATGTGGGGATTTTTTCATGTATTCTTTTGTGGTTGTTTTATCCGTTGACTTATCTGAAGCACGGGCGCAAAATGCTGGCTCTGCTGGTTGTCTGCTTGTTGTGGGGCTTTGCCTTTATTTCCGGATTAAGTTCGTCGGTGGTGCGTGCAGTGGTGATGTATAGTCTATACACCCTTGCCTCATTCTGTCTGGAAGAGCGTTTTTCGGGTATGCATTCTCTGGTATTGGCTGCTTTCCTGATGCTGGTGTATAATCCATTCTTCCTTTTTGACATAAGTTTTCAGTTGTCCTTTGCTGCCGTCTTTTCCATTCTGGCGTTTTATCCCTTGTTCTCGCGTAGCTTATGTATCAAAAATCGTGTGCTGCGTTATATCTGGAATACCCTCAGTCTGTCTATGTCGGCTCAGCTAGGTACGCTGCCTTTCATTCTGTATTACTTTGGAAGTTTCCCGACTTATTTTCTGCTGGCTAATTTGGTTGTAGTTATATTGGCTGGTGTAATACTGGTGCTGACGTTTGCTGCGTTATGCTTGGTTCCGTCCCTATAGTGGGAAATACGGTGATTACCTTGTTGGAATGGGGTACTTTGATCTTGAATAAATCTATGCAGGGAGTACAGCAACTGGCCGGTTCTCAGATTACTTCCGTCTATTTATCATCTTCTCAAGCCTGTCTGCTGGCTGGAGTGATTATTTGCCTTTATCTTTGCTGGGCATCCGGAATACACCGCAAGGCTTCCGACTGGATTCGTTTATTGGTGGTTTGTAATCTGTTTGTGGCGGTGTCTTGTGTGGAATATGCAGGAGAAGCTCCGGAACAGTTGTATTTCTTCCGTTCGGAATCTACACCCGTAAGAAAGACTGTGTCTCCACCCATCGTTCTGAAACGGGGTTGTTGTGTATTCGAAATATGCATATTGCAGTGTTGAATGATGCCCGCTGGAGAACGTATGAGTCTTCATCGCGTTTCCCTTTGGAGTATGCATATATTTGTAAGGGATTTAAAGGAAGTCTTTCACAGTTAGACAAACTGTTTGCCATTCGGCAAGTAATTTTGGACAGCTCGCTGAATGATGCTTTCCGTGAAAAGCTTATAAGGGAATGTCAATTACTTAAAATATCTTATACAGACCTTTCTGTTCAAGGTTCTTATTCCGTTGTGCTGTAGTTTATAAAAATAAATTTGTACTTTTGCTCCTTTCAAAAGTGTAAGTTTAAGAAAAAGAATATGTTGTCAAAAGTAATTCTTCAGGCCCATATTGATAAAGTTGAGACCTATTTTGACCGGGCTGATAAAGTGGTGATTGTGACCCATGTTTCTCCTGACGGAGATGCGCTGGGTTCTTCGTTGGGCTTGTATCATTTTTTGTCTGTACATGGCAAGACCGTGAATGTGATTGTACCTAATGCATTTCCAGACTTTTTGCGGTGGATGCCTGGAGCAAAAGATATTATTCGTTATGATAAATATGCTGAGTTTGCCGATAAGCTGATTGCTGAGGCAGATGTAATCTGTTGCCTTGATTTTAACGCATTGTCGCGTATTGACCGGATGGCAGATGCAGTAAGAGATGCACAGGGAAGAAAGGTGATGATTGACCACCATCTGAATCCGGAACCTTTTTGTCGGGTGACTATTTCACATCCGGAAATCTCTTCTACTTCGGAGTTAATCTTTAGATTGATATGCCGTCTGGGATGTTTTGATGACATTACTTTGGAAGGTGCAGAATGTATCTATACCGGAATGATGACGGATACGGGAGGTTTTACTTATAACTCCAATAACCGTGAGATTTATTTCATTATCAGCGAACTGTTGTCTAAAGGCATTGATAAGGATGACATCTATCGTAAGGTGTTCAATACGTATTCAGAAGGACGTCTTCGTCTGATGGGATATGTGCTTTATGAGAAAATGCAGGTATATCCTCAGTTCCGTGCTGCTTTAATCTGTCTTTCAAAGGAAGAACAGGGCAAATTCCGTTATGTAAAAGGAGATACGGAAGGTTTTGTAAACATTCCTCTTCAGATGAAGGGAATTTGCTTTTCGGTATTCTTGCGTGAAGATACCGAGAAGGATATGATTAAGGTTTCGCTTCGTTCGGTAGGAGCATTCCCTTGTAATCAGGTAGCCGCTGAATTCTTCAATGGAGGTGGGCATTTGAATGCTTCCGGTGGAGAGTTTTACGGTACGATGGATGAGGCTGTAGACTTGTTTAAGCAGGCTTTGGTGAAATATGAGAGCTTGTTATTGAAAAATTAGTGAGAAATTTTTATTCTTGAACAATATTAGACATAATTGGACAAAATAGGAAGGATGTTTTTGAGACATTTTACTACATTTGCCCGTGTAAACATGCTTATTAAGATGAAAAAGAACTATTTGTTGTGGGCTGTAACTGCCCTGATAATGTTGGCACTGCAGAGTTGTAATAACGGAAAGACCTACGCTGAAATGAAGGAAGAGGAGGCAGATGCTATTAATAAGTACATTTTGGAAAATGATATAAAGGTGATTTCTGAAGCAGATTTTGCTGCGCAGGATTCCACTACGAAAGAAAATGAATATGTGCTGCTGGATGAAAGCGGAGTGTATATGCATGTAGACAATCGTGGACCAGGTGAAGAAGTGTTGGAAAATGGAACGTATGATATGGTTGCACGCTTTGTAGAAATAGCACTTCAGACACGCAGTGACTTAGGTATGACGGCAGGAGATACATTGCTGGCTAATTTTCACGTGTCCAATCCTTCGTATACGATTAAAGGAGAAGATTTTAAACTGACCATTAGCGGTGAGTCGTATTCTGCTTCATTTACCCGCAGTGATTCTTATAGCATGTATGGCATGTATGGAACAGTAGCCGTTCCTTCTGGTTGGTTGATTCCATTGCGTTACTTGAAACCAGGAAAAACGACTGATTCTGGAGAAATTGCACGTGTGAAACTGATTGTGCCGCATAGTGAAGGTACTTCTTCGGCCACTCAGTCTGTGTATCCATGTTTTTATGAACTGACTTATGTAAAACTGTGATAACCTAAAAACCTAAATAATTAAAACCTTTATTTATGACACTTATTAAATCTATTTCCGGTATTCGTGGCACTATAGGCGGCCATGCCGGCGAAGGGTTGAATCCTTTGGACATCGTGAAATTCACTTCAGCGTATGCTACATTGATTCGTAAGACTACGACCAATAAATCAAATAAGATTGTAGTGGGCCGTGATGCACGTATCTCTGGTGAAATGGTGAAAAATGTGGTTTGCGGAACGTTGATGGGAATGGGATTCGATGTAGTAAATATCGGGTTGGCTTCTACTCCGACTACAGAACTTGCTGTAACTATGGAAGGAGCATGCGGTGGTATTATTTTGACTGCCAGCCATAATCCGAGACAATGGAATGCATTGAAGTTGTTGAATGAACATGGTGAATTCCTGAATGCGGCAGAAGGTAATGAGGTATTGCGTATTGCTGCTGCAGAAGAATTTGAATTTGCAGACATCGAACATATCGGTAAGTACCGTGAAGACAATACATACAACCAGAAACATATTGACAGCGTGTTGGCGTTGAAACTGGTAGACGTAGAAGCTATCCGTAAGGCTAATTTCCGTGTAGCAATTGATTGCGTAAACTCTGTTGGTGGTGTGGTATTGCCTCAGTTGTTGGAGCAGTTGGGCGTACAGCATGTGGAAAAATTGTATTGCGAACCGACTGGCGACTTCCAGCATAATCCGGAACCTTTGGAAAAGAACTTGGGTGACATCATGGGCTTGATGAAGAAGGGAACTTGTGATGTAGCCTTTGTGGTAGACCCTGACGTAGACCGTCTGGCTATTATCTGTGAGAACGGAGCTATGTATGGCGAAGAATATACACTGGTTACAGTAGCTGATTATGTATTGAAACATACTCCGGGTAATACAGTTTCTAACCTGAGTTCAACTCGTGCACTGCGTGATGTAACTCGTAAATACGGCATGGAATACAATGCTTCTGCAGTAGGCGAAGTAAATGTGGTAACCAAGATGAAAGCTACTAATGCGGTTATCGGTGGTGAAGGTAATGGTGGAGTGATTTATCCGGAATCTCACTACGGACGTGATGCATTGGTAGGTATTGCTTTGTTCTTGAGTCATATGGCACACGAAGGAAAGAAAGTAAGCGAATTGCGTGCTACTTATCCTAATTATTTCATTGCGAAGAATCGTATTGACCTGACTCCGGAAACAGATGTAGATGCTATCTTGGCGAAGGTAAAAGAACTTTACAAGAATGAAGAAATCAATGACATCGACGGTGTGAAGATTGATTTCCCTGATAAGTGGGTTCACCTGCGTAAGAGTAACACAGAACCGATTATTCGTGTGTATTCAGAAGCTTCTACAATGGAGGCTGCTGATGAAATCGGTAAGCAGATTATGGACATTGTATATAGTTTGGCTAAATAAGAAGAGTGTTAGCACATTCTTTTGAAAATAAAATGAATTCCGGAATGAAATAAAGCGGTTAGCTGGTTTTCATTCCGGAATTTTTTTGTGAATGTGTGATAGAGAAAATGTGTGTAGGGGTTATTCCTTTTCTGATTTTTCTGAAGAAATGAAGTCTAATTCTGAATGTAATGCCGACTCTTTTTGTGGTGAAACAATAGGGGACGAGTTTTCTTCTGACGAGAAACCAGCATGGAATAATGCGTAAAAGAAGGGCAGAATAACTTTTTGAGTTCCATAATGCGTTGTTTTTAGGGGTTTGTAATGAAAACGCCAAAATGTGAATATCCCCCCTATTGGGAAATGTTAAATAATCTAATCGTCTACCCATAGCAGGTCGCTCATGATTCCATCAGAAATAAATATCCCTTTTTCTGTGAGCTTCATAATGTGATTGTCGAGTGTCAGGAATCCTTGTTTCAGATGGGGAGAAGCCATGCGCATGCAGTAATCAAATAAGGCTCCTCCAAATGTTTCTTTCAGTATATGGGTGGGGATGCCGTAAGCAGTGCGTAGGCGGGTAATGATAAAGTCATTATAGCGCGTATACAAATCAAGCTCTTCCTTTTCCTGATAAGGTGTTCCTTCTTGAATACCTTGTATATACTGAGGAAGAGAAGCTACGTTCCATTGTCTGGAAGTCCCGTCGTACGAATGGCAGAAGGACCGCAGCCAGGTATTTTTTGCCTGTCCAGTAACTGGAGTTGTGGCGTGAATGAAATCCCGGGCGGCAGAAATTGGATATTTCATAATGTTCATATCCGTTGCTCTTGAGGGTATGTATCAACTCCTTGAATAAGGAAACACTTAAATCTTCATCCGTTTCTTCCACTTGATGTGCTTCTTTCAAGTTCCATAAAGGAGTACCTTCTTCATAAATCAGGTGATAGGCTGAAATATGCTCCGGACGCATCTGAAGGGCTGTTTGAAGGTCTTTTTGCCAATCTTCTAATGTTTCTCCGGGCAGCCCGTACATCAAATCGATACTGATATTCTGAAAACCAGCTTCTCGGCAATGTTGGTATGCTTGTTGAGCCTGAGCAGCCGTGTGCCGGCGGTGAAGCAGACGAAGAGTATCTTCCTTGAAGGTTTGTATACCCATGCTTAACCGGTTAAACGGAGGGTACGCAGCATGGCTATGTATTGAGGTGTCAGGTCGTCGGGATTTGCTTCAATCGTAATTTCGGCTTTTGGGTTTATGGTATATATCTTATAGATGGTTTCGAAAAGTTGGATGAAATCTTTTTCTTCTAATTGTGAAGGCGTACCTCCACCAAAGTAGATGGTGTCAATAATTTCTCCATCCAGATAGTCTTTCCGCAGCTCAAGTTCTTTGGATAGAGCCTGTACGTATGTGCTTTTTTTATCATTTTCTGTCGTAGAAAAGAAGTCACAGTAAATGCAACGTCGTTTGCAAAAAGGGATATGAAGATAGATGCCAGCCATAATTAATCTACTGTAAGAAGTTGTTTTACGGGTGTAAAGATACGGATAATTTATGGGAGGAAAGAAGGAATGCAGATTTTGTATGTCTGAAAACATAGTTTAGTAACACGAAACTTTTTATTGTTTTTCTGAATTATAATCTCTAATTTGCGCTTCGTTAAAAAATAAGAGATATGAAAAGCATATCCTTTCGTTACTAAACTAAATCTTGAAATACCATGAAAGTATATCAGACAAACGAAATCAAGAACATTGCCCTTCTCGGTAATGATGGCTCAGGTAAAACCACTCTCACAGAAGCTTTGCTCTATGAGAGTGGTATTATAAAACGTCGCGGAAGAATTACTGCCAAGAATACGGTGAGTGATTATTTCCCGGTAGAGCAGGAATACGGATATTCGGTATTTTCTACTGTATATCATGTAGAATGGAACGGAAAGAAGTTGAATATTATCGACTGTCCGGGAAGTGATGACTTCGTGGGAGCTGCCATTACCGCATTGAATGTGACTGATACAGCCATTTTGTTATTGAACGGGCAATATGGTCCGGAAGTGGGTACACAGAATCACTTCCGTTATACTGAAAAACTGGGTAAGCCGGTGATTTTCCTGGTAAACCAGTTGGATAGTGAAAAATGTGATTTTGACCATGTGCTTGAACAGTTGAAAGAGAATTATGGTTCTAAAGTTGTTCCGGTTCAGTATCCGCTTAGTACAGGACCTGACTTCAATTCGTTGATTGATGTACTTTTAATGAAGAAATATTCTTGGGGACCGGACGGCGGTGCTCCAACCATTGAAGACATTCCGGCAGAAGAAATGGAAAAAGCGCAGGAATGGCATAAGACGCTGGTGGAAGCTGCGGCTGAACACGACGAGAGCCTGATGGAAAAATTCTTTGAATCTGAATCGCTGACAGAAGATGAAATGCGTGAAGGTATTCGTAAGGGATTGGCTGCCAGAGGTATGTTCCCGGTATTCTGTGTATGTGCAGGTAAGGACATGGGCGTGCGTCGCTTGATGGAATTCTTGGGCAATGTGGTACCGTTCGTGGATGAAATGCCGGTAGTTCACAATACACGTGGTGTTCCTGTTCCTCCCGATCCGAATGGTCCTACTTCACTTTACTTCTTTAAGACAGCTGTGGAACCTCATATCGGAGATGTACAGTACTTTAAAGTAATGAGTGGTGTGGTGCATGAAGGCGATGATTTGAGCAACGCAGACAGAGGTTCGAAAGAACGTATGGCACAGCTTTATGTATGTGCAGGTGCCAACCGTGAAAAAGTAGACGAACTGCGTGCGGGAGATATTGGCTGTACAGTAAAATTGAAAGATGTGAAGACGGGCAATACCTTGAATGGCAAGGATTGTGAGAACCGATTCAATTTCATTAAATATCCGAATCCGAAGTATACGAGAGCTATCAAGCCGGTAAATGAAGCCGACACAGAAAAGATGATGGCGGTGTTGAACCGTATGCGTGAAGAAGACCCGACTTGGATTGTAGAACAGTCTAAGGAATTGCGTCAGATTCTGGTACACGGTCAGGGAGAATTCCATCTGCGTACATTGAAATGGCGTCTGGAAAACAACGAAAAGTTGCAGATTCAGTTCTATGAACCTAAGATTCCATATCGTGAAACAATTACTAAGTCGGCTCGTGCAGACTATCGTCATAAGAAACAGTCGGGTGGTGCCGGACAGTTTGGTGAAGTTCACTTGATTGTAGAGCCTTATTATGAAGGTATGCCTGCTCCGGAAGTGTACAAGTTCAATGGTCAGGAGTATAAGATGAACGTGAAGGGTACGGAAGTAATCGACTTGGAATGGGGTGGTAAGCTCGTATTTGTCAACAGTGTAGTTGGTGGAGCAATTGATGCCCGTTTCATGCCGGCTATTTTGAAAGGTATCATGAGCCGTATGGAACAAGGACCGCTGACTGGTTCATACGCACGTGATGTACGTGTTATTGTGTACGACGGTAAGATGCACCCGGTAGATTCAAATGAAATTTCCTTCATGCTGGCTGGTCGTCATGCGTTTAGTGAAGCATTTAAGAATGCAGGTCCAAAGATTTTGGAACCGATTTATGATGTGGAAGTATTCGTTCCGAGCGACAAGTTGGGTGACGTGATGAGTGACATGCAGGGTCGTCGCGGTATGATTATGGGTATGACCAGTGAAAAGGGATATGAAAAGTTGAGTGCTAAAGTTCCATTGAAAGAAATGTCGAACTATTCTACTTCTTTAAGCTCATTGACCGGAGGTCGTGCTTCATTTATTATGAAATTTGCCAGCTATGAACTGGTTCCGACGGATGTACAGACCAAGCTGATGAAGGAATTTGAAGAGCAAGAAAAGGACGAAGCATAATATTAGTTGTGATTTTTATAGATAAAAAAGCCGTGTTTCTTAAAAAGCACGGCTTTTTTTTGTTTAACTTAGCTTAAACAAAACCCTCTATTTATTTGTTATTAATCTAAAATTCTATTATTTTTGTAATGTATAGCTGCTTGAAATAATAGATAGTGTAGATTTTATCAGGTAAAATTTGATTTATGGTTAATATACGACAAAATCTTATTTAAAGCTTGTTAATCTGTTAGCGTCGTATTTGTCAGGTTGTTAAATTTGTCCGTATGAAAAAATCGACTATTTGGATATTAGGAGTTGTAATGGGACTGTCTTTCTTGAGCTTGCTTTATTTGCAGGTAAGCTATATTGAGGAGATGGTCAAAATGCGGCGTAGTCAGTTTGAAGAGAATGTAAACCGCAGTTTGGGAAAGGCTGTGCATAACCTGGAACTGGTTGAAACGAAAAAATATCTGGAGAAAGATGTGGCAGCGCAGGAACGTGCGGCATTGTTGTCCAGACAATACCAGGAAAAGAACGATGCAGGCGAGAATGTGGTAGAACATCATCAGTATACGATTACCGCACCTGACGGTTCTACTTACTCTACTTTTGAGCTGAAGACCATTATGAATCGGCCGTCGAATGTGCCTAAGGTGGTCATATCTACGGGAAGAACTATTCCACAAACATCGCGTGCATTGCAGGAGATTCTGAAAGAACGTTATGTGTATCAGCGTGCATTGCTGGATGAGGTGGTGTATAATATTCTTTATACGGCAAGTGACAAGCCTCTGAAAGAAAGAGTCAACTTTAAACAGCTTGACCACTTCCTGAAAACAGAACTGTTTAATAATGGCATCGATATTCCTTATCATTTTTCGGTGACAGACCGGGATGGGAAAGAGGTGTACCGTTGTTCAGATTATGTGCATGACGATGAAAAAATCTATTCTCGTTTGCTCTTTGAAAAAGATCCTCCTGCTAAGATGGGTTTTGTGAATATTTTCTTCCCCACACTGGATAATTACATATTCAGTTCAGTGAAGTTTATGATTCCATCCATCATCTTTACGGTGGTTTTGTTGATTACGTTTATTTTCACGATTTACATTATTTTCCGTCAGAAACGCTTGACTGAAATTAAGAATGATTTCATCAACAACATGACGCATGAGTTTAAGACTCCGATTTCTACCATATCGTTGGCTGCCCAAATGTTGAATGATCCGGCAGTGGGTAAATCGCCTGTGATGTTTAAGCATATATCAGGAGTTATCAATGACGAAACGAAGCGTTTGCGTTTTCAGGTAGAAAAGGTGTTGCAGATGTCTATGTTTGAACGGCAGAGTGTGACACTTAAGAAAAAGGAAATTGACGCACATGAGTTGATTAATGGAGTGGTGAATACTTTCCGTTTGAAAGTAGAGAAAAACAATGGTACGCTGGAGGCGGAATTGAATGCGCAGGATCCGGTGATTTTTGTGGATGAAATGCATTTTACCAATGTGGTATTCAACTTGCTGGATAATGCAGTGAAATATAAGAGTCCGGATCGTGATATTGCCTTGAAAATCCGTACATGGAATGAAAACGGAAAGCTGTGTATTTCAGTGGAAGATAACGGTCTTGGAATCAAGAAAGAGAATTTGAAAAAAATATTCGATAAGTTCTATCGGGTTCATACTGGAAACTTGCATGATGTGAAAGGTTTTGGACTTGGGTTGGCTTATGTAAAGAAGATAATCGCAGACCATAAAGGCTCTATCCGGGCGGAAAGCGAATTGAATGTAGGAACAAAATTTATAATTACTATACCATTATTTAAAGAAGAATAAGATATGGATGACAAATTGCGTATTTTGCTGTGCGAAGATGATGAGAATCTTGGCATGCTTTTGAGAGAATATTTACAGGCAAAAGGTTACAATGCAGATCTTTTTCCAGATGGAGAAGTTGGATTCAAGGCTTTTCTGAAGAGTAAATATGATTTGGTGGTAACAGACGTAATGATGCCAAGAAAAGATGGTTTTACTTTGGCACAGGAAATCCGTCAGGCAAATGCGGAAGTTCCTATTATTTTCTTGACAGCTAAAACACTGAAAGAAGATATTCTGGAAGGATTCAAGATTGGTGCGGACGATTATATTACAAAGCCTTTCAGTATGGAAGAGCTGACATTCCGTATTGAAGCTATTTTGCGTCGTGTACGTGGAAAACGTAACCGTGAAAGTACAGTGTACAAGATTGGTCGTTTTACTTTTGATACTCAGAAACAGATTCTGTCAATTGGTGACAAGCAGACTAAGTTGACTACGAAAGAATCTGAATTGCTGGGCTTGCTTTGTGCACATGCAAATGAAATTCTTCAGAGAGACTTTGCTTTGAAAACTATCTGGATTGACGACAATTACTTCAATGCAAGAAGTATGGATGTGTATATCACAAAATTGCGTAAGCACCTGAAAGAAGATGATTCAATTGAGATTATCAATATTCACGGAAAGGGATATAAATTGATTACTCCGGAAGGTGAATAAAGACTTTTCGGAAGTGAGCAATAAAAAAGCCTGAATGTTTAATTCAGGCTTTTTTATTGCTGTTGATTGAAAAAATCAATCTGTAATTCTTTTGTTCAGGATGATATATGAAATCAATCCGGCAACAACGAGCAACAAAGAAACTCCCAATACTGCGTTGTTGTTCACATTACCTGTTGCATAGCTTGCAATGAGAATCACAGCACCGATGATAACCAATATCACTCCTAAATTCTGTAATAAGCTTTTCATGTGTGTCTTCTTTTTTATGGTTTATTTATTCATGGTTACAAATTAAAGCATAATTCTTTTATCCAAAAAATTATTTCGTGAAAAAAAACGGAAATTTGAGCATATATATAAGCCGTTTTATAAAAGCTTGACAAATGAAATGATTTTTATGCTTCTTGCTGAGGGTAACAAGTCTGAATCATTCCACTTTTTTAGTCTTTTGTGTTGGTAAATATTTTCCGAAGCACTTCCTGGCTGATTCTTAATTCCTCCAATGTAAGTCCGTGTAAGGCTTCTTTTAGTGTCTTGTTGGCGATGAAACGCGCTTTTTCTTCTAATTTCTTTCCATTTTCTGTCAGGTGAATTTTATTGGTCCGACGGTCTTTTTTGTCGGGCACTCGTATAACCAGATGTTGTCTTTCCATGTTGTCAATCAGTCGGGTCATGCTGGGCTTATCTTTAAAAGTGGCGTTGCACAACTCCTGCTGGGTAACTCCATCCTTTTCCCAAAGGTAGAGTAGCACGGTCCATTGCTCCGGTGTAATTTCCATGTCATTTAATCGGAAATTCCGGCTCAGCTTTCTGTTAATGGCAGCCGATACTTTTCCATTTAAAATGGCAAATATCAGTTGAATGTCAAAATTGAATTGTTCTATCATGTAATTATTGTTTAAACAACTTTGCAAATATACGACATTTCACCTATATATAAAGTAGAGAAAAGAGAGTTTGGAAGATAAATATCTCTTTTTTAAGAATCTTTATTGCATAAATATATGGGAAGTCTTGGTTTCTTAATTGAAAAGTCGTACCTTTGCCGCGCAAATAAAAAATCATTATTAATTAATTTAATTAACGAATAGTATGAATCAATACGAAACCGTTTTCATTTTAACTCCCGTTTTGTCTGATGTTCAGATGAAGGAAGCGGTAGAGAAGTTCAAAGCTATCCTTACTCAGGAAGGTGCGGAGATCATCAATGAAGAAAACTGGGGATTGAAAAAATTGGCTTACCCAATTCAGAAAAAATCTACAGGATTCTATCAACTGATTGAATTCAAAGCAGAACCGTCTGTAATCGAGAAGCTGGAAGTTAACTACCGTCGTGACGAACGTGTAATCCGTTTCTTGACTTTCAAGATGGATAAGTACGCTGCAGAATACGCTGCTAAGAGAAGAAATGTAAAATCAACTAAAAAGGAGGAAAACTAATCATGGCACAGCAACAATCAGAAATCAGATATTTAACTCCGCCTTCAGTAGACGTTAAGAAGAAAAAATACTGTCGTTTCAAAAAGAGCGGTATTAAGTACATCGACTACAAAGATCCTGAATTCTTGAAGAAATTCTTGAACGAACAGGGTAAAATCCTTCCGCGCCGTATTACAGGTACTTCATTGAAGTTCCAGCGTCGTATTGCGCAGGCTGTTAAGAGAGCTCGTCACTTGGCTTTGCTGCCTTTCGTAACTGATATGATGAAATAATAAAGGAGGAATAAGAATATGGAACTGATTTTGAAAGAAGACGTAGTTAACTTGGGCTACAAGAATGATATTGTAACCGTTAAGTCTGGTTATGGTCGTAACTATCTTATTCCGACAGGTAAAGCTGTGATTGCTTCTCCGGCTGCAAAGAAAATGTTGGCTGAAGAACTGAAACAGCGTGCTCACAAATTGGAGAAGATTAAGAAAGATGCTGAAGCTGTTGCAGAAACATTGAAGGGTGTTTCTTTGACTATCGCTACAAAGGTAAGTGCAACAGGTGTTATCTATGGTTCAGTAGGTAATATTCAGATTGCTGATGAACTGGCTAAGTTGGGTCACAACATCGATCGTAAGATTATCGTTGTTAAAGACAACGTAAAAGAAGTTGGACACTACAAAGCTGTGGTTAAACTTCACAAGGAAGTTTCTGTAGAAATTCCTTTCGAAGTAGTTGCAGAAGAAGCTTAATTTGTATCTGTAAATACTTTAATAAATCCCCCGAATGGACAACGGTCTGTTCGGGGTTTTTTATTTTTGTTTGGGGGTGAAGCTTGATAAGAAGTTGGATATGGATTTTAGTTTTCTTCTCTCCTGGTTTGTAAGAGTTAAGATGCGAATGTGAAGTACGAGTAAAGTGAGAGGTCTGTATTCTATTGTTTAAAAAATAGTGATGGCGGTAAAATAGTTTGTATGGGTGAAGTTGAGTGAACAGGAAAGCTATGTGATGAAATAATAAGATGGGGGTATTAGTATGTATGGTTAGCAAAAGGGCATAAAAAAAGTCTGTAGGCTGAGCTTACAGACTTTCAATTCTCTCTGATGTTCGAGATTATTCAGCTACTACTGCTGAGTCAGCGCAAACTGCAGCTGAATCGCAAACTACTGCTGCTGAATCAACAACCGGAGCTGCTTCTTCAACTACTGCTACTGAATCTGAATCAGATGCAACTTCACTGTTAGCTGCTTTGTTTCCGCAAGAAGCGAAAGAAACTGCAGCAAATGCTACGAACAAAAATACTAATTTTTTCATTTTCTTTGCTTTTTAAATCTGTAATACTTATGTTGTTTTCTTAAAACGCTGCAAAGATATAGACTTTTTCAATACGTTGTTCTCTTTTTAGCCACTTTTTTTTCAAAAAATATGTTTTATAACCTATTTTCCTGAATTAGAATATGTTGTAAAACATATTTTTTTCTTCGTATTTTGAGAAATTTCTTAAAAGATGAAGAAATATGTGTAGAAGCAGTGAATAGAGGTTGCAAATTCAGAAACTCGTTTCAGGAATCGTGAATAATGTGTACCTTTGCAGACTTCTAAAATTGTAAAGAGATATGATTGATACAACTATTTTTCAGGATAAAGTAGCTGTTTATTATACGTTGGGCTGTAAGCTTAATTTTGCAGAGACCTCTTCTATTGGAAAAACATTAAAGGAAGCGGGAGTTCGGACAGCCAGAAAAGGTGAAAAAGCAGATATTTGTGTGATTAATACCTGTTCGGTGACAGAAATGGCAGACAAGAAATGTCGGCAAGCCATTCATCGTCTTTCTCGTCAGCATCCTGATGCTTTTATTGTGGTAACCGGCTGTTATGCCCAGTTGAAACCTGAACAGGTGGCTGACATAGAAGGAGTGGATTTGGTATTAGGAGCAGAACAGAAGGGTGAGTTGATGAATTATTTGGGCAACTTGCAGAAACATACGCATGGAGAGGCTGTAGTTACCGCTACCAAAGACATTCGTACTTTTTCTCCTTCCTGTTCCCGTGGGGATCGTACCCGTTATTTTCTGAAGGTACAGGATGGATGTGATTATTTCTGCTCTTACTGTACCATTCCGTTTGCACGAGGAAGAAGTCGTAATGGAAAGATTGAAGATTTAGTGGCACAAGTTCGCCAGGCAGCTGCCGAAGGAGGAAAAGAAATTGTGCTGACCGGAGTGAATATCGGTGATTTTGGAAAGTCAACGGGTGAAACCTTCTTTGATTTAGTAAAGGCTTTAGATGAAGTGGAAGGTATTGAGCGCTACCGTATTTCTTCTATTGAACCCAATCTTCTGACGGATGAAATCATTGAATATGTAGCTCAATCCCGTCGTTTCATGCCTCATTTCCATATTCCTTTGCAATCCGGATGCGATGAGGTGCTGAAGTTGATGCGCCGTCGTTATGATACGGCTTTGTTTGCAGCCAAGATTGCAAAGATAAAGTCTCTGGTGCCTGATGCTTTTATTGGAGTAGATGTCATCGTGGGTACTCGCGGAGAGACTCCTGAATATTTTGAAAAAGCTTATGAGTTTATTAAGGGGTTGGATGTAACTCAGCTGCATGTGTTCAGTTACTCAGAACGTCCGGGAACTCAGGCTTTGAAAATTGATTATGTGGTTCCTGCTCAGGAAAAGCATGCCAGAAGCCAGTGTTTACTGGAGCTTTCAGATGAAAAGACGAAAGCTTTCTATGCCCGTCATATTGGTGCAGAAGCAGAAGTGCTGATGGAGAAATCTAAAGCAGGTACACCCATGCATGGTTTTACAAAAAACTACATTCGGGTGGAACTGGCGCACGATGAAAAACTGGATAACCATCTGGTAAAAGTGCGTTTGGGTGATTTTAATGAAGACGGAACGTCGCTTAAAGGAACTATTTTATGATAAAGACAGCTGTAGTCATCTTAAACTGGAATGGGGAAGCCATGCTTCGCCAGTTCTTGCCCTCAGTGATTGCTTGTTCGCGTTTGGAGGGAACGGAAATTTATGTAGCCGACAATGCTTCCACGGATGCTTCGTGTGAGGTGGTAGAAAAAGAATTTCCTTCTGTCCACCTGATACGCCTGGACAAGAATTATGGTTTTGCCGATGGCTACAACTATGCTTTGCAGAAAATAGACGCGGAATACGCTGTCCTGCTCAACAGTGATGTAGAGGTGACAGAAGGATGCTTCAGCCAATGGTTGATTATTTGGATACTCATCCGGAGACTGTGGCCTGTCAGCCGAAAATCCGTGCGTATCGTCACCGGAACCTGTTTGAATATGCCGGAGCAAGTGGAGGCTTTATTGACCGTTATGGTTATCCTTTCTGTCGTGGACGTATTTTTGAAAACGTAGAGGAAGACAAAGGACAGTATGACGAGGTGATTCCTGTGTTCTGGGCTACGGGGGCAGCTTTGATGATTCGTCTGGACGTATATCGGAATGTGGGTGGACTGGACGGACGTTTCTTTGCACACATGGAAGAAATAGACTTGTGCTGGCGTTTACGCAGTCGAGGCTATCAGCTTGTCTGCATTCCTTCGAGTACGGTATATCATGTGGGAGGAGCTACCTTGAAAAAGGAAAATCCCCGTAAAACGTTCCTGAATTTCCGAAACAATCTGCTGATGCTGTATAAGAACCTGCCGGAAGAGGAATTGAAGCCTGTGATGCGAGTTCGTACTTTTCTAGATTATTGTGCCGCTGCAGTCTGGGTTTTGAAAGGAGATTTTGCCAATGCTAAAGCCGTGTGGAATGCCCGTCGGGAGTTCTTCCGGATTCGCAGCCAGTTTACTGCCGACCGTCAACAAAACCTGGCCCATACAGTATTGAAGACCATTCCCGAACGCTATTCTTTCAGTCTGGTGTGGCAGGCAAAAGTAAAGGGCCGAAAAACCTTTTCAGCCCTTTCACATTAAAGTTTCTTGAGTTCCTGATACAAACGTTGCACCGGAAGGCCCATGACATTGAAATAGGATCCTTCCAGTCGGGAAACTCCCACAAAGCCAATCCATTCTTGTACTCCGTATGCTCCTGCTTTGTCCAGTGGCCGGAATTTCTCTACATAGAATTCAATTTCATCCTCTGTCAGTACGTCGAATGTGATTGAGTAGTAGCCGAGAACGTACGTTGCAGGCCACGGGTCATCAGGCATACTCCGGTAATTACCTGGTGCGTCTTGCCGGAAAGTTCCCGTAACATTTCTTTGGCATCTTCCAGTGTCCGGGGTTTTCCCAATACCTTTTCGTTGATGCACACCACCGTGTCGGCTGTAATGATTAACTCGTCTTCCGCCATGGAATTACGATAAGCTTCCGCTTTTTCACGTGAGATGTACATTGGAATTTCTTCCCCTTTTAACGTGTCAGGATAGCTTTCATCTATATCCGGAAGTACCCTGACCGTATATTCTAAATTCAGTCCGCTCAGCAATTCCCTTCGTCTGGGAGAATTGGAGGCAAGTACGATTTTATAATGCTGTATGTTTTCTAATGGTTTCATCTCTTCCCTACTTATTGGTTACCAGCCAAAGGCAGCCTGCCCGGCCATCCATTTTCCCTGTGCTTTTAAAACCTGTTCAATGACGTCGCGTCCGCAGCCATATCCTCCCTGTCGGTGAGAAATGTATTTGCTGATGGCTTTGATTTCAGGTGCCGCATCTGCCGGACAACAGGGGAGTCCCACCAACTGCATTACTTCATAATCGGGTATATCGTCTCCCATGTAAAGCACTTCTTCCGGTTTCAGGTTATATTTTTCTAACAGTTCCTTGTATTCACGGGTTTTTACGGCAGCACCTAAGTACACATCCTTTATACCCAGTCCTTCGTAGCGTTTCCGTACGGCTTCCGTCTTTCCCCCTGTGATAATGGCCACATGCAGTCCGCATTTCACAGCCAGCTGCAACGCATACCCGTCTTTGATATTGACAGAACGCATGGGCTCTCCGTCGGGATGCAAAAAGATTGTTTCGGCGCTCAGTACTCCGTCTACATCGAAAAACAGCGCTTTTATTTGAGTCAAATCGTAATTTATCATATCTGAAAAATTAAATGGTCAATGATTGGTTGTTTCATATAAATGAATGTGTTCGCTCAGTAACCGATAGATTTCTGCCAGCTTAGGTTCTTCTTCCAGCATATTCAGGTGGCGGTTAATCACATTTTTATCGTAGCGCCTAGCCGGACCGGTTTGTGCTTCCACCGGAGATAATTCATGCACCTTTCGGGCGGTTTCATCTATCAGTGGCAGCATAGATTCGAAAGGAAGTTGGTGTGCCTGAAGCAAATGCTGGCAGATGGCGTACATGTGATTGCTGAAGTTACAGGCAAAGACGGCCGCTATGTGCAGGTATTTTCGCTGTTCCGAACTGGCTTCGTACACTTTTGGGCTAAGGCTTCCGGCTATTTCCTGAAGCAGGGACAAGTTCTGCGGCGAATTGGCTTCGAGGAAAAACGGCACTTCTTCAAAATTAACTTCCCGTTGTTTGCTGAAAGTCTGCATGGGGTAAGCCACTCCGTAATTTTTGAATTTTCCCTTCCATACTTCCATCGGCATACTTCCGGCTGTGTGCAGGTACAGAGCATCCGGATTACAGTGGGCAAGTTGTGAAATGACTGTTTCCAAAACGGAATCTTTCACCGATACGATGTACAAATCGGCATGTTCGTCTACCTGTTCCAGGCAGGTGGTCCACGCACATCCTAATGTCTGTGCCAAGGCTTGTGCCGATTCCTGTGTCCGGCTGTAAATTTGTGACAAGTGGAATCCCTTTTGCTGCAGAGCCTGAGCCAGATGAGTAGCTACATTGCCTGCACCTATACATACAATGGAAAAATCTTTTTTATTCATCATCCGCGTGAAGATAAGAAGTAAAGTAAAACTCCGATGACCAGCAAGGTGGCGGGCAGGAGGAAAGTCGACATCTGTCCCAGCAGAGAGATGACCAGTCCGATATTCTGAATCAGCCAGATACCTAATAAAATGAGTCCTACCGATTTGTCACTTTTGAACCACAGAAAAATAATGGCTGCATACAGCAACATCGTATCTTTTTGCATCACCCACGGCAGTCTGAGGTGACCGAATCCTACCCATTTGTCTATCAGGTAGAGCAGCCCTGTCAGAACAAGAAAAACGGCTGTAGCCCGATAGGTATCTTTGTGTTTGCCCGATGCTGCTGCCATTATTTCCCTCCGAATTTATTGATATGTACCTTTTCCCATTGCAGGTGTGAGTCATCAAAAGGCTTGCGTTCCATTCCCTTGTGTCCTATAGCGATGACGGACAGCACTTGCAATTGTAAAGGAAGGTCCAACAGTTCATGGATGTATTCGTTGGCCGGTGTGCCGTTGGCGGTAAATCTTTCTCTTACCTGTACCCAGCAGCTTCCCAGTCCCAAATCTTCTGCCTGAAGCTGAATCATGATTGACGCAATGGAAGCATCTTCAATCCACACATCGCTGGCGAGCGAGTCGGCAGTCACTACAATAGCCAGTGCAGCATCTTTTACGAATGCCGCTCCCGATTCCTTGCAGAAAGACAACTTTTCCAGTGTGTCCTTGTCGTCTACGACAATGAACTGCCAGCAATTGGAGCGTTTGGAAGACGGAGCCATCAGGGCCGCCTTCAGTAATGTGAGCACCTGATCCTGTGTCAGTTCCTCATCCGTAAACTTTCGCATGCTTCGCCGGTTTCTGATTAAATCACTGAAGTTTTCCATAAAAATTTCGTTTGTTTGGACAAATATAAGGCTTCCCCGTTAAATCCTCAATAAAAAAATGTAAATTTGCATCACATGAACATCCGTTTAGCTACATATTATCACGCTAAGGATGTACCCGCCCTTCCGGGTTCAAACATCTTTCATTCTACAGAACTGTTTCATGTGCTGGAACAGACAAGGGGGGTTCGTCCGCTTTTGCTGGTAGCCTACGAGGGGAAATCTCCTGTGGGAAAGCTGTTATGCATCACTCGCCGTTCCACTAATCTGTTACGTTTTGCCGAAAAGAGTTATGCGTACGGCACAGGTGAATACTTTCCTTCCTCCTATCCGAAAGAACATATTTTTCAGGAACTGCTTTCCTACTTTACGCAGCAGTTTGCAGAGAAATCTTTTCTTTTAGAATTTCGTAATCTGGAAGAACCTTTGTTTGGTTACCGTTATTTCCGGCAAAACGGATATTTCCCGATACGCTGGCTTCGGGTGCGCAACTCTTTACACCATGATTCGTTGGACAAATGGATGAGCACCTCCCGCAAGCGGCAAATTCATCAGGGGATGAAGAATGGAGCCGTAATTGATGTGGCACGTACAGAAGCAGATGTACAGGCTTTTTTCAGTATGCTCAAGCATTATTATTCGCCCAAGATTCATCGTTACCTGCCCGACATCGGTTTCTTCACTACTTTGCTGACGCATTCATCCCATTGCGGACGGATTTTTATCATTCGTTATAAAAACAAGATTATCGGAGGTTCGGTCTGCCTGTTTTCCGGGGAAGATGCCTATTTACTTTTTTCCGGTGGAATGAGAAAAACGTATCCGCTGCAGTATCCGGGAGTACTTGCTGTGTGGGGAGCCATGCAGTATGCCCGTGAGCACGGATATGCTCATTTTGAATTTATTGAAGCCGGGTTACCTTTCAAGAAATACGGTTTTCGTGACTTTATTCTGCGTTTCGGCGGAAAGCAGATGAGCAGTCGACGCTGGTTTCATGTGCGCTGGAACTGGCTGAATCGTCTGCTGACAAAAATCTATGTATAGCCCCCTTTCCATACTTCTGTCAATGGATTAAACTCTTTTTAAACAACGGGATTTCTTTGAAAAAATCGTCAAAAAGTTTCTTTTTTCAGCACAATTTTCTTTTCTTTGTCTGTGTGTATATTAAACACGTACTTTAATTTAATACCCATAAAAAACAATTCTATTATGAAAATCTCTCACATTGAACATTTGGGCATTGCGGTCAACAGTATCGAAGAAGCCCTTCCTTATTATGAAAACGTCCTCGGATTGAAATGCTATAACGTAGAAACCGTAGAAGACCAGAAGGTAAAGACTGCGTTTTTGAAATGTGGTGACACAAAAATTGAATTATTGGAACCAACCGGTCCTGACAGCACGATTGCCAAGTTCATTGAAAACCGTGGCATGGGCGTACATCATGTGGCATTTGCAGTAGAAGACGGAGTGGCCAATGCACTGGCACAGGCAGAAGGAGCAGGCATTCGTTTGATTGACAAGGCTCCGCGTAAAGGAGCAGAAGGCCTTCACATTGCATTCCTTCACCCGAAATCTACCATGGGCGTATTGACGGAACTTTGTGAAAAATAACCACCGGGAAAAGACCCTTATTTAATTATCAAATATAAATACTAATACCATGAGTAACCAACTTGAAAAAGTAAAAGAATTAATAGAGCTTCGCGCACAGGCCCGTCTGGGTGGAGGTGCGAAAGCCATCGAAAAACAACACGATAAAGGTAAGTACACAGCCCGCGAACGTATTTCCATGCTCCTTGACGAAGGTAGCTTTGAAGAAATGGACATGTTCGTACAGCATCGTTGCACAAACTTCGGAATGGACAAGAAGCATTATTTGGGAGACGGCGTCGTAACCGGATACGGAACAATCGAAGGCCGTCTGGTTTATGTTTTTGCCCAGGATTTCACGGTATCTGCCGGTTCCTTGTCTGAAACCATGTCACTGAAAATCTGTAAGGTGATGGATATGGCCATGAAGATGGGAGCTCCCTGTATTGGATTGAATGACTCTGGTGGTGCACGTATTCAGGAAGGTATCAACGCGTTGGCAGGTTATGCAGAGATTTTCCAGCGTAATATTCTGGCTTCGGGAGTTATTCCGCAGATTTCCGGTATTTTCGGTCCGTGTGCAGGAGGTGCAGTGTATTCTCCGGCTTTGACAGACTTCACCTTGATGATGGAAGGTACTTCTTACATGTTCCTTACCGGTCCGAAGGTAGTAAAGACTGTGACAGGCGAAGACGTATCACAGGAAGACCTGGGAGGTGCCAGTGTACATTCCACTCGTTCCGGTGTGACTCATTTTACAGCTTCTACTGAAGAAGAAGGTTTGGCATTGATTCGTAAATTGTTGAGCTATATCCCACAGAACAACCTGGAAGAACCGCCTTACGTAGATTGTACCGACCCGATAGACCGCTTGGAAGATTCCTTGAATGAAATCGTACCCGACAGCCCGAATAAGGCTTACGATATGTACGAAGTAATCGGTGCCATTGTCGATAACGGTGAATTCCTTGAAATCCAGCGTGATTTTGCTAAGAATATCATTATCGGTTTTGCACGTTTCAACGGACAGTCAGTGGGTATCGTAGCCAACCAGCCGAAGTTCCTGGCCGGTGTGCTCGATTGCAATGCTTCTCGTAAGGCAGCTCGTTTCGTACGTTTCTGCGATGCCTTCAACATTCCAATCGTATCACTGGTAGACGTTCCGGGATTCTTGCCGGGAACAGGTCAGGAATACAATGCAGTCATCCTGCACGGTGCGAAGTTGCTGTATGCATACGGCGAAGCTACTGTGCCTAAAGTAACAGTAACCCTTCGTAAGTCGTATGGAGGTTCTCACATCGTGATGAGCTGTAAGCAGTTGCGTGGCGATATGAACTATGCATGGCCTACTGCAGAGATAGCTGTGATGGGAGGAGCCGGTGCCGTAGAAGTACTGTATGCAAAGGAAGCAAAAGAAGCACCCGATCCGAAAGCCTTTATGGCCGAAAAAGAAGCCGAATATACCAAGCTGTTTGCCAACCCGTATAATGCAGCCAAGTATGGTTACATTGACGATGTGATTGAACCGCGTAACACACGTTTCCGCATTATTCGTGCCCTGCAGCAGTTGCAGACTAAGAAATTGACCAATCCGGCCAAGAAACACGGTAATATTCCTTTGTAATAGTAACTAAAACTTGACAATGATGATGAAAACACATAAAATCGGAATATTTCTGGCCCTGTTTCTGCTGGTCGGGTTCTCGTCCTGTAAGGAACAGAACACCGCATCCAAGTTGCTTATCAATGAAGTATTGATTGATAATGAAAGCAACTTTCAGGATGATTATGGCATCCACAGCGGTTGGGTAGAAATATTCAACAGAGCTTACAGCAGTGCCGACCTGGCCGGATGCTATCTGAGAGTGAGCATCAGCCGGGCGATACTTTGTCTTATTTTATTCCCAAGGGAGATGTGCTGACCTTGCTCAAACCGCGTCAGCATGCTCTTTTCTGGGCCGATGGGGCACCAAGAAGAGGAACCTTCCATACCAACTTTGTATTTAGCAAGACACAGGACAACTGGATTGGTTTGTACGACTCCGGTAAGAAATTGCTGGATGAGGTGGTAGTTCCCGCAGGTATGCTTCAGGCTGACCAGTCGTATGCACGCGTAGGCGACGGTACGGCTACATGGGAAGTGAAGGGTGGAAGTGAAGACAAATATGTTACTCCGAGCACCAATAACCAGACCATCGAGAGCAATCCGAAGATGGAGAATTTCGAACAGCATGACCCTGTAGGTATCGGTATGGCTATTTCTGCCATGAGCGTGGTATTTACCGGACTTATCTTGCTTTACCTGTGCTTTAAATTCGTGGGCAAACTGGCGGTTAAGTTGCGTAAGCGTAATGCCATGAAAGCACAGAATGTCACCGATAAACAGGAAGCAAAAGAACGTAAGTTGGGTGAAGCTCCGGGTGAAGTAATTGCTGCCATCTCCATGGCTTTACACGAAGCACAGGGAGCCGACCACGATGTGGAAGAAACCATCCTGACCATCAGCCGGGTGAAACGAAGCTATTCACCGTGGAGTTCCAAGATTTATACATTGCGTGAAACTCCTCATAAGAAATAACCTCTAAAGCATAACGAAAACCATGAAAGAATACAGATATAAAATCAACGGAAATCTTTACAAGGTGACCGTGGGAGACATAGAAGACAATAATGTACATGTAGAAGTAAACGGAACGGCTTATACCGTGGAACTGGAAAAGAAAGCCGGTCCGAAAATTAAACCGGTAGTTCGTACGGCAGCTACTACGCCGGCAGCTCCTCCTCCAGCAGTGAGCCGTCCGGTTGTGGCAGGCAGCAAATCGGGTATCAAGTCTCCGCTTCCGGGTGTCATTCTGGAAATCAAGGTGAAAGAAGGAGATACCGTGAAACGCGGTCAGACATTGCTCGTACTCGAAGCCATGAAGATGGAAAACGACATCAAGGCCGACCGTGACGGTAAGGTAACCGCCATCAAGGTGAGCAAGGGAGAATCAATACTCGAAGGTACAGACCTTATAATCATTGAATAATTATGGGAGAATTTGCTAGTTTTTTACAGAATAACCTGGCCGATTTCTGGACCTATACCGGCTTTCATAACGCCACGTTCCAGCATGTGGTGATGATTCTGGTCGGTATATTCTTCATCTATCTGGCCGTGGCAAAAGAATTTGAGCCGATGTTGCTGATTCCTATCGGCTTCGGTATCTTGATTGGTAACATTCCCTTCAATATGGAGGCCGGTTTGAAAGTCGGACTTTATGAGGAGGGTTCCGTATTGAACATTTTGTACCAGGGAGTCACGTCCGGCTGGTATCCGCCCCTTATCTTCTTAGGTATTGGTGCCATGACCGACTTCTCGGCCCTGATTTCCAATCCGAAGCTGATGCTGATTGGGGCGGCAGCACAGTTTGGTATCTTTGGTGCGTACATGATTGCCTTGGCTTGGGGCTTCGACCCGATGCAGGCTGGAGCTATCGGTATCATTGGTGGTGCCGACGGTCCGACCGCTATCTTCCTTTCATCCAAGCTGGCACCTAACCTAATGGGAGCCATTGCCGTGTCGGCTATTCCTACATGGCCCTTGTGCCGGTGATACAGCCGCCTATCATGCGTTTGCTACTACCAAGAAGGAAAGACTGATTCGCATGAAAGCACCTCGTGCCGTGTCACACACAGAAAAGGTGATGTTCCCAATCGTAGGTTTATTGCTGACCTGCTTCCTGGTTCCTTCCGGTCTGCCTTTGTTGGGTATGCTGTTCTTCGGTAACCTGTTGAAGGAAAGTGGTGTAACTCGTCGTCTGGCTGAAACAGCCCGTGGTCCGCTGATTGACACCATTACCATTTTGTTAGGACTTACTGTAGGAGCTTCTACTCAGGCTTCAGAGTTCCTGACTGTGGATTCTCTGAAAATCTTCGGCTTGGGTGCTTTGTCATTCGTTATCGCAACAGCTTCAGGTGTGATTTTCGTGAAGATTTTCAACCTGATTCTTCCGAAAGGTGACAAGATTAATCCGCTTATCGGTAATGCTGGTGTATCTGCTGTGCCCGACTCAGCCCGTATTTCTCAGGTAGTAGGTTTGGAATATGATCCAAGCAACTACTTGTTGATGCACGCCATGGGGCCGAACGTAGCAGGTGTAATCGGTTCGGCAGTTGCTGCCGGTATCCTGCTGGGATTCCTGATTTAAAAATTTGCTTTTATAAGATAGAAGGAGGGATGCATCGGGTGATGTATCCCTCTTTTTTTATGCTTAATGAGATACGTGTAAAAAACGCAAGTGCGTTTGCTTTTAAACGCAAGTACGTTTTACTTGAAACGCAAGTGCGTTTGACTTTAAACGTAAGTGCATTTTGGATTGAACGCAAAGGCGTTTGATTTGAAGCACAAATACGTGCTGAGGTGTACTGAGATTTCTCTTTTTCTTCATTTGATTTTACCTTGTTTTATAAGTAAGCTTCGGTGTCTCATTGGTATAGAATGACTACTCTTTTTTAGGTATCTTTCAAACGTTTGATGGAGTGAATTAGCAGACTGAATTATTCCTGAATTTTATATGTGATAGTAAATCAGTGACTTATGCGATGTGCCTCTTGAACTATAATGAAACTTCCTTCTACCTATAATTCAGTATCTTTTTGTTCGTAAAATTCGTAATTTTTAGGTATTGATAGCCTTTTTTGTGTAGTCTACCTTTGCGGTGTTCAAAAATCGCAGAGAAATGAAAAAAAAAGTTAGTTTATTTTTAACCGCTCTTTGCTGTGCCGTAGGAGCTGTTTCGGCCAGTGAAATTGATTCGGTGCAGGTGGCTGAAGTACACGGAAATGTAATAGCACGCAAACAGCGTACTGACAATGAAGAATATACCCGTTTCCGTCTGGGAGGCTATGGAGAAGCAGTGGCCAGTTTTAAGGATTATGGCATCAATCGTTATTACGGAAATCCAAATGGAAACACCCGTGATCATCGGAACACGATTTCTATTCCGCGCTTTGTGCTGGCAATGGATTATAAGTTTACTCCGAAATGGATTCTGAGCGCAGAAATCGAATTTGAAGCCGGAGGAACCGGGGCTGCCATGGAGCTGGAGAACTCGGAAAACGGCGAATATGAAACGGAAATGGAAAAAGGGGGAGAAGTGGCCTTGGAGCAGTTTCATATCACCCGTCTTATTCATCCGGCTTTCAACGTACGGGCAGGACACATGATTGTGCCGGTGGGACTGACCAATGCACATCATGAGCCGATTAATTTCTTCGGCACAGTGCGACCGGAGGGTGAAACCACCATCTTGCCATCTACCTGGCATGAAACGGGTATTGAGTTTTTCGGTACGTTGGGAAAAGGATATGCCACTTTCGACTATCAGGTGCTGGTGGTGGCCGGATTGAATGCCAACGGATTCGACCGGAATACTTGGGTAGCCAGCGGCAAGCAGGGCTTGTTTGAGGAAGATAATTTCAATTCTCCGGGGTATGTGCTTCGTGTAGATTACCGTGGAGTGCCGGGGCTGCGTGTGGGAGGTTCTTTTTATTATTGTGCCAATACGGCAGGTAATTCCGACAAACCCAATTTCTACGAGGGACAGAAAGCACCGCTACGGATTTATTCAGGCGACTTGCAGTACAAGAATGACTATGTGACCGCACGGGCCAATGTGGTCTATGGTAACCTGACGAACTCCAAGTTTATCAGCAGCAAGAATGTACGTTTGTCGAACAATGCTTCTTACAGCCGCGTGGTTCCGGTAGCTAAAAATGCGGTTAGCTATGCCGGAGAAGTGGGTGTGAACCTGCGTTCTATTTTCAATCACAATCCCAAAGTTCCTGTGATTTATCCCTTTGTCCGCTATGAATACTATAATCCGCAAGAAAAAGGAGAAGCCGGGCAGACCATGGACTTGCGTAACAAGGTCAGCATGTGGGTGGCCGGATTGAATTGGTTTGCTTTGCCTAATCTGGTAGTGAAGGCAGACTATACTACCCGTCAGATTGGTACAGGAAAAATGTTCGGTACCGGACCGTATACCAGTGAAAATGAGTTTTCCATTGGCTTGGCCTACATTGGCTGGTTTTTCAAGAAATGAATCATTAATTCCTAAAACTATTATGTATATGAAAAAGAATTTCTTTTATGCGGTAGCTTGGCAATGGGGCTGACCTTTTCGATGACAGCGTGCAGTAATGAGGACACACCGACAGAACCGACCGATGCGGCCAATATTGATTATACGTCGGAAAACGCGACGAGCTGGAACAACTACATGAAGGCTGTGGTTACTTTGCTTCGTAAAGATGCTTCCGACTTGTACGGGTACTGGGCTACCAGTTACAAGGGAGGTGAAAGTTATGCGGTGACCTTTAAAAATCATGGGGCACCATTTAACAGTGCGGGTTCTTGCGTGCAGCAAGTGATAGACGGTTGTGTAGATATTGCCAATGAGGTGGGAGAAACAAAAATCGGTGACCCGTATTCTAAATACCAAGCAGGGAAGGTGACAGAAGCCCTCTACGCCGTGGAATCCTGGTATAGCTGGCATTCGCGCGAAGACTATTCCAATAACATCGTATCTATCTGTAATGCTTTCTGCGGCGTGCGCAGTGAGGCTTTGATTAGCGGAGCCGCTATTGATAAAACTCAGGTGGCCGCGCAATCCTTGTACGCGGTATTGGTGAGCAACGGGCAGCAGGAACTGGCAGATAATACATTGTCGGCTATCAAGAATGCTTACGATAAGATTTTAGCCATCCCGCAACCGTTCCGTAACCATATCAACAGCGAACAGAGTCTGGCGGCTCAGGAAGCTTGCAGTGAACTGAGTGTCTTGTTGAAAGATAAGGTAAAACCGGCTTGTGATGCATTGTCGGAAGCAGTGCTGAGTCCGGTGGTAAAGAACTACGTGGATGTAGTGGTATTACCCACTTATTCAGATTTGAAAGACAGAGTGGCTACTTTGTATGACAAGGTGAATACGCTGGCAGCCAACCCAACCAATCAGGCTTTCAAGAATGCTTGTGATGCGTGGATTAGTGCCCGTGAACCGTGGGAGAAGAGTGAGGCTTTCTTGTTTGGCCCGGTAGCCGATCAGGGACTTGACCCGAACATGGACAGCTGGCCGCTTGACCAAGCTGCCATCGTGAACATCCTGAATTCAGGAGATTACAGCCAGATGGAATGGAGTGGCGACTACTCAGAAGACAGTGAAGCCATTTCTGCCGCACAGAATGTACGTGGTTTCCATACCCTGGAATTTCTGTTGTTCAAAGACGGACAAGCACGTACGGTAGATTAAGCATGAAGATAAATTTTTGATGAATGATAGGCAGGGGAGTAAAGAAGGGGAAGCCCTCCTTTACTTCCTCTGTATGTTTCCGAAAAAGAGAAGAATAAATGAGAATAGTAAAACTTTTGTTATACGGGCTTTTTCCCTGTCTTCTATGGAGCTGTGAGAAAGAAGGAACTGACCAACAGTACGTGGAGGTGCCGGAAGGCTTTGCACTGTCAGCCGGTACAGCTACCAATTTTCTGACTTCTTCGAAAGCTTACGACTTTGAAGCGTCGTGGCTGTCGGGTATTTACAGCAGCCGTTTCAACGACGGAGATGGATTGTATGACGATGTGCGTACCAGTAGTAACCAGGATGGCGGATTGGGTCCCGTGTATGCCGGTTATTCCTGTGGAAGTTGTCACCGGAATGCAGGACGTACCAAGCCTACCTTGTGGAGTGAAGGCGGTTCGGGAAATTACGGTTTTTCTTCCATGTTGGTATATATCACCCGAAAGAACGGAGCGTTCTTCCAGAACTATGGGCGTGTGCTTCATGACCAGGCTATTTATGGGGTGAAGCCGGAGGGTAAATTGTCTGTGAAGTATGATTATCAGACATTCGAATTTCCCGATGGAGAAACTTATGAGCTTTGCAAGCCAACCTATACCATTACGGAGTGGTATGCCGACAGTATCCGTCCGGAAGATTTGTTCTGTTCTGTCCGTATACCGTTACGTCATGTGGGAATGGGGCAGATGATGGCGCTCGACCAGAAAGAAATTGAAGCATTGGCTGCCAAAAGTAATTACCCCGAATACGGCATTAGCGGACGGTGTAATTATATCAGTGAGCGTGGAGTAACTCGTTTGGGACTTTCGGGCAACAAGGCACAGCATGCCGATTTGACGGTGGAGTTAGGATTCTCCAGTGATATGGGGGTGACCAACAGCCGTTATCCCGAGGAGATATGTGAGGGACAGATACAGATGGACCAGGGCAGTATGATGGGACTTTCGTACGACCAGTTGGACGTATCGACCGAGGACATGGAGGATGTGGACTTGTATATGCACTGTCTGGGTGTGCCGGCCCGCCGGAATGTGAATGATCCGCAGGTACAGAAAGGAGAACAGAAATTCTATGAGGCGAAATGCCATCTTTGCCATGTGACTACGCTGCACACAAAAGTAAGAGGAGCCACCCTGCTGAACGGTACGGAACTGCCGTGGTTGGGCAATCAGACCATCCATCCGTATTCAGACTTTCTGCTGCATGATATGGGGTCGGAAATTATGGGTGTGGGGTTGAACGACAATTACGTAAGTGGTCTGGCCCGGGGTAATGAATGGCGTACCACTCCATTATGGGGTATCGGCTTGCAGGAAGTGGTGAACGGACATACCTATTTCCTGCACGACGGACGCGCACGTAACCTCGTAGAGGCTATCATGTGGCACGGAGGAGAGGCGGAAGCTTCGAAAAACTTGTTTAAGCGCATGAGCAAGGAAGACCGTGATGCCTTGATTGCGTTTTTAAATTCACTTTAATCATTAAGTATAGAAACTGATAACTTATGAAAAAAATACTGACTGCCTTGTGTCTGTCTGCGGTAATGCCATTGGCAGCACTGGCACAACATGAAGAAGATACGGAAAATGGTATCGTGTCGCTGGCTGGAAGAGAGGGATTTACCATAGCTTCCAAGAAAGGAGATTTTGTGTTCAAGCCTTATCTGTTAGTGCAGACAAGCGCCAACTTCAACTGGTATGACGATGAAGGACTGGACAAGGCCTATAATCAGGACAATGTGGCTAATTCCGGTTTTGCCATTCCTTATGCCGTGTTGGGGTTTACAGGAAAAGCCTTTGGAAAAGTGTCGTTCAACTTATCACTGAATGCGGCGGCTACGGGCGCAGCTTTGTTACAACAGGCTTGGTTCGATGTGGAGCTGAAAAAACAGTTTTCTATCCGCGTGGGTAAGTTTAAGACTCCTTTTTCGCATGCTTACTTGACTACGTTAGGAGAAACCTTGATGCCCTCCTTGCCGCTGTCGCTGACCGCTCCGGTGATTCTGCCCTATTCGTTGAATGCCGTGACTCCCAATATCGGAACAGGATTCGACTTGGGAGTGGAAGTACACGGTCTGCTGGCGGACAAGTTTGGTTATGAAGTGGGACTATTCAACGGTACAGGTATTTCGGTGAATACGGCAGGAAAGACGTTCAGTGACGACTGGCACATTCCTTCCTTGCTTTATGCCGGACGTTTTACCTACATGCCCAAAGGAGTGATGCCCTCTACGCAGGGAAATCCTAACCGGCTGAACGAAGATAAACTGATGCTGGGAGTATCCACTTCATTGAATGTGGAGAGTGAAAACGAAAGTACGAACGATTACCGTGCCGGACTGGAGTTTGCCATGTTGAAAAGAAAACTCTATCTGGGAGCGGAAATGTATTACATGCACGTGGGCTTTACCAAACGGCAGAAGATTGACCAGGGGTATCACTTTCTGGGCGGATACGTGCAGGGAGCTATTTCGTGACTTCCCGTCTGCAAGCTACGGCACGTTATGATTTCTTTAACCGCAACGGAATGGATACAAACGGATTCATGAATATGCCGGCCGTGGGAGTAAACTATTTCTTTAAAGGCTGCAACCTGAAACTGCAAGCCATGTATCAGTTTGTAGGGCGTTGGGGACATGATACACAACTTGACCGCGATAATGACGACTTGGGAATAGCGACCCATAATGCCACGGTGATGCTTCAGTACACGTTCTAAAAGGAAGGAGGGTGTGATGAAAAGAAAGGTATATGGATGGATACTCTTGGGGCTGGGAATCCTATGGCTGGTTTCCTGCGACGAAGGACGTATCTATGAAGCGGTGCCTGCCACGGCAGAAGGCGGACGTACGGTGAAGTTCACCGGAAAGGTAACGGGTATGGATACCTGGCCTTCCGGATATACGGTAGCCGTGGCCGGTTTTGATGCGAAGAGTGAATATGCACTGACTTCTGCCAATGTGATGCCTTCGCAGGCAGGAGAAGATGGTACGGTGCAGGTGGTGATGTCGGGAGTGACAGATGAAGTCACTCAAATCGAATTGTGCGTGATTAACCGCATTCGGGAGCGGGTAGTGACCTTTGCCAGGGTCGATTGCTCGGAAACGGCAGAAGACACGATTCGTATGGACGTGGGTGAACAGCAAGTCGGCATGTTCCAGGCTGTACAGCAGCAAGTGTTTGATTCCCGCTGTGCCAGTTGCCATGGAGGAAGCACTTCAGCGGCAGGGCACTTGTTTCTGACATCAGGGAAAAGCTATGAACAGCTGGTAAATGTCCCGTCTGTAGTGAATCCAGACGTTATGAGGGTGAAACCGGCAGATGCGGAAAATAGTTTTTTGTATCAGGTACTGCATGAAAACGGTCATGTGCACCATGACCATCAGGATATTCTTTCGGCTGAGCCGGTATTATTGAACTTGATAGATGATTGGATAAATGGAGGTGCCAAACCTTGAATATTAAAATAGTATGAATATGAGCCACAAACAACTACGAAACCACAAGTCACAAGAAAATACATTAGTAGAAATTTCACGTTTTGAACCGGCTGAAGGAGTCGCTGAATATCATGTGATGATTCATGTTACTCGGCCTTCTTTGACGTATCAGGAGCAATTGGATACTTTGCTCGATACGTATTATCAATTGTTGGAGAATGAGTTGAAGGGAGCTGTTGCTGTGTTCAAGCGTTATTTTTTAAGCGATGCTGCCAATCAGGCCGATTGGCTGGCGGTACAGGTGCCGGAAAGCTCGGTCTGTGCCTGTTCGATTGTGGAACAGCCCCCGCTGAACGGAACAAAAATAGCTTTATGGGTATATCTGCAATCCGGTGTGCAATGTCGTGCGCTGGAAAGCGGATTGTTCGAAGTGTCACATGGGGCTTACCGCCATCTGTGGGGTGGTTCGGCTTCTAACCGGGCGGCCAACTCGGAATATCAGACCCGTTTGCTGCTGAATGATTATATTCTGCAACTGATTGCACAGGGAGGGCATCTGGCCGAGAACTGCATTCGTACCTGGTTTTTTGTACAGAATGTAGATGTGAATTATGCCGGAGTGGTAAAAGCCCGTAACGAAGTGTTTGTGACGCAGGGTTTGACACCACAAACACATTATATAGCCAGTACCGGTATCGGCGGGCGTCATGCCGATAAGCAGGTGCTGGTACAGATGGATACGTATGCTGTATTGGGTATCCGTCAGGAGCAGATTCATTATTTATATGCACCGACTCATCTGAATCCTACGTATGAGTATGGAGTAAGTTTTGAGCGTGGTACGTATGTGGATTATGGCGACCGACGTCAGGTTTTCATATCCGGTACGGCCAGTATCAATCACAGGGGGGAAGTGGTGCATCCGGGTGATATCCGGAAGCAGACCGAACGCATGTGGGAAAACGTGGAGACCTTGTTGAAGGAAGCAGAAATGTCGTTTGATGACATCGGACAGATGTTGGTTTACCTGCGCGATGCGGCAGATTATGCCGTAGTGCGGGAGATGTTCGACCAGCGTTTCCCGGAAATGCCAAAAGTGATTCTATTGGCTCCTGTCTGTCGTCCGGGTTGGCTGATAGAGATGGAGTGCATGGGCACAAAAATGATGAAGCATACACCGTATCCTGATTTTTAGTTTGTATGAAAGAACGTCTGTGGAAAAACGTCTGGGTAGTTCTTTATGTGGTGCTGATGGGAGTATTGGCCATAGCTACTTTTTTAGAGCATGCATACGGAACAACTTTTGTCCAGACACATATATATCATGCTTGTTGGTTTTGTGGCTTGTGGGGTGCGCTGGCTTTCGGGCTTGTGCGGGCATGTGGCAAATGCCGGCTGTGGAAGCGCCTCCCGGTCTTGTGGTGGCATGGCTCTCTTTTAGTGATACTGGGAGGGGCCATGCTTACCTACCTGACAGGTGAAAAAGGGTATGTACATCTGGTGCAGGGGCAAGAAGTGAAGAGTTTTATCCGGACTTCCGATCAGCAAACGAGGATGTTGCCTTTCAGCCTTTCTCTGGACAGCTTCAGGGTGGTTTATTATCCGGGAACGGAAGCCCCTTCTGATTACAAGAGTTACGTGAGTTATAAAGTGAATGGAAAATGGAAAGAAGAGGTAATTTCAATGAATCACATTCTTTCTGTAGAGGGTTATCGTTTTTATCAGTCATCATACGAACCGGATTTGTCTGGAAGCTGGTTGAGTGTAAACTATGACCCTTGGGGAATTGCTGTGACCTATGCCGGGTATTTGTGTCTGGCTTTCTCTTCCTTGTGGTTGTTAGGTAGCCGGAGGGAGACATTTTTTCGCTTGTTACGTCATCCGCTATGGAGAAAAACGGGACTGGTATGGCTGGGAGTATGCGCTTTCCAGTTGACGGTTCAAGCTCGTCCGGTCAGTGTCCTGGCCCGGCAGGATGCGGAAAAGCTGAAGATACGTCAGGTGATATACCACGACCGTGTGGCACCCTTCCATACCCTGGCCCGTGATTTTGTAATCAAGTTGAGTGGAAAACCTTCTTATCATGGTTTGACACCGGAACAGGTGGTAGCCAGTTGGTTACTTTATCCCGAAGAATGGCAGCACGAACCGATGTTTCGAGTGAAAAGTGAACGGTTGAGGCAGGAATTGGGATTGAAATCGGAGTATGCCGCACTCGTAGATTTATTCGATGGAAAGACCTATCGGTTGAAGGGATTGTTGCAGAGACTACAAGACGAAGTGCGAAATACGCATGAGAAAGGCTGGTTAGAGAACCGTCAGGCAAAAAAGTTGGAAAAAGAAGTGTTGGAACTGGATGAGAAGGTCGGTATGGTACTGATGCTTCAGAAAGGTACTTTTATCCGTCCTTTGCCGGAGGATGGAAGTGTCACTCCGTTATCTCCGTTAAGAATACGTGCAGAGATTTTCTATCATGCGGTACCGTTCACTAAAATTTTGTTTATGGCTAATCTTTCTTTAGGTTTGCTAGCTTTGGGCTGGTGGATCTATTCCTGTGTGATGCAAGAAGGCGATAAGGCAAGAAACTGGAGGAGTAGGTGGCGATGGATATGGGTGTGGGCTGTATGGATGGCCTGTCTGTTTCATTGGACTTCTTATTTGCTTCGTTGGTATATTGGAGGACGGATTCCTTTGGGAAACGGACACGAAACGATGCTTTTTTTAGCGGGATTTCTGTTATTGTGTACTTGTATATGGCAGCGGCGCTTCTCGTTTTTGCTTCCAGCCGGTTTATTGCTTTCCGGTTTTACCTTGCTGGTAGCTTATCTGAGCGAGATGAATCCGCAGATAACCCCGTTGATGCCGGTATTGCTGTCACCCTGGTTGAGTCTGCATGTATCATTGATTATGGTGTCGTATGCCTTGTTTGCTTTGATGTGTCTGTGTAGTATCCTGGCACTGGGTATTCGGCGGCATACGTGGCAGCGGCAACGGCTGACTTTATTTTGTCGGGTCTTGCTTTATCCGGCAGTGTTGTGCTTGGGAATCGGAATTTTTATCGGTGCGGTATGGGCCAACGTGTCCTGGGGAAGCTATTGGGCCTGGGACCCGAAAGAAGTCTGGGCTCTGATTACTTTCATGCTTTATGGAATGGCTTTTCATGTGCAAAGTATCCCTCGTTTCAGAAATCCGTACTTTTTTCATTGGTTTTTAATCGTTTCGTTCTCTGCCATACTGATGACCTATTTCGGCGTAAACTATGTACTCGGAGGAATGCACAGTTATGCCGGATAAGTGATAGCTTTTTATCCTTTTGGGCGAATGATTTGTTTATTGATAGTTTTTCATTACCTTTGGATAGTGAATTTAAAAATGGACGAAGTATGAAATCTTTGAATTATGCATTAGTCAGTTCGCTCTGTGCATTAGTTATCGGTATATTATTGGTCACATGGCCAGATGTAGCAGTGAGTTATTTGGTAATTACTATCGGGGTGTTGTTCCTTATTCCCGGACTGGTCGGATTGTTTTCTTATCTGGCCCTGTTGAACAAGAGTAAGGCGGATGCTCCTCGTCCGGTTTTCCCTATAGTTGCGTTAGGCAGTACACTTTTCGGTGTATGGCTGATTATCATGCCTTCTTTCTTTGTCGGAGTGCTGATGTATGTGTTAGGCATTCTGTTGGTGTTGGGCGGTATCAGTCAGTTGGCTAACCTGATTGCTGCACGTTCATTCATGCCGGTTCCATTTGGGGTATATATAGTGCCCGTATTGATTTTGGCGGCGGGAATCACAGTCCTGTTCAATCCGTTTGCCACGGCTGAGATACCCTTTATTGTGTTGGGAATTTCTTCCATTGTATATGCATTGATGGATATGGTCCGTTTGTTGCGTTTCCGCAAAAAGAACAAGAACATACAAGATGTGACACCTATAGAAGAAATTAAGGAATGAAGCGATTTGACAGACTTGATTTATTGCCGGAAGGCAGGATATGGTGGCGGGTATAGACATGACGGGTGGTTTTTACCGCTTGTTCCAGACTTCGGCGCCTTTTCCGGGGTGTGCTTTTCTGCTCTGTCTGAGAGGCAGTTGCCGGGTGAAAATCCATTTGACGTGTTATGACTTGAAAGAAGGGTCTTTGGCCATTATATTCCCGGGAGTATTTTTTCAGATTCAGGAGCAGAGTAAGGACTGCCGGTTTATTTTTGTCGGTTTTTCCAAAAAGCTGATAGAAGGAGCCAAGTTGTTTTCTTATACCGTGGAGTACACTCCTTATATCTTTGAGCGGCCGGTAATTGAGATGAAGAAAGACGTATATGAACTGTTTCGGGACAGTATCCGTCTCTTGATTCGCCGGCAGAAGATAAAAGAAGAAATGAGCGGAATGCAAATCAGTTTGATTTATACGCAGCTGCTTCTTTCTTTAGGCAGTGTATACAAGAAAAGAGGAGAGGAAGAAGATTCACCAAGATACAATCGAAATCAGGAAATTGTAAAGGAACTGGTTCGTATTATTGTGCAATATTATAAAACGGAACGCAATGTGTCTTTCTATGCTGAGAAACTGCATCTTTCGCCCCAGCATCTGAGTACAACGGTAAAGAAAGTTACCGGAAAGACCTTGACCGACATTCTTTCTTCGTTCATCATACGCGATGCGCAGGCTAAGCTCCGTTCTACGGATATGACGGTGCAGGAAATAGCCTATTCGTTGAATTTTTCGGATATTTCCTTCTTCGGGAAATACTTCAAACGTTATACGGGCATGTCGCCCAAGCAGTATCGGAACATGTAAAAACAATAAGGGCAGGTGTATTCGTTTACGCCTGCCCTTATTGTTTCTGAGGACTATCTTTTATCCAAACATTGGAGTGATATATTGTGTCAGCAAGTATCCTCCGCCTACCAGCCAGATGTAAAGCAATCCTGCCAGCAAGAACGGTTTGGCACCAGCTTGTTTGAATTTCTCCAGACTGGTATCTGTACCCAGTGCTGTCATGGCCATTGTCAGCATAAAGGTATCAATGTACTCAATGGCACCATTCAACGGAATATCTTTTACAGTTTCGGCACCTGTGAGGTATTGCAGCAAGGAGTTCAGACAGATGATACCGATGAATCCGAATGCAAACCAGGGAATAGTGATTTTGCTCTTTTCAGCTTTACCTTCAGGATTTGCTTTTTTCCGTCCTGCCAATGCAAAGCTCATGATGACCAGTACCGGTGCCAGCATCATGACGCGAATCATCTTGGTGATGGTAGCTGTTCCGGCAATACCTAATGAATCGGTCGGGTCCATGGCATTTCCTGCTCCTGCTACGTGAGCAACCTCATGCAGGGTACTTCCAGTGTAGATGGCTACTCCCGTATCTCCCAGTGCATCCAGCATACCGGCACGGTACATAATCGGATAGAGGAACATGGATATGGTTCCGAAAATGACTACCGTAGATACGGCAATGGCTGTTTTATGTCCTTCACATTTTACCACCGGTTCTGCACCCAGTACGGCTGCAGCTCCACAGATGGCGCTACCGGTAGCTGTCATAAGAGAAGTATCTTTGTCCATTTTCATCAGTTTGCCCAGCCAGATGCCCAGGAAAATAGTACCGGCTACGATGATGGTATCGATAACCACTGCAGGGAGTCCTACGGCGGCTACTTGTGTCAGTGTCAGACGGAATCCGTAGAGTACGATACCGGCACGCAGCACCTGCTTGGTGCAGAACTTGATACCAGGAACCATGTCTCAGGCAGTTTGTTGCGCAGACTGTTGGCATAAAGCATTCCCAAAATGATACCCACAATCAGCGGACTGAAAGAAAGACTTTTTACGAAGGGTATTTCGGCAATGTAGAAGGCTGCAAAAGAAAATAATGCAATCAATAAAATACCATGGAGGGTATTGGCTCTGTTTCCTTTCTTGAACATATCAGTTTGTTTTTAGTGATTTTGATTTTATTTCGGGCGCAAAGATAGAAGATTTCCATGGAAGGTCCTATTTACATTTTCTTATGCGTGATAACCAAAAGTAATAATGTGTATTGTCCTGGCCTTTATTGGATGGTTTTGTGCTTCTTGCTTTTTATGCTATCTTTGCATGGAATTAAAAATGGAAAAGAAATGAAATTATTGATCAAGTCATGTCTGGCAGTAGCTTTATTTGCTGGCATCTGTCTGGCTGGATGTAAGGAAAAGGACATGTCAATGAAAATGAACAATCCGCGCAATATCAGGGGAGTTATCAGCTATAAACGTTCGTTTGGAGATTTGAATGATGTGCAACTGGCTACAGCCAAGAAAATAGGTATCCGTCCTATCAGTACTCGTGAAGAGGCGGAAGAAATGAAGGACCGGTTGATTGAAATTGCCGCTTGTGAACGGTATGGTCTGGACTCTTTGACGCATTCAATTCCTTACCTGATACCTCAGGCTAGTGCGCTGCTGGATACCATTGGAGTTAATTTCTTGGATTCACTGGAAAACAAAGGACTGAACCCTAACAAAATTATCGTAACTTCAGTGACTCGTACAAAAGATGATGTGAAGCGTCTGCGGAGAACCAATGGAAATGCTTCGATGAACTCCTGCCATTTTTATGGAACGACGTTTGATGTGAGCTGGAAGCGTTTTGAGAAGGTAGAAGACCCCGATGGTCGTCCTATGCAGGATGTAAGTTCGGATACATTGAAGCTGGTGCTGTCGGAAGTGTTACGTGACCTTCGTAAGGCAGACCGCTGTTATGTGAAATACGAGTTGAAACAAGGTTGTTTCCATATTACCGCCCGATAATTCAAGAAGTTATGTTCAGATATTTCATTTATTTGGCCTACGACGGTACTAACTATCACGGCTGGCAGATACAGCCGAACGGAAGCAGTGTGCAGGAAACGCTGATGAAAGCGCTGCATACTTTCTTGCGGGATGAGGCCATTGAAGTGGTGGGGGCCGGACGTACGGATGCCGGAGTACATGCCCGCCTGATGGTGGCACATTTTGATGTGGAATGGATGCTGGATGAAGATACGGTGACGGATAAACTGAACCGTTTGCTGCCGCCGGATATATCGGTGTACCGTGTACGGAGAGTGAATCAGGATGCGCATGCCCGCTTTGATGCGACTTATCGTACGTACAAATACTACGTCACTACACAGAAGAATCCGTTTAACCGGGCATATTGCTGGCGATTGTTCCAGCCTTTGGATTTTGCAAAGATGAATGAGGCAGCACAGACCTTGTTCGATTACACGGATTTTACGAGCTTCAGCAAATTGCATACGGATGTAAAGACCAATAACTGCAAGATTATGCACGCCCACTGGGATCAGGTAAGCGAAACGGAATGGGTATTTACCATTCAGGCAGACCGTTTCTTGCGGAATATGGTTCGGGCCATTGTCGGTACGCTGGTAGAAGTGGGACGCGGCAAACTTTCGGTGGAAGGTTTCCGGAAGGTGATAGAAGAGAAGAACCGCTGCAGTGCAGGTACATCCGTACCGGGACATGCACTCTTCCTGGTCGATATAGGCTATCCGGATGAATTGTTTCCGCTGGGTTAGTCTTTTTCGGTAAGATATTTCCAGAAACGGACCGGCATATCCTTTTTGTGCTTTACGGGATTCAGTCGGGATTGAATACATACACTGTGAAAATAGCTTTTCCAGCCTTTCTGGAAAAGCTTTTCGTTTTTATCCAGCAGCTCATCTTCCAACTTTCCGTGTCGCAGGAAGGCAGCACGAGAGTCTTCAAATGTAATTTCGCTGACTTCTTTCAAGTCGTAATAGTAGCCGTAGTGACGGCGTGCATCGTAGATTATCCACGGCTGGTCGGCAAACCGGTCGCGAAAATGATGGATGGTCAATGGATAGACGTTGTAAAGAGGTTCCATGATACCGAAATATACCTGGTCGGCCGTTTTTTGAAAGCGCATGAACTGAAGTACCCTCATTCGCTCGTCTGCTACTTTTTTGCTGAGTTGATACACTCCTAACACATCCGGGTCTGCGAAATTTTGTTCGATAGAGGCCGGTGCATCGGTTACTTTCCGCATGTAGCGGAAAAGGAGCATGGCTGCTTCCGGTGTTTCCGAGAGCCAGCAATAGGTAAGGGAGGCAAGTGCCCTTCGGGAAAGTTTACGTGATAACAGTTTCCAAACCCGTTCCGTCTTTTCCGCATCTGTTACCACCTGATGTACCTCCTCATGAAAAAGCGGAAGCGGTTCCTTCTCTGCAAGCAGCAGGTCGGGAAAAGTCCGGCGATAATAGGCATCGAACAGGGCGGTAAGCAGACCTTCAAAAGTGGAATCGTATTGAAAAACTGTCATGGTTTATGAGAATTTCGTATCTTTGTGTATAGAGGATTTCAGGGAGCAAAAGTAGTAAAAACGATAAACTGAAACAAAAGGAACAGTTTTTTGTTATATAATAAAAACAGATTGAATGATGAATTATAAATCTATGCTCTTGGGACTGATGGCCACAGTGGCCGTCTTCCAGTCACAGCCTGCTCAGGCTTGCACAGGTATCACCTTGACAGCAAAAGACAGCACACGCATTCTTGCCCGTACCATTGAATGGGGGGGAAGTGACTTGAACAGTTGCTATGTGGTAGTGCCACGTGGCTATACGCTTCAGTCGTATGTGCCCGGCGGACAGGATGGCATGAAATTTACGGCAAAATATGGATATGTGGGCCTTGCGGTAGAACAAAAGGAGTTCGTGGCAGAAGGTTTGAACGAAGAAGGTCTCTCTGCCGGTCTGTTCTATTTCCCGAATTACGGACAGTATGAAGCGTATAAAGCAGAATATAAGTCTCTTCCATTGCCGATTTACAGTTGGTTTCCTGGGTATTAGGCAACTGCAAGACAGTGGATGAAGTGATGGAAAGCCTGAAGCAGGTACATGTAGTGGCCATTGACCCGCGTGCATCGACTGTGCACTGGCGTTTTGCCGATGTATCAGGACGTCAGGTGGTATTGGAAATAGTAGATGGTGAACTGCATTTTTTTGAAAACAACTTGGGAGTACTGACCAACTCTCCGGGATTTGAATGGCAACTGACCAACCTGAATAATTACGTCAATCTGTATCCGGGAAGTGCCAACCTCAGTCGTTAGAGAATGTGGCTCTTCGTTCTTTCGGAGCTGGAAGTGGGTTCTTGGGCATTCCCGGTGATGTGACTCCTCCTTCCCGTTTTGTGCGGGCTGCCTTTTATCAGGCTACAGCTCCTGTGCAGGATAATGCCCGTCAGACCGTACTTCAAGGATTTCAGATTTTGAACAACTTTGATATTCCATTGGGAATTGAGTTCTCGGAAGGAAAAGTGCCTGTCAATATCCCAAGTGCTACACAGTGGACTTCGGCCACGGATATGCGGCATCGGATGATTTATTATCGCACCATGTATAATTCTGCTATACGTAGCATTGATTTAAATAAGATTGATTTTCAGCGTGTCAAGTACAGAGCGGTACCATTGGATACCATAAAGGAACAGCCTGTAATGGAAGTTTCTATCCGCTGAAAATGTAGAATGCATAAAAGTAAGGAAGCTGCCTTCACTCGTTTGTGGGGGCAGCTTCTTCTGTATCTCCAAAGTCGAAACTCAGCTGACGTTCGTCTATCTTCTTGCGGGGAGTAGGGAGTAGAAGTTTCCGTACTCCGTAGGCACCTAGCTCATGAATGGTCTTTTCGGGCAGCTCATTGCAGGTGATGAAGTATTTGGCTTTCTTCATGACGGCTCCCATCTTCTTCAGTTCGTAAAATCCGATACGGGAGAAACGGCGGGAAGCCACAATCAGGCGGGCCGATTTTACTCCGATGCCCGGCACACGCAGGATGGCTTCATAATCGGCGGTCTGTATATTGACGGGGAAGAACTCCGGATGGCGAAGGGCCCAGGCCAGTTTCGGATCAATCTCCAAGTCCAGATTAGACTCTGGTCGTCCACTATCTCATCTACCTTGAACTGATAGAAACGCAGCAGCCAGTCGGCCTGGTAAAGACGGTTTTCTCGTACCAGAGGCGGTTGCTTCAAGGTAGGAAGTCGCTTGTCATACGTATTTACCGAAATATAGCCTGAATAATACACTCGTTTCATGGTAGGTTCTTCATACAGCGAAGAAGATACCTGCAAGATATCCTTGTCTGTTTCGGGGGTGGCTCCTACAATCATCTGGGTACTTTGTCCGCCAGGAGCAAAGCGGGGAGTGTGACGATAGTGCTTGCGCTCTTCCTGATAGGTCTGTATGCCTTGTTGAATGTATTTCATCGGAAGATACACACTCTGGTGATCTTTCTCCGGTGCCAGCAGTTTTAAATTCTTTTCTGTCGGAATCTCCAGATTGACACTGAGACGGTCGGCATATAGTCCGGCTTCCCGTACCAGTTCTTCACTGGCACCGGGGATACTTTTCAGGTGGATGTAACCATTGAAACGGTGCACCAGTCGCAGGTCTTTGGCCACCCGTACCAGGCGTTCCATGGTGTAGTCGGGGTTGCGTACCACTCCCGAACTGAGAAATAGTCCTTCTATATAATTTCTTCGGTAGAACTCCATGGTCAGCTCCACCAGTTCCGTAACGGAAAGAGTGGCCCGTGGAATGTCGTTGCTTACCCGGTTGATGCAGTAGGCACAATCGTAGATGCAGTAGTTGGTCAGCATAATCTTGAGCAGGGAAATGCAGCGTCCGTCTTCTGAAAAGCTGTGACAGATGCCCCATCCTCCTACTGTATTACCGACTCCTCCCCGTGTGTTTTTACGGGAAGTACCGCTGGAAGCGCACGACACGTCGTATTTGGCGGATTCAGTCAGGATTTTTAGTTTTTGTATTACCTGTTCGTTCATTTCATTCAAAGTTAGAGAGAGTTTTTGAATTGTGCAATGAGTTTGGGATTTTTGTCGTACCTTTGCGGCGGTTTACAAAAATCAAGAAAACATGTGGTTATTACTGGCTTTTTGCTCAGCGGCGTTGCTGGGCTTTTATGATGTCTTCAAGAAAAAATCATTGGCAAACAATGCGGTTCTTCCGGTACTGGGACTGAACACGCTGTTTTCGAGTCTGATTTTTTTACCGTTTATTTTAGTTTCGTACTTTCATCCGGAGGCGTTGCAGGATACGCTTTTTTACGTGCCTTCAGCAGGTTGGGAGGTGCATAAGTTCATTATCCTGAAATCGTTTATCGTGCTTTCTTCGTGGACGTTCGGTTATTTTGGTATGAAACACCTGCCCTTGACCATTGTCGGCCCCATCAATGCTACCCGTCCGGTCATGACGCTGTAGGTGCCTTGCTGATATTTGGTGAACGCTTGAATGTGTACCAGTGGATTGGTGTGCTGATGGCTATCATTTCGTTTTTCATGCTGAGCCGTTCGGGAAAGAAAGAAGGAATAGATTTCAAGCACGACAAATGGATTTGGTTTGTGGTGCTGGCGGCTGTGTTAGGTGCTGTCAGTGGTTTGTACGATAAATACCTGATGGGACGCTTCAACAACATGGTGGTACAGGCGTGGTACAATGTGTACCAGCTTTTCCTGATGGGAGGAGTGCTGATGTTCTTGTGGTGGCCCAAGCGGAAAAGCAGTACACCGTTTCACTGGGACTGGTGCATTATCCTGATTTCCGTATTCTTGTCGGCGGCTGATTTCGTGTATTTCTATGCGCTTGGTATGGACGGAGCCATGATTTCCATCGTGTCTATGGTGCGACGGGGAAGCGTGGTGGTTTCCTTCCTGTTTGGTGCCATGATATTCCGCGAGAAGAACCTGAAGAGCAAGGTGGTTGATTTGATTTTAGTGCTGATTGGTATGTTCTTCCTCTATTTAGGAAATGTATTAGGATAATTACAAGGTCTTTTCTTGAACGACTGGGATGTGTCAGTACTTCCTTGGCAGTACTCCAGTACTTTCTAATCAGTACTCTGGTACTTTCACGGCAGTACTGCAGTACTTCCTAAGAAGTACTGGGAAAAGAAGATTGTTACGGGTATTTTTGCCTGAAGAAGGCTGGTGTAGTATCTTGATAAGATAAAAAATGCCGGAGCGTATTTTTTACGTTCCGGCATTTTTATATCCTGTCTTGGACAAGGCCTTTTTTAGTTTCGCATGTATTTCTTCATACCCTCAGTGGAGTAAGTCTGCAATTTCCCGTCTTTGTCCGAGTAGATGAAATAGGCATCCAGCTCAGGATGGGCACTACAGATGGCCTTGGCTGAATCCAGTCCCAGTACCATGAAGGCAGTGGCGTAGGCATCGGCTGTGGCACAGTCCTTGGCGATGACGGTAGATGAAAGAATATTGTGCTGTACCGGGTATCCCGTGCGAGGGTCGATGGTATGTGCATACTTCTTTCCGTCTTTGTAATAGAAATTGCGGTAGTTGCCCGAAGTAGCCATACCGGCATTGGTAATTTCTAATACGGTCTGTAGTTCCTGGTTGACGGACAGGGAATCGTCGATGGGTTTGTTGATTCCGATACGCCAACTCCATTTTACTGTTTTGTCCTTTCAGCACCAGTTCCCCGCCGATGTCAATCATGTAGTTCCTGATGCCTTTGCGGTCGAACAGCCGGGCGACACAATCCACGCCGAAACCCTTGGCAATCGAGCTGAAGTCGAGCATCATGCGCGGGTCGGCCTTGACGACTTCTCCCTCTGCATTCAGCTGTATCTTGTCGATACTCACGAACTGGCGCAGGCTGTCGATGGTCAGTGAATCGGGAAACTGGGAATGTTTGAACCCGAATCCCCATGCGTTGACCAGTGGGGCTACGGTGACATCATAGGCTTTTCCGGTCTCGTTGGAGATAGTCTTGGCCAGATTGAACACATACGCAAACAGGCTGTCGGCACGCATGTCTGTATTGTGGTTGATATGCGTGATGACCGACTGCTTGTTGAACGGCGACAAGGAATTGTCCACCTTTTGCAGTTCTTTCTCAATTTCCGCTTTCAGGTTCTCAGATGACTGGTAGGTAATCTTATATACCGTACCGAATACCAGTCCCTGGTCGGTCTGGTAAGGAGATTGTTTTCTCAGAATCAGTACCGTTCCTACGATGAGCAATACAAGAAACGGCAACTGCCATTTTAAGTTGTTTTTGTTCATGATTTTATTGCAAGAATAAATGTTCTACTAATATTTTGATACCGATGCCAATCAGCACCAGTCCGCCGAAGATTTCCACCCGCAGGTGAAAACGCTTGCCGAAGAATACGCCGATGAGGCTTCCTGCCAGTGAGAGTACGAAAGAGGCAATTCCAATACTGGTCAGAGGCATCCAAAGACTTTCCAGTTGTTTGAATCCGGCAAAGGCAAACGAGATACCGATGGCCAATGCATCAATACTGGTGGCTACAGCCAATGCCAGTGTCACTTTCAGGCTGGTAGGATTGAAGGAAGCAGTCTCTTCTTCTTTAAACTGCGCACGTATCATGCGGATACCTAAAAATGCCAATAGGGCAAAGGCAATCCAATGGTCGTAGGCTTCAATCAGATGCTGGAAACGGCTGGCACCTAACCATCCCAAGAAGGGCATTAGTGCTTGAAAGAGTCCGAAGAAAAAAGCCATTCGTAAAAACGTGCCCCATTGAATGCGGTGCAAAATAATTCCGCTGGTTACGGATACGGTGAAACAGTCGATAGCCAGACTGACGGACAATAAGATGGTTTCGATTAAATTCATGTGAATCAGAAGGGTAAGTTGTAAATGAGATTATACGTCAAGTTAAAGCTGCTCCCGGCATTTTTCCCGAATCCGGGCACATACCATGGAATGGAATTGTCATGACCTTCCACGTTCATTCTCATTTTATATCGCACGCTCCAGCCCATGCAGAAACCTTTGTATATTTTCACTTTAAGTCCGAGCACACCTTCCAGCCAGCTGGCTCTGCTCTTCATATCGGAATAAGCAAACGGATAGGAGACTTCTCCACCATAGTTGGGGTCGGTCATGCTGGGGCCGTCTACATCATAGCTGAAAGAACTCATGCCGTAGCGAAGACCCACATACAAATAACCCGGGAGATGTGTCTTTTTGTAAAACACATTATAATCCATTCCGATACGGAAGTAAGGAGCGGAAGTCTTGTAGTGCAGGTTGTTTCCGTCATTTATGGCATCTGCCTTTCCGTATCCCACTTCAATGACGGGAAGAAAGCGATTTTTCAAGTTGGCTTGTACGGCAATTTCAGTATTCAGAATGTCGCTGCCTAACAGGTAACTTCCCAGTCCGGCAATTTCCACTCCTATGCTCGTGCCCTGATAGAACGGGACAGACTCTGTCGGCTCAGCTTTCTTCTTGTCTTCCTTTTTAATCTCTGCGGGAGTTGCTTTATGTACGCCCGGTTTCTGTGCCTGCAAGGGAGAAAGCAAAAGACAGCTACTCGTTAGTATCAGAAATAGTGAAATATATCTTGAAATTCTCTTTCTCATAATTATCTATGTTCGGATTGGTAATGACAAGCGAATCGAGCATACGGGTAGTAGTTTCCGCACCGGTGACTTCATAAAACATCATGGTACCGCAATCCAGGTTGATAAAGTAAGGAATATTGCGGTGGGTGATTGTAAGGACGTCTCGCTGGCGGTTGGCATACTGAAGGATAAACCGGGTTTGTTCTCCGTAGCTGAGCGGTAGGCTGAGCGTACTTGTGTTGGTTGACTTATTAATCAGCGTGTCGTAAATTGTCGTATCAGCGGTCTCCAACTGCCCGATGACCGTCAGTGTATCGGTGTACTGCACAGACCGTCCATATTGGTCAACAAATGCAAACTGGGCATACGCCAGTGCATTGGGCGGACAGTTTTCCACTTCACAAGCTGGGAAAAAGGAAACGACTGCCACCAAGAGGATACCTAATACAATCGGTAGTTTCTTCATTATTCAATTTCTTTCTCGATTTGATAGTTGTTTCTTTCAGGAGAATTGCGTGCAATCAGTTCTCCGATAAATCCGGCCAGGAAAAGCTGGGTCCCTAATATCATGGTGGTCAGTGCCAGATAGAAATAGGGACTTTCAGTTACCAGGCGATAAGGATTGCCGCAATACATGTCATAGAGCTTGGTAGCGCCTACTACAACGACAGCGATAAATCCCAGGATGAACATGATGGAACCTAAGAAGCCGAAGATGTGCATCGGTTTCACGCCGAAGGTAGACAAGAACCACAAGGTAAGCAAATCCAGATATCCGTTGACGAAACGGTTCAGTCCGAACTTGGTCTTTCCATATTTGCGTGCCTGATGATGTACAATCTTTTCTCCGATACGGTTGAAACCGGCATTTTTAGCCAGGTAGGGAATGTAGCGGTGCATTTCGCCGTACACCTCAATGTTTTTCACTACGTCCCGGCGATAGGCTTTCAGTCCGCAGTTGAAGTCGTGCAGATTATGTATTCCCGAAACCGCACGTGCAGTAGCATTGAATAGTTTGGTCGGGATTGTTTTCGACAGCGGGTCATAGCGCTTCTGTTTCCATCCGGAAACCAAGTCATAGCCGTCTTCTGTAATCATGCGGTAAAGTTCCGGAATCTCATCCGGACTGTCCTGTAAATCAGCATCCATGGTGATGATTACATCTCCCTCTGCTTTCTTGAATCCGCAGAATAAGGCAGGTGATTTTCCATAATTACGGCGGAACTTGATGCCTTTCACTTCTTTTGACTTCCGGCTAAGCTCTTCGATGACCTGCCAGGAGTGGTCTGTACTACCATCATTTACAAAGATAACTTCGTAGGTAAAATGATGCTCATGCATTACGCGTTCAATCCAAGCATACAGTTCGGGTAAGGACTCCTCTTCATTATATAGAGGTACGACTACAGATATATCCATATTTATATTGCTAAAGCGATTAGTTTTTCTTTTTCATGACTACCAGACCGGTGGGAATGGCTAACAGGATTCCATAGAAGAAATTCTGCGAAAGCAGCTGAAAGGTCAGTTGCAAAGAACTGAGAGAAGAAATGACATTCAGACTGCCGATAAGTTGTTCTACGGAAATCTTCATGTCGCCGGTTACGGAATCCTTTATAGTTTCCAGTTGGTCCAGATACGTATTCAACAAATAACCCTGATCAATAAAGCGGAAATACACGTAGTGTGCCAGCGCTGTCAGGATAGAAGCAAAAAGATACATCAGAAAGCAGAAACTGAAAGCCTGAGTGAAAGAAAAATTGCCTTCATGATACTGGTTGCGGTAGCGGCGTGCATAAATGTAGCTAACACCGGTACAAAGAGGGTCATCAGGATAAACAGGAGCTGAAGCAACGGGATGGAAAAGCCTATGGGGAGGAAGATAAATTTGAAAATCCAGAACAATCCCATGTAAGTTCCAAACCGCATGGCGTATTCCTGTAAGGTTATCGGTCTTTCTGTTGTCATGATAGTTACGTTTGATAATGGTTACAAAAGTAGTCTTTTTCAGTGAGCTGTGGTATATAAAAAGACTGAAAAATCATATTCTTTACCATTTTGGTATATTTTTTTTCATGAAGGTATTGCGTATTCAAAAAAAAATGCCTACCTTTGCACCCGCAATCGAGAAACATCGATAAGATGTCTGTCGAGAACATGTTGAAATACGGGTAAGTCCCATACGGCCAGCTCCCTTCGAATCCTCCAGGGCTTGATCGCAGCAAAGGTAGTTGGTTGTAGCGGCGCGATATGGTAAGCTTACCCACCGCCTCTTTAGCTCAGTTGGCCAGAGCACGTGATTTGTAATCTCGGGGTCGTTGGTTCGAATCCGACAAGAGGCTCAAAAAGAACATGGATCGTCGTCCTTCTTAAGCTTTTCTGTTGCCAGTGCCACTG
>ENA-OQAZ01000008-OQAZ01000008.1-human-gut-metagenome-genome-assembly--contig:-NODE-8-length-81916-cov-4.459353_pt1 | contig 81916 bp, 95 predicted proteins | sample MGYA00242737_ERZ504531 | MGnify/ENA primary metagenome ERZ504531 (study PRJEB26092, sample SAMD00036244) | human gut metagenome | host: Homo sapiens | study: EMG produced TPA metagenomics assembly of the... | reverse complement strand
CCTTGATTGAAACGGTCAATGACGAACTGAAGAACATCGCACAGATTGAACACTCAAGACATCGTTCATTCAGTAACTTTATAGCCAACTCCTTGTCGGCTATCGCGGCATACTGCTTTTTTGAAAAGAAGCCCGCCATTGACGTAAAGTTTGTCAATGACGGACAACTTGCTATTTTTTGATTTTATTTCGAACTCACGTTAAATTTATTTAGTTATGCGGTTTTGCAATATGAGGTATGTCACTTATCATTTGTGGGATATTTGGCTAGCTGTGGGTTTCTAAATAGATACTAAATCATTAACTAAGAGAGTTTTATCGGCGAACACTTCGATATTAAAAAAAGTCCCTTAATTTAGTCGAAAATTTTATGATATGGCATTATTTGATATTGATATACTTGAAAGTCGAGTTAGTAAATATGAAACTAACCATATACACATGGTTGTTGACGGTGATATAACATATCCTATAACCAATATGGATAACCAACAATACGGCACTTTCTTTCATGAATATATACACTATATGCAACACATGACAACCTTGTTTGGGGTAAAGATTTGTGCTATGTATAATAAGATGTTTATTTTATACCGTGATTACATTATTAACAATGAAACTATAAAATTGCCATTAGAACTTTGGAAAAACCATGAAGGGCTTATGAAGTTCATTGATTTTTTTAATGGGGTAAAAGGTAGTAGAACATGTAATTACAATATAGATGCGATTGAAATCTCAGAATAAGGAAATTTCAGAATGCAAAAAGAATAAAAAGGCTGTCAAAATAGGAATATATGATTTTGAAAATGGTTTGGCTATAGAAAATGGATTTTATTTTGGCTATATGTGTATAATAGAAAGTATGGCACATTTAATCCAATCTTTCATTAATGATAAGTTGTATCATGCTACTATTCCTTATTGTAGTGTTGAATTAATCTGTAAATCCATTTATAGTGAAATCTCAAATGATAAAAAAATGATGATTTCACTTTGTTTTTGTTCGCTGATGTTCGATAATTCTGGTGTTGCATTTTTTGATTTGGTAGAGTTATCGAAAAAAAATCAATCACTTAATGGCTATGAACTATACAAAAAAATCCTAAAAGACAAATCTGTTACACATATGGGTAAGGAAATGCCTATGTATAGAGCATTATGTTTATTTCTTGATGATTTAAAAAAAAGTATAAGTTCGGCTATTGGCTGTAAGTTATATTATTACGAAGAAGTTATAGAAAACTGTAAAAACGAAATAAGAAGTGGAAACTGTGTACTATTAGATGTATTATATCATGCAGATATAAGTAATAAAAACATGTTTTCAAGTGTTTTTGAGAAAGTATATGGTTATTTTATAGAAGCAAATAATCTAACAATAATGCCTATGAATAACTCAAAAGAGCCTCCAAAACCATATATAGAAACAGCATCTATGATAGGCTTAGAATTAATATTTAAGCGAATGAAATCATATAGTAATAATACAAAATGTGAATGGTTTAAAATTTGTTCCAAAGCACAATATACTCCCGATGATAAAACTTCCGAAGAATGTTTGTGCAATCAATGGCAGAAAAATGAAAGGTGTATAATGACAGAAGTACTAAGATACTTTAAAATTAAAGATAAAGAATATATCCAAGAAAAATGATTAGTGACAAACGATTCCATTTTATAGTTATTTTTTTTGTAGATACTCTACATTATCAGTTTCACCAGCAACGTTTTTTATTTCTAATTCCTAGAAATAGTTGTTAAAGCTGGGATACGAAAAGTTACTTGTGACTTCTTCTAAGACGTAATGAAGAAGCGGTTTTCAGAAGGGATTATAGAACATGTAAAAACATAAAAGTGAGACTATGATTTGGAACTATGAGTCGAAAAATGTACCTTTGTAATGTAATGATAAAGCTTAGACAAGCGAAAGTCTATGAGTGATACAAAAAGACTGTTTTCAGTTACTAAATCGTTACACTTGAAAAATTGAACTGAGTTAAAACGTTGTTTCATAAGGATTTTGGGGAGAAAGGTTCATAATCCTGTCTCTCCGCTGGAAAGAATTGCAAAATAAAGAAAATCCCTGTAAATTAATACTTTACGGGGATTTTTTGTTTTTGGTGCATAGCAAAAATAAGCATATTTTTTCATTAGAAAGTTCGGGAGCATTTATGCCCTTATGCCCTCACTGTATGTATAATGGGTTTATTATGAATGACTTATATGATTGTAGTAAAAAAAATTGCTCTCACTTATACTCTCATGCCCTCACTACGTTTTGAAGTTGATTTTCACATAATATGCTTGCTGTCAGCCATATATTCTTTTTTATAGACAGTTCCTGCCTGGTATAAAGTAGGGCGTTTTCAAGCCTTTTCCTCGTAAGAAATGCGCATGAAAGAGGAAACTTCCACGAAATGATAGCTTACGGATTCGCGGCAGCGGTAAAAAAGAACAAGACATTTTAAAAAAAGGCGGTTATCTTTTTTAAAAAGCTCTTGATCTTTTTTTAAAACGCCCTTGTCTTTGATATGGAATTTTATTCTGGACTGAGGCATTTTACATATACATACGCATAAGCTCGTACGTACGTAGGTATAGCCTTGTATGGATGTATGTGCAAAAGCGTGTTTATACCCGTTCTCTTTGTATTTCTTTAAATGCTTTTCACTTATTCTTATTGAATTTGTGCATTGATTTCGTTTCTGAACTTTATAGGATTGGTGATAAAGTCAAATTTGTTGGTGACCCCGCCTGTAGTAACTACAATAGAACCAAAACCGAGCATACGTCCCATGAGGCTTTGCTTAATCCGTATTCCTTCGCATTTGTTTAAAACCAATTCAAGGGCATCCCGGTTTAAAATACCGGATTTTAGAATAACTTTCTTGTTTGTGACAACATATTCAGCTCCCATCTTAAGAAGAATTCTTTTTATCAATTGGAATAATCCTGACAACAATAGAAGTATGCTGACATAATAGAATAATCCGGTTTGTGCGGAAGAAAAGAAGGCGCTTAATAATAGTAGTATTACCGGATATGCAAATATATACCAGTGAATATCTGCTTTGTATTTAATTTCTTCACCAGCTTGTAGATTGTTTTGGATATAGCTCATCGTTTTTGTAAATTAATAAATTGCATAATTTTATTATCAAGAGACAAATATACAAATAATCAGAATGGTATGAAATAAATCTAGATTTATTTTAAGGCTGAAACTTAAAATAAAAACAATTCTTACTTGTTCTTATTCTTATTCTTGTCAATCTCTCTCTTATTATCAAATATTTTATTCTTGTACTTGCTGTTTCAAGAATTTGTAATCCTTATAATTTTTTCCTCTCTTTATTCGGAAAGTTAGTTTATGCCATTCATCTTTTGTTAGGGGGATATCCACGTTCATGCAAAAATAGCAGGTTTCGTAGCCAATAAGAGGAGAAATCCATATTTTTCCTATACATTCTTTCTTGCCGGAGTTGGAATAATATAAAAGACAGCGTACTCTTCTTATTTGTATGCTGTCTTCATTGCATATTTTTACCTCTATACGTTTACCTTTTCCGATGTTGTAGAATTGGGGAGCAGACATTTTTATTTTGTTTAAAATACTATCTTTATCATTTACACTGACTACGACGAACTTCTCTATATTGTTTGGCGATTGGGAGAAAGTGCTTTTTGTGGCAAACAACAATATTAAAAGTAATGTTATAATTTTTTTCATGTGATTGGACTTGTTGGTTAAAGCAGTAGCAGATTATTAATTAAGAATTTATTCTTCCGATAATAAATACTTCATACTGCAAAGTAAATGTTTTTTGTTTTAAGGGTTATAATTGTTAAAATGCAAAAATAGCCTGCATCCGCTAATCTGTCAAGGGCTGTTTTTCATAAAAAATGTTCAATTCTTTGGTATTTCTTTGGGGTTTTCTTGGTATGAAATTTCTGATAGATTATATGAAAAGTGATTTGGAGGCTATTGAAATTCTTTTAGAGTGGTGCATTAAGCGATGGGATGTTTTAAAAGTCTGGTTGGCATTTTAATGCTTTATCTTTGTAATTTGAACAAAAAGTAATAAATAAAAGAGGTATATGGACATTCTTGTATGGAGTGGTCTTGGAAACTCCGATTATTTGGAAAAATGATGTCGTTTTCCAATATATATTTGTACTTTTGGCTGAAAAGAAAAAAAAGGTATATCCCGTGTTTATATCGGGTGTGTTTATATGTATTTTAAATGGACTACGGTTTTATGACAAACATTATAGATAATATGCTCTCTTTGTGTCCGGTTTCTGAAGATACGATACAAGAACTGAAAAAATGTATGATTTTATGTCGTTTCCCTAAGAAATATCAGTTAATAAAGGAGAATACATTTTGTAAATCAGCTTATTTCATAGAAAAAGGAATGACACGTTCTTTCTGGCTTGTAAATGGAGAAGAAATAACAACCTCCTTTTCATGGGAAGGAGGTATTGTTTTCAGTATGGACGAGTTGTACTATAATAAGCCGAGCGAGGAATTTGTGGAAACGCTTGAAGATGTAGTTGTTTACAAAATATCATTAGCTGATTTAACCAGACTGTTTCAGACTAATATTGAATTGGCTAATTGGGGGAGGATTATTCATCAAAATGAGTACAGGCGTTTGCATCGTTCTCACAAAGAACGGCTGACTTTGCCAGGAAAGGAAAGATATGAGGAGTTTAAACAACAGTTTCCTCAGATATGCCAACGGGTGAAGTTAAGGTATATTGCATCTTATTTGGGTATAACACTTCCCACACTTAGTCGTCTCCGAGCTAAGAAATAATTTATGTATTGCTGATTTTTTGTCATAGGACAAATTTAAAAGCCTTTAAGTTGTGTAACTTTGCAGCATTATTAGTAACAGTTAAAAAGAATCAATTATTAAATCTATTAATTTATTATGGAAAAAATCTCTTCTGCAGCATTTACTGATACAAAGCCTCATTATGATCTTCTTGATGGATTGAGAGGAGTTGCTGCTCTTATAGTAATATGGTATCATGTATTTGAAGGTTTTGCTTTTGCTAGTGCCGGCAATATCGAAACTCTCAACCACGGATATCTTGCTGTGGATTTCTTTTTTATTCTTTCGGGGTTTGTTATCGGTTATGCGTATGATGACCGTTGGGGGAAGAATTTCACTATGAAAGACTTTTTCAAACGCCGTTTGATCCGTCTTCATCCGATGGTAATTATGGGTGCTGTTTTGGGAGCTATTACGTTCTGTATTCAGGGTTGTGTGCAATGGGATGGAACGCATGTCGCTATTTCCATGATTATGTTGTCTTTACTTTGTACAATATTCTTTATTCCTGCCATGCCGGGTGTGGGATATGAAGTTCGTGGTAATGGTGAGATGTTTCCGTTGAACGGACCTTGCTGGTCCCTGTTTTTTGAGTATATAGGTAATATTCTTTATGCGTTGTTCATTCGTCGGTTATCTAATAAAGCATTGGCTGTGCTGGTTGTGATGCTGGGTATGGCATTAGCGTCATTCGCTGTTTTCAATGTGTCTGGTTATGGGAATATGGGAGTGGGATGGACACTCGACGGAGTGAATTTCTTAGGTGGAACTTTGCGTATGCTTTTCCCATTTTCATTGGGTATGTTGATGTCGCGTAACTTCAAGCCTATGAAGGTGAATGGGGCGTTTTGGATATGTACTATTATACTGATTGCGCTGTTCTCGGTTCCTTATCTGGAAGGATTGGAGCCGATTTGCATGAATGGTATTTATGAAGCTTTTTGTGTAATTGTGGTTTTTCCTTTTCTTGTGTGGCTGGGGGCGTCGGGTACTACTACGGATAAGCAGTCTACAAAGATATGCAAGTTCTTGGGAGATATATCCTATCCGGTTTATGTAGTACATTATCCGTTGATGTATTTGTTCTACGCATGGTTGATTGAGAATAAACTTTATACATTGGGAGAAACTTGGTATGTAGCTGTGGGTGTTTTTGTTTTGAGTGTCATTTTGGCTTGCCTGTGTCTGAAACTGTATGATGAGCCTATGAGAAAATGGCTGACTAAGAAGTTTCTTGCTCCCCAATAAAAATACTGTATTTCTTGATTGATGTTCATTAAAAGGGCGGATACTATATAAGAAAATATTACAGCTTTGAATAACAGACAATTAGATGAATGGCATCCGATCAGTAAATTCGGATGCCTGCATTGGATTATATCAACAGGGCTTTGGGGGTGATTTCCTTTTCTGGCAATAGTTATACATGCTGATGAGAGCATTCCGAACATAGACCTTTCAGGACATAATTGATACTTTGTACGGTGAATCCGGGAGGTAGTGTCACGATGGGCACGTGGATACTTTTCATACAAAACGTGCGGTGACAGTTCTCACAGTAGAAGTGAGTGTGGAGGTCGTCTACCTCACAATTGCAATCATTGCTGCAAACTGCATATTTTAACGATCCTGTACCGTCATCAATGCCATGAATCAGATGATGGGCTAAAAAAAGGGTTATGGTGCGGTAGATGGTTGATTTGTCTACCGTATCCAATTCGTTTTCCAAATCCAACAGTGAAAATGCTTCTTTGTGCTGCATCATGGTTTTTAGAATAAGCAGACGTATGGCTGTCGGTTTGATTTCCCGCTGTTCCAGTTTTTTTAAATAGATTGTTTCATTCATAGGTCAAATCATTTTATTCTTTCCATTTCTGTATTCTCATTGTATTAAAAATGGCGAGTAAAGCTACACCTACATCTGCAAATATGGCTTCCCACATAGTGGCCATTCCGCCGGCTCCCAATAGCAATACTAACAATTTCACTCCGAATGCCATTGATATATTTTGCCATACGATGCGATGGGTCTGTTTCCCTATTTTTATAGCTTCCGCCACTTTACTGGGTTGGTCTGTTTGTATCACTACATCCGCAGTTTCTATAGAAGCGTCACATCCTAGGCCACCCATGGCAATCCCAACATCGCTGAGTGCCAGTACGGGAGTATCATTGATACCGTCTCCTACAAAAGCTACACGATTTTCAGAATTTGCTTTTAATTGTTCTAAATGTGCTACCTTACCTTCGGGTAGTAAATCGCCGAAAGCCTGTGTGACACCTATCTTTTCGGCTAAATTAGAAACAATTGTCTGTTTGTCTCCCGATAATATTTGAATATTATTAATATTTAAGTCTTTCAGTTCGCAGATGGCTTGTACAGCATCTGGTTTTGGTGTATCCGCCAATGAAAGATATCCCAAATATTTGTTTTCCATTGCACATAACACGATTGTTTCTGTCATGTCGCTGATTTCATAGGGAAAAGAGATGCCGTATTTTGATAATAACCGTGCATTTCCTACATATACTTCTTTACCGTTTGTTACGGCTTTTATTCCATATCCGGCAAATTCGGTTATTTTCAGTGACGAGTTAAGGGATATACTTTGTTCTTCTGCATATTTGACAATGGCTTTTGCGATAGGATGATTGCTGAAACTCTCTATAGAGGCGATAAGTTGAAGCAGTTCTTTTTGCGAAACACCTTCGGCTGCCGATATTGCCTGGACACTGAATACACCTTGGGTGAGTGTTCCGGTTTTATCGAATACTACGGTGTTTATTTGGGTTATGGCATCTAGATAATTACCCCCTTTGAAAAGAATCCCTTTGTGAGATGCGGCACCAATACCTCCAAAGTATCCTAATGGAATGCTGACCACTAATGCGCAAGGACATGATATGACTAGGAATACTAAAGCCCGATAGAACCAATCATCAAAAACAAAAATGAATTCAGGTTTTATCAGAGAGTATAAATAGGGGAGTATGACAACTAGTATTGCCAGTCCTGTCACTATCGGTGTATAAATTCGTGCAAAACGGCGGATAAATAATTCGGCAGGGGCTTTTCTTTCTGCTGCATCTTGTACTAAAGTGAGGATACGTGCTAACGTACTTTGATCATACGGTTTGTTTACTTTGATCCGTACCACTTTATCTGAAGCGATCATTCCTGCTAAAACTTCTTCTTGTTTATATAGAGTCCGGGGAACACTTTCTCCGGTTAGGGCGGCCGTATTAAATGAAGCGGAATCTTCCAGTAAAAATCCGTCTAGAGGTACTTTTTCTCCAACTTTTACTTCAATGGTTTCTCCTGGCTGTACTTTTTCCGGTACTGTTATTTTATATGTGTTGTTATATATTACAGTGGCTGTTTCGGGACGTACATCCAATAATGCTTTGATGTCGCTGCGTGCTTTGTGTACAGCTTTGTGTTGGAACCATTCACCTATGAGATAGAACAGAATAACGGCAATACCTTCCCAGTATTCTCCTAGATAGAATGCTCCTGATACAGCTATTCCCATTAAAGTGAATTCATTGAAAACTGATTCTAATTTTATTTTTTTCATTGTTTCTTTTTATTTATGACAACAAAGATAGCGGAAAGAAGATGCAACTAAATTGCAAATTATATTGTACCTTTACATCAGGTAATTTTTTATATACATGAAAAAACGATATTGGGCTTTTTTGATAGGAAGCTGGTGTTTGTCTGTAGGAATGCAGGCAGCTAAGGTGGATACTTTGTCGGTACATAGCGATGCAATGAATAAAGAGGTTCAGGTAATTACCATCTGTCCGGATAAAGCCATGGCAGGTGAAAAATGTCCCGTACTTTATCTGCTTCACGGATATGGGGGCAATGCGGGAACATGGCTCGGGATAAAACCGGAATTACCTCGGATAGCTGATAAGGAAGGAATCATTTTTGTTTGTCCGGACGGGAAGAACAGTTGGTATTGGGACAGCCCTTTGAACAAGGAGTACCGTTATGAAACATTCGTGTCAAAAGAATTGGTGAACTATATTGATAAGAATTTTACTACGAAAGCGGAGAGAGGGGGACGTGCTGTCACTGGGTTAAGTATGGGTGGTCATGGAAGTTTATGGTTATCCATCCGTCATAAAGATGTCTTTGGAGGAGGAGGTAGTATGAGTGGAGGTTTAGATATCCGTCCGTTTCCCAATAATTGGGAGATGAAGAAGCAATTAGGTGAAGAAGCGAGCAACAAGCAGAGATGGGACGAACATACGGTAATTAATCAGTTGGATAAGATAAAGAATGGTGATTTGGCTGTTATAATAGATTGCGGTTGTGATGATTTTTTTCTGGAAGTGAATAAGGCTGTACACGAAAAACTGTTGAAGAAGAAAATAAATCATGACTTTATCATCCGTCCAGGTGGGCATACAGGCAGGTATTGGAATAATGCCATAGACTATCAAATACTATTTTTCAGTAAGTTCTTTAATAAATCGAAATAATAAAATGGATAAGATTGTTTTTATCACAGGAGCTTCCAGCGGTATCGGTGCCGGATGCGCTCGCAAGTTTGCTTCACAGGGAGCAAGTTTGATTTTAAATGCCCGTAACGTAAATAAACTGAGTGCATTGAAAGAAGAATTAGAAAAGCAATATGGTGCGAAAATATATTTGCTTCCTTTTGACGTGCGCGACCGTAAAGCGGCAACGTCTGCTTTGGAATCATTGCCCAAGGAATGGCAATCCATTGATATATTGGTGAATAATGCTGGGTTGGTTATCGGTACGGATAAAGAACAGGAAGGCAGTCTGGATGAGTGGGATATTGTCATAGATACTAATATTAAGGCTTTGCTGGCAATGACACGCCTGATCGTACCGGGAATGGTGGAACGTAAACGAGGACATATTATTAATATTGGTTCTATTGCCGGAGATGCTGCTTATCCGGGAGGTAGTGTGTATTGTGCTACAAAGGCTGCTGTGAAAGCTTTATCGGATGGACTGCGTATAGATTTAGTTGATACTCCATTGAGAGTGACTAATATCAAACCGGGCTGGTGGAAACAAATTTTTCAGTTGTTCGTTTCCGGGGAGATAAGGAAAAGGCGGATAATGTATATAAAGGCATTCGTCCATTGACGGGAGATGATATTGCGGAAACGGTTTATTTTGCAGCTTCCGTACCGGAATATATGCAGATTGCAGAAATGTTGGTTATGCCTACTAATCAAGCTACAGGGACAATTGTTTCATGTAAATAAAAGAGGTGGACAGAGATATAAATAAAGGCGGCCCTTTAATAAAAGCCGCCTTTATTCTTACTTTCTCATTTTACCTTCTTACCTTAAAAAAACAATTATAATTCAATAATCAATGATTGACGTGCACCGACTGTCATATTTTTGGTAAGGTCAATTTTTTTGCCACTGATAAGTTCTTTACCGCTTTTTGAATCATTTGTCATTATGCGGTAGTGGTCATTTGCCACCACTTGTTCGGCATCGGTGCTGTTTAGGACAATGAGTTCAGTTTTCCCAGAATTAGTACGTGCGTACATATATATTCCGTGTTGGGGAATATGGTACTTAACTGTTTTCTTTTCCATCTTCGTTTAATTTAGTTTGGTTTTACGGCGGCAAATTTATATGTTTTTCAGCATATCTTATATAACTAATCGTTCAAAAATCATAATAAATCATTCATTTCTTAATCTATATCAATAAAAATCCTCTTCCACATATTAGTTGAAGAGGATTTTATTTATTGTTGTTCAATGAATTACATCAAGAACCCAAGTAAAATACCGGCAGCTACGGCAGAACCGATTACACCGGCTACGTTGGGACCCATGGCATGCATCAGCAAGTAGTTGGTAGGATCATATTCCAGACCGATAACCTGAGAGATACGTGCCGAGTCAGGAACAGCAGATACACCGGCATTGCGATAAGCGGATTGATTTTGTTATCCTTACCTAATACCAAGTTGAATATCTTTACGAAGATAACTCCCGAAGCGTAGCATGATGAATGACAATGCACCCAGCGCGAAAATCAAAATCGAATCAATGGTAAGGAATTCTGAAGCTTGCGTGGAAGCACCTACTGTCAATCCTAATAAGATGGTAATGGTATCAATCAGCGGACCGCGGGCAGTTTCTGCCAAGCGACGGGTTACACCGCTTTCTTTCAATAAGTTACCAAAGAAAAGCATACCCAATAGAGGCAGACCCGACGGAACCAGAAAACAAGTAAGCAACAAACCAATGATAGGGAACATTACTTTTTCTGTATGAGAAACGACGCGTGGTGGTTTCATACGGATCAAACGTTCGTGCTTGGTAGTGAGCAGACGCATGATAGGCGGCTGGATAACCGGTACCAATGCCATGTATGAATAGGCAGATACCGCAATAGCTCCCATCAGGTTAGGCGCCAGTTTGGATGAAAGGAAGATTGCTGTCGGACCGTCCGCACCACCGATGATGCCGATAGCACCAGCCTGCATCGGATCAAAGCCCATTGCCAATGCAATCATGTATGCACCGAAAATACCAAACTGTGCGGCAGCACCAATCAACATCAGTTTAGGATTTGAAATCAATGCCGAGAAATCCGTCATTGCACCGATACCTAAAAAGATAAGTGGTGGATACCATCCGGAGGTAACTCCTTGATATAAAATATTAAGAACAGAACCTTCCTCATAGATGCCGACTTTCAGTCCGGCTTCCATGTTGAAAGGAATATTACCGATCAAGATACCGAAACCGATAGGAATGAGCAACATCGGCTCAAATTCCTTGGCCACGGCAAGGTATATGAAGAATAAACCTATCAGGATCATTACGATATGACCAACAGTAGCATTGGCAAAACCCGTATATGTCCAAAAGTCAGCTAGGTTATTCCCTAAAAAGTTGATAAATTCTCCCATATTATTCAATAATTACAAGGTCAGTACCTTCGAGAACGGATTCTCCTTTACTTACATTGATTGCGGTGATCTTGCCGTCTTTGTCTGCATTGATGTTATTTTCCATCTTCATAGCTTCAAGGATAATGATGGTTTGCCCCTTTTTTACGGTATCACCCACATTTACCTTGATATCAAGGATTACCCCCGGCAACGGAGATTTAACGCCCGATTTACCTGTAGAAGTTGCAGCAGGCTTTACTACTGTAGCTGGTGCCGGAGCAGGGCTGGTTGATACAGGACGAACTACCGGTTTCACTACAGCTTTCGGAGCTTTTTCCATTTCCACTTTGTAAGGAGTACCGTTCACTTCAACATGAGCGATATTGTCTTCTATATCTCCAATGGCAACTTTGTATACGTTACCGTTGATCTTATATTTATATTCTTTCATCATTTTATCTTTTTATTGGTGACTTACTTTTTGTGGGGAGTTTCACGCAAGGTATAAATCTTGGAACTCCACGGTGAATAACTACGTTTTACACGGGTAATGGTAAGAACGGTTTCTTCCACGTCATGTACATCGCTTTGCATTTCATGCATGGCCATGGCGATAGCGGCGAATACTTCGCCCGGAGCTTCACCCAATTTCTTTTCTTTGGCTTCTTGCTTGTCGGTAATACCTTTTACCTTCATGGCATTGCGCTTGCTCAGGTTTACAGAAATCTTACCTACACATTTGAAGAGAATGAAAAGTAAAAGAAGACCGCAGAATACAACGCTCATAGCAGAGATGGCCATACCGATACCACTACCGTCGTGTTCTTCGAATTTTTCCATCTTTGCATGACTGTTGATAGTCTTGTTATTGGTGCTCGGAGTCACATATTTGTCTGCGCTGGAACCTTTCACCTCCCATTCATTTGCTGCGTCGCTGACACGTGCGTATGATTGGTTTGCTTGCAATGTGCCTGCCGGAACAATAATCTGATCCAATAATTTTTTGCCTGAATCATACAATCCAATCCAATTGTCGGTTGCGGCATTCAGTGTGAAATTAGTGTGGAAAGTACCGCGGTTGGGTTCGCCGTCTGCCCAGAATAAAGCGTGCTGGCGAGGTTTGACCAAAGTCAATACATCACCTTTAGGGATAAAATAAGTAGCAGTATCTCCAGGCTGGCTGCTCACCTTCAGTAAACAACCGGCAAGGTCTGCGCTACCAAATGATCTGTTGAATATTTCAATCCATGCGCTGTGTACTCCGTAGTCATCCTGGAAATTGCTTCATTTTCAATCAGCACTTCATTCAGTACCAGCTTGGTGTTCGATTTCTGTTCTCCACAAGAACATAACCCCACCATCAGCAGCAAAGAAAGGAATATTCCTATATTTAATTTCTTCATGTTCAATTCTCAATTTTTAATTTTTTAATTAAAGAGGAATATTACCATGCTTCTTAGCCGGATTGGTTAATTTCTTAGTCTGCAACTGTTGCAATGCACGGATGATGCGGAAACGGGTATTACGCGGTTCAATCACATCATCAATATAACCATATTTGGCAGCATTGTAAGGATTGGCGAACAGCTTGGTGTATTCAGCTTCTTTTTCGGCTAGGAATGCGGCAGGATTTTCCTGTTCTTTGGCTTCGCGTGCGTATAATACTTCTACTGCACCTGCACCACCCATAACGGCGATTTCGGCAGTAGGCCATGCATAATTCATATCACCGCGAAGTTGTTTACAGCTCATTACAATGTGAGATCCGCCGTATGATTTACGCAGGGTAATTGTCACTTTGGGTACAGTCGCTTCGCCGTAAGCATACAGCAACTTGGCACCGTGAGGATTACACCGTTGTATTCTTGTCCTGTACCCGGAAGGAATCCCGGAACATCTACCAATGAAACAAGAGGTATATTGAAAGCGTCGCAGAAACGTACAAAACGAGCACCTTTGCGTGACGCATTGCTGTCAAGCACACCCGCCAGGTATTTGGCTGGTTGGCAACAATACCTACAGACTGGCCGTTGAAACGTGCGAAACCAATGATGATATTTTTAGCGTAGTGAGGTTGGACTTCCAAAAACTCACCATTATCTACGATGGCGCTGATCACCTCATACATATCGTATGGTTTGTTGGGGCTGTCGGGGATAATTTCGTTCAAAGAGTCTTCCAGACGGTCGATAGGATCGGTACAGTCTACATAGGGAGCTTCTTCCAGATTGTTCTGAGGAATATAGCTTAACAATTTGCGGATCATGGCTAACCCTTCTTCTTCCGTCTTGGCTGTAAAATGAGTAACACCGGATTTGGTTGAATGAACGCTTGCACCACCTAAGTTTTCCTGGCTTACATCTTCACCTGTAACAGTCTTTACCACTTTCGGTCCGGTAAGGAACATATATGATGTGCTTCCATCATCAAGGTGAAGTCTGTCAGAGCAGGAGAGTAAACAGCTCCGCCTGCACAAGGACCGAAAATACCTGAGATCTGCGGAATAACACCTGAAGCAAGAATATTGCGTTGGAAAATTTCAGCATAACCGGCCAATGCATTGATACCTTCTTGAATACGTGCGCCACCTGAGTCGTTGATACCGATACAGGGAGCACCCATTTTCATGGCTTGATCCATTACTTTGCATATTTTCAGAGACATTGTTTCTGAAAGAGAACCGGCAGAAACAGTGAAATCCTGTGCAAAGATGTAAACTAAACGTCCTTCTATGGTACCACAACCTGTTACTACACCGTCGCCCGGATAATGTTTTTTCTCCATGCCGAAATTGGTGCATCTGTGTTCCACAAACATATCCATTTCTTCGAAACTGCCCTCATCCAGCAGCATGGCTATGCGTTCGCGGGCTGTATATTTTCCTTTATCATGCTGTTTTGCAATTGCTTTATCACCTCCACCCATGCGTGCTGTAGCCCGGCGTTCGATAAGCTCTTTTATTTTTTCAAGTTGATTGCTCATTTTACTTATGATTTTACAATTTACGATTAAAAAATAATTCTATTTACGCTTGAACCAGACTAAATATACTGACTTCAATCGTGAATAGTCAGATCTCGTGTTTTATGGTTTTTCGCAAAGCTCGGTCAGGACGCCCAAAGTTGATTTGGGATGTAAAAAAGCAATTTGCAAACCTTCGGCACCTTTACGCGGAGCTTTGTCAATGAGACGGATGCCGGTGGTTTCAGCTTCGGCTAACGCATTTGCCACACCATCTTCCACTGCAAAAGCCAAATGATGCATACCACCGTTGCCATTATTTTTTTCAATGAACTTTGCGATAGTGCTTTCGGGGCTTGTAGGTTCCAGCAGTTCTATTTTAACATCACCTACTTTCAGAAAAGCGGTTTTAACTTTCTGATCCTCTACTGTTTCGATATTGTAGCATTTCAGACCTAATACGTTTTCATAATACGGCAGGGCCTCTTCAATGCTCTTTACGGCAATGCCCAGGTGTTCAATGTGTGAGATTTTCATGATCTTATAATTTTAATAGTTTGGTTTTATACTCAAGTTTTCAGATAAAACTGCACAAAGAAAGTAATTTCGAGTTAAATAAAGAAATATTTCTTCAATTTTATTTCTTATTTGCGAGATGCTTCACAACACTTTAGACAAAAAGACAAAAATGAATTAAATATAGAATTTGCACAAGAGTTTGTTCAGCCACTTCCAACTGAAGCGGAACCAGCGGCGTGTACTGCTCTGCTTGCCGCCAAAGCGGAGTATAAAGTCCCTGTAACCGTGCTTTTTGAACGGTAATCCTGCATCCATGAATTCCAAATGTGCATATCCTTTTTCGTAAGCATAGGTAATCGGTGCCCATACGGACAGAATACCGGGGTAAAGAAAAGCATAGGTTTTCCGCATACCTCCTGAGAACCACAGGTAGGCACTTTCTTTTGAGAAAAGGCAGATAGAACCACCGATGATTTTGCCTTTATATTTCACAAGAAACACTTTGGCTAATTCTTTTTCCGGGTTCTGCCATGCTAATAACCGGAAAAAGCCGATGTCCGGGAAATGTTTTCTTATCTGTGAGGAATAGGCTTTTTTCAACATTCGTGAGAAATCTTGTATATCTTTCTCATTGTCGGCTATTTCCATGATGGCACCATTTCTCAGAGCTTTGTTTATTTGTCTTCTGCGAGACATGCTCAGCCGTTCGTAAGGAGCTTTACTGTGCAGTGAATTACGTACTCTTAGCCAATTAATGGCGAAATAGTTGTTCTTTCTGAAGGCTTTGTATCCGAATAGCGGATTTTCCAAGTTGCGGAACTCGATGAGGAACGATTTGCATAATACTTCGTTGGTGAGATGTTCCAATATTTCCCCGAACAGGTCTTCCTTATTCTGTTCTTCATCAAAATACTCGCCTGTGCCATAAATTTCGCATCGTTTGATGATTGCAGGGGGGAACAGGCGCACACTTTTCCGGATGACTGCCAGCAGTTTGCCTACAGGACGGTTTCCTATATAGGCTACGATAAGCAAAGGTTCGTATCCCCGGGTCATTTCAAAGACATGAAACAGCTCGGTAGAATGGAAAATGTTTGTTCCCGGCAGAGGGGGAATGGCATTTCCTTTGCGATATGTACTTAATCTGACAGGCATCTCTAATTGCAAATTTATTGTTTTTTGTTTATCAATCCACATTCTAGTTGTATATTTGTGCAGAAAAATAAATTAACAGGGTATATTATGGAACAATTTAGTGACTTAATAAAGAACAGACGCAGCATGCGTAAGTTCACGGATCAAGAGTTGACACAGGAAGAGGTAGTTGCTTTGTTGAAGGCTGCTTTGATGGCTCCGTCTTCTAAACGTAGCAATTGCTGGCAGTTTATTGTGGTAGATGATAAGGATATGTTGGAAAAACTTTCCCATTGTAAGGAGATGGGGGCGGCTTTCCTAGCGGATGCTGCTATGGCTGTAGTTGTGATGGCTGATCCGTTGGCTAGTGATGTCTGGATTGAAGATGCGTCAATTGCTTCCATAATGATCCAGTTGCAGGCAGAAGATTTGGGGTTGGGAAGTTGTTGGATACAGGTGCGTGAACGTTTTACCGCTACCGGGATGCCCTCGGGTGAATACGTGCATACGTTGCTTGATATTCCGTTGCAGTTGCAGGTGGTTTCCATTATAGCGGTAGGACATAAGGGTATGGAACGCAAGCCTTTTAATGAGGAGCATTTACAATGGGAGAAAATTCACATTAATAAATATGGAGGCAAGTAAACGTGGCTGCTGTCAATCATAAGGATACGTATAAAGCTTCTGCGGTGTTTCTCATTGTGATGGGGATGCTTTATCTGATCGATAAGTTTATAGGATTTGCTTCACACGGGTTGCCATGGGTTATGCAGAAAGACAATCTGTTACTGTATGCAGCTGTTATTTTCCTTTGGTTCAAGGCCGATAAGTCAGTAGGAATTGTATTGGCGGGTATATGGCTGATATTGAATATCGGTTTGGTGATAGCTTTGTTGGGACAGATGTCTGCTTATTTGTTGCCGGCGGCTTTGTTGCTGGTGGGAGTTATTTTATATTTAGTTTCGACCCGATGATGAAAATAGTTCTGATAGGAGCCGGCAATGTGGCAACCCATCTGGGAATTGCTTTACAAAAGGCGGGGTGTCTTATCTTGCAGGTATACAGCCGTACAGAGGAATCTGCTTCTGCATTGGCTGCCAGACTTTCAGTAGACTACACAATTGTGCCGGACGAGATACGTCGGGATGCCGATTTGTATATTGTAGCGCTGAAAGATGCAGTTTTGCGACAATTGGCTCCTGTATTGGTGAAAGGAAGGGAGCAGGCCTTGTTTGTACATACGGCGGGTAGTATGTCTATGGATTTATGGAAGGGATTGGTAAAACGCTATGGGGTACTTTATCCTATGCAGACTTTTAGCAAGCAGCGTGAAGTGGATTTCAATACTGTACCTTTTTTTATAGAAGCATCTGCTCCGGCAGAAGTGGAATTGCTGCGTATGGTGCAGTTCGTCTCAGTCCTAAAGTGTATGAAGTGACTTCCGGGCAACGTAGGTATTTGCATCTGGCGGCAGTCTTTGCTTGTAATTTTGCAAACCATATGTATGCATTAAGTTCACATATACTGGAAAAGCAGGGGATTCCTTTTGAAGTGATGCTTCCGCTGATAGACGAAACTGCCGGCAAAGTACATGAACTTTCTCCCACACAGGCGCAGACAGGTCCGGCTGTACGCTACGATGAAAACGTAATAAGCAAACATTTGGAGATGTTGGCGGACGAGGAGTCTTTGCAGGAATTGTACGAAAAGATAAGTAAAAGTATTCATAATCTCCCTTTGTCTGTCATTCAGGCAAATAAAGAGGGAAAGAACTCATAAGTGGTATGATAAACTATGATTTAAAGAAAATAAAGGCATTGGTATTTGATGTAGATGGGGTATTGAGTGCGGAAACTATTTATTTGCACCCCAATGGTGAACCCATGCGTACGGTTAATATCAAGGATGGGTATGCATTGCAGTTGGCTGTGAAATGCGGGCTGCATGTTGCCATCATTACCGGTGGAAATACCGAGGCGGTGCGTAAGCGTTATGAGGGGCTGGGTATCAAAGATGTCTATCTGGCTGCTGCGGTGAAGACCCGGGAGTATGCCCATTTGAAGGAAAAATATGGATTGCAGGATGAGGAGATACTCTATATGGGCGATGATATTCCCGATTATGAAGTGATGCGTTTGTGTGGGCTGCCTTGTTGTCCTGCTGATGCGGCACCTGAGATAAAGGAAACAGCTGTTTATATTTCTCATCGTAACGGGGGATATGGATGTGGCCGTGACGTGGTGGAACAGGTCTTGAAGGCTCAAGGAAAATGGATGGCTCATGAAAAGGCCTTCGGGTGGTAATGAAATAAAGAAAAGTTATGTTGGAAAATTTAGAAAAATATAAAATAATCCTTGCTTCCAATTCTCCGCGCCGCAAAGAATTGTTATCCGGCTTAGGTATAAAATATGAAGTAAAAACACTACCCGGCATAGAGGAAACCTATCCGGATACATTGAAAGCAGAGGAAATCCCTTTGTATATAGCTTGCGAGAAGGCGGCTGCTTACCGGAATACCATGCATCCGGACGAATTGATTATTACTGCCGATACCATTGTATGGTTGGATGGTGTAGTCATGGGCAAGCCTCATAACGAGGATGATGCACGGCAAATGTTGTGGAAGCTTTCCGGCAAGACCCATCAGGTGATAACCGGAGTTTGTCTGACTACCGCCGGGGCTCAGCGAAGTTTTTCAGCTGTGACAGAAGTAACGTTTGCAGAATTGTCCGATGAGGAGATCGATTATTATATCCGGGTTTACAAGCCGATGGATAAGGCTGGTTCTTATGGTATACAAGAGTGGATAGGTTTCATTGGTGTCCGTGGTATTTCAGGTAGTTACTTCAATGTGATGGGGCTTCCTGTACAGCGCCTGTACACGGAACTGAAAAAACTATAAGTCAGTATGTGAACAGTAGGGGCCGTGTTTTTGTTATTTATATGAACTATAAATGGAAAAACAATTATGGCTTATAAAATAGCTTTTTACGACACGAAACCCTACGACGAACGCTCGTTTACGGAGGCTAATGAGAAGTTTGGCTTTGATATCAGGTATTACAAAGGCCATTTGAATATGAATAACGTGGTGTTGACCAAAGGAGTGGATGTGGTTTGTATCTTCGTAAACGATACGGCTGATGCCGAAGTTATCCGGGCAATGGCGGATAATGGTGTTAAACTGCTGGCTTTAAGATGCGCAGGTTATAATAATGTGGATTTAGCGGCAACGGCAGGTAAGATGAAAGTGGTACGGGTACCGGCTTATTCACCTTATGCCGTTGCCGAATTTACAGTGGCGTTGATGTTATCACTCAACCGCAAGATTCCCCGTGCCACAATGCGGACACGTGACGGGAACTTCTCCCTGCACGGCTTATGGGATTTGATATGCATGGCAAGACTGCCGGAATTATCGGTACGGGTAAGATTGCCAAGATTTTAATTCAGATATTACGTGGATTCGGTATGAATGTTCTTGCATATGATCTTTATCCCGATTACAATTTTGCCCGTGAACATCAGGTGGTTTATTGTACTTTGGATGAACTTTATCATAGTTCGGATATCATCTCCCTGCATTGTCCTTTGACAGAACAGACAAAGTATCTGATTAATGATTATTCCATCAGTAAAATGAAAGACGGAGTGATGATTATCAATACGGGGCGTGGGCAGTTGATTCACACCAATGCCTTGATAGAGGGACTGAAGACTAAAAAGGTGGGATATGCCGGTCTGGATGTATACGAGGAAGAAGAGCCTTATTTTTATGAAGATAAGTCCGACAAGATTATTGATGATGACACTTTAGCCCGTCTTTTGTCTTTCAACAATGTGATTGTGACTTCTCATCAGGCATTCTTTACCAAAGAAGCAATGACGAATATTGCTCATACTACTCTGCAAAATGTGAAAGACTTTGCTGAAAGTAGATCTTTGGTGAACGAAGTAGCGGTGGGGAGAGTCTAATCTCCCCTGTAGTAATATAATAAGGAGTGGCGGGCTATAAAGTCCGCATTCTTTTGAACCAGTTCCCTTTCACCAAATTCGGGGAATTGTGCATCGGGGATATAGTGGTTGTTTATTACATATTCCATCAGGTCCGGTGGGCATTTGGTCGGGATAGTAAGCAGGCTGAATGCCTCTTGGGCAGCCGTTGCGGCATCATACATCGGGTTAAGAGGGTCACTGATATATTTGCATATATCTTTCGCCAGTAGAATACCTTTTTCGGAATTCACCATCATGATGAAATCCTTATGTTCCTTCATTTGGGGCAAAGTGTGATTGGAATCGTCCGGCCATTGTAATACTTGGGTAAGGAAACGGTGTAGTTCCTTATATCCTTCCAGATATACGATACGGGCACCGTTTGTGCCTTGCGTGAACAATTGATAGGTATGGTGGTTCCTTTCCTTCATTTCATCCGATATTTCGGGAATGGCAGGGTATAGTCCTTCTATCTCTTCCCAACATTCGGTTTCTCCGTTGGTCAGCAGGTCAATCCATTCATGAAGAAACAGGGCAAGGGGGCCACATGGAATGATGAATTTGTCGGTTTCTGTAACCTGTGCAATATATTCTTGTACAGATGGTTCTGTGAGATAAGTGTGTCCGAACAGCCAGCGTAGTTTATGGTTTGCGTTCTCTTTTCCTTTGAAGTCCATAAAGAAATCCTGTAACGTGTCATTGGCGGGAGCCGTTTCATACTCTTCATCCAATATCCGGAAAAATGAATGCGAGGTTTCTTCGATATTCCTGTCCATCGGATTGATATACGGATGTTTATATGGAGCCTTCTCTAAAGTGTTCCAAATGATGAAGCGGATATCTTCTTCATTGATCTCATCTTTTATATAATCCGGCCGATGGTATAGAAAGGAAGTGACGTATCATATAGTTCCAGATGTTTTTTGATGAATGCTTGCCATAGACCTAAACCTGAAATGACATCTTCAAAATAGGCAGCGGTGTAAAGACATAATTTCTTTTTTATGGATTCGGGAATCTCTCTTATCGTACAAGTGGAGTATAATCGGTTAGCCAGATCGACAAAATATCTGTCTGTAGCCTGTTGTTGGATGTAAGGATGGATAGCCAACCAATCTTTTATGTATAATTTTATGGTTTGCATATTAGTTTATTTGAATTATTTTTATTGCAAAGATATTCCTTTCATTGTAAAAAGGAAGGAGAATATCGGGATATTTACTTTATCTTTGCAATATTCTAACTTTGAAATACCTATAAAAATGGAAATAGATTTAACAACTCCTGCTTTATTATTTTCTGCCATATCGCTGATTATGTTGGCATATACTAATCGTTTTCTTTCATACGCTCAATTAGTGTGTACGTTGAAGGACCAATATCGTGAGAATCATTCGGCTGTGACAGCAGCACAGATTGCTAATCTCCGCAAGCGTCTTTATCTGACACGTGCCATGCAGGTGACAGGTATCGGAAGTTTGTTGCTTTGTGTGGTCAGTATGTTTTTAATGTATATACAGTTCTACCTTATATCCGTATATATTTTTGGACTGGCGCTTGTGCTGCTCATTATTTCTTTGGGGATTTCTGTGCGCGAGATTTATATTTCGGTCAAGGCGCTGGAATTGCATCTAAGCGATATGGATTCCTGATCTATTTTTTTGAGAAGATATTTATCATAAAGGAACAGGTTGCCAGTGTGATACCTGTTCCTACTACTCCCTGCCATCCAAACCAGTGCCAAAATATTCCGGCAAGAAGTGTACCTATGGAACCGCCAATAAAATAGGTCGTCATAAAAATGGTGTTGATACGGTTGGCCGCCTTCGGGTTAAGAGAGAAAATCGTAGTCTGATTACTCAATTGGATGCATTGCATGCCTATATCTATGATAAAAATTCCGATGATGATTCCCACATAGGAGTTCTGACCGGAATAAAGCGAGAACCACGCTGCAAATATCAAACCACAACCGATGTAATTCAGTCGTTTGACTCCCAAAACCTGTACATAGTTTCCTATATACGAGGCGGTGAGAGCTCCTGCTATGCCGCATAATCCCAATAACCCTACAATGTTGTTTCCCGCAAAAAAAGGGGCTTGTTCCATCTTAAATGCCAATGAAGTCCATAGAGCAAGAAATGAGCCGAAAGCAATTCCGGCACGTAAGGAAGAAATACGCAACTGGGGGTATTCCATAACCAATGAAAACAAGGATTTCATCAGATCACTGTATCTGCCTTTGAAATTACACGGCATGTCGGGTAGTACACGCATGATGATGATGACACATATCACCATCATCCCGGCTGCCACAAAGAAAATGAACCGCCATCCTAAATATTCACCGATAATTCCGCTTACTACGCGCGAGGCCAAGATACCTGTCAGCAATCCCGATACAATCATACCTACATTTTTTCCCTTGGTTTCGGGAGTGGAAAATTGGGCAGCTATGGGGATAAAGATTTGTGGCATCACCGAACAAATGCCGGTCAGTAGAGAGGCAAATAAAATGAGATGGATATAGGGAGTCAGTGCGATGGTTAGTAATGAAACGACCAGGACTGTGAAATTGATTAGAATAATGGTTTTCCTTTTAAATAAATCTCCCAAAGGAATAATGAACAGCAATCCGATGGCATAACCTATTTGGGTAATCATTGCTATCAGGTTGGCGGTGAACTCGGATGTTTGGAGATCACGGCTGATGCGGTTTAATAAAGGTTGGTTATAATATAAATTGGCAACGGAGATTCCCGCAATAATTGCTAGCGTCCAAAGTAAGGAGGCAGGTAGTCCTTGGTTTTCTTTTAATTCTTGTTTCATGCTGCAAAAGTAGTAATTTCATGAAAATCATGTTATCTTTGTAAAGAAGAAAAATGGGAATGGAAATGAAAATGGAAATGAAAATGAAGAATTGGATAAAAACGGTCTGTTTTCTGCTTTGGACCTGTGTAATGTGTACGGCGTGTATTGATGATGATGTGGAGGAAGGTACTGTTGATTTACAAACAGGAGAGAGCATTCCTGTTTTCTCTGTGGTAATGGATGATGGACAAATAATAACTTCCGAAACTCTGAAAGGAGAGGTTTCTTTGATTGTGTTTTTTCATACGGGGTGTCCGGACTGCCGGAAAGAACTTCCTGTGCTGCAAAAAATATATACGGATTACGGTCGAAGAATCCGGATGGTTTGTATTAGCAGGGAAGAGAGCTCGGCAGAGATTGTCCGTTATTGGGACGAAAATCATTTGACCTTGCCCTATTCGGCCCAAGAAAACCGCACGGTATACTATCAGTTTGCTAAATCGGGAATACCTCGTGTTTATGTCATAGATAAAGAGTTGGTTATCCGTAGTGTTTTCACGGATAACCCGTTGGCAAGTTATGAAGATTTGGCTGAGGCTATAGAAACCTGTTTGTAGTTTTTAGAGAGGGTAAAATCCCTAAAAATAGGTATTGTCAGATAATGATAAGCTCATTACCTTTGCCATCATAAAAAACAGAAATCACAACTGACTATACATGCAAATAATTAAAAGGATAACATACGTAGCCGTATTTTGGATGTAGCCAAACAACAATTTGAGTTGAAAGGTTATTCCAAGACTTCCATGCGTGAGATAGCTGTGGATGTAGGTGTTGGGTGGAAATATTTACAACTACTTTAAAAGTAGGATGAGCTGTTTCATGAAGTTGTTCGTCCGGTTTTGTATGCGTTGGAAATGCTGTTGCAGGAACATCATGGAATACAGGGCGAGGATATTATGATGATGAGGTCGGAAGAATACTTAGAAACCTGTATAAACGAATATATTTCCTTGTATGACACCCACCACAGATTGATGAAAATACTGTTATTTCGTGCGCAAGGTTCTTCATTGGAATGTTTTCGGGAGAATTATACAGACCGTTCAACCGAATTAGTCAAAGTCTGGTTTACGGTGATGCAGAGAAAGTACCCGATGATAAATATAGCTATTCCCGATTTTATAATCCATTTGCATACTGTATGGATGTTTACTATGTTTGAGGAGCTTTTGAGGCATTCAATAGCGAAACAGGAAATGAAAGCTATTTTACACAATTATATTCTATTTGAGATCCAAGGTTGGAGGGCCATTATTCGAATATGACAGGTAAATTTGTATATACAGACTGGTTGCTACAGTAAGGCAGCAGGAAAGGAGGAAGTCTTTACGGAGGTTTCCTCCTTTTTTATGAACAAATTTGAATACCGTTCACTAATAATCCGTTTGATATAGTACAATTATATGAAAAAGAAGAAAGAAGGATTGTCCCGTTTGTTAGAGATTGCGGGACAGAAGAAAGGGTTGCTTCTGCTGGCAGGTTTGTTGTCGGTAGGTAGTGCCATGTGTATGCTTGTGCCTATTGGGCTGTCTATGAGGTGCTGAAAGAGTTGTTGTTGCATGGCAGTCAATCCTGTTTTGGCAATGGAACTGAATGATACGTTGGGGATGGATCGCACTGGGTGGACTTGTCGGCGGATTGGTTTTGCTGTACGCTGCCCTTATGTCCTCTCATGTAGCCGCATTCCGAATCTTGTATGGGTTGCGTGTCCGTTTATCCGAACATATCGGTAAACTTCCGTTGGGCTATCTGAACAACACTTCCATCGGGTCCATCAAGAAAACGATGGATCAGAACATCGAGAAGATAGAGGGATTCATTGCACATACTATCCCCGATTTGGTAAATGTGATAGCTACGGTGGCAGTGATGTTTGTCATTTTCTTCTCATTAAATGTATGGTTGACAGTGGCGTGTTTGACAGTTGTCGTATTAAGCCTTTTCCTGCAATTTTCCAATTTTATGGGAAAGAAAGCGAAGGAGTTTATGCGTGTCTATTACGATGCACAGGAAAGGATGAGTACTTCTGCTGTACAATATGTTCGTGGAATGCCTATAGTAAGATTTTGGGCAAGTGTATACTCGTTCCGCCAGTTCAATGCAGAGATACAGGCATACAAGACATTTGCTTTGAAATGCTGTGATACCTACCAGAACGGGATGATTGCCTTTACTGTTCTGCTTGGTCAATGGTGACATTCATTCTTCCAATGGGTATCCTGTTGCTGAATGCCAACCCGCAATCTTTGTCACTGGCTGCGGTATGGTTGTTTTTTATTATTATGGGACCAGGTGTGGCTTCACCTATTTACAAACTGACTTTCTTGGGTGGGAACACACGGGAAATCAATGAGGGGGTAGCACGTATTGACCGCATACTGGAGAGGCAACCTATTCCCGAGCCGGAACATCCACAAGTGCCGGAGAGGTATGATATAGAATTTCGTCATGTGTCATTTTTTTATGAGAACACAGAACAGGGAACACGGACGAAAGTTTTGCATGATATCAATTTCAAGGCACAGCAAGGGGAAATAACTGCGCTCGTAGGACCATCTGGTAGCGGTAAATCGACGGTAGCCAACTTGATACCGCGTTTTTGGGATGTAGAGCAGGGCGAAATCCTTATCGGTGGTGTGAATATCAAGCAAATAGCAACAGCAGAGTTGATGGATACCGTATCGTTTGTCTTTCAAGACACTTTCTTGTTTTATGATACGCTGTATGAAAACATTGCCATCGGTTCTCCTTCTGCCGGTAAAGAAGTGGTGATAGCTGCTGCTGAAGCCGCCCAATGCCATGATTTCATAGAACGGTTGCCAGATGGTTATGATACTAAAATTGGGGATAAAGGTATATTTCTTTCGGGCGGTGAGGCGCAACGGATATGCGTGGCACGCGCCATCTTGAAGAATGCGCCGATACTAGTACTGGACGAAGCCACTGCTTTTGCTGATCCGGAAAACGAGTATAAGATGCAAATGGCCTTGCAGTCTTTGATAAAAGACAAGACGGTTATTGTAATAGCTCACCGTTTGTCTTCTATTGTATCAGCTCATCAGATTGTTGTCATGAAAGAAGGCCGGATTGTGCAATGTGGAAAACATAATATTTTATCTGTGAAAGAGGGGGTATATAAAAGTATGTGGGATGCTTATAGAACGCTTACCATTGGTCGTTAAACAAGAATTAAACATATATTGATATGAGAAACAAGCATTTATTAAACAGTATTTTGCAGAATACAAGCTGTCCGAAAGGTTTTTGGGGTCGGATGATTTTATGGGGAATGAATCGTTTTCATGCTTCTTTGGCCCGTCGTGGTATGAAACAGGTAAACTGGCAACCGCAATGGACTGTCCTAGATATTGGATGCGGAGGTGGAGCCAACCTGAATCGTTTGTTGAAACAATGTCCTCAAGGAAAGGTTTATGGTATAGATTTATCGGAAGAGAGTGTAGTTTTTTGCAAGCAAAATACAATGTGAAAAGAATTGAATAAACGATGTTTCATACAGCAAGGAAGTGTGTGCTCCTTGCCATACAAAGACGGGACATTTGATGCTGTTACTGCTTTTGAAACAGTCTATTTTTGGTCGCCCATAGAGATAGCGTTGGCTGAGGTGGTACGAGTCTTACGAAAAGGAGGATGCTTCCTTGTCGGCTTGGAAGCAAGCAGTCCTGAACTCGGAAAAATGTGGACTGAACGGATAAAAGGAATGGTGGTATATACAGCCGGAGATTTGAAGGATTTGTTGATAGAGGCCGGATTTTCAACCATTCAGGTTGTTCATAATAAAGAAGAAATGTATATTATCGCACGTAAATGAAAGGAACAGGTATGAATGCGATCAAAAACATTACAATTGGTCATACGAAACGTCTTTGTAGACCAGTAGGTTTAACAGTGCTTGCCAATTTGATTAATATTGTGCCGTTTTGCCTCTCTATTGAGGCGGTACGTATTGTTTTTAATACGTTCGATGGAAGTGGCCGGCCACTTGACACGGTTCGTTTGTGGTATATATTCGGAGTGATGGCTTGTTATATGATAGTCATGGCGTTAGCGGAACGAGCTTCCTATCGTTCCAATTTTAGAGGGGCATATGAGATGAGTGCTTCGGGACGTCTTTCTTTGGCAGAACACTTGCGGAAGCTCTCGTTAGGATTTCTTTCACAACGTGATCCCGGTGACTTGTCGTCTATGCTTATTACCGATTTTTCAATGGCAGAAACCGGAATATCCCATCATTTGCCTCAACTGATGGGGGCTGTAGTTATGCCTGTACTAGCTTTTGCTTCACTAATATGGATAGATTGGCGGATGGCTGTTGCTATGTTTGCCGCTTTACCACTGGCTTTATTCATTTTGTGGGTAAGTACGAGTGTGCAGAAAAAATTGAGTGGAAGTCAGGTTCAGGCCAAAATTAATGCTGGAAGCCGATTTGAAGAATATCTGCAAGGTATCCGGGTGGTGAAAGCTTACAATTTGTTGGGAGCCCATTTTGACCGGTTGCGTGATGCGTTTGCAGAACTGCGCCGTGCCTGTATCCGTCAGGAGGCACAGTTAGGCCCGTTTGTGCTGCTTTCCATTGCTTTGGTGCGTGCCGGGCTGACATTGATGGTACTGTGCGGTACTTATTTGCTATTGAGTGGAGATCTCTCGTTGCCTATTTTTATACTGTTTCTTGTAGTAGGATCTCGTGTGTTTGACCCGTTAACTTCTGCCTTGACCGACTTTGCGAGTTTCGTTATTTCTCCATTGCTGGAGGGCGTATTTTAACACTGATGGATGAGCCGGAAATGAGAGGAGAACTGCAATCTCCGGTTACAGGTGATATATGTTTTGAACATGTTTCATTTGCCTACCGGGACAAGGAAGTCCTGCATGATGTTTCAATTACGCTTTCCAAAAACTCATTGACTGCCCTTGTCGGTCCTTCCGGAAGTGGAAAAAGTACAGTAATGAAACTTTGCGCCCGTTTTTATGACCCACAGAAAGGACGTGTTTTTTTTGGTGATCTCCCGATGGATAAAATAAATCCGGAAAGTTTGATGAGTCATATCTCTATGGTATTCCAGGATGTCTATCTGTTTCAAGATACGGTACGCAACAACATACGTTTTGGTAAGGCTGGTGCAACGGATGATGAAATTATTGTCGCAGCCCAAAAAGCTTGTTGCCATGATTTTATCATGCAGTTGCCGCAAGGCTATGACACGATGATAGGTGAAGGCGGTTGTACTTTATCCGGAGGAGAAAAACAGCGTATATCCATTGCTCGTGCTGTTCTGAAAGACGCACAAGTCATTCTATTGGACGAAGCAACTGCCTCGCTTGACCCTGAAAATGAAGTGGAAATGCAGAAGGCCATCGATACTCTCATCAAAGGTCGTACTGTTATAACTATCGCTCATAAGCTCAAGACAATCATGAATGCTAATCGGATAATTGTTTTGGACGATGGTCAAGTTAAGGAACAAGGAACACATGATGAATTGATTCGGGTAGATGGTCTTTATGCCCGGCTATGGAAAATTCAGGAAAGTACTTCTGGATGGAATTTATGAGGAATTCTATTTGATTACACAATTGAAAAGAGAATATGAATTACTATTCTCTTTTCAACTTTTCTTAATAGGACTTAAATATGAACAGATGAGAAAAAATATTATTTTGCAGAATATTTTAACGTTGTGAAAATAATGTATTCTCTATCCGAAAGAAGTGTTTTGCGGAAGAGCGGTCGGGTAGTAACAAACCAGATTAAGATTGTTATCAGATCATTGTTCCATGCCTCAAAACAAATATGATATTTCTCGTTTAAATCATTTTTAAGGATTTGTCGGACTTTTATAAAAAAACTCCTTTATTGTTTTTTATTTCTATCATTCCGTTGTCTGAATCATACAGGATGGTGGAAAAGTAAAAAAGACATAAATCTCGGTGTCTTTTAGTTTGTACAGCTTGGGAGTGATCTTTTTACTGATTCCGCTTGGGAATACTTGGTCATCCATTTCGGTGAGGATATAATAATCTGCTCCCTCCCTCAATACATTTTTGCTAATCTTGGCTTCTGCTTTTGATTTGGCAATAATATAGAATCCCTCTATATCATATTTTTCCCAATTTTTATACTCTTGTCCAAGCACCATACTTATGTTTAAACATAAAACCAGTAGTAATAATATTCTTTTCATATCTATCTGTTTTTAAGGTTATTCCAAGTTGGTATCACAAATATAAGAATTCTTATTGGTTTTTTCAAGGAATAAGAAAGAAAAATAGAGAGTGGAATTTTAAAGAAAAGTAATTCCTATCCATATCAGAACTCCTGCTATTAGAACAATGCCTAACATGATTAATTTTATTTTGAAGAGCTGGTGGGTTTCCGCTTCTTCTTTTTCTTGCGTTTTTATTCTGATCTCTTCTAATTGCTCAAGGGATAGATGGGAGGAGTGCCCTTTTTTGTTCAAATCAATCAGTCGGTTTCTAGTTTCATTCAAGCGTTCCTTTCCTGCCTTTCGTAGTTCACGATTTTCTTTATCTCTTCTCATCATGTCATTGATGCAACCTAAAGTACCCATAATCTAACTGTTTAATTTGAATTCATTTTCACAAATATAGTGTTTTTTGCAGTTGCTTTTCTTCATTTGCTAATTTAATATTTGAAGGATAGATATTACTTAATAAACCTGATGTGCCTTGACTGCCGGATATAAATATTCTGCCAATGGATTTGTAATATAAAGTTGTATGCCATTATGCTTTCATACCATTGCTTATGGGGTAATATGTTGATAATGAACTGTATTTATATGGCGTGGCATTTTCCCCATTGAAACAGGTAAAAAGTAGATGTATTTATCTTATCATTGAAAAAAAATGTGAATATAAAGTTTAGGTGAAAGTGATTTTATTTGTAAATTGTATACCGTCATGTAGGTATCTCCGATCTATGTATAATTTAGTATATACCTAGAAATGGGGATTGTGCCGAGCTTTTATGAATTGTAATTTTGCAAACCAATAGAGAATGAAATGATTTGTAAGATTGCATATATTTTTTTATTTATAATTTGTAGCAATGTGTCTCTTTTATGGGGGCAGACATTTGTATTTCGGGGAACTGTACTGGATGAGCAGACTCATAAAGCGTTGGATTACGCTACAGTTCAATTGTTTGTGGATAAGCAGATTGTTTATGGGGGAATAACAGATGCGAATGGACATTTTGAACTTCTACATATCCATCCTGGAACTTATCGGGTTATTGTATCCTATTTAGGATATGATTCTACAGAAAAAGAAGTGAAGGTTATTGGGGATATTTCAGCAATCTTTTATTTAAAACCTTCGGTCATGGCGCTGAACGAGGTAGTGGTGACCGCTTCTGAATCAAAACGCGCTACCAGCGCTTCTATCGTTGACCGTACAGCCATGAAACATCTTCAGCCCAGCAGTTTCAGTGACTTGATGGAATTAGTACCTGGAGGAAAGTCGGCTGATCCTCAGATGGGGCAGGCCAATCTGATCCGGATACGTGAAACAGGTAAGACGGAGGATATCTCTTCATTGGGAGTTGGATTTTATATTGATGGTATCTCCCAGAATACGGATGCGAATCTGCAATATATGCCAAACAGTACTTCCGCAGTGAATGCAACGAGCACAATGTCAAAAGGGATAGATATGCGTACCATCTCAACCGATAATATTGAGAAGGTGGAAATCATTCGTGGCATTCCTTCCGTGGCTTATGGTAATGTGGCAAACGGTGCGGTAATCATTCAGCGTAAAATGAATGAGAGCCCCTTGTCTGCGCGTTTTAAGGCTGATAAAACCAGTAAACTGTTTTCTGTAGGCAAGGGAATTCGGCTGGATGGGAACGGGCGTTATGTGTTGAATGCTGATTTAAACTATTTGGAGTCCAAAATAGATCCGCGTAACAGTGTGAAAAATTACACTCGCCTTACTGCTTCCGCCCGCTTGGATGGCAAATGGTTATGGAATGAACGTAATATTCATTGGAATATCAGTTCCGATTATACCGGCTCGTTTGATGATGCGAAGAGGGATAAAGATGCGACAGTAAAGGAAGATTCTTATAAATCGGACTTTAACAGCCTGAAGATAGCGGGGAAATGGAGCATGAAGTTTCCGGCCCATTTATGGATTCGTGAGGTTGGTGTGGCTACTTCTGTCAGTCAGCAGTGGGAGAAGATGCGTGAAATAAAGTCCGTTTCTCTGAATCGTCCGGCAGCTATTGCTACTCAGACAGAAACCGGAGAGTTTGATGGCATCTATCTACCTTATAATTATGTGGCACAGATGGATATTGATGGTAAACCTTTATATGTTACGGCTTCCGCCCGTACGCGGTTGGCTTTCCCGTTGGGGGTATTACAGAATGCGATGAATATGGGGATGGAATGGAATTATCAGAAGAATTTGGGAGAAGGCCAGGTATTCGATGTGACACGGCCCATCAGTGAAAGTTTGAGTACACGGCCTCGCCGTTTTAAGGATATACCGGAGCTGCAACCTTTCGCCTTCTATGCCGAGGAGGTGTTGAATCTTCCTGTAAATAGACATAAATTGGCTTTTACGGCTGGTATCCGTTTGCAGTCTTTATTGGGGCTGGACACTAAATATAAGATGCAGGGCAAGATATATCCCGATCTTCGTCTGGACTTGCAATGGAGTTTACCGGTATCAAACGGATGGGATGTTTCCTTTTCGGGAGGTTTGGGCTGGATCAGCCGTATGCCGACCACCGCACAGCTATATCCGGATTTTAAGTATGTAGATTTGATTCAGTTGAATTATTACCATACCAATCCGGATTATCGCCGTATCAATATGATGACATATAAATGGGATAATACAAACTATCAATTGGAACCAGCACGTAACATGAAATGGGAAGTGCGGGCCGACGTCAGCTATAAGGGAAACCGCCTGTCGATAACTTATTTCCGCGAACGGATGAATAATGCTTTTGATGATATCACTTATTATAGGTCATTGGCATATAAACTATATGATCCTGCTAGTATCGACGGATCAGCATTGACGGCTCCTCCAGAACTTTCTCAGTTGACTTATACAAATGAATATAATCTGGATGTGTATTCCACACAAGGTAATGTAATGAAGGTGTGTAAAGAAGGAGTGGAGTTTCAGTTCGCTTCCAAACGAATAGAATCGCTCAAGACTCGCGTCACTATGTATGGAGCCTGGATAAAGACAATTTATAATTCGGATTCTCCTCAATATAAGGCCTCTTCTATATTGTTGGACAATAAACAGCTGAAATATGTGGGATTGTACAATGGGGACAACGGAACAGAAAGCCAGGCATTCAATACGAACTTTATGTTTGATACCTATATACAGCGTTTGGGACTTACTTTCTCTACGTCGGCACAATGCACTTGGTATACCAACAGACGGAACTTGTGGAATAATGGCGTGCCAGTAAGCTATATAGATCAATCCGGTGAAACGCATCCGTTTCGCGAAGAGGATAAAAACAATATTCAGTTACAGCATCTGGTGGAGAAATATTCAGCCACTTATTTTGAGCGTACTACCGTGCCTTTTTATATGGATATCAATTTGAAGGCGAGTAAACGGATCGGTAAGTATCTGAATCTGGCTTTTTATGTAAACCGGCTTTTGGGTATTTATCCTGATTATACGTTACGGGGCGTACTGCAACGGAGAACGTCCGAATCGCCTTATTTCGGTATGGAAATGAACTTAACCTTTTAGTAAATGAACAATAAAATAGAGATGAAGATGAAAAAGAATCAATTGACAATGTTAGTCCTTTTTGTGACAATGCTGGGATTTACCGCATGTAGTGATGATGACAAAGTGAGCATATCCACTGTAGGTATTACCACTACTGTAGATACAACTATCGAGGGGCTGCAACTGACCGGTGGAACCTATACTTTTGAAAATGTAAATACATCTGTCAAGACAGACATTACCTATCCGGCTCAGAGTATTGAACTGGCGGACGGGTTGTATAATGTAACTTTCATTGGTAAGGGAACTTACTCACAGAATGGAACTCCGGTGGAAGTCGATGTACAGGGAGTACAACAGAATGTGGCCGTATCTGGAGGGTCGTACAAGCTGGAACTGAAGGTTCATGTACTCAATACAGGTGATCCTGATTTTGTGATTGCCGAGATATTTATTCCCGGAACCTATAATGAAGCAGGTAAGCAATATAATGGCGACCAGTATATACGTATCTATAATAACTCGGATAAAGTTTTGTATGCGGATGGATTGATATTTATGGAATCACAATTCCAAACTACTCAGAAATATCAATCGGTAGATCCGGATATCATGGATGAAGCTATTGCGGTAGGCTCTGTTGTAGCAGTACCGGGCAGTGGAACAGATTATCCGGTACAACCGGGAGAATCCTTTATCCTTTGTGACAATGCGATCAATCATAAAGAGGCTAATCCGAATTCTATAGATTTAAGTAAAGCCAATTTTGAGTGGTATATTGAATCAAAGCAAGATGTGGATAATCCGGCTGTTCCCAATCTAGATGTTTATTATTGTTATTCCAAAACTATCTGGGTGTTGAATAAACAGGGAAATCGCGCTTATGCTATTGGCAGATTACCCAAAAGTATGACTAAAGAAAAGTATATTTCAGACTATGCATACAACTATACGTATATTATGCAAAATGGAACAGTCAGTAAACCGCAAAGCAAATATAAGTTCCCCAATGAATGGGTGATTGATGCTGTAAATGTAGGTGCTTCCAATGAATGGCAGTGGAATGTAACCTCTACCGGGCTGGATATGGGGCATACTTATATCGGTATGAACAATACCGTTGCAGAAAACATCGGAAAGTGCGTAATGCGTAAAGCCGCCTACAAGGATGGTGATCGGGAAGTATTGCAGGATACAAATAACTCTACCGTTGATTTCACACCTGCGGCTACTCCGAGCCTGTTTAACAAATAATTGAATCCGTCTTATTGATATATAAATCTTTATTATTCATGATGCTAATCCGAATTATCATTATGTTGCTGATTGCTTTATTTGTGGAGAGTCGGCAGGAAGCCTTCGGGCAGACTACCGACACACTCTCCCTGTCCGATAAGGTAATCCGTACCGCTTCATTTGCGACTGGATTTCGTGGCGAGATATGGCAGAATCCGGCACTTTATTATTACTATACTCCGTATACATGGACAAGGCTGGACGTAAATGGAGCTTATCATGATAAAGGAAAAGCATCTTTGAAACAGGAAGGTGATAAGGATACCCGTATCGGGGTAGATGTCAATTCCTTCGTTATTCTTTCGGAACGTGATCGTGTATTCGGTTCAGCAGGATACAGGAGTGAGAAGCAGGAGAATGTGTTATGGAATGAAAATATAGACTGGAAATTGATCGCTCCTTACGTGACTGGTGATTCCATTGGTGGTTTCCTGAAGGGAGAAACTTATTATTTCAATGGAGGTTACGCCAGTGAGTCAGGTTCCTGGACATGGGGAATCACCGGTGGTTACAGAGCGTCTCATAATTATCGGGATAAAGATCCGCGTCCACGTAATACAGCTTCCGATCTCTCTTTTGCTTTGGGAGCAGGATATCGTCTGGGGACATATCGTTTGGGAGTTTCCGCAGATTTCCGGCTTTATCAGCAGAAAAGTGAGATTTCATTCCTTGCAGATAAAGGCTCTACTTCGGTATACCATATGTTGGGATTGGGCATGGATTATGTGCGTTTCGCCGGAAACCAGACCGGGACGAAGCATCAAGCATCCGGTGGGGAGGAAGCATAGGCATTCTGCCAGTTGATACGGAAAAGGGGATATCGGCCACAGTTTCAATTGACCGTATGTCAATGGACAAGAAATTGAGCAATGCCAATAATCTCACTTTGCTGGAATTGAATACGACTGATTTGAAAGGAAACGTGACCTGGATGCGGGAACTTCAGCAGGCAGAACACCTTGCTGTGAAACTGGATGCAGGCTATATAGTTCGTAAAGGAATGGAGAATATTTACGGAGAGGCGGGCGGAAGCTCCTATGGAGCATTAATTAGTACATCTCCGGGAATGAAGGTCACGAATAGTCGGATTGCCGTAAGTGGTTTGTGGGAGAAGCTTTTGACCGATAAAGGTGTATGGGGAGGAGCAATTGTCCCAAACATAATCTACCATCGGTTGGAAACGGATTACAACGCCGTATCCGGTTTGTTCACTTGTCTGTTTTGGAGAGTTCTTTGCGTGCCCGTTTGCTGTATCAGAAGAGGCTGCTACGATTGACCGCAGAAGCTAACGGTGGATATTATGCCAATTTATCGGCTGAATATTCTTTACCGGGATTGAATACCGCGAAGTCGTCCGCCCAGACTTTATTGGCAAATATTGACTATTTATCTGATAGTTATAGTATGGTGGGGATTCGTCTGCAAGGGGATTATCCCATCATGAAACAATATAACCTGTCTTTGTCTGTTCAATGGCAGGCGGCATATTATAAAAAATGCGGAACGGCCCAGTATGCCGTTTGTTCATTGGGCATCTTTTTTTAAAAAATAAAAACAGTTAGCATATGAAAATTAAGTTTATGGTCGCTGCAACCTTAATGGCAGCTTTAGTAACTACTACTTCTTGTGGAAACAGTAACAAACAGAGCCAGTCTGAAAAAACGGAGCAGGCGGCTCCGGCGGCATTGAGCATCGATAATCTGCTGGTGCATGCCGATTCACTGGCCAACAAGGAGGTGACTATCGAAGGAATCTGCACACATACCTGCAAGCACGGAGCTACAAAAATATTCCTGATGGGTAGTGATGATACCAAAACGATTCGTGTGGAAGCCGGACCTTTGGGCTCGTTTGATACCAAATGCATCAACGCTATTGTCACAGTGACCGGAACGTTAAAGGAACAGCGTAGATGAAGCTTACTTGCAAAACTGGGAGGCTAAACTGAAAGCACAGACTGAAAAATCTCATGGAGAAACTGCTGCCGGGTGTGATTCGGAAAAAAAAGCACGCGGTGAAACAGCCAGCACCCCTGAAGCCCGTATTGCGGACTTTCGCGCAAAGATAGCAGAAAGAAAAGCTGCTACCGGAAAAGATTATCTGTCATTCTACTATATGGAAGCCAGTTCTTATGAAATCGCAGAATAAAGGTACTGCATTCCGCAAGTGGAGCCGGATCATCCATCGTGATCTGTCTTTCTTCTTTGCGGGAATGATTTTGATTTATGCTATTTCGGGTATCGTGATGAACCATAGGGATAGCATAAATCCCCATTATACAGTTACACGAACGGAATATAAAATAACAGAGGATCTGTCGGACAAGAGCAAAGTTAATGAGAAGATGATTTTGACTTTGTTGGAACCGCTGGGCGAAGCCGGAAATTTTACTAAATATTATTACCCGGAACCGGATCTGATTAAGGTTTATCTGAAAGGAGCTCAATCTGGTGATTAACACCCGGACAAAAGAATGCTGTCTACGAGGGGGTGAAGCGCCGTCCGCTGATCTCTTCCATGGTACAACTCCATTTCAATCCGGGTAAGTGGTGGACTTGGTTTGCCGATGCTTTTGCTGTCTGTCTGATTATTATCACTGTCAGCGGTATAGTGATGATAAAAGGTCCTAAAGGATTGTGGGGCAGAGGAGGAATCGAGTTGGTGGCCGGTATCTTGATTCCTATTCTTTTCCTGGCGTGTTTCTAATAGCAAACGAAAAATGATTTATAAAGCATGAGTGCAATTATAGAATGTAAGAACCTGACCCATTATTACGGTCAACGCAAGATTTATGAGAACTTGAGTTTTGAAGTTCCTCAAGGGCGTATCTTGGGGTTGTTGGGTAAAAATGGTACAGGGAAAACGACAACCATTAATATATTGAGCGGTTATCTTCAGCCGCGTTCAGGCGAATGTCGCATCTTTGGTGAGAACATTCAGACCATGAATCCTGCTTTACGCAGGAATATCGGTTTATTGCTGGAAGGTCATGTTCAATATCAGTTTATGAATATCACACAAATAGAAAAGTTTTATGCTTCTTTTTATCCGGGACAATGGAAAAAGGAGGCTTATTATGACTTGATGAATAAATTGAAGGTAGCTCCGGGGCAACGTATCTCAAGAATGTCGAACGGACAGCGTTCGCAAGTGGCATTGGGACTGATCCTGGCACAAAATCCGGAGTTGTTGATTCTGGATGATTTCTCTTTAGGACTTGATCCGGGCTATCGCCGTCTTTTTGTGGATTATTTACGTGATTATGCCCGTTCCGAGAACAAGACTGTTTTCCTGACTTCCCATATTATTCAGGATATGGAGCGGTTGATTGATGATTGTATTATTATGGATTATGGCTCTATCCTTATTCAACAGCCTATTGAAACGTTGATGAAAGAGCTGAGAAGATATACTTGTACTGTGCCCGAGGGTTATCAGCCTCAGTTGCCGGCAACTTGCTATCATCCGGCTGTCATTCGTCAAACCTTGGAAACGTACTCCTTTTTGCCTCCCGTGGATGTGGAGAAACTGTTGAAGGAAAGTCAAGTTCCCTTTACTGGTTTGCAGCACGAAAATGTAAGTCTGGAAGATGCCTTTATCGGTCTTACCGGAAAGTATTAATATGTAAACTAAATAGAAGAAATATGATACAAGCCATATTTTATAAAGAGTGGATAAAAACGCGTTGGTATTGGTTGCTGGCAACTCTTTTTATGATAGGGATCACAGGATATTCCATGCTTCGTATTGGCCGTACCATTGCCATACAGGGAATCGATCATTTATGGGTAGTGATGGTCCAGAAGGATGCTATATTTATTGATTTGTTGCAATTTGTCCCTTTACTTATCGGTATCTTGCTTGCTGCCGTACAGTTTTTCCCCGAGATGCAACGTAAGTGTTTGAAGCTTACTTTGCATTTGCCTTATTCACAGAAGAAAATGGTCATGTCAATGTTGGCCTATGGCGTACTTGCACTGGTGACCTGTTTTGCTATGAGTTTTATTATGATGGGAGTTTATCTGCCACAACATTTTACAAGTGAGTTGGTGCAGCGTGTTTTATTATCTGCGGCTCCATGGTTTTTTGCCGGATTTGCCGGTTATCTGCTTGTTTCATGGATTTGCCTGGAACCCACATGGAAGCGCAGGGTTTTGAATCTGATTATTGCGGCATTGATTTTCCGTGTCTACTTTCTGGCTCCGGGAGCGGAGGCATATAATAGTTTCTTGCCCTGTCTGACACTTTATACGTTGCTTGCCGCTTCTCTTTCGTGGATTTCTGTGGTACGGTTCAAGGCCGGTAAGCAAGACTAATTGAATGTTTATTATTAAAAAATCAAACAAACATGATTCGATTCAGCAAAATATTTTTTTATATTACCGTAGCTGTCCTGCTTGTATGGCAGTTGCCTTGGTGTTATGCTTTTCTCACACTGAAGCCTGTCAAAACTCCTTTTACTATGTATAGTTCCGTACTTGGTGATTTTGTTATTACACAACTAGATGAGAATAAGCAACTTCACCGCTATGATACGAAAGGCAATACATATACACAACAGCAGGTAGACAGTTTGTTGCCTTCTCTCTATGTGCGCCAGCTTACGGCGGACGAACGTTTCCCTGATACCATTTGTGGTAAGGCAGTTAGTCCGAAAGATATTCAATTGACAAACTTTACTTTCAAGAGTGTGCCGTCAGCCATCAATGCTCCCCAGACAGGACTCTATTTCTGATGGAGTCCATGTCCAAACGGGTGGATTTGAAAATGCCCGAAGATGCATTCCGTTTTACCGATAAAGGTATAGAATTTATTCGTATGGAAACGAATTGTATCGATGAGGCGAAAAGCAAATTGTTTACGGATATGCTGGTTCAGAAAGGGTTTGCTTTTCCTGCATGCTATGCTTCGGGCAATCCAACTACTCGTAAAGACTATGATGAGGGATATCTGGTTTTAGATGCCAACCATAAATTGTTCCATCTGAAGTGCACCAAAGGACGTCCGTATGTGAAAGCTATTCAGTTGCCTGAAGGAGTCTTGCCGGAATATGTGTTTATTACTGAATTCCGTAGCCGTCGGACTTTGGGGTATATGGTAGATAGCAAGCATCATTTTTATATTATCAATAGTGATGGAAGTTTGGTGAAATCAGCTCTCCCCGGTTTCGATCCGGCAAAAGATGAGTTGACCATCTTTGGAAATATGTTTGACTGGACTGTAAAGTTATCGACAGATAAAGATGATTATTACTATGCTTTGGATGCTACAGATTATTCACTGATTAAAGAACATGCCTATAAAGATATCCGCCGTTCTGTTCCGGGGTTGTCTTTTACATCTCCAGATGACAAATTTGTAAAACCTCGTTTTTGATGTGAATTTGGCAGGGGAAGTCTGATATTAAAATGTATATTAGTTCGAACAGACCGAAAACAACTAGGTAAAGGGGCTATCATGTTAGGCATCAGCTAACTCTACCTTCTGTGAGATACTGCAAATACGGGATTATATAATTGTGCGGACAGACAGGAGGGCGTGAAAACAGCCTTCCTTTTTTTGATAATATTTAAGATACAGGGATTTGATCTAGTTTTTCTTGCTCGTCAATTTTATATTATGATAATCGTTCTTTGAGTATATGCAGGATAAAACAGGTTGTTGAATTTTGCTTGTTTTTAAATTTTCAAAAATGCCAGATTGCATATAAATAATCTTCGTTTTGACCTCCTTTTATCCTAAACCAACTCTTAATTGTATAACCGATTTATGATTTAAAGAACCAATTTCATTCCGTAATTTTAGACAATTATTTGCAATACTTTTGATTGATATTGAAAAATAGGAGGGGGTGGGTCATCAGTAAACGAATGAAATTACTGGAAATAAAAATCCCTATAACTGCAATGGTTACAGGGATTTATATATTAGCAATGTATTATATTACTTGCTCAAAGCAGTAGCAACGTCTACAGCACAAGCCACTGTACATCCTACCATCGGGTTGTTACCGATACCCAGGAATCCCATCATTTCCACGTGAGCGGGAACAGATGAAGAACCAGCGAACTGAGCGTCTGAGTGCATACGACCCATAGTGTCTGTCATACCGTAAGAAGCAGGACCGGCAGCCATGTTGTCCGGGTGAAGAGTACGACCTGTACCACCACCTGATGCAACTGAGAAATAAGGCTTACCTGCAAGAACACGTTCTTTCTTGTAAGTACCTGCAACCGGATGTTGGAAACGAGTCGGGTTAGTAGAGTTACCGGTGATAGATACGTCTACACCTTCTTTCCACATGATAGCTACACCTTCGCGAACATCATCGGCTCCGTAGCATTTTACTTTTGCACGAGGACCGTCAGAATAAGCGATTTCACGAACTACTTTCAGTTCACCTGTGAAATAATCGAATTCAGTCTGAACGTATGTAAATCCGTTGATACGAGAGATGATCTGTGCAGCGTCTTTGCCCAAACCGTTCAAGATACAACGCAGAGGTTCTTTACGTACTTTGTCTGCTTTTGCAGCGATTTTGATAGCACCTTCGGCAGCAGCGAATGATTCGTGACCTGCCAGGAATGCGAAACATTTAGTTTCTTCGCGCAGCAACATAGCAGCCAGGTTACCGTGACCGATACCTACTTTACGGTCGTCGGCTACAGAACCCGGAATACAGAATGCCTGCAGACCGATACCGATAGCTTCGGCAGCTTCGGCAGCGTTTTTGCAACCTTTCTTCAATGCAATGGCAGAACCTACTACGTAAGCCCACTTGGCATTTTCGAAACAGATAGGCTGAGTTTCTTCACAAGTTTTATAAGGATCAAGTCCGGCAGCTTCGCAGATTGCGTTAGCTTCTTCGATGTCTTTGATGCCGTTTTCGTTCAAAGCAGCAATGATCTGTTTGATACGACGGTCTTGGCTTTCGAATTTTACTTCTCTAATCATATTCTTTCCTCCTTATAATTATTCGTGACGTGGATCAATTTTCTTAACAGCTCCCTGTTCTTCAGTTACACGTCCGTAAGTACCTGTAACTTTCTTCAACGCTTCGTTAGCATCAGTACCCTTCTTGATTTCGTCCATGAACTTACCCATGTGAACGAATTCGTAACCGCAGATTTCGTCGTTCTTATCCAGGAATACGTTCTTGATGTAACCTTCAGCCATTTCAAGGTAACGGGGACCTTTAGCCAAAGTACCATACAAAGTACCTACCTGGCTGCGAAGACCTTTACCCAAGTCTTCCAGACCGGCACCGATAATCAGACCGCCTTCCGAGAAAGCTGACTGAGTACGTCCGTAAACGATTTGAAGGAAAAGTTCGCGCATTGCTGTGTTGATAGCGTCACAAACCAAGTCGGTGTTCAATGCTTCCAATACAGTCTTTCCCGGAAGGATTTCAGCAGCCATGGCAGCCGAGTGAGTCATACCTGAGCAACCGATAGTTTCTACCAATGCTTCCTGGATGATACCTTCTTTTACGTTAAGGGTTAGTTTACAAGCACCCTGCTGAGGAGCACACCAGCCAATACCGTGTGTCAAACCAGAGATGTCTTTAATTTCTTTTGATTTTACCCACTTTCCTTCTTCAGGAATAGGAGCTGGTCCGTGATTGGGACCTTTCTTCACAACACACATGTGTTCTACTTCGTGTGAATAAGTCATATTCTTTACGTTTTTTGGTAATAAAATAAATATTCGTAACCACGTGAAAAGATTGGTTATTCTTTTCGCCTACAAAGTTAGTCGTTTTATTCTTTTCTGCAACTTGTTGCCCGTCACTTTTTATCTTTAAATAAAATAAATTTATTGCAGGACAGCATTTTGCAAACTAGAGTTGCCAAAATGTTTTTTCTTTCCGATGAAATTTCTATCTTTGTACCTATATTATAATGATAGGAATGGAAGCAAATAAAATAGCAATTACGGACGAAGCTTTGCGCCGAGGTGCGGAAGAGGGCATGGATGGTTTCTTGAAGGTGTTTATAGATAAATACCTGGAGGTGACAGGAGGTGTTGTCAATGCGGAAACAATGCCTTTGCTCAATGGTTACCAGCATTCATTGTTGGGGTATCATTTCTTGCGTGAAGAAATAAATGAAGGTGGTTTTGTACAATTGATACAGAATGGTTTTGGACCTTATATCTTTGATAATCCTTTTGCAAAAGCAATGCGGCAGTTTGGAGCGAAAGAATTTGCCAAATTGATTTATAGCGCGAAGAAAATATATGATGAGAACCGTGCTGATTTGGAAAAGGACAGGATGATGAGGAATTTATGGCAATGTATGAGCAATACGAGGCCTTTGATGAGTTGGAAGAGCAGTTCATGGATATGGAAGAGTCGGTAACTGCCCGGATTGCAGAATATGTGGACAATCATATTGAGGAGTTTGCGGAGATTGTATGACAAGGACTTTTGCGTACTTTGTCGGGTATAAGCTCATGTGTTTTGATATAAAAAAAAGTAAGTTGGCTTCAATAGCTAAGTAAGATACGTTCGTTGGCTGATGAACCTATGTTGCTTGGTCAAGCAAGTTAACTTACTTTTTTGTCTTGTTATTCCGGTGTCATTCCATTTATTGTTTCCTGATAAACCAACCTTTGATATAGGCGGTTGCCAGTACGGCAAGTCCTGCCGCCAGGCAGATTCCCGTAAACACCAGCCCGTAACCGTTCAAGAAAGCTACCGGAGCGAAAGTTATCAGAGAAATCTCTACCGGGCGATGAACAAGTAAGCCAGTGCATAGTTATCCAGCATCGGCTGCGCATTTTGGGGTCTGCAACGCGGAGCAATGCGATGCCCATAGCCATAGTTCCTGTAAACCATCCCCATGTGAAGATAGCTTTCTCGAACCAACATTCTTTCATTAGTTTGCGGGCCATGACCAGAACATAAATCAGGGTTGCGATTAATCCTGAGACTAACAGAATTAATAAGGGTATGATGTACTCTATTACAACAGATATTTTAATGGAAGCAATTCCAAAAGCTACCAGAAAATCGGTAAAGGCTCCGCTGATGTGGCCTATGGTTTGCGGGCAGACATAATCACTGGTTCTTGTTTTGTCGAATATCTTTTTGATGAATATACCTACCACAAATGCACAACTGAATACCGGCAGTTCAAACCCCGGCATAAAGTGGGATACTGTTTTGCTGATGCAGTATCCGCCTAATGCTATCACTGCTACGATGATAAGATTGAAGGTCAGCGGGTCAATGGAGATGGAAGAGCAAGAACTTTCACCCATGCTTTCCCGTTTGTCGCCGGGCAACAGGCCTGTCTGTAATTCGTGAGGAAGGTCATCGTAATTGGCGAGGAAGGAGGTGTGCCCTTTCTTTGTCCCCCATTTTATGATGATCAGTCCGATAATGACTGCCGCTACGATACCGAAGGTGGCGGCAGTCATGGCCAAAGTTAGAATTTCGTCATATCCGAACTGGCTGAAAGCCTGTCCGATGGCTGCTGCTGTACCGTGCCCGCCGCAATAGCCGCTTGGCATAGTGATGCCGAAGGCAGGGTTCAAGGCCATATCCGGTTCAGGACAAGCAATCCCAACAGTCCTCCAAAAGCCCATTGCAACAACATTCCTGCCTGTGAATATGCCCACATGCTGCCTATATTGTCTGCATCTCCTTTGGCTGCCTTTTGTGAGATGAGGGGGAGAGCGCCGAAAATGAAGGCTATCAATATGCCGGCATAAGTTCCTGTTTGGGTGGAAAGAGGTATGATGCCGAAACCGTGAGGTCCCAAGGACAGTCCTATAAACCCGGCCAACAGGCTGGGGGGGATGAACAGCCTTTGGATGAATCTTATTTTTACTCTCATGAGTTTGCCGAGCAGTAGCAGTACTGAGATGATGCCTGTATCGACAAAGAGTGTCCACGGGGTGAAATCGGTCATAAATCTAGGGCTTGTTTGGATGTATTCGTTGAAGAATACAGCGTTCATAAATAGTTCATTTTACCGAATCGGTAGGAATGGAAATTGATCTTATCGGCAAAAATAATGTATAGGTATCATGTAATATCTTAGGTTTTATTGTTATTAAGTTGTTTTGTTTCAAAGATAGGAAATAAAGTGGTACTATAGCCCAACTGCTTGTTCTTTTATGTATTAATTTTTATTAATGGGTTAATGGCGGATAGGCTACAAGTGAATTTCGGTGAAAAAAATAGTTAAAACAAAAGATAAAGCAAGTCTTATCAGAGGATGAAACATGAATAAAAAATAATGTTAAAAGACAAGTGGCGACGCAGTATTTAAGCCAATTTTTCATTTAATCATTAAAACAATAAAAAGAATTCAGTTTCTTTCTTGGAAACCGATTCTTTTATTTAATTTTGCAAACCCTAATAATTATAAAGAAGAAAATGAAAAAAATGAAATTGGCAGTAGTATTTGCTGCATTTGTATCTGTGTTTGGTTTTAGTTCTTGTTTGGACGATGGTGAAAGCGGTCCGGCTCAGCTTCAATGGGTTGTTAATGTAAATGATGGATCTTACACAGGAGTAAGTTTTATTCCAGATGGTGCTCCGACAGTGAAATGGACAACAGGTGCGGTTACTTTAACACAGTATGGTCTTCCTGAGGGGACTAAGCGTGCTTTGCTTACTTATACAATTCCTGAGGGACAAAATATTACAGAAGATACAAAAACATTGAAAGTAGAACTGGTTCCGGGATATTGTAGCCCAATTCCTATTGCAAATATTTCAAACAAACCGGATACATTGATTGAGTATACATCGAAAATACAGGGATTTACTAAATTTCTAGCTGGTGTGCCTGCTGTATATACTAATGGTAGATATTTGATGATTAATTGTACTTATCAAGCAGCTGAAATTGCTAAAGTAGGTCTAGTGCCTAATCGTGTAAGTGCTGCAAAAGATACTTTGTATTTAGATTTAAAGTTAAAACCAAGGAAGGTTATAAAAATGGTTATACTTATTATGCAACTAACTATGATTTGTGGTCATGTGATGAGATTCATGATATGATTCCTTCTAATAAAAGTCAAGATTCAATTTATGTGACAGTTAGGGCTCTATCTGCTGATGGAGGACAGGAAAAACTTGATTCAATGACAACAACTATGGCAATATATCGACCTTATTAAGATATATTATTATGAACAGTAAAAATCTCTTTTTGCTACAGTTTAGTAAGTAAAAAGAGATTTTTATTTGCTTCTATAGATTATTAAATTTCTATATATTGGGGGGAAGAAATTTGACGGGGCCTACTTCTTATTTTCCTGTTCATATCTTTCTTTAGATTCAGTATATACCTCCTGCGTGTGAAAAGAGTTGACATAAATTTTTAAACGGTTCGATCTTTCTGCTGCCGTAATAACAACATATCACATTCATTCCTGTTGCATAAGCCTTTTCTCTTCCCTGATTAAGCCTTTTTATACGGATGTATTCTATCTCCATAGCCTTTGGAGTTGTCTCCATAAGCTTTGGAGTTATCTCCCAAGGCTATGGAGTTAACTCCCAAGCTTGCGGAGATAAAACAAACAGGAAGAAAACCCTTAACCATGGGGCAGGAAAGGTTTAGAGATATGGATAAGATCTTTTAAGGATGAATCTGATTATAAAACTATGCATTCCCTATGGAGAGAAAGTTCCCAGACATCCTTCTTCTGAATTAGCGTTTGTTTTTTATATTCTAAAGCTTTCAATGTTTTTTCTTTAGTCATATTTCCTTAGTTATATTTGTCTTTCTTTTGAATCTATAATAAAAGTAGGCTTATTTTTTTGATTCCCCCAAGAGAAGTATGCGTTTTTTTTATTCGTTTATTCCAGTGAATTAATTACCTTTGCATTTCATTGAAGTTGAACTGAGGTAAATAGATTAGGCATTGAATTACAAAGATTTATTTAAACGAGTAATATCGCTGATTTCATCTCCGGCAAAAGCATGGGAGGAAATTGGCAAGGAAGAGGATAGGCGTAAAGTGCTGGGAGCATTTGTTTATCCCATGATAGGTTTATGCGGATTGTCCGTTTTTATAGGTACATTCATTGGGAATACGGCAGGGGTCGCTGCTTTCCAGATAGCAATGACACGATGTTGTGCTATATTTGTATCCTTGTTCGGAGGATATTTTTTGGCGGCATACGCCATAGACCAGTTGGGCAAGAAACTGTTAGGACGTGAAGACCAGTATGAACTAAATCAGCAGTTTGTAGGTTATTCTATGGTAGTGACTTTTGTGCTCGATATTGTCAGTGGGTTGTTCTCTATTTCCATTCTCCATTGGATATTGCAATTTTATACTATATTCGTGGTGTTCGAGGGTGCACGTACCCTGATGAAGGTAAATGAAGAGAAACTGACACGATACACCTTGATTGCTTCAGTTATTATAATTGTTTGTCCGGCATTGATTGCCGCTGTGTTTAATGAGTTATCTGTTATTTTAAATTAATGAAACCGACTCCTATTAATATAAAGAATAAGCGTGCATCGTTCGATTATGAATTTATCGATACGTACACGGCAGGTATCGTGCTCACGGGAACCGAGATAAAGTCCATCCGTTTGGGCAAAGCCAGTCTGGTAGATACCTATTGTTATTTTGTGCAAGGCGAGTTGTGGGTGAAGAATATGCACATAGCCGAATACTTTTACGGCTCATACAATAACCATTCTGCCCGTCGCGAACGTAAATTGTTGTTGAATAAGAAAGAACTGCGGAAATTGGAAGAAGCCGGAAAGAACCCCGGTTTTACGATTGTTCCTGTCCGTCTGTTTATTAATGAGAAAGGACTGGCGAAGCTGGTTGTCGCATTGGCTAAAGGTAAGAAACAATATGATAAGCGCGAGTCATTGAAAGAGAAGGACGACCGTCGCGAAATGGACCGTATGTTTAAAAGGTAAGTGAAATCCGTGTTATCCGTACCCCAAAAATAGACTTATGGCTACATTAAAACAACTAATTGACGAGAGAGTTCTCATTCTTGATGGTGCAATGGGAACTATGATACAAAGGTATAATTTGTCTGAACAGGATTTCCGGGGAGAGCGTTTTGCTGAGATGCCCGGACAGATGAAGGGCAATAATGACTTGCTTTGTCTTACCCGCCTGATGTGATAAAGGATATCCACCATAAATATCTGGAAGCAGGGCTGATATTATTGAAACAAATACGTTCAATGCCCAACGGGTTTCGATGGCAGATTATCATATGCAGGATTTGTGCCGTGAGATTAATCTGGCCGCTGCCGGACTTGCTCGCGAAATGGCTGACGAATATACCGCGAAGACCCTCATAAACCTAGATTTGTAGCAGGTTCGGTAGGTCCTACCAACAAAACTTGTTCCATGAGTCCGGATGTCAATAATCCGGCCTTGCGTGCTTTGACATACGATGAACTGGCCGCTGCCTATCAGGAACAAATGGAAGCTTTGCTGGAAGGAGGAGTGGATGCGCTTCTGATAGAAACCATTTTCGATTCCCTGAATGCCAAAGCGGCCATTTATGCTGCGGAAACGGCAATGAAGAAGATAGGGCGTGAGGTTCCTCTTATGCTTTCTGTTACTGTTTCGGATATTGCAGGACGTACTCTTTCGGGGCAAACATTGGATGCTTTTCTGGCATCCGTACAGCATGCGCCTATTTTTTCTATCGGCCTGAACTGCTCGTTCGGAGCGAAACAATTGAAACCTTTTCTGGAAGGGCTGGCTGCACGGGCACCTTATTATATAAGTGCCTATCCCAATGCCGGACTTCCTAACAGTTTGGGACAGTATGACCAGACTCCGGAGGAAATGGCTTCAGAAGTGAAGGAATATATCGATGAAGGATTAGTAAACATTATCGGTGGTTGTTGTGGTACAACGGAGGAATATATTGCAAAATATCAGGAATTGATCGTTTCCGGTTCTGCCTGGGTATCTCCTCATATCCCTGCCACCACTCCTGAGAGGCTGTGGCTTTCCGGGTTGGAGCTGTTGGAGCAGACTCCCGAAATGAATTTTATTAATGTAGGCGAACGGTGCAATGTGGCCGGATCCCGTAAGTTCCTCCGTTTAATCAATGAAAAGAAATATGAGGAAGCGCTAAGTATCGCTCGCAAGCAGGTGGAAGACGGTGCTTTGGTGATTGATGTAAATATGGATGACGGTTTGCTGGATGCCCGGGAGGAGATGACTACTTTCTTGAATCTGGTCATGTCCGAACCCGACATAGCCCGTGTACCTGTCATGATTGACTCTTCCAAGTGGGAAGTCATTGAGGCCGGACTGAAATGCCTGCAAGGAAAGTCCATTGTCAATTCTATTTCTTTGAAGGAAGGGGAGGAGATATTTATAGAACATGCCCGTCTGATAAAAAAACTGGGAGCTGCCGTTGTAGTGATGGCTTTCGATGAAAAAGGACAGGCAGATACTTTTGAACGTAAGATTGAAGTCTGTGCCCGTGCTTATAAAATATTGACAGAACAGGTGGATTTTAATCCTCATGATATCATTTTCGACCCTAATGTACTGGCTGTGGCTACGGGTATTGAGGAACATGATAATTATGCGGTGGATTTTATCAAGGCTACCGGATGGATCAAAAAGAATTTGCCCGGTGCACACGTCAGTGGTGGCGTGAGCAACCTGTCGTTCTCCTTCCGTGGAAATAACTATATCCGTGAGGCGATGCATGCCGTGTTTCTTTATCACGCTATCCGTCAAGGTATGGATATGGGTATTGTAAATCCTGCTGCTTCGGTGCTCTATACGGATATTCCTGCTGATGTGCTGGAACGGATAGAGGATGTGGTCTTAAACCGTAGGCCCGATGCTGCCGAACGTTTGATAGAGACTGCTGAGGCGTTGAAAAATACGGCGACCGGAACAGAAGCGGTGAAACAGGATGTGTGGCGTGAAGAACCGATGGTAGAGAAACGGCTTCAGTATGCCTTGATAAAAGGCATTGGCGATCATTTGGAAGAGGATTTGGCAGAAGCGGTTAAACTGTATCCTAAAGCAGTGGATATTATTGAGGGTCCGCTAATGGAAGGTATGAATAAAGTCGGAGAATTGTTTGGAGCAGGGAAAATGTTTTTACCGCAAGTTGTGAAGACTGCCCGTACCATGAAAAAGGCGGTAGCGATTTTGCAGCCGCTCATTGAGGCCGACAAACAGGAAGGTGTCCGCAGTGCAGGAAAAGTATTGATGGCTACCGTAAAAGGGGATGTGCATGATATTGGGAAGAATATCGTATCAGTGGTCATGGCTTGTAATAACTATGAAATTATAGACCTTGGCGTGATGGTTCCTGCCGAAATGATAGTCAGGAAGGCTATAGAGGAAAAGGTGGATATAATAGGATTAAGCGGGCTGATTACTCCATCATTGGAAGAAATGGCGCATGTGGCTGTAGAGTTAAAGCGTGCGGGGCTGGACATTCCCATTATGATTGGAGGAGCCACTACTTCCAAGCTACATACTGCCTTGAAAATAGCACCTGTTTATGGAGGTCCGGTCATTCACATGAAAGATGCTTCACAGAATGCCTTGGTAGCCGCCCGTTTGCTGAATCCGGAATCTTCTTTTGAGTTTGTGGAAAGGCTGAACAAAGAATATGAGGATCTTCGTCTGAAAAACAGTGCCAAGCAGGTAAAAACGGTATCTTTGGAAGAAGCTCAGAAAAATAAATTGAACCTTTGGTCATAAAGAAGTGCCCCCCAAAAAAGTTAAACACAAAACTTTTGGGGGGCACTTCATAAAATTACGACTTTTTTTATCTGCCCATTTTATTCGAAAGAATAAGAAGCTATTTGCTAGCAAACAAAACAGTATCCCGCCTGAAATAATGGGTTATTTTAGGCGGGATACTGTTTTATGTTATGGATATATTTTTAGGACTGCTTAGAATTTACTGAGAAACTCTTCCGCTTTTTCCAGATTTTCGGGTTTGCCGATATCAAGCAATTGCAAGTCATCTTCTACATAGCACTGGATGTCGACCCTGTGACATATGGAGAGATAGAAATCGATAATGGAATATTTTCCTTTGGGAAGGAGATGTAAAATTTTAGGGGTGGTCACTTGTATTCCGCTATAGGCGTATTCCTGGTATTCCCCTTCTCTATACCGGAATCCTGCCGGTTTGGTTTCCATGGTGTCCTTATTGACCCAGCCACATAACAGATTGTCGTCATTAAACAACAGGTAACGGGAGGTCTTGCGCTGGCTGACTAAAAGGGTGGCATTGATGTTAGGACTATGCTGGTGATAATACATCAGACTTTCAAAATCGCAATTGGAAAGAATATCTACGTTGTGGAGTAAGTAGCATTCTTTCCGCATAACTCCTAAGGTTTTTTCGATTATCTCTTCCTCATCCATCCCTTTGTTCAGATTTTCGAATATCAGTTCATACGGGGTTTCGCCTTTTTGGGTAAACATATTCTCAGGATGGTATAATAAATGGTATGCTTTTTCCAAACCGCCGCCGGTATCAAGCAGGCAGTCTGTTTCGTCCGAGATTTGTATGTTGACTCCAAAGTTCTGGTTAGCTTCCAGAAAAGCAAGAATCTGATTGGAAAAGTGGTGTACATTGATCACTATTTCATCAAATCCTGCTGCTTTCAGCTTTAAGATGATGTGCTCTAACATGGTTTTTCCACCTACCGTTACTAAAGCTTTGGGACGGGTGTCTGTTATAGGTTTAAGTCGGCTGCCTAGTCCGGCGGCAAAAATCATTGCTTTCATAATGTTCTTTCAAATGTTTGTTCTATATTCTGCTCACGGTGTATGAGTTCTACTTTTACACCGAATTTTTTATTGATATGTTCTGCCATGTGTTGCGCTGAATAAACAGAACGGTGTTGTCCGCCTGTACAGCCGAAACATACAGACAGATTGCTGAAACCTCGTTCCATGTATCTTTTTACTGAAGCATCCACTAAAGAATAGGCAGCATTTAAAAATGGGAATATTTCCCCGTCTTCTTCCAAAAAACGAATAACAGGCTCGTCTAACCCGGTGAAAGGTTTGTAACGTTCATATTTTCCGGGATTGTTTACGGCACGGCAGTCGAAAACATACCCGCCACCGTTGCCTGTGGGGTCGTTGGGTATTCCTTTTTTGTAGCAAAACTCATAACCTTCACAGTGAGTTGCCGTTTTTTTAAGTCATCTTTAAATTGTTTCAGTTCGGTCAGGTCTTTTAGTACGGAACACAGGTAGGAATATTCGGGGTATTCATTATGAAGCAATTGTCGCAGGTTCTCGATGGCGTATGGTACACTTTGGATGAAATGTGGCTTCTTTTCGAAATAGCCACGGAAACCGTAGGCTCCCAATACCTGCAAGGTGCGGAAGAGTACGAAGTGACGCAACTGGCTAAAGAAATAATCACGGTCTACTGGTTTGTATTTGGAGAGGGCGTCTATATATTCTTCCAACAGTTCGTTGCGCAGGGTTTCGGGAAATTTAGCTTTAGCCTGCCATAAGAAAGAGGCTACGTCATAGAAAAACGGTCCTTTACGTCCTCCCTGGAAATCAATGAACCAAGGTGCTCCATCCTTTATCATCACGTTTCTGCTTTGGAAATCCCGATACATAAAGGTGGCGGAAGAACTGCGTAGCAGTACATCACTCATTTTTTGAAAGTCATCTTCCAGCTTGTCTTCTTGAAACTCCAGGCCGGTAGCTTTCAAAAAGCAGTATTTAAAATAGTTCAAGTCCCAAAGGATAGAACGTTGGTTGAATTCGGCTTGGGGATAACAGTGTGAAAAATCAAAGCCGTCTGCTCCGGCAAATTGGATAGAAGGCAGTAGGCGGATGGTCTTGCGCAGCATTTCTTTCTCCTCTTCGGAGAAGACGCTGGTCGCCCGCCCTTTTTCAATAGCGTTGAACAACAGGATATCTCCTAAATCTTCTTGCAAATAACAATTCTTGTCTTCAGAACAGATGTATACTTCTGGAACAGGAAGACCTTTCTTGCGGAAGTGTGCTGCCATATAAAGAAAGGCTTCGTTTTCTTCTTTGGAAGTGCCGTATACGCCAATCAGTTTTTGGGTTCCGGTCAGCCGGAAATAACGCCTGTTGGAACCGGATGAGGGTAATTCTACAATCTCTTCGGGTACTTCTCCGAGATAGGTTTGATATAGGTTCTGTAAATCCTCTGTAATCATAATCATATTTTGGAACAAAGATATATATTATTCTCCCTTTCTTGGCTGATTTGCAAAGAAAGTTAATGCTTTAGTTCCAAATTATGAGAAAATTACTTGTTTTTACTCTTTCATCCGTATCAGTGCATTTGAAATGATGGCAGTCACTCCGCCTGTTGTAATGCCGGATGAGAAAATATTCTTTATTGATTCCGGAAATTGACATAGTATTTCAGGAACCATTTCTACACTTAAACCTAAAGCGAAACTAAGTGCGATGACTAATGTTGCTTTCCGGTTGATCTTCTGTGCTGCGATAATACGAATGCCTGCTGAAGCTACTGTTCCGAACATCAGTAAAGTAGCGCCTCCCAATACAGGTTCGGGCATTAGGGAGAAAATTAATCCTACACTGGGAAATAATCCTAATAGAATAAGAAAACCTGCAATGTAATAGCCTACATATCGGCTGGCTACTCCTGTCAGTTGTATCATACCGTTATTTTGCGCGAAAACGGAGTTTGGAAAAGAGTTGAGAATACCTGCCAGCATCGAATTGAATCCGTCTGCCAAAATTCCTCCTGAAGCACGTTTGATGAATACTTTTCCTTCTACAGGTTCTCCTGATATCAGTGAATTGGCAGTAATGTCTCCATAGGCTTCTATGGCTGTTATCAAAAATACTAACCCCAAAGCTATGAATGCGGAGAAGTCGAAATCCAGTCCGTATTTGAATGGGAGGGGAATATTGAAACCACCAAAACTTTGTACTGCCGAGAAATCAATTCTACCGAGACCCCAGGCAACTAAATATCCTATAATCAAACCGATAACGATGGAACTCATGCGTAGGTAGCGGTTGGAACTTCTATTAAAAAGGATGATGAGGATAAGTACTAGCAGAGCTAGACCTAGATTCTCAAAACTTCCGAAAGTGCCGTTGCTTTGAGCAGAGACACCCCCGCCACAAGCTGTGATACCTACTTTTATCAGGCTCATTCCAATCAAAGTGACTACAATGCCCGATACCAGAGGGGTGATTATTTTACGGGTATATTTTAAGATGCGGCTGATGACCATCTCTACAGATGATGCCACGATGCAAGTGCCGAAAATCAGTGGAAGTCCGCCCAGCATACCTGCCGAGATGATGGGACCGATAAATGAAAAACTGGTTCCTTGGATACATAAGAGACCGGTGCCGATGCCTCCTATCCGTCTGCATTGGATAAAGGTAGAAATACCTGAGGCAAAGAGAGACATGGATACTAGGAAACTGGTGGTTCCCAAATCCAGTTTTAATGCTCCAGCGATGATAAGAGGCGGAGTGATGATGGCTACAAAAATAGCAAGCAAATGCTGTATGGCAGCAAAAATGGCCTCTCGTACAGGGGGGCGGTCGTTCAATCCGTAAATCAGTCCGGTATTGGATTGGGCGGTTTGAGATTCCTGCATGGGGTTATCTTATTTTGATTTCACAATTGTCCAGACTTTCAATGATGGCCAATGATTCTACGCGGATACCTGCATTACGCAAATAATCTCCGCCATGTTGGAATGCTTTTTCGATGATGAATCCCATTCCGGACAGTTCGGCTCCGGCTTTTTCTACCAAATCGATGATACCCTTGGCTGCATTGCCGTTGGCGAGAAAGTCGTCAATAAAAAGAACACGGTCTCCTTTGGACAGGAAATCTTTGCTGACACATACATCATAAGAACGGTCTTTAGTAAATGAATATACACTGGTGGTGAGCATATTTTCCATTGTGACGGGTTTCTTTTTCTTGGCGAAGACAACAGGAAGTTCCAGTAAGTAGCCTACCATGATGGCGGGAGCTATACCACTGGCTTCGATGGTCATAACTTTATTGATATTGGTAGAGGCGAAACGGCGTACAAATTCTACAGCAATGGATTTCATGAGGATAGGATCCATTTGGTGATTGATGAAATTGTCTACTTTCAGTATTCCTCCTTCGAAACATTTTCCGTCCCGTAAAATGCGTTCTTTTAATGCTTTCATTCAAACTGTATTTTATAAATGAGTCGCAAAAGTACGTATTTTGCTGCATTATGCCAAACGTTTGTACAACTATCTCTACAGAAGCCTATTTACTTAATGATCAGGAAAGCCGGAATAAATAAGCCTGTGGAAGCATAAGCTGGTGTGGATTAAAGAATGTTTATTTCCACAAACTTTAGTTTATATATTTGGTATGTACTTCTTTTCTTGATAATTTAGTTCTCAATATAATTTTCTTAGTTTAGTATTCTTACTTAGCGAAGATATTCTAATGGGAGGAAATGACTGAATATGATGTATATTTTTCTTGTCTTTTATGATATCTGTCGGTAGGTAAACATTTAAATTTAACCATTATGAAAAAGATATTTTTATCACTTGTATTCCTTTTTGGTGTAGGAACTTTTGTCATGGCTGATGATACCATGAAAGTAAAGAATGATACAGTTGCCGTTGAAGACGGATTTAAAAACATAGACCTGAAAGAGGTTCCTCAATCTGTTAAAGATGCCATAGCAAAAAAATATCCCGAATCAACTCTTAAAAGTGCTTCTCTTTCTCTGAAAGAAGAAGGGGTGAAGGCATATAGAATAATATATGTAACCAAGGAAGGGGTTGAAAATAGTATTCTTATTAATATAAAGACGGCTCCTGCTAAAACGGCTCCTGCTACAAAGTAGTTTGACAGGTAGTATAGAATTGAATGTTTTATTAATATATTGAAAGCCACCTTGCTATGGTGGCTTTTTTTGATGGGATAAGTTTTTTTTCCTGTCGGATTTAGATTTTATATGTATCAAAGAACAGGTTGAATTTGTAAGAAATAGGCTATATGCTTATATTTGAACATAGTTTAAAATCAAGTTTATAATCAAATAGAAAAAGTATGAAAAGACAATTATTTACAGTGTTAGTGTGCATGACGGTGTTTGCTGTTGCATCTTGTGGCGAAAAGAAAGGAAAGGATAAATTCGAGGAGCGTATAGAAAAAGCCAAAGAATCGGTTGAAGATGTGGTGGATGATGCCAAAGATCAAATTGAGGATAAAGCTGATGAGGTTGGGGAAACCTTGGATAAAGCTAAAAGCAAGATAGAAAAAGCCAAAAAGAAACTTGATGAGGCTAATAGAGATTGAGAAAAATTGATTATGGATGAATGGAAAGAGATTGTCGCTGATTTATATTAAACCAGCCGACTTAATTTTTATATTTCTAGACCTTTGTTCACCATTTGTTATAATGGATATTTTCGGTCTTGAATTTGTCTTTAGCTTCTTCCCGATGTTGCGGATAACCTACCGGAATCAAATTGAAAGGAATGATATGGTCTGGTAAAGACAAGACTGACCTTACCTTTGCAATGCGGTCGTTCTCCGGATAGACCGCAGTCCATACCGCTCCCAACCCCATTGATTCTGCTGCCAGCAACAAATTTTCGGATGCGGCAGAGCAGTCCAGCATCCAGTACCTATCTGTTTCTCCGTTCAGGGCTTTGCTTAAATCACCACAAACCACGATGGCTAGCGGAGCCTGTGCCGTCATCTTGGCATAAGGCAGTTCGGCGGCCAGTTCATCCAATACTTTACGGTCATCCACTACCACGAAAGCCCAGGGCTGCTTGTTTACTGCTGTCGGTGCAGCCATGGCAGCTTTTACTAATAAATCCACTTTTTCTTTTTCTATCGGTTGGGGTGTATAGGTCCGGACGCTCTTTCGGGCAAAGATATTTTCTATAGCCGTGTTCTTTCCTGTTTCTTCTTTTTTTGCTTCCATATTGTTACAACCTCCTGTAATTAGTAATGTTATTGAAAGAGTAACAGTTGTCAGAGTTTTAAAGATTGTTGCCGCATTCATTTTTATTATTGATTAATAATTGAGATGGAATTCTACCACAGCTTCAATTCCTTTGCGGAATATATCCAGAGAGAAGTTTTCATTGGGCGAATGGATGGCGTCACTTTCCAATCCGAATCCCATGAGAACGGTCTTTATACCTAGGATTTGTTCAAAATCGCTGATGATAGGAATACTTCCTCCACGGCGTACGGCAAGTGGTTTTTTTCCGAATGCCTTAGCAAAGCCTTTTTCGGCAGCCTGGTAGGCGGGCAAGGTGATGGGGCATACATATCCTTCGCCTCCGTGCATCGGGGTTACTTTTACTTGTACATATTCCGGAGCGATAGACTGGATATAGTCCACAAACAATTGGGAAATTACAGCGTGGTTTTGATGTGGAACCAGTCGGCACGATACCTTGGCATATGCTTTTGAGGGAAGTACTGTTTTTGAACCTTCGTCTGTATATCCGCCCCAGATGCCACAAATGTCAAAAGAGGGACGGCAGCTGTTACGTTCTAAAGTAGAATATCCTTTTTCACCTTTCAGTGCTTTTACACCGATGGCTTCCATGTATTTTTTTCGTCGAAAGGAATTTGTGCAATCATCTCACGTTCGGCTGCCGGTACTTCCTCTACATCGTCATAGAAATGGGGGATAGTGATGTGTCCGTCTTCGCCAATGACTTGGGCTAACATACTGCACAGGGTATTGATAGGATTGGCTACCGCTCCGCCGAAGTGTCCGGAATGAAGGTCACGGTTCGGACCGGTCACTTCTATTTCCCAATAAGCCAGTCCTCGTAAACCTGTGGTCAGAGAGGGAAGATCCGCGCCTAGCATACTGGTATCCGAAACAAGAATTACATCGGCTTTCAGCAATTCCTTATGTTCCTTGATGAAGGTATTCAGACTGGGAGAACCTATTTCTTCTTCACCTTCGAAAATAAATTTCACATTGTGTTTCAGCAGTCCGTTTTTTACTACGTATTCGAATGCTTTTACTTGGATCATGGCTTGTCCTTTATCATCGTCAGCTCCACGTGCCCAAATGTGTCCGTCACGAATTTCAGGTTCAAAAGGCTGGCTTTTCCACAGGTCCAACGGCTCGGCAGGCATTACGTCATAGTGGGCATAAATCAATAGGGTAGGAGCATCATTGCTTACATGCTTTTGTGCAAATACCAATGGATTGCCTTGTGAGGCATTACCATAGCTTCGTCTGCTCCGGCTGCCAACAAAAGTTCTTTCCAACGTAAGGCACAGGCCAGCATATCGTCTTTATGTTCGGGTAAAGCACTGATACTGGGAATACGGATGAGGCTGAAAAGTTCCTCCATGAAGCGCGCTTCATTTTCTTTAATGTATTGTTTTATTTCCATAATTGAATGATTCTTATAGTTGTGTAGTTCTGTCTATCAGATAATAATCCAAAATGGTCATGGCAGCCATGGCTTCTACAATGGGGACGGCACGCGGCAGTACGCAGGCATCATGACGCCCTTTGGCTTTCATGGTCGTGTCTGTGCCGTTGATATTTACTGTATGTTGCTCCATCAGAATTGTGGCAACTGGCTTGAATGCCACACGGAAGTAAATGTCTTGCCCGTTGCTGATGCCTCCTTGTATTCCTCCGGAATAATTACTTTTTGTTTCTACTCTTCCGTTATTATTATAAAATACATCATTCTGCTCACTGCCTTTTAGCTCCATGGAGTCAAAACCTTGTCCGTAAGAGAAACCTTTTACGGCATTGATACTTAACATGGCATTTCCTAGTGCGGCATGTAACTTACCGAATACGGGTTGCCCTAGTCCGATAGGGCATCCTTTGATGACGCAACTCACTACCCCGCCTATTGTATCGCCTTCTCCTTTGATTTTCCAGATAAGTTCTGCCATTTCCTTGGCTTTTTCCGGATCGGGACAACGCACATCGTTTGTTTCTATCAAGTCGAGGTTATAGCTTTTGTAATCTTTATCAAGTTTGACAGGTCCTACCTGTGAGGTATAAGCTGTGACACTGATTCCTAGTTGTTTCAATGCCAATTTGGCTAAAGCTCCTGCTACTACACGTGAAATGGTTTCTCGTGCTGATGAACGTCCCCCGCCACGGTAGTCACGGATTCCGTATTTTTGCATATAAGTATAATCTGCGTGTGAAGGGCGGAACAGATTCTTGATATTCTCGTAGTCGTTTGAATGTTGGTTCTTGTTCCATACCACAAATCCGATGGGGCAGCCGGTGGACTTGCCTTCGAATATACCTGAAAGGAATTCCACTGTATCAGGCTCCTTGCGGCTGGTGGTAAGTAATGACTGTCCGGGACGGCGGCGGTTCAGTTCCTGCTGAACGAAATCCATATCAATCTTAATACCGGCAGGGAAGCCGTCAATGACGCCGCCTACTCCCGGTCCATGGGATTCACCGAAACTGGTTAACCGGAAAATATTACCAAATGAATTGAACATATTGCTTGTAGTTTTAAAAGTTTCTTTCCGTAAAGATAATGATTTTAGGGATAATATACTTGATTGTTGCTGAAAAATTAGCAGAATGGATAAAAATGGGGTACGGATTGTATGAATTTTACAGTTTGGAATAAGAAAAACTGTATTCATACAATCGTACCCGGAAACTGTTTCTTAAGGATGGAAACAGGTATCTTTTACGAGTTAGAATTCTACCTTAGGTGCTTTATCGGCTCCTTCCTCAGATTCAAAATATGGGCGTTTGTCAAATCCGAACATGCCAGCAAGCAAGTTACGGGGGAAAGTACGGATGGCTGTGTTATATGCCGTGCTGTGTCATTGAATCTTTTGCGTTCTACACTGATCCGGTTTTCTGTACCTTCCAATTGTGCTTGCAACTCTTTGAAGTTCTCATTGGCTTTCAAGTCGGGATAAGCTTCGGTGATAGCGAGCAGGCGGCTCAATGCACTACCTACTTCGCCTTGTGCCTTTTGATAGGCCTGCATTTTTTCGGGAGTCAGGTCATCGGCGCTGATCTGCATCTGAGTGGCTTTGCTACGGGCGTCTACTACGGCTTGAAAAGTTTCTTTTTCGTGTGAGGCGTATCCCTTTACTGTATTTACCAGGTTGGGTATTAAATCAGAACGGCGTTGGTACTGGTTTTCTACATTGCTCCACGCTGTGCTGACAGATTCATCCATTTTTACCATACCATTATAAGAGGTTATTCCCCAAATGGCAATTAATACAATGACTACTATTACAATAATCGTTGACTTTTTCATATGTATATACTATTAAAATTATGAATATTCTTGTTCTTAAAAACGGCTTCCGGCTCCTCCGCCTCCAAAGCTTCCACCTCCAAAACTTCCTCCGCTAAATCCGCCTCCACTTCCACCGTGACCACCAAAAAATCCTCCTCCCATTCCGCCTATGAACGGCCCTCCTCCTCGGGGGCCTTTGTAATTTTCATCTCTCGACCGTTCTTTCCGTCTGAGGATATGTCCGCAATTTCTGCATTTATATACTACTTCTTCAGTCTTTGTTCCGTTACTTCGGTCTATAACTTTGGAAGAAAGACGTTGCAGTTTGTGTTTTTTGCAGTGGGGGCAGCGTGTTTTACGCCAGTTTGCATACAATCCGATGCCAATAAATCCTCCGAAAATCACAAAAAAGATGATAATGAATTCCAAGGGATCATCTTCGTTTTCGTCATTGCCGATATTTTCCATGGAACCGTCCAGGTAGCCGTTTACGGCCCGTATTCCTGCTACCATTCCGGCGTTCCAGTTATTGTCCTTGAAATAGGGCAGCATATAGCGGTTCTGAATCCGTTTGCAGATGGCATCCGGCAATATCCCTTCAAGGCCATATCCGGTAGCGAATTGCACACACCGCTCGTCGGTGGAAAGCAAGATGACCAATCCATTGTCACGTTCTTTTTGTCCTACGCCCGTTTCCTGTCCCAGCCGGTGGGCAAAATCAAAACAATCACCTCCCTCTATGCCTGTTACCGCTACCACTAATGTCTGTATACCTGTTTTTTGCTCTAAAGCGTAGAGGATGCTGTCCATAGTGGTGACAGCGGTGGATGAAAGGATACCGTCGGGATTGCTGACGTAGCGGGTACGGTTTTGCAAATGTACCATCGGTATGTCTTTTATGGCATATTCTTTGGCTTGAAGCTGGACGGAGCCTAGAAGCATGAAAAAAGTAAGTAAAAATGTCAATTTTCTCATTGGATGTATTTGTCTACAAATGCTTTTACTTTTTGGGTATATTCTTCAGTATTGAACAGATAGGAATGTGCATGGTCTGCTTCCGGAACTATCCATAATGCTTTGGGCTGAGGTTTTGCCTCATACAATTTGTACACCATCCATGTGGGTACGTAGTCATCTTTATCACCATGGATAAAGAACATGGGCAGATGGCATCGGGCTACCTGTTTCAATGCGGATGCTTCTTTGAACCCCCATCCATATTCCAGCTGGCATAACCAGTCGGCGGTGTACATTAACGGGAATTGAGGCAAGCCGAATTGTGCTTTCAGTTCTTTGGAAAATTGGTCCCATACGCTGGTATATCCGCAGTCCTCGACAAAACATTTCACATAGTCGGGTTGCGGTTCGCCCGAAACCATCATAGTGGTGGCTGCACCCATCGAGATTCCATGTACTACCATGCTGGTGCTGTCACCGTAAATTCGATTGGCAACCTCCATCCATTGTGTTACATCTTTGCGGTCTAACCATCCCATTTGTATGGCATTTCCACCGCTCAGGCCAGTGTCGCGTAAATCTGGTAGGAGGATGTTGAAATCCAGTTTTTTATTGTATAGATAACCTATCATCATCATGCGGATGGCATTGTCTGTATACCCGTGTACTATAACTGCGGTTTTGGCTGTCGGGCGGCTGGAAGCCACATAGTAAGCATGCAGTTTTACGTGGTCGGGAGAATAGATAAAGGTATCCTTCAGTGCTTGGTTCTGTTTCAGACTATCTATCCACGGTTTTAGATAGGGGTAAGTCTTAAACATATATTGCCAGGAACTTTCCAAATTCTTTCCTCTGTTTTCAGGGCGTAAGGAATAGTTCAGCATATATTGACTGCCTCCAAGTAGGACTATAATAAGCAGAACGAATATACTACTCGTTCCAATAATCATTTTTTTTCTTTTCATACCTTAACTATTTGTTCCATATATCCCATGCACCAAAGGCTTGCAATAAGAGCATTTCTAAACCGTTTTTGGTAATTGCCCCTTTGTCTGCCCCCTTTTTCATAAAAAGAGTAGTGTCAGGATTATATAACAAATCATAAAGCAAATGGTTGGGTGTGAGATATTGGTATGGAATATTGGGATATTCATCGGCACGGGGATACATACCTACAGGAGTACAGTTGACAACTACTTTATACTCATCCATGATTTCGGGAGTGAGCTGATCGTAAGTCAGCATTTCTTCACGCAGGTTCCGTGATACGAATTTGCATTCCAAACCTAATTTTTTCAGTCCGTAAGCAATCGCTTTCGAGGCCCCTCCTGTTCCTAGGATCAGAGCTTTTTTGTGCTGGGGTTCCAGCAAGGGTTCGATAGATTGAGTGAAGCCAATCACATCGGAATTATAGCCTATCAGCCTGGTCTTACCTTTTTGGCGGACAATTTTGATTACATTGATGGCTCCGATGGCTGCCGCATCTTTATCCAGTTCGTCCAAATAAGAGATGACTTGTTCTTTATAAGGTATAGTGACATTGAGCCCTACTAAATCAGGATTAGCCAATAGCACAGAAGGCAGTTCTTTGATGGATGGGATTTCGAAGTTTACATATTCGGCATCAATGTTTTCCGAATGAAACTTTTCATTGAAAAAGTTCTTTGAGAACGAGTGTCCTAACGGATAACCTATCAAACCATATTTTTTCATAAAACTCTATACTTTAAATTATTTCGTTGCTAAATAAAGCGTACAGATACCTAGTGTCAACCGCTTGAAACTCACCTGGTTGAATCCGGCTTTACGGATAATGTCTGTCATTATTTCGCCTTGTGGAAAGGCTTTGATGGACTGCGGCAGGTAAGTGTAGGCACTACGGTCTTTAGAGAGTAGCTTGCCCAAAGTGGGGATGACTATTTTAGAATAGACAGCATATAGCTGTTTCATGGGGAACCAGTCGGGTTCGGAGAGTTCCAAAATGACTAGTTTTCCGTTGTCTTTCAGTACGCGGTGCATTTCGCGGAGTCCTTTGTCAAGGTCTTCGAAATTGCGTACACCGAATGCTACGGTAATAGCGTCAAAGCGTTTGTCGGGAAAGGTGAGTGCTGTACAGTCTTCCTTAGCGAAAGAGATGCGGCTGTCCAGTCCGGCGGCTTTTACTTTTTCACGTCCCACATTCATCATGCCTTCGGATATATCGGTACCTATCAGCTCTTGGGGGTGAAGTGTCTGACAGGCTTGAATGGCAAAATCGCCCGTTCCGGTGGCTACATCCATTATATGTTGCGGGTGAAAAGGTTCCAGCCAGTTGATGCTTTGCGGCGCCAGCTTTTGTCAATGTTCCATGAAAGGGCATGATTCAACTGGTCGTAAGCAGGGGCAATGTTGTCGAACATTTTCTCTACTTGGACGCTTTTCTTTTCGTCAGCGTTGTAGGGCTTGATTTTTTCTTGTGGGTAGTTCATGTTTGATTAAAATTGAAAATTAAAGATTAAAAGGAGAGGATGGAGGATAGATTCCTGTACCTGTCTTTTAATCTTTAATTTTTCATTTTTATTTATTTCAAGTATTCGGTTACGTTCTTTTCTATACGTACGGCGATATTTTCAGTGTCTGCTTTCACAAATTTTTCGCCGGTGATGTGTTCGAACAGTTCCATGTAGCGTTCGCTGATAGAATTAACGATTTCCGGGGTCATTTCGGGAACTTGTTGTCCTTCTTTGCCTTGGAAACCATTTTCCATCAACCATTCGCGTACGAACTCTTTAGAAAGTTGTTTTTGAGGTTCGCCTTTTGCAAAGCGTTCTTCATAACCTTCCAAGTAGAAATAACGGCTTGAATCCGGAGTGTGGATCTCATCCATCAGATAAATAGTGCCGTTGTGTTTACCGAATTCGTATTTGGTATCTACCAGGATCAGTCCGCGTTCTGCAGCGATTTCAGTACCGCGTTTGAACAGAGCCAATGTATACTTTTCCAATATTTCGTATTCTTCGGGAGTGGCCAGACCTTGTTTCAGAATTTCTTCCTTAGAGATGTCTTCATCATGCAGGCCCATTTCGGCTTTAGTGGTTGGAGTAATGATTGGTTCGGGAAATTTCTGGTTTTCTTTCATTCCTTCGGGAAGTTTTACACCACAGATTTCACGAACGCCGTTTTTGTAAGCACGCCATGCGCTACCGCACAGGTAACCACGGACAATCATTTCCACAGGAAAACCTTGACACATAACTCCTACGGTAACCATAGGATCTGGAGTCGCCATTTTCCAGTTGGGGCAGATGTCGGTAGTTGCATCCAGAAATTTGGCTGCAATCTGGTTCAGCATTTGTCCTTTGTAGGGAATACCTTCAGGCAGAACTACGTCGAATGCGGAGATACGGTCGGTAGCTACCATTACTAACTTTTCGTCATTGATGTTGTATACATCACGCACTTTGCCGTGGTACACACTTTTCTGTCCCGGAAAGTTAAAGTCTGTTCTTGTTAATGCTTTACTCATGTCTTTATTTATAATTAAAATCAATAAATTCGTTTTATGTTTTCAGATTTTTCACTTCGTTCAGAATGACATGAATGAAGGGTTTTCTGTTTTTCTTCAAACTTCTCGTATGCTTCCACAATGCGGGTAACCAGTTTGTGCCGTACAATGTCCTTCTTGTTGAGTTCGATGAAACTGATTCCTTTCACGCCTTTCAGAATTTTTAGTGCCTGTATCAACCCCGAAGTTTGTGAAGATGGTAAGTCTATCTGTGTCATGTCACCTGTTACAATCATTTTGGTGTTCATCCCCATACGGGTGAGGAACATCTTAATTTGCTGGGTGGTGGTATTTTGAGCCTCGTCCAATATCACTACAGCATCATTCAAGGTGCGTCCGCGCATAAATGCCAATGGGGCTATTTGAATCACATTCAATTCCATATATTCTTTTAGCTTGGCGGCGGGAATCATATCTTGTAATGCGTCATACAGTGGTTGTAGATAAGGGTCAATCTTATCTTTCATATCACCGGGTAAAAATCCGAGTTTTTCTCCTGCCTCCACAGCCGGACGGCTCAAAATAATTTTTTTGATTTCTTTGTTTTTCAGGGAACGGACAGCAAGGGCAATGGCAGTGTATGTCTTTCCTGAACCTGCGGGACCGATAGCGAACAGCATATCGTTCTTTTCGTATTCTTGTACCAGCTTCAACTGGTTCTCACTACGGGGAACGATCGGTTTTCCTGTTACACTGAATACAATAGTATCCCCTGTATTCTCTATTTGGGGTGAACGACCTTTCACTATGTCTAAAATCACTTCTTCTTTCAGTGAGTTATACTGGGCGCAATGCTTTTCCAATGCCAATATATTCTCTTCAAAAGCACACATTTCCTCTTCGTCTCCCAATACTTTGATGACATTTCCACGTGCCACAATTTTTAATTTGGGATACAAAGCTTGTATCATTTTCATATTGACGTTGTTTACGCCATAAAATATCACAGGATCAATATCCTCTAAAACTATATGTTTTTCTATCATTTAACTAGTTTAGGTACTTTATGTACTTGTTTATAGGGTGCAAATTTAATGAAAGGTTTTCATTGTTCTTATTTTCCGGGCAATTTATTTGCATAAGCTTTTTCAGAAAAAGGATTTTAATCTATCTTTGCGAGGAATTTGAAAAGATAGTTAGATTATGAATTGTATGAAAGGTGCATGTTGCACGCTATTGTCACTGTTGTTTTCCTTGACAGTTTCTTCCGGTTGCAAGGAAAAAGATATGTCCATGAAGATGAACGAGCCTCATAATATAAAAGGTGTAATTAGCTATAAACGTAGTTTCGGTGATTTGAATGATACTCATCTCAGTGTGGCGAAGAAAATAGGAATTCGTCCGTTGGCTTCTCGTTCGGAAGCAGAGGGGTTGGGTGGCAAATTGGTTCAGATAAAACCTTGTGAACGTTATGCCATGGATTCGCTGACTCACTCCATTCCTTTTCTGATTCCGCAGGCTAGTGCGTTATTGGATACAATAGGAGCCAATTTTTTGGATTCATTGAGTTGCAAAGGATTGAATCCTAATCAAATCATTGTTACTTCTGTACTTCGTACGGCAGATGATGTGAAACGTCTTCGTCGTCGCAATGGAAATGCTTCTGCCAATTCAGCTCATGCTTTTGGGACAACTTTCGATGTAAGTTACCGTCGGTTTTGTAAAGTGGAAGACCCGGATGGACGTCCTATGCAGGATGTTAGTCCGGATACGCTGAAGTTGGTATTGGCCGAGGTACTCCGTGATCTTCGGAAATCGGACAAATGCTATATTAAATATGAGTTGAAACAGGGATGTTTTCATATAACAGCCCGCTGATTTATTGAATTTTCACTTGGTCGGAGGCTTTACGATGCGGTATTTCATATATTTGGCTTATGATGGGACGAATTATCACGGTTGGCAGATTCAGCCAATGGTGACAGTGTACAGGAAACATTAATGCGTGCTCTTTCTACTTTTCTCCGTCAAGAAATAGAGGTAGTGGGAGCGGGACGTACTGATGCCGGTGTGCATGCACGTCTCATGATCGCGCATTTTGATTATGACCGGGAGTTGGATTGTGTTCAGATAACGGAGAAATTGAATCGCTTGCTTCCTCCCGATATAGCGGTTTACGCTGTGAAGCGGTGAAGGATGATGCGCATGCCCGTTTTGACGCGACTTATCGTACTTATAAGTATTATGTGACTACCCGGAAAGATCCGTTTAACCGTCACTATGCTGGAGGCTTTTTAATTCATTGGATTTTGAGAAAATGAATGAGGCTGCCCGTGTTTTGTTTGATTATACTGATTTTACCAGTTTCAGTAAATTGCATACTGATGTGAAGACGAATAATTGCCGGATTATGCATGCTGAATGGACGCAGGTGAGCGGGACAGAATGGGTATTTACTATTAAAGCTGACCGTTTTTTACGGAATATGGTAAGGGCTGTGGTAGGTACGTTGGTAGAAGTGGGACGTGGTAAAATGACTGTGGATGAGTTCAGGAAAGTGATAGAGGATAAAGATCGTTGTAGTGCCGGGAGTTCTGTTCCGGGACATGCCTTGTTTTTGGTAGATGTGGGATATCCGGAAGAACTGTTTATTGTTTCTCCGTCAGATATTTCCAATATCTGACAGGCATATCTTGCCGGTGTTTTCTGGGATTCCAACGTTCTTTGATGCAAATGGACTTGAAATATGTTTTCCAAAGTTTCTGAAACAATTTCTCATCATTGTCCATCAATGTTTCATTTAGCATTCCTGTGACCAGATGTGCTTGGCGGGGGTCTTCAAATGTTACTTCTTTCATCTCCGTCAGATTATAGTAATATCCATATTGTCGCTTCACATCATAAATGAGCCAATGCTGGTCGGCAAACCGGTCTTTGAAATGATCCACAGCCAGTGGCAGTGCGTTGAATTGAGGCTCTACGGCTGCAAAGAAAGTTCCGTCCGCAGCTTTTTGGAAACGGACGAACTGCATGAGGTGTACTCGTTCTCCATCTACTCTTTTATAGATTTTCGCAAGCTCCAGCACATCAGGATCGGCAAAGTTGGTTTCGATGGAATGAGGAGAGTTTATGGCCTTCCGGATATAGCGGAAAAGCATTTCGTCCACCTTTGGTAATTCTGATAACCAGCAGCAGGTCAGGCAGAACAGGGCATGCTTGGAGATTTTTTTCTGTAATCCGCGCCACACTCGTCCGGCTTTCTCTTCATCAGTGGCTATGTGTATGGCTTCATCATAAAATAAGGGTAGCGGCTCGCCTTCCATCAAGAGCGAGTCTGGAAAGGTTTTGCGGAAGTAGGCATCGAAAATGCAAGTCAGCAAGCCTTCAAACGTATGGTCATAGATAAACAGAATCATTCGTTATCAGTGAAGTTTAGTATTAATTGGCGTTCGTCCACTTTCTTTTTGGGTTTGGGTACTAACAGTCTGCGTACTCCTGTCGGGGTCAGTTCATTAACAGTTCGGGTGGGGAGTTCGTTGCAGGTTATGAAGTATTGCGCTTTTTTCATCACTACACCTATTTTTTTCAGTTCATAGAATCCCAGTTTGGAGAAGCGGCGTGATGCGATGATTTGTCTTGCCGATTTGATTCCGATGCCCGGTACTCTGAGAATCATTTCGTAATCTGCCTGATTTATATCTATCGGAAATAGTTCGGGATGCCGTAATGCCCAACCTAGTTTGGGATCGATTTCCAAATCCAGGTCGGGATAGGAGTCATCTACTATTTCTTCTACTTTAAATTGATAGAAACGTAACAGCCAGTCGGCCTGATACAAACGGTTCTCCCGTACCAATGGCGGCTGTTTCAGTGCCGGAAGCCGTTTGTCGTATGTATTTACGGATATATATCCTGAGTAGTAAACGCGCCTCATGGTGGGGTGTTGGTAGAGTGAAGAAGAAAGATAAAGGATGTCTTTGTCTGATTCGGTTGTGGCACCGACAATCATCTGCGTGCTTTGTCCGGCAGGAACGAAGCGTGGAACATGGCGGAATTTTTTCCGGTCTTCCTTATTGGTAAGTACTCCCTGCTGGATATAGCGCATGGCTGGTACACACTTTTGTGATCTTTTTCGGGAGCCAGTAATTTCAGATTCTCTTCTTTGGGAATTTCTATGTTTACACTGAGGCGGTCAGCGTAGAGTCCGGCTTCATTAACTAGTTCGCGACTGGCTCCGGGGATGCTTTTCAGGTGAATATATCCGTTGAATTTGTGTACTAACCGCAGGTCTTTGGCAACACGTACCAACCTTTCCATGGTGTAATCCGGATTGCGTACAACGCCGGAGCTGAGGAAAAGCCCTTCTATATAGTTGCGCCGGTAGAATTCGATGGTGAGGTCTACCAGTTCGCTTACCGAAAGTGTGGCACGGGGAATGTCATTGCTTCTTCTATTGATACAATAGGCACAGTCATATATGCAATAATTGGTCAGCATAATTTTCAGCAAGGATATGCAACGACCGTCCTCGGCGAAGCTGTGGCATATTCCCCAGCCGCCTACAGTGTTTCCCAATGTGCCTGATTGGTTACGGCGCACAGTCCCACTACTGGAGCAGGAAACATCATATTTGGCAGATTCTGCTAGTACTTTCAATTTGGCAAGGACATTCTCATTCATTTAATCAGAATATTTCTGCCAAAAATACAGATAGTCTTTGGAATGGGCAAACGGTTTGGCATTTTCTCCGTTAATTTTTAACTTCTTTGTTGGATTATGCTGTTCCTTTTTTCTAATTACAATATAAGCCCGCTTGCTTTAAGCAGGTGTGTATTGGTGGTGACTATAATTCTTTTAACTTCTTTGTGGAGAATATATGGGGTGTTGGAATGGGGGTGAACTCTGTATGAATTCCATCGCTTTTTTATGTTGAGATGCTACTTAAACATTAGTTTATGTAATATAAATTAAGGCGGTTTGCAAATTATTTATTAATTTCGCGCTTCATTTTTTATGTTTAATATAAAAAAAATATTTATGGAGTGGTTTAAGAAAAAAATGAGAGTCTTTCTTTTTGTCTGTTTGTTATTCCCTTTTTATAGTTATGCGGCAAAGATTTCTTTGTCTATAAGTGGTAAAATAGAAGATCATTCAGCAATGCTTTATTTTCCTGACGGGAGAGAACTTCCTATTTCAATAGATGCTTCAGGAAAGGGAGAATTGGTAGTCGATGTTACGGAGCCTGTTTATGTGGCATTAGGTTATCATTATATAAGTCGTACTTTGTTGCTTACACCTGATACAGATATACAAATTTCTTTTGAAAATAAAAAATTTGGAGAACGTGTAGCCATTACAGGCACAGGTTCACAAGTAAATATCTATTTGAATAACGGACGTTTGAAAGCAGCAGAAATTGATGATATGGCATTAGGAGAAAAAGCGTTCTTTTTGAAAATGGATAGTATTTTGAATGTAAATCTGCAAGAGTTGGATCATGCCGGATTATCAGAGGAAATTAATGAAATGGAGAAAATACGTTTGAAATATTTTACTTGTGCTACATTGCCTTCTTATCCTTATTTCCATATGCGTATAGCTAAGGATTCTACTTATGAAGCTTCTTTAGAATATTGGAGTAAGTTACAGGAGTTGATGGTTATGGATGCTTCTTTGTTGCAATATGACGAATTCCGTTCATTTTTGGTTGAGGCGGTAAGCAGAGTGGCAAGAAAACAATACCCGGAATCAAAGTCTTTGGATGCGGTAGTCCGATATGTGGAATCGGAAGTGAAGGAGCCTAGTATTGCAGAGTTCTTAATAAATAAGAATGTATATGCTTATGTAGAGAGATATGGACTTGATTCTGCTGATGCTTATTGTGCTGTGTTCGATCGGTATGTAAAATCACCGCTATTGGTGAAGAATTTTGAGACATTGTGCAATCGTTGGCGCAAATTGTCGGTAGGAGCTCTTTCTCCAAATTTTAACTGTACGGATTTGTCTGGTAAAAAAGTTTCTCTTTCTGATTTTAAGGGAAAGTATGTATATATAGATATTTGGGCTACTTGGTGTGGTCCTTGCCAACGTGAAATTCCACATTTGCAAAAGTTAGAAGAAAAATACCATGGAAAAGATATTTATTTTGTTAGTATCTCATGTGATAAAAACAAAAAAGCATGGGAAAATAGAGTGAGGGCTGGTTTAAAGGGAATTCAGTTGCATTTTGTAAATGGAGATACATTTATGAATGACTACATGATAAAGGGGATTCCCCGTTTTATTCTTTTAGATAAGGAAGGAAAAATTATATCGGTGGATATGAGTCGTCCTTCTGATCCCAAAACAATAGCTAAATTAGATGAATTACTTAACTGACTTTTATATTAATAAATCTTTTTAATTTTATGAGTGAAGAATCAGTAAACTCAAGAAGGTGCAAAGGGGGAAATCTGTTTTTTTCAAGAATTCTTTTTTGTATTTGTTTGTGTGGACCGGTAGCTTATGCGTTGGCAGAGGAAAGTACTGTCGTTTCAGAAATACGGCAGAATGAAAAAAAAACTATTTCGGGAGTGGTTACAGATACTAATGATGAACCGTTGATTGGAGCGACTGTATTGGTAAAAGGAACTCAGAATGGTACCGTAACAGATGTGGATGGACGTTTCCATCTGAAGGTAAACAGTGGGGAAACACTTGTGGTTTCATATATTGGTATGAAATCAAAAGAAGTGGCGGTTGTGGATGGAAAGAAAGAGCTTTTTATTCGGTTGGATGCGGACACTGAAATGTTGGATGAAGTGTTGGTTACTGGATATCAGACTTTGTCGAAAGAACGTTCTACGGGTGCGTTTTCTAAAGTTTCTACTGAAAAGTTAGAGTTGAAACGTATGGATAACTTGTCTTCTATGCTTGAGGGACAAGTGGCTGGATATGTGAATGGACAGATTCGTGGTGTCACAACCATGAATGCTGTCGCGAATCCGATGGTCGTGATTGATGGATTTCCTGTAGAAAATACAACATTAGACAGAATAGGGCAGACAACAGAAAATATGCCTGATTTAAATCCGGAAGATATTGAAAGCGTAACAGTGCTGAAAGATGCTGCTGCTGCTTCTATCTACGGTGCACGAGCTGCTAATGGCGTGATTGTGATTACTACGAAAAAGGCTAAAGAAGGTAAAGCGGAAGTAAGTTTTTCTTCTACCTTTACAGTGCACCCTTATTCTTATTATAAAAAAAATCGGACTAATGCGGCTGATGTTATTGCTATGGAACGTGAATGGGCGACTATGGCATTGAGTACGCCTGAGGCTGCGGAGATGCAGGCTGCGATTTGCGTGAAAACGGACCATATCCTAGTTTGGGAGTTAATACTTTGTTAGATATGTACACTGGGAAAATCAGTATGGCTGAGGGAGATAAAATTCTGAATCAGTTGGCTTCCTACGGTTATCAATATTATGATCAGGCAGAAAAATATGGTAAGCGTAACCCTTTTTACCAGCAGTATAATTTGAGGTAGGTAAAACAACAGAGCGTAATTCTTTTAATTTCTCTACTACTTATTGGGATAATGATTATGAGGATATAAATCATAGTGATTGGAAATTAGGTATCAATATTACTAATTCATTACAGCTAACCAATTGGTTGCATTTTGATACAGGCGTTTATCTGAAATATGGCAAAGAGAAGAACCAATCATATGATTTGTTTGATCCGGGCTTTTCTGTCATGCCTTATGATCCGTTGGTCAATGCAGATGGAAGTTATTTTGTGGCACCTTCACAAAGTGACAAGTCACGTCGTGATTTAGTGGATCAATATGGGCTGTATTCAGAAGATCTCGTGCCGATGGATGAGTTGAATTATGCTCTTAATACAACCAAAACTTTTGAAACCCGCGCTTATGCTAAGTTGAAGTTTGATTTGACTTCTTGGTTGAATTACAATGTGATGTTCCAATATGAAACAAGTGATTCGGATTATGAATCATTGGGTGAGAAAGAGTCAAATTTTATGCGTAAGCGTATTAATGATTTTACCAGCAAATCACCGAATGGCAGTTCTTTGGTATATAATCTGCCGAATGGAGATTCGTTTCATACGTTGAAGAACAGCAAACATAGTTATAACTTCCGTCAACAGTTGAGTCTTGATAAAACATTTGATGAAAAGCATAATTTAGTATGGATATTAGGACAGGAAGTGCGCCATTCATTGATTAATTTTGATGAAAATACGGTATACGGATATGATCCGGAGCTTAAAACATGGCAAAATTATAATATGAAAGATTTGGCTTATTTTTCGGGCTTGTTAGGATCTGCTCAGTTAGATCAGAATAGTATTGCTTCATCTCGTGAATTGCTTAATCGTTTTGTTTCCTTCTATTCGAATGCATCGTATACGTATGATGATAAATATGTACTTTCTGGAAGTATTCGTTGGGATCGTTCGAACTTGTGGGGAACTAATTCGAAATACCAGAATAAACCTTTATGGTCAGTTGGGGGAAGTTGGAATATCTATAAAGAGAAATTCTTTCAAGCGGATTTTGTAGACATGTTGAAATTACGCGCTTCATACGGTATTGGTGGTAATATTGGGCGTAATACAGCTCCCTATCTGATAGCTTCCTATTATGATTCCAGCCTTGTGGATGGTATGGCAGGGTCTGTGAATACTCCTCCCAATAAGGATATCCGTTGGGAAAAGACAACGACTGTGAATGTAGGTGTAGACTTTGCTTTGTTCCGTCATCGTCTGTCGGGAACAATAGAGTATTATAATAAATACAGTGTTGATCTACTTGCCGCTATAAATGGTAGTCCTACACAAGGGTTTGGCTATACAACGTTGATGACGAATAATGGAAAAATGGTAAACCGGGGAGTGGAAATCACTTTGAGCGGAGAGATTATCCGTCAGAAGGACTTTAGTTGGAACGCTTCATTGTTATATGCATTTAATCGTAATAAAGTAAAACACATCAGTGTGCAACCAAGTTTGTGGGATAGCCGTATAAGTATGCCTACCAGTTATCCTATGGTTGGAAAACCATTATATGGTATTTATGCGTATAAGTGGGCTGGATTGAATGAGAATGGTGATCCACAGGTATATGATGCGGAAAATAATGTCACTTCAGGTCCTGCACGTGATTATCATGCATTGGTTTATTGTGGTACGACTGTTCCTATACATAATGCTTCGTTAACCAATGTATTACGTTATAAAGGTTTTGAATTTTCAGCAATGCTGATATTGGATGCAGGTCACAAGTTGCGGTCAAGCAATATTCCAAGCATTAACATGTCGAACGGACGTATTACATCTACTGCTAAGGGTATAGTGGACCGTTGGACTCAGCCTGGGGATGTAACGGACGTACCACGTCTGCTTTTCTCTAATGATACGGAGAATTTTAATACACACCGTACGGAATTATATCGTTATTCGGATTTGTTTGTGTATGATGCATCAAATATTCGTTTGAGTAATATTTCATTGGCGTACAGAGTTCCGGCCCATTGGTGCAAGAAAATTTCTCTTTCCGGCGCTCGTCTTCAGTTCAATGTAGAGAATGTAGCAACATTTGCTTTTGATAGTAAAGCGAATTACGATTTAGGCGGTAAAGTGAAACCGAATTATGTATGGGGATTGTATTTGAATTTTTAAAGAATGAATAATATGAAAAAACAAATGATAAAGATAAGCAGTCTGCTTTTTGTTATGGTGGCTATGATGCTTTCCGCTTGTGATGATTATTTGGATGATGTGCCGAAAGGGCAGAAGATTCCGAAGACATGGGAAGACTATAATGCTTTTATCCGAAATAATTTTTCCTACCATTTTCTTGATCCCGACCAGCTTGCGGTATTAGCAGGAGATATATTTAAACTTCCTTCTGCCGTAACTAGTCCGTCGTTAACACGTGCCAATTATTACGCAGATGAATCTGTAAATCGAATAGACTTAATGACTGGCAATGATAAGAACCCTTATTTTAATGCTTATGAGGGACTTTTTGCGTGGAATCTAATCGTAGAGGATGTACCGGATGCGACAGAATGTACGGAGGTTCAGCGCCGTCAGTTAATAGCTCAGGGACGTGTTCTTAGAGCCATGCATTATTTTTATTTGGCTAATTTTTATGCTGACCAGTATGATGAGACTACTAAGGATAAACTGTCAGTTCCTTTGATAACTTCGGCTTCTGTGGAGGCTCCGTCGCCGCAGGTAACTTTGCAAACAATCTATGAGTTTATGCTTGATGATTTGAATAAGGCGGTTGAAGATCTGCCTGTACATAGTGAGTCGATTCTTCATCCTAATCGGGCACTTGGATATGGTATGTTGGCTCGAGTGTATTTGTCTATGGGGGATTATGACAATGCTTTGAAGAACGCTTCATTGGCATTGGAGCAAAATGACCAGCTTTTTAACTGGATAGATCTTTATGAGGCGGATAAGGAGCGCTATGATGATCCCAAGAATTATACATCAGGGGTAGCCGGTAATCCTGAAACAGATAATGTAGAGAATTATATTTATTGTTATGGATCTTCCACTTCAGGCTGGACTGGTTTGAATAACACAAGCTACGCTATTTCTCCTGAACGGGCGGCTCGTTTTGAAAAGGGGGATACTCGTCTGCTGACCCATTGGAAATCCAGAGTGTCATCTTCCGGTATTCCTTATTATGCGGGTATCTATGCTTTGGAAATGAATAAAGGAGGTATGCGTTCACCTGAAATGTATTATATAAAGGCCGAATGTTTGGCTCGTAAAGGGGGAGAAGCTAATATTAGAGAAGCAATGGAACTGGTGAATAAGGTGAGAAAAACACGTATTCTTCCTGAGTTTTATCAAGATTGGACTGCTGCAACAACGAAAGAAGCAGTGGAAAAAATAATAAGAGATAAAGAGAGTGAATATATCCAGACTCAGGTTATATATTGTGATTATAGACGTTTGAATAAGGACCCGGAGTATGCCCGTACTTTTCCACGCACTATTGAAGGAAAAGAGTATATTCTAAAGTCTGATTCGCATTTATGGATTATGCCTTTTCCGCGTGAAGCCGTATCTAATCCTGGAAATGGAACGATTACACAGAATGTGGAAAAGTAATAAAGCGATAATTTTGCGATAGAATTTATATTATCGATAGGAGTATTCTGAAAAGATTAAGAAATATCCGGATATCCTATAGAGAGAAACAAAAAGGGCGGAACAAAAAATCCGCCCTTTTCTCGTTTTATTATTTTTCAAATTGGATTAGTGGCAATGTCCGCATCCACAGTTGTTTTCATCACTACAACCATCACCGCATCCACCTCCGCAGTCACCACAACCACAGCCGCATCCTTCTCCACTCATCATTTTTACCATTTCCTGAATTTCTTCATTAGTGGCTGTGCGGGATTCTACTACTTCACCTTCAAAAGTGAGATCTTTACCTGCATGAGGATGGTTTAAATCTACAGTAACAGTGTCATTGGTTACTTCGCTTACGGTAGCGTAGAAGTGATGGCCTTCATTGTCCTGTAAGGGAATGACAGCCCCCGGAAAGATACGTTCTTCATCAAAAACACCATCAATGGTGAACATATCTTTAGATACAGTGCGCACACCTTCGGGCATATATTCTCCGTAGGCTTCTGCGGTAGGAATGACAAATTCAAATTTATCACCCTTCTTCAAGGCTGTTATTTCTGTTTCAAAGCGTTCCAGTGTGGTTCCTAAGCCGGATATGAACTGGAAAGGATGTTCTACAGTTGCTTCTTCTACCAATGTTTTCTGGCCGTCTTGCATTACATAAAGTTTGTATGCTACGGTGATGTACTTATTTTCCATGTTTTCTTATTATAATAATGTAATATAAACTACTTACGTAAGTTTTCCGTTGGCAAAGATACGAATTAATTCCCCTTAATCCTTTGTTATTACGTTTATATTACATAAATTTGTTATTATGATACTATAAATGCATTTTCGGTGGCGTTTAATCCTTGATATAAATCAATTAACTGCTCGTTTTGATAGATGTTTGCTTTAATTAACAGATATATGATAACATGTTATAAAGCATGTTGTTATATTTGCAACGTAAAGAGAAAGAGATAACGAGATTGTTTTTAAAAGGTATTATTTAGTTCTTAGGTACTAGGTACTAAGTAAATTGTTTTTAGGTTTAACAAATTAAAATTTTAGGTATTATGAAACGTTTAGTATTGTTGGTTGTAGTGGCATTAGGAATGTCAGCTACAAGTTTTGCAGGAGAAAAAGTAGAAGGTAAAGATTGGAAGGTAGATGTTAACGTCGCAAAGTTGAGCAAATATTTGAATCTGGATGCACGTCAGATGGAGGAGGTTGCTAACATTTCTGATTATTTTGCTGACAAAGTGCAAAGCGCAAGCTACGCAAAAGAAGCTAAACAAGGTAAAAAATTGCGTGAAGCCGTATATGGAAACTTCAAACTGATGAAACGTACATTGACAAATGAGCAGTACAAGAAGTATGTGCAGTTGTTGAATGTTACATTGAAAAACAAAGGGTTGGATCCTATATGGAAGATGTGGCGAATAAGTAAATTTATAAAATGAAATAAATGAATAGAAAAGAGAGTGCATTGGTTTGTATTCTCTTTTTTATTTATCCGTCGGAAGATATAGTGTATATTTGTGATAAAATGATTGTTTAAAGCCCGATTTAGTTACGAATGATAATTTATAAGAAAAAAAATCTTCATTTTATTTGTTTGTTACAAAAAACGCTTTACCTTTGCAGTCGTTAAAGAAACAAAGAAAACAGATATATGAATATTACTACTCTAAATAACCTGGCAGTCCTGCATATTATTCGCGTCGTGGTGGTCACACTGGAGCGTGAGAAAGGTTGTGTATGTGTAGTTGTACATATAAAGAAATAATTGAAAGCCTTTCTCACATGGTGAGGAAGGCTTTTTCAATAAGTATAGGACGTTATAGATTTAGAATAAGATGAAGAATCAGTTACGCAGTTCGTTTAGCACACAGGGTCGCCGTATGGCAGGAGCGAGAGCTTTATGGGTAGCTAACGGCATGAAAAAAGAAATGATGGGCAAGCCCATTATAGCCATAGTAAATTCGTTTACACAGTTTGTTCCGGGACATACCCATCTGCATGAAATAGGTCAGCAAGTAAAAGCCGAGATCGAAAAACTGGGATGTTTTGCAGCAGAGTTCAATACAATTGCCATTGATGACGGAATAGCTATGGGACACGATGGTATGCTATATTCACTGCCCAGTCGTGATATCATTGCCGACAGCGTGGAATATATGGTGAATGCTCATAAGGCGGATGCAATGGTGTGTATCAGTAATTGTGACAAAATCACTCCGGGTATGCTGATGGCTGCCATGCGGCTGAACATACCGACTGTTTTTGTATCGGGTGGTCCTATGGAGGCAGGAGAATGGAATAACCAGCATCTTGATTTGATAGACGCCATGATTAAATCTGCTGATGCATCGGTCAGCGATGAGGATGTGGCTCAAATAGAAGATAATGCGTGTCCCGGCTGTGGCTGCTGTTCAGGTATGTTTACGGCTAATTCCATGAATTGTCTTAATGAGGCTATTGGTCTGGGACTTCCGGGTAATGGCACTATTTTGGCAACTCATGCCAACCGTACTCAGTTGTTTAAAGATGCGGCTGCTCTGATAGTGAAGAATGCTTATAAATACTATGAGGAAGGAGATGACAGCGTGTTGCCACGCAGCATTGCTACTCGTGATGCTTTTCTGAATGCCATGACATTGGATATTGCAATGGGTGGTTCCACCAATACTGTGCTCCATCTTTTAGCTATCGCCCACGAGGCGGAAGTAGATTTCAAGATGGATGATATTGATATGCTTTCACGCCATGTGCCTTGTTTGTGTAAAGTAGCTCCGAACACACAGAAATATCATATCCAGGATGTGAACCGTGCCGGCGGTATCCTTAATATATTGGGAGAATTATCCAAGGGTGGTTTGCTGAAAACCGATGTGAAACGAGTGGACGGTCTGACATTGGCGGAAGCTGTCGAAAAATATAATATATGTAAGAAGGAAGTGGATACTGAAGCAAAACGTATCTATTCAAGTGCTCCGGGAAACAAATTCAATATAAAGCTGGGTTCTCAGAATGCTGTTTATAAAGAACTGGATACAGATCGTGCCAATGGTTGTATCCGTGATTTGCAACATGCTTATAGTAAGGACGGAGGTTTGGCCGTTTTGAAAGGGAACATTGCACAGGATGGTTGCGTAGTGAAAACAGCCGGAGTGGATGAAAGTATTTGGAAATTCTCGGGACCTGCCAAGGTGTTCGATTCGCAGGATGCTGCTTGTGAAGGTATTCTAGGAGGAAAGGTAGTCAGCGGAGATGTTGTTGTTATCACTCATGAAGGTCCGAAAGGTGGTCCCGGTATGCAGGAAATGCTTTATCCTACTTCTTATATCAAGTCCAAGCATTTAGGAAAAGAATGTGCTCTGATTACCGACGGACGTTTTAGTGGAGGAACCTCGGGATTAAGCATCGGGCATATTTCTCCCGAAGCTGCAGCGGGTGGTAATATTGGAAAAATAGTGGATGGTGATATAATTGAAATCGATATTCCGAACCGCAGTATCAATGTGAAACTGAGCGACGAAGAATTGGCCGCCCGACCGATGGCACCGGTGACCCGCGACCGTAAAGTTCCTAAAAGCTTGAAGGCATACGCTAGTATGGTAAGTTCTGCAGATAAAGGAGGAGTGAGAATCATTGACTAAATTAGAAATTAAAAATTGAGAATAAAAAACAGTTTCGTTGTCATCGGCCAGTTGTCCGGCATCGTATTTTTTTGAATCTCAATTCTCAACTAAACAATTATGGCAAAAGAAAAGATAACAGGAGCAGAGGCGATGATGCGTTCTTTGGAGTATCAAGGAGTAAAAACTCTTTTCGGATATCCCGGAGGTTCTATCATGCCTACTTTTGATGCTTTATATCATCATAAAGATACATTGAACCATATATTGGTCCGTCATGAACAGGGAGCTGCCCATGCAGCACAGGGATTTGCCCGCGTATCCGGGGAGGTTGGTGTCTGTTTGGTGACTAGCGGACCCGGTGCGACAAATACCATCACCGGCATTGCCGATGCTATGATTGACAGCACGCCTATTGTGGTGATTGCCGGACAGGTAGGAGCTTCTTTTTTGGGTACGGATGCTTTTCAGGAAGTAGATCTGGTGGGTATCACTCAGCCTATTACCAAATGGAGTTACCAAATTCGCCGTGCGGAAGATGTAGCTTGGGCTGTAGCCCGTGCTTTCTATATAGCCAAAAGCGGACGTCCCGGTCCTGTTGTTCTGGACTTTGCCAAGAATGCACAAGTGGAGATGGTGGATTATGAACCGATGAAGCTTGATTTTATCCGTAGTTATGATCCGGAACCTAATCCTGATAAGGAATCTCTTCAGGAGGCTGCCGAATTGATAAACAATGCCCAAAGGCCATTAGTGTTGGTAGGGCAGGGGGTAGAGTTGGGTAATGCACAAGATGAGTTACGTGCATTCATAGAAAAAGCCGATATGCCTTGTGGCTGTACTTTGCTGGGACTTTCGGCTATACCGACTTCGCATCCTTTAAATAAAGGAATGTTAGGTATGCATGGAAATCTGGGGCCCAATGTCAAGACTAATGAATGTGATGTGTTGATTGCCGTAGGTATGCGCTTTGACGACCGTGTAACCGGAAAATTAGATACATATGCTAAACAGGCAAAGGTGATTCATTTGGATATTGACCATTCTGAAATAGACAAGAATGTAAAAGTGGATGTACCCGTATTAGGTAATTGTAAACATACGCTAGCTATGCTGACGCAACTTATCCGGGAGAATAAACATTCCGAATGGATTGATAGCTTTGCTGAATATGAAAAGACGGAATATGAACATGTTATCAGTAAAGAAATTCATCCTGTTGACGGGGCGTTGAATATGGGTGAAGTGGTGCGTGCGGTGAGTGAGGCTTCGAATAATGAGGCCGTACTGGTGACAGATGTGGGACAGAACCAAATGATGGCTGCTCGTTATTTTAAATACAGTAAGAACCGTAGCATTGTAACTTCGGGTGGATTGGGAACAATGGGATTCGGTCTTCCCGCTGCTATAGGCGCTACTTTCGGTTGCCCGGATCGTACTGTATGCGTATTTATGGGTGATGGCGGTTTGCAGATGAATATTCAAGAATTGGGAACTATCATGGAGCAAAAAGCGCCGGTAAAGATTATTTTGTTGAACAATAACTATTTGGGTAATGTTCGTCAGTGGCAAGCTATGTTTTTCGGTCATCGTTATTCATTTACTCCGATGTTGAATCCGGATTACATGAAGATTGCCGAGGCATACGAGATTCCTGCCCGTCGTGTCATGAAGCGCGAGGAATTGCAGGATGCTATCCATGAGATGCTGGCTAATGACGGGCCGTTCCTGTTGGAGGCTTGTGTGATAGAAGAGGGAAATGTATTGCCGATGACACCTCCGGGAAGCTCGGTGAATCAGATGTTACTGGAATGCTAATTTAATAATTATGGATAAGACATTATATACATTAATCGTTCATTCAGAAAATATCGCCGGTTTGCTGAACCAGATACGGCTGTGTTTACTCGTCGCCAAATCAATATCGAAAGTCTTAATGTTTCTGCGTCTTCCATTAAGGGAGTGCATAAATATACTATTACTGTCTGGACTACTCAGGATGTGATAGAAAAGGTGGTGAAGCAGATTGAGAAGAAAATAGATGTTTTGCAGGCACATTATTTTACTGATAGTGAGATTTATCAGCATGAGATTGCTTTGTACAAGGTTTCTACTCCTGAATTTCAGGAGAATCCTATGGCATCTAAAGTTATCCGCCGTTATAGTGCCCGCATTGTAGAAGTAAATCCGGTTTTCTCTATTGTTGAAAAGAATGGAATGAGTGAGGAAATTACTGCTCTTTATGAGGAGTTGCGCGGATTGGGATGTGTGTTGCAGTTTGTACGTTCGGGACGTGTGGCGATTACTACCAGCTGTTTCGAGCGTGTGAACGAATATCTGACCCAACGCGAGGAAAAGTATCGCCAGCAAAAAACGGAATAATGATGAGTGAGAATAAAGTAGGAACATACAGATTTGTGGCAGAACCCTTTCACTGTGATTTCAGTGGAAAGTTGACTATGAGTGTGCTGGGTAACCATTTGCTGAATTGTGCCGGCTTTCATGCTGCCGACCGGGGATTTGGAATTGCTACACTCAATGAGAATCATTATACATGGGTACTTTCCCGTTTAGCTGTAGAGTTAGAGAATATGCCTTGTCAATATGAGGAATTCAGTATTCAGACATGGGTGGAGAACGTGTATCGCCTTTTTACAGACCGTAATTTTGCAATTTTGGATAAGGAAGGAAAAGCTGTCGGATACGCCCGTTCCGTATGGGCGATGATCAGTATGGAAACTCGCAAACCAGCTGACTTGCTTACGCTTCACGGAGGTAGTATCACTGATTATGTATGCGATAAGGAATGTCCTATAAGCAAGCCCGGTCGTATTAAGGTGACAGAGAAAACTCCGGTTTCTGAATACCAGACCAGATATAGCGATATTGATATCAATGGTCATGTGAACAGTATTAAGTATATAGAACATATTCTCGACCTGTTTCCTATAGAATTTTTTAAGGAGAAACGGATTAAACGTTTTGAGATGGCTTATGTAGCTGAAAGTTATTATGGTGATATATTGAGTTTCTACCGCGAGGAAGTGGGGGAGAAAGAATATGATATAGAGGTGAAGAAGAATGGCACAGATGTTGTCGTTCGCAGTAAGGTGATATTTATTTAGAATCTAATTTTTAAT